>ERZ1046568.2-NODE-2-length-378794-cov-32.139624_pt1 | contig 378794 bp, 335 predicted proteins | sample MGYA00383092_ERZ1046568 | MGnify/ENA primary metagenome ERZ1046568 (study PRJEB29581, sample SAMEA5548362) | metagenome | biome: marine; feature: coastal; material: water | depth 1 m | study: Short-term variability in the microbial, nano- and picoplankton dynamics... | reverse complement strand
TGTTGTAATGTTTTTTTTCATGTATTAATTTATTTACGTGTAGGACTAAAAATGTTTGTCAAATCTAAATAATTTGACACTAATGCGGCTATAAGGTTGCAAAAAAAATGTATTTGGTGCTTTATAAATATCATTTTTTAGGCGTAAATACTTGAATACGAATGATATATAGCTGATGTAAAAAACTGAAAATAAAAAGGCCCAACATTAGCTGGGCCTTCAATATTGGTATAAGAATGGATATTCCTATTTATTTAAAACGATTTTCTTCGTGATGATTTTATTTTGAACGTTCATTTGAACGTAGTGTAAACCATCTGCGTGGTTAGCTAGGCTAATGTTAAAGGTTCCGATTGTCGCTGTCATTTTTTTTAACAATTAAAGGTCTTGCTACAAGCAAATAAAAAAAAACACTCATATTGCCCGTGCAATGACATTCGAAGAAGTATACACAACACTAAATCCAAATCAACAAAAAGCGGTAGATACAACAGAAGGCAGTGTAATGGTAGTAGCAGGCCCAGGAACAGGCAAAACACAAGTTCTAGGAGCTCGTGTTGCCAGTATTGTAAAAAATACAGATACTAGCCCAGAAAACATACTATGTTTAACTTTTACAGAGGCTGCAACTACCGCACTAAGAATGCGATTGAACCAATTTATGGGTTCTCAGTCCTATAAAGTGAATGTATATACGTACCACGGATTTTGCAATACGGTTATACAAGAAAACAAAGACCTTTTTGGAATACAAGACTTAGATCCTGTATCTGAACTAGAAGTACTGGAAGTCATGAAAGAGATTGTAGATGAACTTCCAAACAACAGCAAAATAAAGCGGTATGTTGGGGATGTTTATTATGATATTAAAAATTTACTAAAACTGTTCGGATTGATGAAAAAAGATCATCTGACGGCGGCAAATATCCATTTCAAAGTGATAGCCAAGCTAGAGGATATGCTTACCGATGAAAGCTACCTATACCAACGTAAATCAGGAGAGAACCAAAAGGGAGATATTAACCTACGTAAATATAATGCAGATAAGGAATCCTTAGAGAAGTTAGTGGAGGCGGCCTTGCTTCTAGATTCCTATGATTCAAAGCTAGCTGCTAGAAAACGCTATGATTTTAATGACATGATCACCTGGGTAATTTCCGCGTTAAAAGACAATGATGATTTACTACTCAAGTATCAAGAGACATATCAATATTTTTTGGTAGATGAGTATCAAGATACCAATGGTGCTCAAAATGAATTGCTTTATACGTTGATAAATTATTGGGAAAACCCCAATGTGTTTGTTGTAGGTGATGATGACCAGTCGGTGTACAAATTCCAAGGAGCCAACGTAGAAAATATTTTTGAATTTTTTAAGCGATATGAGGAGGACATAGAACTGGTTGTATTGGATCAAAACTATCGTTCGAGCCAGAATATTTTAGATGGAAGCAACGCAATAATAGAGCATAATGACGAACGCTTAGTTGGTAGGGTGGACAATTTAAACAAGAAGATTGTGGCCTCTAACGACTCCGTAGCAGGCATACGAAATGCACTGAAAATAGTGGAATACCCCAACAGTTTTCAGGAGATAGTAAGTGTCACAGCCAAATTAAAAAAACTAAAGGCAGATGGTGTACCACTTAGCGATGTTGGTATAATGTACCGTAATCACAGTCAGAGTGTGGAACTAATTAAATACCTTGAGGCAGAAGAGTTAAGCTACAATGTCGCTAAAACACAAAATGTGCTAGAGGTGCCACTAGTGCACCAACTCAATACCTTTTTGATATACTTAAGTTTAGAAAGTAAAAACCTTGATACTGGTCAGCACTTATTATTCGAAATTCTGCATTACCACAATTTTAAGCATATATCGGCATTTGATATTGCTCGAATAAGCAACGTTATTGCAAAGAACAGGTTAGTTGGTTGGCGTGAGCATCTGAATATCGCTGCCGAGGGATTGGAAATTGAAAAAGAAGCAAAAAGTGAGTTGAGGGCTTTTGTAGCAGATATTGAGTTTTGGATTACGGAAATGCATAATGTGACCCTACAAAATTTAGTAGAGAGAATTATGTCAAAGGTGGGGTTTGTAGCACGGGCATTATCTGCAAAAGATGCCACATTTCATATACAGTGCCTAAAGACGTACTATAATTTTTTAAAAGAGGAAACGGCTCGCGAACCCTACATATCGCTCCATGCATTTTTACGTAAAATAGAACTTTTAAAATCCAATAACATAGGATTAAAACTTACCAAAATAGTACACGGTATTAATGGTGTAAACCTTATGACTGTGCATGGATCTAAAGGGCTAGAATACGACTATGTGTTTGCTATTGGTTGTACAGAAAAGAAATGGGAAAAAGACAAAAAAGCACTCCCCTACAAGCTTAACTTACTGTTTCCTGGAGAACCTCAAAAGGCATATATAGAGGAATCACGGAGGCTCTTTTATGTAGCAATTACTAGAGCCAGAAAAGGAATAGAAATCAGCTATGCTCTACGAGATGAATCTGATAAAGCTTCAACAAAGAGCTTATTTGTAGTGGAGTTAGAGGAAAGCGGAGCCGCAGTTTTTCAAAAGCAGGAAGCAAATGAAGACGACTTATTACACTTTTTTGACTTCATGCTTACACATAGTAATGAGGAATATATCGACCTTGTGAAACAAGATTTTGTAGTGAAAGAAGTAGAGAATTTTAGACTTAGTGCTACAAATTTAAATAGCTATTTGAGATGTCCTGTTGCCTTTTTTTACCAAAATATATTGCGTGTACCCTCGGCAAAGGGAGAGAGCTCCTCGTTTGGTACGGCAGTGCATAATGCTCTTGATGGTTTGTATAAAAACCTAGATGATCTGCAAGATGCAGAAGAAGCCAAGGATTTTCTTAAAAAGCGTTTTACTGCACAGATGAATAGTAGTAAAGAGGCTTTTACACTGGAAGGGCTAGAGAGAAGAACATATTATGGAATTGATATTCTGAATAAGTACTATGATAAATATGCTGCTACTTGGAGCGAAGAAGGCGAAATACACACCGAATTGTCTCTCAAGAATGGTGAAATAGGCGGAGTCCCTATTCGCGGGCAGATAGATAAAGTAGTCATTAACGAAGGCACCGCACATGTTGTAGATTTCAAGACAGGTCAGGTAAAGTACGGCGTCAAAAAGGTGAAACCTCCCGTGCTACTGGAGGACAATCCATATGAGGATAATTTTGAAAAACGGTACGGTGGAGACTATTGGAGGCAAGTCTTATTTTATAAGGCTTTGATAGAAAGCGATACGACAAAAAACCTCAGAGTTATATCGGGAGAGATCGACTTTATAGAACCAGAAGGAGAGACGTACAAAAAGGTTAAAATCATGGTAAATGACGATGAGTACACTTTCGTCAAAAAACAAATCGCGGAGACCTTTGCAAAGATACAGAAGTTAGAATTTGAGAAAGGATGCGAGGAGGATACATGTCAATGGTGCACCTTCAATAAGTACTATTTAAATAATAAAAGCTACAGCGCTAAGGACCTCCTCTAAAACGAGACCGATAATATGAGACAAAGATGACAGAATAGTGTTTGAATTCTATGAAAACTATAGCTACCTTTGAAATGTTGTAAATAACCATGGAATTACAAGACCTTATCACTGTTTATTCAGAAAAGACCCCCAATCCAGAATCAATGAAATTCGTGGCAAACAAAATGATTTTGCCCAACGATAGCATTGATTTCAGAACCAACGAAGGTGTTGATGAGTGCCCCATGGCAAAAGAGCTATTTGGGTTTGACTTTGTAAAAGGTGTGTTCATCATGAACAATTTCGTGTCTGTCACGAAAAAATCAGGCTTTGAGTGGTTTGATATCATACCAGAGCTCAAGGCATTTGTACAAGCCTACCTTGAGGCAGAAAAGCCAATTGTTGTTCTTAGAGAAACATTGACGGACGAAGAAGAATCTGAAGTAGTGATTAAAATAAAACAACTATTGGAAGACCACGTGAGACCAGCTGTAGAAATGGATGGAGGAGCTATCGACTTTAAGAGTTTTGAAGAAGGCATTGTTACCGTTACGATGAAGGGTTCATGCAGTGGGTGTCCAAGCAGCACGCTTACGCTCAAAGCAGGGATCGAAAATCTATTAAAAAGAATGATACCAGAGGTAGATGCTGTAGAAGCAGAAGCCGCTTAAATTGAAAAGATTATGAAAAGAAACAGTACCTTACTTTTAACACTCATTGCTTTTGCAATGAATTCATTCGCTCAGATTTCTTTTGACAAGAATGAGTTTGTGGAACCAAACTTCAGCAAAGATGAGTTTGATTATAATGCAAAGGCATACCTTACTAACAGTTCCACAGATCCGGCAGATACTCTTTTTGCTTGGGTTCTTAATAAGACAGATGTGCCATCAGATTGGTCAACAACAGTATGTAGTGGATTCCTATGCATTGAAGAACCAACAACTGCATACAATTTTGTATTGAAACAAGGTGACTCCGTAGAGTTCAAATTGGGCTTTGCATTTTTCGGAAAAGCTGGTGAAGGAGATGCATATGTTTCGGCCTACTCGCTCAGTGACGCTTCTAACAGTGATACACTGAGTCTTTCAATTACGGCTAGGGATTTAGTAAGTACGAATGATTTAGATAAATCCTCTATTACGGTCTACCCAAATCCTGCATCAGATAAGGTTTATGTAAATTACGATGCCGCCAATTATACTGTAGATGTATACGATATATTGGGTAATTTGAAGATGTCTAAGAACATTTCTAAAGGTCAAGCTATTTACGTGAGCGATCTAGCAAGCGGGGTTTACGTAGTGCGCATAGACGGAGATCTGAGCTTCTCTAAGGTTTTGCAAAAAAAATAATAGTAAACACAATTAGAACGTACTAGAGACAACGAAATCTCGTTGCCTTTGAAGCGTGAAGTATTTAAAAAAAAGCGGAATGGTGTAACCATTCCGCTTTTTATATTTTCATCTCGGAATAACTATCTAGTTATATCAAAGGTCTCCATAAACTTGGTTGTGAAGTTTCCTGCTTTAAAATCAGGATCATTCATAAGCTTGAGATGTAGTGGTATTGTTGTTTTTATTCCTTCTATGGTAAACTCTGAGAGAGCTCTTTCCATCTTGAGAATACACTCCTCCCTTGTTTGAGCTGAAACAATCAGCTTAGCGATCATAGAATCATAATGTGGCGGTATAATGTATCCTGCATATATGTGAGAATCTACACGTACACCGTGTCCTCCTGGTTTATGTAATACAGTAATTAATCCCGGACTAGGGCGGTAGTCATTAAACGGATCTTCAGCGTTTATTCTACACTCAATGGAGTGTTTTTGTGGCAAATGATTCTGACCACTTAATGGATGACCTGCTGCTAGTTTGATTTGTTCTTTGATCAAATCAAAGTTAATTATCTCTTCGGTAACCGGGTGCTCTACCTGAATCCGTACATTCATTTCCATGAAGTAGAACTGCTTGTGCTTGTCTACCAGGAATTCTACGGTTCCAACACCTTCGTACCCTATTGCCTCACCCGCTTTGATAGCTGCTTCGCCCATTCTGGCTCTTAGGTCATCATCTGCAAATGGAGATGGAGCTTCTTCAAGTAGTTTCTGGTGTCTTCGTTGTATTGAGCAGTCTCTTTCAGATAGGTGGCATACTTTGCCGTACTGGTCTCCTGCTATTTGTATTTCTATATGTCGGGGCTCTTCTACGAATTTCTCAAGGTACATGGCATCATTGCCAAATGCAGCCTTAGATTCTGTACGTGCGCTGTTCCAATTATCTTCAAACTCTTCATCTTTCCAGATGAGTCTCATTCCTCTACCACCGCCACCAGCAGTAGCTTTTAGCATCACAGGGTAACCCACTTCTTTAGCTACACGTTTCGCATCTTTTAGGTCTTTAAGCAATCCGTCAGAGCCAGGGACACAAGGCACCCCAGCTGCAATCATGCTTGCTTTGGCATTTGACTTGTCACCCATGCCTTCTATCATCTCTGGGCTGGCACCTATGAATTTGATTCCATGGTCTCTGCACATTTCTGAAAACTGAGCGTTTTCAGATAGGAAACCATATCCCGGGTGTATTGCATCAGCATTGGTTATTTCTGCAGCAGCGATAATATTAGGCATGCTGAGGTAAGATTTTGGGCTAGGTGCTGGGCCTATACATACAGCCTCATCGGCAAATTTTACGTGCAGGGACTCTTTATCTGCAGTAGAATAAACAGCGACGGTAGCTATACCCATTTCCTTGCACGTACGTATGATACGCAGGGCAATTTCACCTCTGTTCGCGATTAATATTTTTTTAAACATAGGAGTTTAGCTAGGTTCTACTAGGAATAGGGGCTGATCGTATTCTACTGGTTGAGAATCATCTACCAATACTTTTACGATTTTGCCACTGACCTCTGATTCTATTTCATTGAAAAGCTTCATCGCCTCAATAATGCAGATTACCTGGCCCTTCTCTACCATATCCCCTACCTCAACAAAGTTCGGTTTGTCTGGAGATGATTTTCTGTAGAATGTACCAATCATTGGCGACTTTATTTTTTCGGCACCGGTGTCTGTTGCTGCTACTGGAGCTGCTGCTTCCGTTTTAGCCTCTATAACTGGGGCAACTGCAGCAGCAGGAGCGTCTAACGCTACTGGGAGTTGGGCAACCTGTGCAGGTGCAGCAACCAGCTTAGTACCTGAAGGAATATTTCTTCTTATTTTTATTTTAAAATCTTTTTTCTCTATCGCAACTTCATCCACCTTAGACGAGGAGATGAATTTGATGAGTGTTTGAATTTCTTTTAAGTCCATATCTAATGATTATCTGTTAACGAAAATAGTATAATAAGTTAAAATTCTATGAATTGTATGCCCACTTTAGATATACTGAGCCCCAGGTAAATCCTCCTCCAAAAGCGGCAAGAACTATATTATCCCCTTTTTTAAATTTTTTTTCAAAATCCCAGAACAAGAGCGGGATTGTACCGGCTGTGGTATTGCCATATCGCTCTATATTGATGAGTACTTTTTCATCGTCAAGCTCCATTCTACGCGCAGTAGCATCTATTATTCTAAGGTTTGCTTGGTGTGCGCACAGGTAGTCAACATCATCTCCTGTAAGGTTATTCTTATCCATTATATCACGGCTTACCTCTGCCATGTTGGTCACGGCAAACTTGAACACTGTTTTACCTTCTTGATGTACATAATGTTCTCGCGCATCGATAGTTTCATGAGTAGGTGGATGCATGGAACCTCCGGCTTTTTGATGCAAAAATGCTCTGCCAGAACCATCACTTTTTAAAATACTATCTATAATTCCGTTTTCATCATCGCATGGTTCTAATAAGACCGCTCCACCACCGTCACCAAAAATAACACACGTATTTCTGTCTTCGTAGTTTACGATTGCAGACATCTTATCAGCACCGCACACTAAAACTTTTTTGTGCTTACCGGACTCTATGAATTTGGCGCCGGTATCTAATGCATACAAGAAACCAGAACACGCTGCACTCAGGTCAAACCCCCAAGAATTTGTAGCTCCTATTTTATCTGAAACAATGTTTGCTGTGGCAGGGAATACGTGATCTGGAGTAACGGTGGCTACGATGACTAAGTCTATTTCCGTTGCTGATATACCTCTTTTTTCAAGTATCTGATTTACAGCTTGCACGCAGATATCACTTGTCGCAGTGCCTTCTGCCATTACTCGACGTTCTTTAATCCCTGTTCTACTTTGTATCCACTCATCAGAGGTGTCTACTAATTTTTCTAGGTCTTTATTGGATAGTACCTTGTCAGGCACATAACCTCCAACTGCTGTAATAGCTGCTCTCATGTGGTTGTTCTTGTTTGATTTTATTTACTTAGCTACTCGTTGTTTCTGAAAACGATTGTTCAATCTTAGAAATTAATTCCGAGTCTACCACGTTTTTCGCGAGTTTTATCATGTTACGAAATGTTTTTGCCTTGGTAATACCATGACCGACAATTACCGGTTTTTTGATGCCAAGTATGGGTGTGCCCCCATAGTGTTCAAAGTTGAATTTCGTTAAAAAATCGTCTTCTACGCCTCGTTTGAGTAAGTTATAGAAGAAGCCTTCACACGTTTTTACAATGACATTTCCGGTAAAGCCGTCGCATACCGCCACGTCTACCAAATCATTAAAAAGGTGCCTGCCTTCTACATTACCAATAAAATTTATACCTGTTTGATTTTTGAGGAGAGGGAATGCGCTCTTGGTAAGGATGTTTCCTTTTTCTTCTTCTTCTCCTATATTCACCAGACCTACACGAGGGTTTTTAATGCCATATACTGCTTTTGCATATTCGCTACCAAGGGTAGCAAATTTAGCTAAGGTCTCTGGCTTTAAGTCGCTGTTTGCTCCTACATCTAAAAGCACTCCAGTTGTACCGCTCTGTTGAGGCAGTACAGATGAAAGTGCAGGTCGTTCTATCCCTGAGATAGTTTTTACTTGATACAATGCAGATACCATCATGGCTCCGGTATTGCCTGCTCCTAAAAACGCATCTATTTTATCTTCAGCAAGAAAACTCATGCCTACATTGATGCTTGATTCTTTTTTAGAGGCAACCGCTTTTGTAGCATGTTCACCCATACCAATGCTTTCTCCAGTAAATATTACTGTGATTTTTGGGTGCTGCAAGTCATTGGCATATTCTGCCAGTGCACTTTGCTCACCGAAAACAAAAAACTGCATATCGCAATATTTTGTATTGGCCTCGGTTAGTACTGCTTTTATACATTCTTTTGGGGCGAAATCTCCCCCCATGGCATCAATGCCAATTCTCATAAGCAGTTAGTCAGCGCTATTAGGTTCTATAACTTGAACTCCTCTGTACATACCAGTTTCAAGATTAAGTCTATGGTACAAGTGTATTTCACCTGTAGACGGATCTCTGTGGAGTTGTCTGTTACCTAATTTGTAATGGGTTCTGCGTTTGTCTCGTCTTGTTTTGGAAATCTTACGTTTAGGATGTGCCATTATTTATTTTATTAATTTTTTAAGTTCTGACCATCTGTCATCTACAACGTTCTCTTGAGTTGTTTCTGGATGGTCTATTTCGCATTGTTTGTTACTAATTGAGTTTTCACATATTAGCCGCGTAGGTATACTCAGACATATTTGCTCGTAGATGGAGTCATATGCTGAATACACTTGATGGTTGACACTAAGATAGTTTTCTTCTTGAAGCAAAACATCATCTGTAGTTAGCTTCAAAACTTCATTTCTGTCGCTGTCTATATCTATTTTTATAGGTAGTAAACAGCGTTCACATTGCGAAGAAATATGACCTTCTAGCTTATAATTAAGCGTTATAGTTCCATCGTTTTTTTCGCATTGTATCTTAATGCCTATATCCCCGTGGCTATATAGGCTATTTTCTTTTAGTAGAAAGAACGTATCATCTATCTTGAAACGAACGATGTCTTTCTCGTTTTTGAATTTTATAAAATCAATATCAAAGTCGGACAACTTCATCTCAAAAAGTCTGCAAAGGTATAGTTTTTACTTATAAACCAATTATTCTAGTGGACTTATCTTAGGTCCGGAACGCCAATGCTAAATTTCTCGCGGCGGTGTTCTTTAAAATTTAGTGTAGAAATAGACTGGTCATAAAAGGACAGCCTGTTTCTGTGTATCTTATTAATGAGGTATAGTGCATTAATAAATGACGATGCATCAGCTATACCTTTCCCGGCAATATCGTATGCCGTGCCATGATCTGGGGAAGTGCGAATCATGGGTAGACCTGCTGTATAGTTTATACCGTCTGCAAAGGCAACTTGTTTGAATGGTATAAGTACCTGATCGTGATACATTCCCAGAACACCATCAAAATTTTGACTGTTTTGTGTTCCAAAGAACCCATCTGGTGGATAGGGACCAATTGCTAGTATACCTTTTTTCTGGGCTATTTTTATGGCAGGTTGAATGCTGTCTAATTCTTCATTGCCCATTAGTCCATTGTCTCCTCCGTGTGGGTTCATTCCTAAAACTGCAATTTTGGGTTTACGAATTCCAAAGTCTGCTTGCAGATTGTCGTTAAGTGTTTCTATCTGTTCTAAAACGGAGTCGGTTGTGATTTTGTCTGCTACTTCGCTTAATGCATTGTGCCCGGTTACCATGGCTACGCGAAGCTGATCATTTAGCAATATCATTTGTACATTACTGCTAAATTCTTGTGCAAAATATCGGGTATGACCGTTGAAGGATAAGCCGGCTTCTGTGGTGGTCTTTTTATCTATTGGTGCGGTAAGAATATTCTCTATTATTCCCGATTTAATGTCTTCTACAGCTAACTGTAATGCCTCGTAAGCAAGTTTACCAGCTTGCACACTTGGTATGCCCGGGGTTATCTCTATACGTTCACTGCTACACAGGCGTATATTAACCATGCCGTGTTTTACATCCTTGGCTTGGCGTACTACATTAAAATTGATTGCAGGCAACTCTAGTAGCTCTGCATAATGTTTAAAAATATAGGTATTGGCGTATACAATGGGTGTGCAGTATTTAAAAATCAGCTCATTGCCAAGTGTTTTAAGTATAAGTTCGGGACCGATTCCATTAAAATCACCAACTGTAATGCCTATGCAAGGTGTATTACTCATAGATGGGCAAAGCAACGTATTTTTTTTCATTTTAGAGTATCTATACGGGTGGACCCTGTAAAAAACACGTTGGATAGGTCCATTATAAGTGATTTTGACTGGTTCAGCGGCACTTAAGACAAGCCAAGATACTGGGTACACGTTTTTAGCATAGTGCCTTTTTGTAGAGCATAGGATTGGGTCGGTGCTTTGAAACTTCGTACTAGGCGGGGTGAGCACTACTAGAAAAAGTGTGTAGTAGTGTAAAAATCCTAACCGGGGTACTGTTTTATTTTTTTGGGGGCCTGCTCTTCGACTGCACTGGCTTTATACCATATTGGGAATACGATAAGTCCAGCAAATAGATACGGCCAATAACTCATAAGTCTCCAAACAAAGGCTGTAGTATTGGTAAGCTGCGTATTAACAAAATACTCGCTCATAAAACCACTGAATAACCATTCTGCCATGCCTGCAGCTCCGGGAGTAGCGGGAATCATAAGAGCAGCCCACATAACAAGTTGTTTACCAAATATTTCGGCTATTGCAGTGCCATCTCCCAAAGCTAGGATTAAACAATTGACGAGTATAAATCGGCTGAACCATGCAATGGTTGTGCCGCTAAAAGCTTTGGTCCAATGCCAAAAGTTTTCTTTTCGGAAGGCTTCTGCAGCTTGGAGTAGGTTATCGCTCCAATTCTTCACTTTATCAGTATAGCGAGATAGGAATGGAATTCGGGTAAATAGAAGGGCTATACGACTAATAATGCTGGGTTTTAAAAAAATTCCGATACCCAACAGTATGGTCCAGCCCAAGAATACAAAGTAGATAGCGACAAAGTACTGCCAGATCATGGCTTCAGCGAGGTAACCAATGCGAGCAGGGATGACATCCGAGCGAGTGACCCAAAGTGCTATAAATGGTACCGCAAGCACATAGAAAAGAACATCTAAGAATGATGTTGCTAAAACGATAGCTGTGCCTTTGCCTGAGTTTATATTTTTTTCTCGGGCAAGGAGCAGAAGAGCTGCTGCTGTACCACCCACGATACCTGGAGATATAGCAGAAGAAAATTCCCAAAGCACAATGATTTGAATGGCTCTGGGCCATGATAGTTCGTAGTTGGACAATACGATTAGCCGATACGCATAACACGCAAGGCGGGTAAAAATAGACAAGACTGCTACTCCTAGCCAAATGCTAGTAGTAATAGTCCAATTTATACTGTTATATGCCTGAATATCAAAATCTTGAAAAAAGAAATAAGCGGCCGCTACTAAGCCTATAAGTATAGGGATGACAAGCCTCTTGCCTGTAAAATAATCTGATATATTGCCGGTTTTACTCAACTAATGGCATTCACCTTTTGCCCTTGGGCTAGTGAATATTTGCGTTTTCCATCTATGCTAATGAGCATTTCTATAGAACCAATGTTGAGGTGATCGTATAAGCGGATTGCCTGTTCCATAAATTTCTTTTTCTTAATTTCTGCTGTCGTATTTTTCTCTATACGTACGACAAAGGTATCTACTAAGTTCGTGTAAACAGAGCCTTCTGGCCAAACTTGTGTGCCACGATTGGTGATCGTGGTAAGTTCCATATCGGGATCTATGTGTACTTGTACTATTTCGGCTATTTTATGCGGTTGGGTTTCGCACTCTATGAATAGGTCAATACCTACAGTTTCTATAGTCTCATTACTAGACACCATCATTTTATTCTCAGCTAGTGCACTTGGCTTATGATATTTTATTGGATTACTATCTGTTATTTTACTTAGGTCTAACTCAGCTATTATTGCGTTGGCAAAGTCTTTAGTACCTATTGATTTGGATCTATCTTCTCCAAAGTCTCCAGTGTGCATACCCTTATCTATGGCATTTAGTATAGCATTTCTGATAGCGGCGCCATAGTGGTCCAGTCCCATCTGATTGAGCATAAGCACTCCACTTAGGAGCAATGATGTGGGGTTAGCTTTATCTTGTCCGGCTATATCTGGAGCCGTACCATGTACTGCTTCAAATATTTTTATGTGATCTCCCAAGTTAGCAGAAGGGGCGAAGCCAAGTCCTCCAACAAGACCTGCGCACAAATCTGAAACGATATCTCCTTGCAAGTTTGTTAGGACAATGCATTCAAATGTCTGCGGGGCATAAACAAGTTTCATGCAGAGAGCATCAACAATGACGTCCTCTGCTTTTACCTGCGGATATTCTTTGGCAATTTCATAGAATGTATCTAGGAACATACCATCTGTAAGCTTCATAATGTTAGCTTTATGACCGCAGGTTACAGTGGAATACCCTTCTTTGATGGCAGTTTCAAACGCAGAACGTATCACCTGCTGTGAGCCAGGTCTAGAGATAATTCTACGACTGACTGCTACATCTTTGGTCATGTAGTGCTCTATCCCTCCGTAGGTGTCTTCTACATTTTCTCTTACTATGGTAAGGTTTATTGGAATACCAGCCTTACTGAAAACAGTATCTACTCCCTTTATGGTTTGAAATTTCCTGATATTGGAATGGGTATTCCACGTTTTACGGGCAGTCACGTTAATGCTTTTTACACCGTCGCCTTTGGGCGTTTCCATGGGCCCTTTGAATAGAATTCCAGTGGATTCTACACTTGCATGAGCTTCATCTGTCATACCTGTCGAGTATCCCTTGTCATATATACTTTTACCCATGTCAATGAAATCATACTCAAGCGGTACTTTTGCAGCAGTAAAGATGGCAAGTACGGCATCCATTATTTCGGGACCTATGCCATCACCTTTGGCTACTGAAATTTTTATGTTGTTCATTTATGTCAAATGGTAGTAGCAAAGATAGTAATCTTGGACCTAAAGGGAGTAATTAGGCACACTTTTTGAGGTGATAGTTTCGTTGGTAAACAAGCGCAATTGTTAGCTTTTTAAGCACAAAACCTTAACTTTGCCAGTTATTAAAAGAAAAGAAAGATTTCACACCATACATGAGGCAACTTAAAATTTCAAAACAGTTTACCAATAGGGAAAACAAATCATTGGACAAATATCTCAACGAGATAAGCAAGGTTTCGATGATTGATGCACAAGAAGAGGTGGTTTTGGCCGGCAGAATAAGAGAAGGAGATCAAGCTGCTCTGGAAAAATTAGTCAATGCAAACCTTCGTTTTGTTGTTTCTGTTTCCAAACAGTACCAAAATCAAGGATTGACTTTGGGTGATCTTATTAATGAGGGAAACCTTGGGCTGATAAAAGCAGCGAAGAGGTTTGACGAGACACGTGGTTTTAAATTCATCTCATACGCTGTATGGTGGATTCGCCAGTCTATACTTCAAGCACTTGCAGATCAGTCGCGTATTGTACGTTTACCGCTTAATAAAGTGGGTAGTATTGGTAGAATAAGTGCAGCAGCAGCTCGTTTAGAGCAGCTTCAAGAGCGTGAGCCAACTCCAGAGGAGATAGCAAAAGAACTTGAGATTTCTGTAACAGAGGTTGAAAATGCATTCAAATCTAGTGGTCGTCACTTATCTATAGATGCTCCACTCATAGAGGGAGAAGACAATAGCCTGCTAGGTGTATTGGATAACAATGATGAGCCAAATCCAGATCAACCATTAATGGATGAGTCGCTTAGAAAAGAAATAAATCGTGTAATATCTACACTTTCGGAGAAAGAAAGAGATGTACTGAAATATTACTACGGCCTAGATGGTGGTCCTGCACATACGTTAGAAGATATTTCTGACAAGGTAGGTCTTACACGTGAGCGTGTACGTCAAATCAAGGAAAAAGCGCTCAGAAGACTGCGCAAGTCAAGCAAGAGCAAAATATTAAAATCATACTTGGGTTAATTCCGAAATTGAATACTATTTAGAAAAGCTACTCTGTGGGGTGGCTTTTTTTATGGAAAAGAGTGGGGTAGGTGTGCATGCAGCACAGCCTCGGTTATTTCACAAGGCAGTTAGATCGTTTAATTTATGGGTTTGATTTTCTCATACACGACATAACAGATTCCGTACATTAAGAAATAGTAGAGGTAGTCTTCTACAGGAATGGTGAGAACGCGTATGCCAAGATTTTCGGCGTTGTTGTACCACACTACAGGTTCTGGAGTAATAAAGCCCGTGAGGATACCATTTACAGCCGTGAACGGAATGAGAACAATCGTATAACTCAGATAAAAAATGCCTCGGTGCGGTGGATTGAGTTTCATCATTATCAGTGTAAATACGAGTACCAATGACGCAATAGTTGTCGTGTATATATTCCCAAATCCTGCAACTAGATAAATAACCGCTACTATTAGAAATAAATAGTCCACGTATTTTTCAATGGGGTGTAAGATGTTCTTCACCTTTAGAATGACCAATTGGTCGTACAAAAACATAAACGCATAGGGGATACAGATAAAAAACAACCACTCTTCAAGCGGCAGGTGTAAAAACGATGGTCCAAGTAGGTAATCTGTATTGAAACCCCATACGCCCCAGAGCGTAAACAAAACGTCCCAAGAAATAATGCATAAAGACATCGCGCTTATGGCGATAAAAACAGGTTTCCAACGTTTATAAAAGTGTCCTAGTTTATTGAAGCTAAGAATGAATGGGAAGAATATGGCTCCGAGGTTTACCCAAAGGTATAAGCTATCCATTATTTTGCTTCCTTGATATATTTACGGGGCACTATGAGCATCCCAAAGCATTCTCCGTCTTCAGGTTCCAAGTGTTTATGGTGCACTTTGTGCGCCTTTCGAATGGCTTTGAGGTAAGTATTCTTGGTACGGGTAAACAGTTTGAACCGTTGGTGAATGAAAATATCATGTACGAAGAAATATGCCAAACCGTATAAAGAAATCCCTATCCCAACAAAAAACAGTGGTAGCATACCCGCGACTGCACTGCCTATAATGTAACATGCAGCACTGGGTATGGCAAAAATGAGGAAGAACATATCATTTTTTTCCCAAAAGCCAGGTTCATGTTGGTGGTGGTCCTTGTGCAAGAACCAAAGGAATCCGTGCATTACATATTTGTGAGCAAACCATGCTACAAACTCCATGGCTAAAAATGTAGCGAGCGTAATAAGTGTATATATTAGCAACATCATGTTATAAAAAATAGGTCCCCATGGCTAGCCTAGCTTTAGAGGTAAACAATAATCGAAACTTGGTTGTATTGGGAACGCGAAGTCTTTTGGTAAAAAGTTCTTCGAAGCTGGCATTTTCAAGTTTTCTAAAAAGTTTGAAATAATACCTGTAGGCTGTATAAACACCATATTTTGAGTTGCTAGGCAGTCTATTAATTGCCTCTACAGCATGTTTGAAATCTACGGCGATATCAGCTTCTATTTCTTTTTTGAGTTGTGGTGTCCATTCCTGGATGTTCATACCAGGGAAGTACATTCTTCCTAGGTCATCCTTGTCTGCCTTCAAGTCTCGTAGGAAATTGACTTTTTGGAACGCAGATCCTAAGCTCATAGCACCGTCTTTGAGGCTTTCGTACTGTGCACTGTCGCCATTACAAAACACCCGAAGACACATAAGTCCTACTACTTGTGCACTACCTAGTATATACTTTTCGAAGGTTTCTTGATCATAGGTTTGATCCTCTAGATCCATTTCCATGCTATCAAAAAATGCATCTATCAACCACTGATCAATCTTGTAGTGATTCACAGCGTGCTGGAAGCTATTGAGTATGGGGTTTAAGCTTATTTTTTGTGCAATCGCAGTATCTGTCTGTTTTCGAAAATCTGCTATTAGACCAGTTTTATCGTATCCTTCAAATGAGTCTACAATTTCATCTGCAAAGCGTACAAATCCATAAATAGCATAAACTGGTTCGCGTACAGATTCATTGAGCATCCTAATTCCTAGTGAGAATGATGTACTGTAAGCATTCGTCACCATTATGCTGGCTTTTTGGGAAATTTCATCAAATAGTGCTTTCATGCTTCTGTTGTTCTTGTTGTATCAATGCTGAAACTATTTTACCCGATATTATACTGGGAGGCACTCCTGGCCCCGGAACTGTAAGTTGCCCAATATAATATAGGTTGTCTAATTTTTTGTTTTTACATTTTGGTTTTAGAATGGCAGTTTGCTTTAACGTATTTGCTAGTCCGTAGGCATTCCCCTTGAAACTATTGTACTCAGACATAAAATCAGAGTGAGCAAAATCTTCATAAACTTCAATATGCGAGCGTATATCTTGTCCAGTGTGTTTTTGTAATCGGTCGCAGATCATATCAAAATAGCGTTTTCTTGTTGCTTTGTCATCTTTTAGTTCTGTACTTACGGGGACCAAGAAAAACATGTTTTCTTTTCCTTTTGGCGCTACACTGTCATCTGTTTTGCTTGGGTTGCAAATATAAAATAGCGGTGCCTCTGGCCATTGGTGAGTTTCATAAATTTCTATGGCATGCTTGTCAAAACTTTCATCAAAAAAGAGATTGTGATGTTTAATGCCTTCTATCTTACAATTGAGACCTACGTAATACAGTAGACTTGAAGGAGCCATAACTCTCTTGCTCCAGTATTTGTCATTATAGTTACGGTATCGTGGTGCTAGTAATTTTTGTTCTGTATGGTGGTAGTCTGCTCCGCTTACTACTACATCTGCAGTATGAAATACATTATTGGATTTGATGCCGGTTACGGTTCTATCTGCAGCGACTATTTCTGTAACATTAGCAGATGTATGAAAGGTGACACCTAGCTCATTGGCTACAGATACCATCCCTTCTACTATTTTATTCATCCCACCCATTGGATACCAAGTTCCTAAGGCCATGTCTGCATAGTTCATTAGGCTATAGAGAGAGGGTGTGTTTTGCGGTTTTGCTCCTAAGAATAGAACTGGGAATTCGAGTAATTCGATCAACTTTGGATGCTTGAAAAACTGGCGTATGTGCTTACTAATTGGCTTGAATAAGTCAAGGGATATGCCCTTACGTGCAGTATCTAAACTTAGAAATTCAGTAAAGGAAAGTGATGGTTTTGTTACAAAATCTCCCATACCTACTTCATATTTCATTTTAGCTTCTTTCAGAAACTGCTCCAGTTTCTGACCCGCACCTGTTTCGTATTGTTCGAAGTAGGTTTTAAGCTCCTCCATATCTGCCGGAATATCATCTGGTGTGTCTGGCCAGAACACACGATAGCTTGGGTTGATCCGTCTGAGATCATAAAAGTCGCTTACTTTTTTACCAAAGTCAGCAAAAAAGTTTTCAAAAACATCGGGCATCCAATACCAGCTTGGACCCATGTCAAATGTATAGCCATCAATTTTTTTGGTACGCGCCCTGCCTCCTAGTTGGTCGTTCTTTTCGAAAACTTCTACATGATGTCCTTGCTGTGCCAGATAGCATGCGTTGGAGAGTGAGGAAAAGCCTGAGCCTATTATTGCGATTTTCACGTTTGTTTTAGTACAATTCTAACAATTTAACGGTACTATAAAACAATCCTACCTACAATAGGTTTTTCAAATCATTGACATCAAAGAGAAAATTGAATCTTTCTTTGCTGATTTGTAGCGCTGTATCTTTGTTTAGACCATGTATTAGAATGCGTTGATCACGGCAGATTGACTCCATCTTTTCTGTGTACGATTGATACATTTTTAGTGGCCGTTGGATGGTGAATGCACACAGTACGGAAGTAGCCTCAGCATTTTTACAGCATTCGCCTACATCTTGAAGTGGAACACTCGGCCCCAAGTAAATGCACATGTGGCCTGCTTTTTTGATCAGATAATACGCATAGAGCAGCCCTATTTCGTGATCTTCGTTGTCTGGTAGATACAGCACATAGCGTTCTTGGCTGTTTGCCATGGGTAATCTATCAATGGCTGTAAAAAGTTTTTGACGAATCATTTGACTCGCAAAGTGCTCTTGCGATGGATTCAACTTGCTTACCGTCCACATAAGACCGATACGTATGAGTAAGGGGTAAATTATTTCTTCTATAGTATCTTCAAGCGAATGCTGACTCGCATAATCTTGGTAGATAGTCTCAAATTTCACAACATTACACTGTAGCGTAGCTACTATAAGGCCATTGATAATTATTTTCTTACTAGCTTCAAAGTTTTCATGCTGCAGGCTTTCTATTTCACTGTTTAGTTCGTCAGTGGTAAGCGTACTAACTTTACTAATTTTCATACCGTGCTCGAGCACAGAGGCAATGTTTAGTAATTTTTTGAGGTCATCATTGCTATACATTCTGATGTTTGTCTCCGTTCTGTCTGGATCAAAAATATTGTGCCGTTTTTCCCACATACGTATCGTATGGGCCTTTATGCCACTTAAATTTTCTAGATCTTTTATACTTAAACCTTTAATCATGGGATGATATAGCGTGTGTGTTCGATACTATATAAAACATTTATCTCGAAATTGTTTTGTTTACATCAAATAGCGGGCCACTGTTTAGTTTTTGGCGCGAGATTCTTGTATTTCAATTGATCGGCGTGCTTCTTGTTCTTTTGTTGCCCAATCTTTTATTATATCGTAGCTCAATGTAGTGGTTTTAACTCAATTTTTTGAGTGTATTAAGGTAGCGTTGCGGTGTATCGCCATTGGCAGCTTGTTGGTAGTCTAAGTAGGTACACGGAACAGTGATTTTTTTCTGAGTGTTCGTTGGGTCGGCGGGGTGCTCTATGCTCATCCACCAGCGGGCAGTTCGTTTACTTTTTATAAAAAGAATTGGCACCTCATCAGTACTGAAGTCACACCGATACTTCACAAAGTCTTCGTGGGTGCCGAGGGTATCTTGCACTCTATGCGTTACGCCGTCTACAAAGTACCATATGAGTTGTGCGCAAAGTGCTGCTGTAAGTTCGCTGGTATCGTTGCTTGCGTCAGAACCAAGAAGAGCGTAGCACCTTAAACTATCACTATGGCCGGCGTACCTTGCCAGTTGGCAAGCCTCTTCGCCTGTGAGACCATTGGCTTGCACTACACGGGTGCCGGGTGCGTCTACATGACGAATGGCGTTTAGGTCAAATAGTGTAAGCGTAGCATTGCGCAAGTATATTTCGGTTTCATCGAGTTGTGTTTTTAAGTTACCCAGTCTGTAGTGGTTGAAATTGAGATTCTCTAGCATTTGCAAGGCATTAGGCGCGATATAAGGCGCTTGGAAACCTATGGCATTTATAGTATCAAGATAATTGGGCTCGCTCGTACAGATACGGTGCAATAGTTCATACTCCAGTAGTGGTAGATGAGATGATATCAAAGACAGTTGTACGTGTTCTGATCGTCCTTCAAAGGCTTTGTAAAGGGCCTCACCCTGGTCCAAATGATCACCTATGAGCAGCGGTAGTGCTCCTCGGTCTAGCAGTTGTTCAGTTACGGTTTGTATGGCGAGGTTTGTTTCTGCGGGTGTTTTTTCGCTGGGTATGTTTCCCAGGTCTAGTACTGTTTTTTCGAATGAGGTATTTGCAGCAAGTTGGTACAGGTGTTTTCTAATGAGGTCTGCACTGCCATGTTTGTCTTGAATACTGAAGAGTGCGATGCTTTTATTTTCTATTTCTGGGAAATGGGTTGCATATTTTTGTATGCATGCACCTATTTGGTACGGTTTATAAATCGTCTTATCTTCTATTGGCGTGAAGTATTGTTGTAGCATTAAATATATTCGTAGCTCACAAAAATAAACGAAGCAACACGTGACTTTTGCCATAACTGGAGCCAATGGATTCTTAGGTGTACACATTATACATCATTTGCTAAAACAAGGACATCATGTATGTGCTATTATTAGACCGGGTGCTTCGCTGGCTGAGTTTGAACTGGTGAAAGATCATTATGGCTTGCAAACCGCTGTATATCAAAACCTTACTTGGGAAACCTGTGAGCTGTATGATGTTGCCGGGCTGGAAGAATATTTTCAAGGAAAGGACTATGTGATGCACTTAGCAGGCGTTATTTCTTACCTAAAGAAAGATATTGATAAGCTTGTAGAAATAAACCAGCAGTATACGGCCAACGTAGTAAATGTGGCCAAAGATGCAGGTATAAAGAAACTGCTGTACTGCAGTAGTATTGCCGCTATTAGTAAGAATACGAAAGGAGAACCTATAACTGAGTCTACAGCATGGGACGATGAGATTGTCCATAGCAACTATGGCTATACCAAGTATTTGGGGGAATGTGAGTTGTGGCGTGCCAAGGAAGAAGGACTAGCTACCGTTGCTATAAACCCAGGAATAATACTTGGAAAAGGAGACTGGACCAAAGGCAGCAACAAGCTGTTTGGTAATGCTAAGAATGGATTTCCTTTTTATAGTAGTGGAATTACTGGTTGGGTGGGTGTGCAAGATGTAGCCCGAATTGCCGAGCAGCTGTGTCTATCAGACATTAGTGGTGAGCGGTTTATCGTAGTAAGCGAAAACAAGAGTTTTAAGGAAGTGGCAGATGCGATGACTACGGCTATGGGAACCAAGAAACCTCGTATTGAGATAAAGGGTCTGCTGTACAAGGTAGCCTACACTATAGTAGCTATAAAAGAATTTTTGGGTTTGGGTGGTATGCTCAGCAAAGAGACAGTAAGGGCAAGTATTGCCGTAAATCATTTTGACAATACCAAGGTGAAAAAAGCCTTGGAATACGATTTTGAGGAGATGAGTGCGGTTATTTCGAATGCGATTTAATAAAAAAAATCTCCCTCTGCAGAGCAGAAGGAGATTTTGACTATTCTAGATTGAATGATGGACTTATTCTGCAGCTTCTGCAGTTTCTTCTTCAGCTCCTTCTTCTTCTCCTTCTTCACCAGCAGCACTCTTAGCAGCTCTAGTTACGATACACGATACGATAGAGTTGTTCTCCGAGTCAAGTAGCGTCATGTTGTCTACTGATATTTCTCCAACTTTCACACTCTTTCCTATTTCTAATTCATCAATATTTACTTCGATAAATTCAGGAAGATTGGCTATCAATGCGGATACATTCAGTTTTTTGATTTTTAACTGCAATTTACCCCCTGCTCTAACACCGGGAGAGCTTCCTACTATTTTCACGGGTACAGCTATTGATATTGGGCTTTCGCTATCTACCTCGTAGAAATCAGCATGCACAATGTCTTCTGACGTTGGGTGAAATTGTAGTTCCTGTACTTTTGCTAGTTTAGTCGCTCCATCTATGTTTAGTTGTACGAGGTATGTGTTTGGTGTGTATACCAAATTTGTAAAATCTGCTTGGTACACTGAAAAGTGAACGTTCTCACCTTTACCATAGATTACGCAAGGCACTTTACCTTCTTTTCTGATCTGCTTGTTTGCAGATTTTCCTAGCCCATTTCTTAGGGCACCTTTTAATGCAATTACTTTCATATTATTCTGTAAATTTTTGTTGTTAAAGTGTTAAATCAACTCGCCTTGATACGAGTCAGATATATTAAATAATGAGCTTATTGATCCAAATTCACTCACGTTTCTTATCGCATTAGCAAAGAGTCTATCTACGCTAAGGACTTTAATTTTTTTATAGTTTCCTGCTTTCAGTGGAATAGTATCACACAAGACAATTTCTTCCAAGACAGAATTCTCTAAATTTTCATATGCTTTGCCACTGAGCACTGGATGCGTACACACTGCACGTACAGATCTAGCTCCTTTTTCTTTGATAAGAGCTGCTGCTTTGCACAGCGTATTGGCTGTATCGCATATGTCATCTATTAGCACCACGTCTTTACCGGTTACATCACCGATTACCGTCATACTGGCAATTTCATTAGCACGCTTTCGGGCCTTATCACAGATGACCATCTCGGAACCTAAAAATTTGGCAAACTCGCGCACTCTTTTGGTAGCTCCTACGTCTGGAGCAGCAAGAAGTAAGTTGTCGGTTTGAATGCTTTTGATGTAGGGGATGAATATCACTGTGGAATCTAGGTGGTCCACTGGTATATCGAAGAATCCTTGTATTTGTGGAGCGTGTAGGTCCATAGTCATTACTCTGTCTGCACCTGCAGCTGTGAGTATATTAGCTACCATTTTGGAGCTTATAGGGACGCGTGGTTTGTCTTTTCTATCTTGACGAGCAAGTCCGAAATAGGGAATTACTGCCACTACCTTATGAGCAGAAGCACGCTTGGCAGCATCTACAAGCATCAATAACTCCATAAGATGATCTGCTGGCGGCATGGTCGACTGTATTATAAACACATCGCAACCACGCACCGTCTCATCAATACATGGCTGAAACTCACCGTCACTGAATATATTTACAGTAACAGAGCCCAGATCTTGTCCGTAAGCTTTAGCGATTTTTTGGGCCAATGGTTTAGAACCAGATCCAGCAAAGATTTTTACTTTATTTATAAAAGATGGCATATTTCGTTTTACTTTCACTCTACCTAGTGGTAGAATTATCATAAACTTGGAGTGACCTTTATCACTCTTTGTTATAATATATTTTTCAGGAGATGGGGGCGTCTTAAAAAGACTTCATCTCCTTTTTTTTGTTGGCCGACCAGGGCTCGAACCTGGACTCTTCTGTACCAAAAACAGACGTGTTGCCAGTTACACCATCAGCCATTTTGGGCTGCAAATTTAATTAGGTTTTTTTAATTTGCAACATCACTCATAAATTGTATTTGAAATACCTTCATTTCTTCATGCGTAAATTCTCCGTCAAACTCGTTTACTGCATTATCGATGTTTCCTGTTTGTTCTGTTTTGAAGAAATCATATATCTCGTCAGCCCCTTCTGTATCTATAAGTTCGTCGATATAGTAAACTAGGTCAACAGCTGTTCCAGAGTATACAATTGCTTCTAGTTCTTCTAGAAAATCTACAAATTCCATTCTCTGTCCTTTAGCTATATCTTCTAGTGGGACTTTCTTATCAATATTCTGAATTATGTGTATCTTCTTCGCGCTTTTGTTTACTACGGATTTCAGTACCAAATCATCTGGACGATCAATATTATTTTGTTCTACATACTCAGAAATGAGTTTTATAAACGGGTTACCGAATTTTTTTGCCTTGTTCTTTCCAACACCTATGATATTTTCCATCTCCTCCATAGTTACAGGATATTTGTAGGCCATATCTTCCAGAGAAGGTTGTTGAAAAATAACATAAGGGGGTAAATTCATTTCTTTGGCTACCTCCCTTTGTAGGTCTTTCAATTTTGCAAAAAGAGTTTCGTCAAAGACAGATTCTATCTGAATATTATCAAAATCTGAGTCACTAATCGCGTCAAATTCACGATCTTGTGCTATGGCTACATCTGAAGGATTGGCGAGGTAGGAAATTCCTTCATCGCTAATACTGAGCAGACCATAACGTTCAATATTTTTTATAATCAGGTTGTTAATCTGACCGTAGCGTATGAGTGTTTTCCAGTAGTTTTCACTTTCATTTTTTCCTTTCCCGAAAAGGGCAAATTGGTCATGCTTGTATGCTTTTACCTCGGGAGCTGCGGTGCCGGTTATTATGTCGACTATATGCTTTAACGCTACTTTTCCGTCTGTGTGCTGTATGGTTTTGAGTGCTACGATGAGCTGCTCTTTTGCCTCGGTAGTTTCTCGTGGATTCCGACAATTGTCGCACATTGCATTGCAATTGTCTGCTTCGAAAGTTTCTCCAAAATAGTGGAGTAAGGATTTTCTACGGCATTGAGAAGATTCAGAGAAATAGGCCATTTCAGATATGAGTTGTGTCCCAATTTCGCGTTCTGCAACAGGCTTATCTTTTAAAAATTTTTCGAGTTTTTCTGTGTCCTTGGGGTTGTAAAACAGCATGCAGTCACCATCCAGACCATCTCGTCCTGCTCTACCGGTCTCTTGGTAGTACCCTTCGAGTGACTTAGGTACATCATAATGTATCACAAAACGTACATCAGGCTTATCAATTCCCATACCGAATGCTATTGTGGCACAAATGACATCAGCATCCTCCATCAAAAATTTATCTTGATTACCTGCTCTAGTTTTAGCGTCTAAACCAGCGTGATAAGGCAGTGCATTTATGCCATTTGCTCTGAGTATCTCAGAAACATCTTCTGTCTTTTTTCGACTTAAGCAATAGATTATTCCACTTTGGCCTTTCCTTTTATTTACGAAAGAGATTAAATCTTTCATGGTTTGAGCCTTGCTTCCTTTTGGCATAACCTCATAGTAAAGGTTGTTCCGATTAAATGAAGATTTGAATACTTGGGCGTCTAGCATGTTCAAACTTTTCTGGATATCTAGCTGCACTTTTGGGGTAGCTGTTGCGGTAAGGGCCACCATTGGCACGTCGTCTATTTCTTTGACTATCTGCTTTATACGGCGATATTCGGGTCTGAAATCATGACCCCACTCAGAGATACAATGTGCCTCATCTACGGCCACGAAACTTACTTTCACAGAACGTAAAAAATCTATAGTTTCATCTTTTTTTAGCGTTTCAGGAGCTACGTAAAGCATTTTTGTACGACCTCCGGAAACATCGTTTTTCACACGCTCTGTTTGAGACTTGGTGAGTGATGAGTTTAGAAAATGTGCTACAGAATCATTATCACTAAATCCGCGTATCGCATCTACTTGATTCTTCATCAAGGCTATGAGCGGAGAGATTATTATGGCGGTCCCTTCGCTAATTAGTGCCGGCAATTGATAACACAATGACTTACCTGCACCCGTTGGCATTATTACAAAACAGTCCTCGCCTTGCATTATCGTTGAAATCACTTCCTCCTGCATCCCTTTAAACGAGTCGAATCCGAAAAACTCCTTTAAACTTACCTTTAAATCTACAACGTCTGCTGCCATCTACTCTTGCCTAAAATCTTATTAATTCTTAATTGAGTCACTAATATAATACTGTTTGTACCACTTGAGGAAATAAATTTTTTAATTTGCGGTAATTATTATGCTCAATTCCACTGAAATCCTTCAAGTAGCCAAGGAAACACTCTTATTGGAGAGTGAAAGTCTGAAGAAGCTTACTACACTGCTAACAAATAGTTTTGTGGATGTGACAAATTCTATACTTGAATCCAAGGGCCGAGTGGTGGTCACTGGAATAGGCAAAAGTGCTGTCATTGGTCAAAAGATTGTAGCTACTTTTAATAGCACGGGGACACCCTCCCTTTTTATGCATGCTGCAGATGCTATACATGGCGATTTAGGTATGGTACAACGAGATGACGTTGTTATCTGTATTTCAAAAAGTGGGAATAGTCCCGAGATAAAAGTACTTGTACCTCTGCTTCTGAAAGGAGGGAATAAATTAGTTGCGATAACAGGGAATTTGAGCTCATATCTTGCAATACACAGCCACTACCTATTGGACACCACAGTAGAAGAAGAGGCTTGTCCCAATAATTTAGCGCCTACGACAAGCACCACTGCCCAAATGGCCATGGGAGACGCCCTCGCCGTCGCACTGATAAAATGCCGAGAGTTTAAACCTCAGGATTTTGCGAAATATCATCCTGGAGGAGCACTGGGTAAAAAATTATACTTGACGTTGGGTGAGATAGCGGAGCAAAATGAGGTGCCGTGCATTGGTAATAATGCTACACTTACAGCATGTATTGTAGCCATGACAAAAGGCAGAATGGGTGCGGTGTTAGTAACCAACGATCAGGGAGACTTAAAGGGAATAATAACAGACGGCGATTTACGTAGAATGCTTACAAAGCATAGTGATCTAAGTGAGTTTACTGCGGAGTATATAATGTCAGCTAATCCCAAAACAATCAATACGAATACCTTAGCTGTAGATGGAGTATCGTTCCTAAGAACGTATAAGATAAATCATATAATATTAGCAGAAAACGGAAAGCCTACTGGAGTGGTGCACATACAGGATTTAATGAGAGAGGGATTACTATGAAAATACTAAAAGATACGTACGTTATTATATTAGCAGGGGGAATCGGGAGTAGGTTTTGGCCAATAAGTCGAAAGAGTAAGCCAAAGCAGTTCATCGATATACTTGGCACAGGAAAAACACTCCTACAGGAAGCATACGAACGCTATACTAAAATAGTAGAAAAAGAAAATATCTATGTCATTACAAATGAGAGCTATTCATCGTTGGTGAGCGAACAACTTCCGCAACTAGATGAGCGCCAAATACTGGGCGAGCCCATGGGTAAAAATACAGCAGCTTGTGTTGCTTACGCTGCATACAAAATATCTGAAAAAGATAAAAATGGCGTACTAATAATAGCGCCAAGCGACCATCTTATTCAGGATAATACTACCTTCATACACCAGGTGCACACTGCACAGAAATATGCTCAAAAAAATGATGCTTTAGTAACTCTGGGGTTAAAACCGCACAGGCCAGATACTGGGTATGGTTATATACAATATGACGAGCAAGAAGTGTCAAAAGGAGTGAATAAGGTAGTCACCTTCACAGAAAAACCGCCACTGGAATTGGCAGAAAAATTCCTCGAAAGCGGAGATTTCTTATGGAATAGTGGAATGTTTGTATGGAGTGCAAGCAGCATTTTGAAAGCGCTGAATGATCACTTGCCAGAATTGAGCTTAACCTTTGCAGAGGGCAGAGGAGCCTACAATACGGATATAGAGAAAAAACACATAGAACGGATATATTCCGAGATACCAAGTATCAGCATAGATAATGGGCTACTCGAAAAGGCAGATAATGTATATGTATTGCCTTCTGATTTTGGGTGGAGTGACTTGGGTACATGGAAAAGTGTGCAAGAAGAGCTGACTACTGAGAATGATAACACCGTTCTAAATGTAGATTTAGAGGCTATAAACTCAGTCAACAACCTGGTAGTAAGCGATAAGAAAAAACTAGTTGTGGTAAAAGACCTGGATGGTTACTTCATTGTAGATACCGATGATGCTCTACTTATTTGTAAGGTAAATCAAGAACAAGAAGTAAAGAAAATAGCCTCTGAGATGGCCAAAAAGTATAAGGGTATGTATAGCTAGATGAATAAGTCACTGCTCTCCATATTGTTGCTTGTGTTGTGCGGTTTTGTGCAGCACAGTGATGTTGTTATTCACCAAAGTGATATTATCAATGTACAATCTCTGAATTCTTTTTATGCTGCACTCGGAGCGATAGTACGAGACAGTAATACAGTATCAGTAATACATATAGGAGATTCTCATATCAAAGCAGATATTCTTTCGGGCACCGTTCGCAAGAGGTTGCAAAATACTTTTGGTAACGCAGGAAGAGGCTTTGTTTTCCCATATGAAATTGCAAAGAGTGATGGTGCGCTGGACGTGCAATTCAGTCATACAGGTACGTGGCACTATTGTCATATTAAAAAAGGCTATTCGGAGTGTAATTTAGGCGTAGCAGGATTTACAGTAGTACCTGTAGAGAACGCATCTTTTAGCATAGATGTAGAAAAAAATGCAGCTTTTAATAAGGTAACTTTATTTACCAACCATGGCAGCTTTTCGCCCGTACAGGCCAATGGTAATTTTTACCCGGTTAAAGAAAACAAGCATACCGTTATTTATTTTGATGAATTACAAGAAATACTAGCGTTCAAACCTGCTTATATGGAAGATACCTTTCCAGAGTTGCAGGGCATGGTTTTAGAAAATAGCCACTCTGGCGTGTTGTATCACACTATGGGTATTAATGGGAGTACTGTTTCCCAATACCTTCGTAGCAAGCATTTTGAGGAGCAGATAAATATGCTCGATGCTTCATTGGTGATTATTAGTTTTGGAACCAATGACAGTTATACCCCTTCATCTAAGTTTTGTGTTAGGTGTCTCAAAGAGGAATACCGTACTTTGATAAACAGGGTGAGGGATAAAAACCCCAAGGTATCTATTCTATTGACCATACCACCAGACCATTACCTCTACAGGCGATACCCCAGCAATAATGTAGCCCCATTACGAGATGCAATGACAGAACTAACAGCAGAAGAGGATGTTGCAGTATGGGACTTATATCAGGCTATGGGTGGGAAAAATGCCATCATGGACTGGAAAAAGGGTGCTCTTGCAAGAGCAGACTTAGTTCACTTTACCTTTGAAGGCTATGAGCTACAAGGTGAGATGCTTTATAATGCACTAATGAGGGGTTACCAGAGTCAATAATCGATGTTTAGTTGGGAGCAAATATTCAACTATTCGGCTAAGCAGCCGTTGCTTTTTAATCAGTACTTTTTTCTGATTCTATTTACTGTCATGTTTGCGGGTTATACGCTCATAAATAAACAAGTCCGCATACGAAATTTATATTTACTACTGTTCAGTCTTTTCTTTTATTACAAGTGCAGTGGCTTCTACTTCTTTCTTTTGTTGTTTAGCACATTGGTAGACTATGGAGTAGGTTTTGGTATATATCTGGCAAAACAAAAATGGAAGAAACGGCTGTATCTCTATATTAGCTTATTTGCTAATATCGGTTTGCTCGCATTTTTCAAATACTCCTATTTTTTTGTAGAGAGTGTCAATGGATGGTTAGGAACAAACCTTGAGGCAGTCAATTTCCTAGCAGTATTTGCCAATGGGGCCTTTGGGACTGGTTTTGATGTTAATGATATAATACTGCCTGTCGGTATTTCCTTTTATACCTTTCAGACATTGAGTTATAGCATAGACATATACCGTGGGCGATTGAAACCGTGCGGTAATATTTTTGATTTTGCCTTTTTTGTAAGTTTCTTTCCGCAACTTGTGGCAGGGCCTATTGTAAGAGCCGCAGAATTTCTGCCACAAATAAAACGACCGTACTACCTTAGTAGAAGTGGTTTTGGCACTGCTGTTTTTCTCATTATGGCTGGGTTAGTAAAGAAGGTGGTAATCAGTGACTACATCAGTGTAAATTTTGTAGATCGCGTATTTGAAACACCAGAAATATACAGTGGGTTTATGAATCTTATGGCCGTATACGGCTACAGCATTCAGATATATTGTGATTTTTCGGGTTACTCAGATATTGCTATTGGTCTAGCAGCACTTTTAGGTTTCAAGCTGCCTATTAATTTTAATGGACCATACAAATCTCAGAGTCTTACTGAGTTTTGGAGGAGATGGCATATTTCCCTTAGTACTTGGCTACGCGACTATCTTTATATCTCTCTTGGGGGCAATCGTAAAGGTAAGATAAGAACGTATGCAAACCTTATGATTACTATGCTATTAGGAGGGCTTTGGCACGGTGCCGCAGCGAAGTTTATTGTATGGGGAGCGCTGCATGGGGTGGGCTTAGCTGTGCATCGAATGTGGTCCAAGCGTTTCAATATGGCTACTACCAAAGTTGGACAAATAGCTGCGGTAATCATAACATTTCATTTTGTTGCCTTCACTTGGATGTACTTTCGGGCGTCAGACATGCCAACTGTAGCTTCTATGGGGTATACTATTCTCACAGATTTTGACTCTGGCGGAATACTTTCTCGCATCGTCGCGTATTGGAGAGTCTTTGCTCTCATGCTTATTGGTTTTGTTGTTCATATGCTGCCGAGCAACCTCAAAAACAGGGTGCAATGGGGATTTACTGAGGCACCTATGTATGTAAAAATACTAATCTTTGTAGTGGTTATATTTGGAATATACCAAGCTAAAAGCGCAGATATTCAGCCATTTATATATTTTCAGTTCTGAGATCAACCTCAATATGAAAACAACCACGTACGCCCCGCAGGATGGCAAAATAAGATGTGAGTGGTGTCTTAAAGATGCACTTTACGTGCGTTATCATGACGAGGAGTGGGGTGTACCTATACACGATGACCCTACGCTTTTTGAGATGCTTATTTTAGAGACCTTTCAAGCCGGGTTAAGTTGGCATACAATTCTCATAAAACGAGAAGGATTTCGCTTAGCGTTTGATAATTTTAATGTAGAACGTATTGCAAAATATGGAAGGGAAGATGTAGAAATATTACTTGGGAATACAGAGATTATTCGCCACCGGGGCAAGATAGAGGCTGCCATTTGTAATGCAAAGCAGTACCTCAGGTTGCAGAAAAAGTACGGGTCTTTTGACGCCTATATCTGGCAGTTTACAGGTCACAAGACCATAAATATTAAGATAAGGTCTTGGACAGATGTGCAAGCCAAAACGCCACAGAGCGATGCAATGAGCGAGGCTTTAAAAAAAGAAGGTTTCAAATTTGTGGGTACTATCACGTGTATGGCCTTCATGGAGGCAGCTGGTATGATCAATGATCATTTCGAGGATTGTTGGAGAAATAAAGCATAAAAATACATTTTGGGAGAGCATTGCCGAGAAGGGAGGGGGAGAAAACGTATTTTTCCTTCATGAATGAAGTCAACATAGGTAATGGCAAAAAAGTACTATTTGCTATTTCAAAAGAGGCTTTTTAGTTACTTTGCACGCTAAATAATGGAGCAAAGTAGGTTGTACAAAGTAATCGGAGTAATACTCACATTGATTCTCTCTGTAATGACAGTGAGTAACTACTCGGGCTATACCAATGCAGATAAAGATTCTGAACTGCTGCGTGCAGATCTTATGACTGCTTTTAGCCAACAACAAGAGGCATATAAAGAATTCCCAGAAATGCAAAACGCCTTTGATGGGTTCAATGAGCAAATAGAAAATAAAATCGTCCCACACCAATATCGCCAGAAGAGTCTAGTTCGACTGATTGGGTGTTTAGTGGCACTTTTTGGTATAGCACTGCTGCGTAATGGAAAACGTATTGGCTTTCACCTCTTTTTAGGGGGAATGTTATTGAGTATAGTGGCGGCTTTTTATGCTTTTGGATTGGGTATGGTTGGCTGGTTGTTTAATGTGACATACATTATATTTACTGCCGCTGTAGCGACTTACTATTACATCAAAAGAGAATACTTGGCGTAGTGCAACGATCTTGGTATAATCGCCATCTGTGATGAGCCGACAACTTAGAATGGGTGCAGACCGTGCTAGTGCTCGGGCAAAATTCAACAAATGATATGTAGTTTCATTCAGTAATTGAACGCTACATAGCCGAGCAGGATGACTTATTCGGCTAACAATCGAGGTATTTATCTCCGCAAATAATAAGGAAAGAGGTTCAACGTTTGAAGCCCTTTAGTTAAAATATTTTTAAATTGTGTCAATTTAGTGTAATATTGCTTATACAATCTATCAATAAAGAATTATGAATAAAAATATACTGACTTTAGTTTTATCCCTTTTCGTTTTCAGTACAGCTTCGATTGCTCAATCCTATAACAAGAAGTTTGGTCTTGAGATTAATGGAGGACTATTAGAGTATCATGGAGACTTGGGTTCGTCATTATATTTCAAGAATAGCCCAGATTACCAAGGTCTTGGGGGTGCTTTCGGTATTTATTTAAACCCCTCATTTGACGTTAATGTATTTGGCTCAACAGGCGATGTAGGCTTCTACAAAACTGCCTATGATACTGTTCGTGCTACCAATGGAAGATTTGGGTTTAGAGCAAGAGTTCTTCAAGGTATGTTAGGTGTTACGTTCAAGTTTGCAAATGGGCACATCCTGGATGAGGACGCTCGTTTCAAGCCGTTTATAAGAGCGGGCTGGGGTGTAACTCAATCGATAGCTAAATTTACGGAATTTACTGTCCCAGATGGATACTCTCAAAACAGAACATGGATTTCTTCTGCCTGGAATGCAGGTGCAGGATTTAAACTTGCTCTTTCTGATGCAATAGACCTCGTGGTAAGCGAGCAAGTTAACTACACATTTGATGATAATATGGATGCTTCACCGTGGGTAGTTGCTGGAGCAAAGCTAAATAGTGCTCAGGAGGGCAATAAACCTTTGCATGATATTTTCTTATACCATTCAGTAGGTCTAGTATTCAACTTTGGCAATAACGGAGGGTCTTCGTACAAAATTAAAGACGCTGATGGTGACGGTATATCAGATGATTTCGATATGTGTCCAAATACACCAGAAGGGTATGATGTGGATACAGCAGGTTGCTCATTGGATGATGACGGTGACGGCATCGTTAATGAAGAGGATAAATGTCCGAGTGTTAAAGGCTTAGAAATATTTGGTGGCTGCCCAGATACGGATGGCGATGGTATTGCAGATGCAGAAGATAAGTGTCCAAATGTACCTGGTCTTGCAGAATTTGCAGGTTGCCCAGACTCTGATAAGGACGGTATACAGGATAGTAAAGATAAATGTCCATTGAAAGCAGGTACTGCTGCTGGGGAAGGTTGTCCAGATAGCGATGGAGATGGCGTGTATGACCACTTAGATGTTTGCCCAATGACTCCAGGTGTATTAGCAAACAAAGGGTGCCCAGAGATAAAAGAAGAGGTAAAAGAGCAAATAAGACTAGCAGCAAAAGGTATATTCTTTGAAAGCGGCAAGGACCTTATTAAAACAGAGTCTTTTGCCAATCTGGATAAACTAAGTCAGATTTTACAAGAATATGGTAAGGCAATGGTTAGAATAGAAGGCCATACAGATGACAAAGGAGATGAGGCTGCTAACCAGGTATTGTCTCAGAGCAGAGCAGATGCGGTAAAACGTTATCTTGCTTCTCATGGAATAGCAAAGGATAGAATGACGGCCATAGGTTATGGTGAAACTAAGCCGATAGCTGAAAATAGTTCTGAAAAGGGAAGAGCGCTCAACAGACGAGTAGACTTTGACCTAGTTTACTAGAATACATTAAAACTACGTTTGAGGAAGGGGAGCATTTGCTCCCCTTTTTTTATGATAGGGATTATCTCTCTGGCATTGTCTTTTTGTAGCAAGCCTACCAAGTATTGTTGGCGCATCAGCAACCTGCAGTGGAAATTATTTTGGTAAGGAGAGGCTTATTTGTATACGATACGCTTCGCCAATGCGTTTTGCTGTAAAGTAGGTTATTGCGCTTCAGATTAAAATTGATCGACAACTCCGAAAACTATATTACTAGCTAAATAGTTTTAGGAATAATAAAAGTAATTTTGCACGAGTAAGAAATGAGATTTATCTGGAAAAAACTTAAAGTAAAATGGAATGTAGAGACCGACATCAGAATGATACGGATATTTATCATTTTTGCTATAACTGGTTCCTCGATTACATTGGTTAGACGGCCTTTTACAGAGATTTTTTTTGACAAGAGCACTTATGGAGGACTCCACTGGTATGAACTTATTATTACCCTAATAGCGGTTTATTTTATGTATCAAGTTCTCTTGTTCATTATAGGAAGTCTGCTGGGGGAGTATAAGTTTATACGATGGTTTTTGCTAAAGATGAATAAACGATTTTTTCCATTTCTCAAAAACGTAGAATGACAAACGAAGAGGTATTAAAAGCCCTAGGCTATGTAGATGATCCAGACTTAAATAAAGATCTGGTGACACTCAATATGATTCAGAAACTGGTTATTGAAGGAGACAAAATTTCATTTGACCTTGTACTGACTACACCCGCTTGCCCCATGAAAGATAGTATTGCTAATGCTTGCAGAACAGCAATTAGCACTATGGTAAGTGACACAGCAGAGGTTGAGATTAATATCACCTCAAATGTTCAGGTGAGTAGAGATAACAACACCGTACTGGGTGGGATAAAAAACATAATAGCAGTAGCATCTGGTAAAGGTGGTGTAGGGAAGAGTACGGTAGCTCTCAATCTAGCTCGTACACTCCATGAGGCGGGTGCTAGAGTGGGTATATTGGATGCTGACATACATGGACCGTCAATACCTACTTTACTCGGAACTACAACAGAAAGTCCGGCAATGGATGGCGAACTCATGACACCCATAGAGAAGCATGGTCTTAAGACCATGAGCATAGGCTACTTGGTAGATAGTAAGCAAGCGCTAGTTTGGAGAGGACCAATGTTAAGTAAAGCGATTACACAGTTTTGCAGTGATGTCAAATGGGGAGAGCTAGATTATCTATTTGTAGATTTACCACCGGGAACGGGAGATGCTCATTTAAGCATAATACAGCATATACCACTCAGTGGGGTAGTAATAGTTAGTACACCAGAAGAGGTAGCCGTAGCAGATACGCGCAAAGCAATAGATATGTTTACCAATCCTCATCTCAAGCAGAACATACTTGGGGTGGTTGAGAATATGAGCTATTTCCAACCAGAAAAGCAGGGTAAGAAGTATTACCTGTTTGGTAAAGATGGTGGTACCAAGCTGTGTGAAGAGTTCAATATAGACTTACTTGGGCAGATTCGAATAAAGGAAGACAAGTCTTTTGAAAGTTTGTATAGTGAGTACCTACCCATTGTAGGTAAAATCGTACAAAAATTATCGGTGTTAGCGGCGAGTAGATAAAAAGAGGTAAATTTGAAAAAGTAAAAATGTCGACAAAAGAATCAACGATAGAAGAAGCCCTTGAAAGCATGAGACCGTTCTTACGAAAGGATGGTGGGGATGTAGAACTCGTTTCTTATGAAGACTATGTAGTGAAGCTAAAGTTGTTAGGAGCATGCAGTACATGCAGTATAAGTCACCTGACGATGAAGGCGGGGCTTGAGGAAAGCATCAAAAATATGCTCCCTGAAGTAAAAGAAGTTATAGCCGTAGACTAGGGTAATGTTCGTTCAGATGAAACGAATCAAACTACTCGTCCCTTTACTCAATTTCATAAACACCTACAGCATATGTGTAGCATTGGGCTCTTTCAGTTGCTATGTGTTTTTCAGTAAAGTATATAAGGTACAGCCCAATTATGTAGTTGCTCTAGGTTTGGCTCTTGGTGTATGGTTTATCTATACATTAGATCATTTGCTAGACGGTATTCAGCTTAAGTATAAAGCAACTGCAAGAAGACATAAGGTGCATTTTGCCAAGCAGAAAACAGTGGCCCCTCTACTGGCGGCAGTCGGATTACTACTTCTACTGCTCGCATGTTATGTTCCTCAAGCATATTATAAAATAGTAGGCATCTTGATAGCACTTACAACAGCGCACTTTATGATCAATTACCTTGTTCCGGTTCGTTTCAAGCAAAAGTTCTTTTTTAAAGAAGTCTTTATCGCAGTAGTGGTAGCAGTTGGGTTTTGTGTTGTCCCATTGGCAGATATTCCATTTGCTATATGGCCAAGCAGTATGCCTGTTCTGTTAAAAGCGTTGGTCTTTTTAAACCTCACTAATTTATTCGTTTTCTCATTTTTTGATAAGGAGGCAGATCAGGAAGCAGAGGTACTCTCTTTAGCTCAACTCACAACAGCAAGAACGATACATAGGCTTTGCGTCCTGTCCGTTCTCTTTAGTGCCGTATTTACAAGCGTAGGCCTTTGGCAAGGAGAGGTGTCGGTAATGGTATGGTTTGTTTTTTTTGCAATGCAATCATCGTTATTTATCATTGTCACAAACAAGAGGTATTTTCAGTTAGAAGATCGTTATCGTTTCTTTGGAGATCTTATCTACGTTTACCCGCTTGCTGCGATGCCATTCCTTTGATATAGCAACTTCTGCATCTTGGTTCGTATTGATCTTTTTCGCCCAGTTGTACTTGTCCACCACTTTTGGTGAATCGGTAGGAATATTGAGCCACATCCCCACACTGCATACATATTGCGTGTACCTTGGTCACATACTCTGCCATAGCCATTAGGTTTGGCATAACGCCAAAAGGCTGAGCCATGTAGTCCATATCAAGGCCTGCTATTACTACTCGTTTACCCATATTGGCCAGTTGGTGACATACAGCAGGCAATCCCTCATCAAAAAACTGAGCCTCGTCTATGCCGATTACTTCTACATCGTCTATCCAGCGCAGTATCTCTCCAGAGTGGTCTACAGGAAAAGAATCAACATAGTTATCATCGTGAGAGACCACTTTTACTTTGTCATAACGCGTTTCCATTTTGGGTTTAAAAATGCGAACTTTCAAATTTGCAATTTTTGCTCGTTTGACTCTGCGAATAAGTTCCTCCGTTTTGCCGGAGAACATAGAGCCACATACTACCTCTATCCAGCCTCTATTATTTTTCGGTTCTATAAACATTTTCTATGTTGATAATGGCTGTCGAAAGTAATATTAAATGATTTTATTCGTACCATTATTATGAGTAGAGATAGTATTCACCAGAGAATAGACGAGCTTTTGGGTCTTTTGAGTAACCACAACAACCGATTAAGTCTTCATTCTGAAAAATTATCGCAGTTAGATATTGATGCGCTTCGCAAACAATGCATAAATGTGTATGATGAAGTAAACAGACTTGCTCTGCATGGTCGGATAAAATCAAAAACTCCTACTGTACCAGATCCTCAAGAAGTATCCGCAGTAAAACACACACCAGATACTTCATCTTTTTCTGAGCCAGTAAAACCTGCAATTTCTGAGCCTTTAGTAAATACAATACGTGAAGAAGCAAAGCAAGATCAAATAGAGGAAGCCAAGAAACCGTTGATTAGACACAAGGCCAAAGCAGATGAGGAAATGCTATCACTTTTCGAAAAATTTAGCAGTAAGCCGATAGAGAGTATTACCAAAGGGATGTCGGTTGCAAAGCGATTTGAGTTTCAAAGTGCATTGTTCGATGGAGATCATAAAGAATACAATCATTTCATAGGTCAATTGGAAAGCGCTGGAGACCTGGAGTCTGCATTTGAGATATACCAAACGTACAAGACAAAATTGGAATGGGATAGTGAAGATCTAAAAGATGAGCTAAAAGCGTTAATGTATAGAAAATATAGGTAGGCAGGTAGATGTATGTTTGGCGGCATATACCACTCCTGAGATTTTTAATCCCATTTATACTTGGTATTTTTTGCTATGTAGAGTTCCGCTGGACCTATTTCCCTATGTTTGTTTTTTTAGGATTTGGTATCCCGCTATTATTTGGGGCGCATATTTACTTCCGGAACCATATTAATAGACCATTGCAGCAGCTAGTTTCATTGCTAGCATTGCTTCATTTTTTTGTTGCAGGGTACCTAATAACTGTTGCCCATGAGCAGGTCCTTTACCCTTCTCACTATACCTATGCAGATAAGGCAAGTGAGTTGCTCGTCAGAATAAAAAATAATCCACAGCAGAAAGTCAAGTCTATAAGTTGTCATGTAGAACTACTCTCTGCCATTGACTCTACCGGGAGTAGAAGCGTACTCGGAGATGCGCAATTGTATTTTCAAAAGGATAGTTTAAGTGCGTTGCTTGCCTATGGCGATTATTTACTCATTGCCAATAGGATAAATGGGATTATTACCCCTAAAAATCCGCATCAATTTAATTTTAAGAAGTACTATGCTCAACGCAATATTTATCACCAAGGATATTTATCAAGTGGAATGTGGAAGCACACTGGTCAAAATAAGACGAATTGGTTGTACGCAATGTCTTATCAATGGCAAGCCTATTTCAAAAAACAATTTTCCGAGTATTTTAAAGACCGGGAGGCGCGTGGTGTTGCACAGGCCATCGTGTTTGGTTATAAAGAAGATCTTGATGATGAGTGGCTCGAGGCGTTTTCCAAAACAGGAACAATACATGTCTTAGCTGTATCTGGGCTGCATGTAGGTATAATCTATCTGCTGTTGAGTGGAATACTACTTATGAGGAGAAGCAACGGGCGTTCATTAAAGTTAAAATCAGCAGTTATATTGCTATGTCTATTTGCGTATTGCTTGTTAACCGGGTTTGCTCCTTCGGTGAGCAGAGCATCTATTATGTTTGGAGTCGTTATTGTAGCGAAAGCATTCCAGCGGCGTAGCAACATATACAACACACTCAGTTTTGCATGCTTTTTACTTCTAGTTATTAGTCCATACAATTTATACAATGTTGGATTTCAGTTCTCGTTCCTGGCAGTAGTGGGCATCGTATATTATACAGATACCTTTCGTAAGTGGGTGCCGGTGTCGTCCTATTTGGGAGATAAGGTGGTTACGCTTTTATCGGTGAGTGTTGCAGCACAAATTACGACGTTCCCCATTGGGCTCTACTACTTTCACCAGTACCCCAATCTTTTTATGATTTCTAATTTAATAGTAATACCGTGCATAACAGTGATATTATATCTTGGCATCCTGTTCCTATTGGTAGTTCCTTTTAGTAATATGCTGGCGAGTTTTTGCGCCAAAGCCGTTATGTTGTATATTGACTTCATCGCAGGGGTAGTTCACTTTCTGCAAGATATACCGTATGCTTTTTTCGAAGGCATACACATCACTCTAACACAGATGCTATGTATCTACGGCCTTATACTCGGAATAACATTTAGCACAAGGCATAAAAGTAAGACGGCATTAGCACTGGCTGCAACGTGCGTGCTAATTTTTTTAAAAGCCGACATCTCCTTTGAGAGGCATGTGCCCCGAAGCGAGGTTGCACTATTCAAAGTAGGGAGGGATTTATTGGTAGGTTTAAGGGAGGGGAATAAAATAAGTTTTGTAGCCTCAGAGGGTATTTACAAAGATCAAAAAAAATTAGATTTTATCGTACGGCCTTATTTAGTCAAAGAGAGATTAGATAGGGAGTATGCCATTATCCCAGCGTTACTGCTTGGTGTGCCAAGCGCTTTAGGTACTATTGAGTTTCTCGGGAATGGAGTTGTTTGGTATGATAACAAAAGCTATTTGTTTCTAGATTACACCAACACTTATATACGCGACACTCTGAAGCTGGATTGTGTTATAGTAGGAAAGTCTAAGTCGGTAGATTATATGAACAAGGTGTTGCCGCGGCTCCAATCTGATAGAATATACATCCCAGCCATTAGGGCCAATGAAACGAGTCAAATGGATCTTCTTAAAAAAACAAAAGCAATTTATTTCGCCGATTATATCACTATTTAAAGTTTTTGCGACTATTAAGTAAAAAAACAACGAAAATCAATTTTTTTACTTAAATTTGATGTTCTCATAAAGAGAACTAACAACAATTATCAATCAAAAAAAGTGTATGAAAAAAATTTACAAACGAAATTGGCTTTTCGATCTAAAATCACTGGTGGTAGTAGGTGCCATGCTATTTGCAGGCTCAGCTATGGCTCAACTAAGCGGTGCTTATACCGTAGATAAAAGTAACGCTACAGGCGGTACAAACTTTAAAGATTTCTCCTCTCTTGCGAGTGCAATCTCTAAAACTGGAGTTAAGGGGGCGGTAACTGTGGATGTAGTTGCTGGAACGGGTCCTTATGCAGAGCAAGTTACTTTCTCTTCTAGTACCACGAGTGCTGCCAATACGGTAACAATTAACGGTAACGGAGAAGAAATCAATAATGCTGGGAGTTTTTCTAACAGAAGCGTTATTCACCTTCGTGGTGCAAGTCATTTCGTTTTTGATAACCTTAAGGTGGTTGCCAATGGAACTGGCAATGGTACGAGATGTTTCACCATAGGTGGCAACTCAGACTCAAACACCATTTCAAATTGTGAATTAATGGTTCCTAATTATGCGGGAATTAGTAACTCAACTGCTTACATCGCCTTCAATAGTTCACTGACTTCGTTTTATGGTTCAGCAGACCATGGGTCTGATAATTTAATCACCGGGAATACAATGACCAATGGCGATGGAGAAACAACAGGTCCGTATTACGGGATTTCTGACTATAGAAACTCCAGAGCAAGGGGTGTTGGTAGTTCAATAATTGGAAATAATATTGAGGACCATCAGGGAGATGGAATTTTCTTCTATTACGTTGATGGGTTCAAGATCAATAGAAATGTATTTAAGCGGACTTCTAAACAAGTACAATCGTATGGCCGTCCAATTGAGGCTCGTGATGTTTATGTGAATATCACAAACTCAAAGGTGCCAACTGAAATAAATAATAATTCATTTGAGCCCGGAATGACAAGTAATTCTTATTATGGATTAGCTGCAATCAGAATGTCTAGCGATACACTCAATCCTATCCAAGTGAATGGCAATAAGCTGCACGATGTGGTTTTGGGTAGCGACTATTTTAATGGATGGTATTTGAATGGTTGTGAAAATGTTGAAGTGAAAAACAACAGTATAGACAACGTAAAGGTAAACGGTCTAGAGCGATATGGGTTTTTGTACTTTGGTTTTGTGAGAGGCTTGTATGCGGATATCGATAACGGCGAAGTTTCTGGAAATCGAATCAACAATATGACTAGCAAGTATGTTGTGATAGGTATTGATTTTGCTTACTCTTCTAGAACTAACCTAACAAATAATGAGGTTTCTAATATCACGGGAGATGATGGAACTTATTCACTCTACGGTGATTATATTACGTATGGTATAAAAACGTACAGAATTCAAAGGTTAAACATATCTAATAATTTGGTCTCCAATATAAATGGTATCGTTACACACGGAATCAACCTACATAACAATGCTGATTCAGTTTCTGTGCATCACAATACCGTTGTTATGGAAAACGATGCGTCAATTAAGTTGCTATACACTATAGCAGGTACAGGTACCAAGGACATTAAATTCTACAACAATATTGGTTATAATGGTGGTAAAACTATAGCTCCAGGGTCTACAAGGGGTGTTTCCGCTATGCCTTCCATGTTTGAAGTAAGGGACAATGTTCCGAGTGGTCAAACTACATTTGGGTCTAATTTATTTTATTCAGACGCAGCGACTGTATCATATAGGTGTAATAAAAATATAGATACAACATGGGCAGGCTATGTGAAAAATTCAGGAGATGCCAGTTCTTTTAATGTAGATCCTAAATTTATTTCAATAGCGAAAGGTAACCTTACGCCATCAAATGCTTTTGTTGCTAATAGAGGTGTTGCAGGTATGGAGGATAAGGACTTTTATGGCGATGCAAGAACAGCTTGTGGTCCGGATATTGGAGCCATTGAGTTTTTTCTAGATCATAAGGTTGAAAATCTTTCGCTCTCAAAAATTCCAACTGATATTTGTGGGAATGTTGGGTTGCCATTATCCTTCTCTTTAAAAAACGGTTCTGCTAGTGACAGTGTAATGGTTCCAGTTTATTATCAAATAGGAACTGGTGTGAAGAGCACAGAACTAAGTGACACGGTTTCTCCATCTGGTACTATTAATCATGCTTTTGATCAGGACATTGTCTTCAATACACCAGGAACCAACACGTTTAATGTAGGAATAGCCTGTGATGATGATTCAACCAATAATGTGTTCTCGACTAGTTTGAATGTGATACCTTCACCAACCGGAGGTACATTCACACAAGGAACTACGTACGATGGGTATTTCAATACGGGAACAGAACTAGATCCAGATATTTTAGGTCGCCGGTACACAGGTGATTATGCTATTACAAGACCAACGAAATATAGTAGTGTGGCTCCTGGAGCAGACTATAGTTATTCATTGTCAGTAATTGATGAAGATTCGACGGATATAAAAGCTGCTGGTTTTACATATGCTAATCTTTCTGAAAGTATGAGTATTACACCAGAAGATTCATTGAATGGTAGGTCTGCAGCATTGAGTTTGTTGATTACAGACGCAAAGACAGGTTGTGACACAACATTAACAAGACAAATTTTTGTACCTCATACTCCTTTTGCTGAGTTTGATTCAGACGATGTTTGTTTAGGCGATGTTTCTCAATTCAAGAATAAATCAACTCTTAAGGGAGATGGCTATATTCAAACTGACTGGGAGTTTAATGATCCAGATGTAGCAATAACAGATGATAATTCTGATATTAAAGATGGTTTTTGGAAATATTCGACGTACGGACAGGACATTTATGTAGAAATGACCGTGTACAATGGATTGTATCCTAAATTTACCTATACGGATGTAGATACTATTGTTGTGACACCTAAGCCACTGATAGACTTCAAAGTGTTTAATGCATGTGAGGGTACTCCGATTAAAATAAAGAACAGTACAACTCTGCCTGTGTCAAGCAATATCACGTATAAATGGGATTTCGGAGGAGAAGCTAGTTACACTGGCAAAGAGCCCGAGCACTTGTTCACCACTGCAGGTCAGCGTAAAATTAGTGTTGTAGCTTCGTCTAACGGATGTTCTGCAGAGTTGACAAAGAATGCATACCAATTTGAAATGCCTGCTGCTGACTTCTCAAGTGAAGGAGAATGTAACTTCGTAAATGTTGACTTTTTAAACGAGTCGACTATTGAGAATGGTGCGAGCATGGGATATGCGTGGGATTTCAATTCGGTGGCAATATCGAGAGAAAAATCACCGTCGTATGCATTTGCATCTGCCGGAGCTAAGACAGTTACATTAACAGCCACTTCAGAGTTTGGATGTGAGAATGCTGTTTCTAAGATAGTGAACTTAAATGTTTCACCAGAGGCAGATTTCACATTTGATAATGCGTGTAACCTGACTCCAATTCAGTTTACACGAACGGGAACTGCCAATGCTTCTCAAAGCACTTGGAAATGGGATTTTGATGGACAATCAACTTCAGGACAGGAAAACCCATCATTCCTCTTTAGTAAAGTAGGTTCAAAACAAGTAACGCTTACGATAAACGACCTAAATGGTTGTGCCAACTCAATCACTAAAGAGATAGAAGTGGTGCTACAGGCAGTGGCAGAATTCGAAGCTGGATCTGTATGTGAAGGAGATGAAGCGATCTTTACCAACAAGTCAAGAGTAGCAGCAGGAGATCTTAGTTACGTATGGACGTTCGGCGACGGACCAACAGCGACAAGTACTGATTTGTCACCAACTTACGCTTACTCAACACCAAGAACGTATAACGTGACGTTAGAAGCGATTGTAGAAGGCGGATGTAGTGACAAGATTACTAAGCCGGTTACTGTAAACCCAGCGCCAGTTGCAGCCTTTACGTTTGTTAAAGACGGTAGATCAGTTGTTTTCGATGGCCCAGAGGGTAACGACGAGTACAGATGGACTTTCGGTGACGGTGGAAAAGACCAGAGCGAGGATCCTACATATACCTATGTGAATCAAGATAAAGCGACAATGGAAGCTTGTCTTGCTACAAAAGAAGGTGAGTGCTGGAATGAGTCTTGCGAGACTATCAGCATCAACCTAGTAGGTGTGGAGGAGTTAACAAAGAACAATGCAATGATCAATGTATATCCAAATCCATCCAACGGACAATTCAGCGTAACTGTAGAAAATGCAGGAGAAGTAGAAGTGAAAGTAGGTGACATCTTGGGTAACACAATGAATGTATCAGTAGTAGATAATCTTAACGGAACATACAGTGTAGACATGTCAGCAGTAGCAGACGGTGTATACTTTGTACAAGTGAAGAATGGTGATTTCTACGCAACTAAGAGAATCACAGTTTCTAAATAAGAAATAACGATAGATTACCAAAGAGTCCTGCTTCCTTCATTGGGAGCAGGATTTTTTTTGCCCTAACTTTGTCATGGTTTTATGATAGACACACACGCACACTTGTATGCAGAAGAATTTGACGAGGACAGGGATGCTGTTTTAGTACGAGCGAAGGAGGCAGGTATTCAGCGCATATTATTACCGAATATAGATGCGACGACTATCGATCGTCTTAATGCGTTGGCTATGTCTTCGGATATGTGCGTACCCATGATGGGACTGCATCCCTGTTATGTAAAGGAAGATTACAAAGAACAGCTGCAGACTATTAAAATAGAGTTTGCGAAAAATGATTACATCGCCGTAGGGGAGATAGGTATAGATTTGTATTGGGACAAAACTACCCAAGCATATCAAGAAGTAGCGTTTATAGAACAATGCAGGTGGGCTGAGGAAATGAGACTACCAATAGCCATTCATTCTAGGGAGTCTACAGATTTAATTATTGAGTTGATTAAAAGAAACGCGTTCAAGGAGTTAACCGGAGTCTTCCATTGTTTTGGTGGGAGTATGGAACAAGCCAAGGAGATGATTGGTATGGGTTTTCGTTTGGGTATAGGCGGGGTTGTTACGTTTAAGAATAGTACACTAAGAGAGGTGTTGAGAGATATAGCGTTGGAGAATATAGTGGTGGAGACAGATTCACCTTATCTAGCACCTACTCCGTACCGTGGAAAGCGAAATGAGACTAGTTATATTACAGAAGTAGTTAAGCAGTTAAGCTATGTATATGAGGTATCAGAGCAAGAGATAAAGAATAGAACTACAGAGAATGCATTGGCATTGTTCAAATTATAATTTACTTTGTAGTAACAGGAGAGGTGTCCGAGTGGCTTAAGGAGCACGCTTGGAAAGCGTGTGTACATCACAAGTGTACCGAGGGTTCGAATCCCTCTCTCTCCGCAATTGTAACATAACTAAAAATACTGTGGTATGAGGTCAAGAGCATTTCTTATCGTTTTACTTTTCCTGACTTGGTCATTTTCGTCTGGCTGGTACTACGTGTGTAAAGTAAAAGCAAAGTGCCCAAGTAGTGCAGGTGTAGCTGCAAAAGAGCGCCCTACGTTCACGTTTCGTTATGGAATATCTGACCCCGAGGTGAATCCTAGTTTTAATGAATTCAAAACTCGAATTGAAGAGAGGTTGGGCGAATCTAATCTTTTGACAATAACGGGCTTGTATGATCCGAATGAGTTAAATACTACTGATTTTGATAACTTAGGTACGGCGCGTGCTACGGCGATTCTACAGGCGCTATCTGATATAGACCCTGGCAGAATAGTACTGTCTTCAAAAGAAATAAGTTTTGGTTCTCAGGTAGACGCATTAGATGCTGTAACATTCACTATTTTGACAAAGAATCAGTTTGTAGAAGAGACTAGTTTTGGGGCATCGTTGTACTTTGACGAAAATATAAACGCGGAGAATATGCCCGCTAAGCTTGAGGGATACTTGCGGTTCATTGCTATTCACGAAAACGAGAAGACAATTGCTATATTGGGTTATTGGTACAATGAAGTTGGGGAAGCAGAAACTAGTGATCTTGGTTTGGAGCGTGCCAATATGATTAGGGATATTTTAATAGAACAAGGGTTTAATCCAGATCAAATTACCACAAGTAGCCGTGGCCAGTCTGAACCTCTTGCAGACAATACCACAGAAAGTGGAATACGAGAGAACAGTAGAGTCGAGATTTTCATAAACGAATAAACCAAAAAAAATGAACACAGAAAAATTCTTTGAAGGACCTGGAAGCTCAGATATGGTTACCTATGTATGGGAGATTGCTCTAATATTGAGTGTTGCATTTCTGCTCGGATATTTGCTTCGTTATTTTTTAAACGACTTGTTAAAGAATCGCATAGCTGAGTTGGAGAGTGAAAACGCTAAGTTATACAATTCTGCGAAAGATGCAGAACAATCTGCTTCAGATATTGAGCAACTTGAAATAAAGCAAGGACAACAGAAAGCTGAGATTGATCGATTGAATGCTAAACTCGCAGAATGTTACGCAACGCGACTAAAGGCAGAGAACAATCTGGCAGCTTTACAAGCGAAATACGACGCTACATCTGCTGCCCCAGTAAGTAAGGAGTCTACGGGTACTCTGCTAGTAGCAAAAGAAAAAACTCCTGTGTCTGTCGTATCGGATGCTATCGTTGCAGCCAAAAATGGGCCCGTTTCTACAAAGGACGATTTAAAAAAGATAGGCGGCATAGGACCAAAAATCCAAGAATTATTAAACGCAGATGGCATTCTTAGCTACACTGATGTGGCGACAGCCACGGTGGCAAGAATCAGAGCAATGCTTATTGCCGCTGGACCAAACTATGCCGTGCACGATCCATCAACGTGGGGACAACAAGCAAGATTAGCCTCAGCAGAAAAATGGCAAGAATTAACTCAACTACAAGATGAGCTTAAAGGTGGGAAACGTAAGTAGAAACTTACGCTTCTTTTATTCTATCTATAATAGCAGTACTGCTGTGTCCTTCTAAAAAAGGAATCACTTCTACCGAACCGTTTCTTTGTAAGACTTCGTCTGCACCTACAATGGTGGCCACTGTGTAGTCTCCTCCTTTGGCAAGCACTTGGGGCTTCACTTTTGTAATGAGTTCTAAGGGTGTTTCTTCGTCAAACAATATTACGGCATCTACAAAGGCTAGAGCAGCTAGTTTTATCATTCGAGTGTCTTGATTAATCACGGGTCTACTTGGCCCTTTTAGCTTGCTTACAGAGGCATCTGTATTTACTCCTATAATGAGCCTATCGCCTAAGTCTGCTGCCTTGCATAGGTAATCGATATGGCCCATGTGTAAGACATCAAAACAACCATTGGTAAAGACTACCTTTTCATTGAAAATAGTCCACTTAGTGACTTGTTTGGCTAAGTCATCTGAAGAAGAAAAAATCTTATCGTTTACTATCTGATTCCACATGATGTTTCTTAAGTTGTTGATTTTTTATGATGAAGTATATAATAGAGACAGCTCCAACTCCCACTATTACCATAAATTGGATAGCGTGAGTGATAATCGCGTAACTTTTGCCTACAAGTGGTGCGATTTGGTAGAGTGCTAATGCTGCTGGTACCATAAACTCAAACGTACCAACTCCTCCGGGTATAGGCACTATCATAGCAGCGGTTCCAAATAGTAATACGGTAAGACCTGCAGAAGCTCCTAAATGAGCAGTACCGTCCAGAGCGTAAAACACAAAGAAGGGCATAAAGAAGTACATCACCCAAATAAAGACACTATAGAAAATGAATAGTCCTTTTTGCTGAAGGCTAAATACCGTCCTCATACCGTCGAGCAATCCTTCAATAAAAGACTGAAACTTACCAATGATAGGAAGGTTGTAAAACCAATGGCGTTTCTTGTATACTACGAATAATCCTATCAGAAGAACTACAGCAATTCCGAGGTAGATGACCGCGTTTTCGGTATCGAAATCCGTAAATAAATTGGAGAAAAAGTCAGCGATTATTTGAAATTGAATGAAAAAGATAGCAATGGCTATTAGGAATGTAATCAGTAGATCTACTACACGCTCAACGACAACGGTTCCTACTAGCTTGTTAAACGGGATATTCTCTACCTTACTCAGTACTGCTGGGCGGGTAATTTCTCCCACACGAGGCAGTACCATATTAACCAAGTATCCTAGTATAACCGCATGAAAACTGGCCCAAGGGCTTGCCTTGTAACCCATTGGCTGTAGTAATAAATTCCATCTCAGGGCACGGGCTAAATGACTCAATATCCCGCACAACATGGACACTCCAATCCAAAATACATTGGCATTCTTTATCTCATCGCCAATAGGTTCTGAGCCTACAGCGTAGTAAAACAATACTATTCCTATCGTAAGAAATACGATTGTTTGTATAGCTGTTTTTACATTTTTAGTCAAGTATAGCCTTATTATTTTTGTCTGGGAATACCAAGTACGGAGTGAATTTTTTAGCTTCTTCAAACTCCAACATGGCAAAAGATATAATGATGATGATATCACCTTTAGCCGCTTTGCGAGCCGCAGCACCGTTTAGGCAAATCATGCCGCTACCGCGTTCACCTGCTATGGCATAGGTCTCTAGCCGTTCGCCATTGTTGTTGTTTACTATAAGTACTTTCTCACCTTCTATCATGTTGGCAGCATCCATCAGATTTTCGTCTATGGTGATACTCCCCACATAGTCTAACTCTGTTTGAGTGATTTTAGCTCGGTGTATTTTAGATTTTAAAACTTCTATTAGCATAGTGCTTTTTTGATAAAACAAAGGTACATTTTATTTGAGTAACACTCTGGTGCTTTAGGCGGTAAAGCGATTGTTTCTCGGGTAAATTTGAAGTATAAAGTATTCTACTAAAAGCAACAGTATGCATTGGTGAAACCGAGAGTTAGCAGAGTAGAATGAATGGTTAATCAAAAAGCAAACTAAACATCTGCCGCACATTGCCCACTTTGTGCATCTTAATCTTATAACCCTTTTGAGCAATCTCGAGTTGGTCCGACATTATAAAATCAGTAAATCCAAGTTTCTCTGCCTCTTTCAAGCGTTGATCAATTCGATTGATACCGCGTATCTCCCCACTAAGGCCTATTTCTCCTGCAAATACCATTTTGTTAGGTAATGCTACGTTTTGCATGGATGACACAATAGAGGCAGCTATACCCAAATCAGTAGCCGGATCATTTATTTTTAAACCACCTGCAATATTGACAAATACATCCTGTTGGCTGAGCTTGTATCCGCATCTTTTTTCCAAAACAGCAAGCAGCATATTCAATCGTTTTATATCATAACCGTTTGTGTTTCGCTGCGGGTTGCCGTATACTGCCGCACTTACGAGCGCTTGTGTTTCAATCATTAGACTACGATTACCTTCTAACGAAGCTACTACTCCTACACCACTTAGGTTTTCGCTGCGTTGATTTATGAGTATCTCACTTGGGTTATCTATTTCTCGCATTCCCTTAGAGGTCATTTCATAAATGCCCAGCTCTAGGCTACTACCAAATCGGTTTTTTAGTGTACGCAATATTCTGTAGCTATTTTGTGTTTCTCCTTCAAACTGCAGTACCGTATCTACCATGTGTTCTAAGAGTTTAGGACCAGCTAGTTGCCCTTCTTTGGTGATATGCCCCACAAGTATTATTGGCACTTCATTTTGCTTAGCATATTGTATCAGTAGTGAGCTGCTTTCGCGTATTTGAGAAATAGTACCTGGAGTAGAGTCTAGGTACTTGCTAAACATTGTCTGTATTGAGTCAATAATTACAAAAGAGGGATTGGTCTCCTTCATTTTTCCAATGATATTTTCTACCGATGTTTCATTGAGTAAAAGGCATTCCTCATTGGTAATACCGATACGATCGGCACGCATTTTTATTTGGTTTAGGCTTTCTTCCCCACTCACATAGAGTACACGCTTATTCATACGCAGTGCACTTTGCAACAGCAAGGTAGACTTTCCTATGCCCGGTTCGCCACCAAGGAGTATTACCGAGCCAGGGACTATTCCACCTCCGAGTACACGATTGAGTTCTATTCCAGGAGCTTTTAACCGAGTAAGTTCTATGGCATCTACGCTATTTACGGGTGTTACTACACCATCAATATCTTTCAGATTCATCATTCCACCGCTTTTGGGTTTGATGACCACTTCTTCTTGTACCGTATTAAACTCTCCGCATGAAAAGCATTTACCCATCATTTTTGCGTAGTTGCTCCCGCAGTGTGAGCAGATATATACTTTTTTAGCCTTGGCCATTTTATTATCGTCCTTTTATAAAGCGAAAATGGTTGTTTTTATATTCTTACGGAAATATTGTACGATGATCTTCCAAATTCGTGTTATAGTTCGGAAAGATAATTTTTAAAAATATGTACTTAATCGTCAAGCGGAGTTAAAATTTTCTATTTTTGTCCGCAATACATAAAAATCAGAGTAAAAAATGAAAAAAATCACATCATTGTTAATGTTGGTATGCATAATGACATTCAGCGTTCAATCCGTAGTAGCACAAGAGGAAGTAGTAGATTCTACCGTAGCTGTAGAAGAAGCCATAGATAGCGCTGCTGCTGTTGAAGAAGCAGTTGTAGCTGTCGAAGAACCAGAAGTAGCTGCACCTCCAGTAGTAGAAGAAAGTGGTCTTCAAGTGTTAAAGAAAAAATTTATAGAAGGAGGCCCAGGGTTTATGGCTCTTCCGCTTATCTGTCTTATCTTAGGGTTGGCTATCGCTATTGAGCGTATTATCTCACTTTTTTGGATGAGTATTAATACAGACAAATTTGTTGCTCAAATAGAGGATGAAGTTGCAGCAGGAAACATAGAAGGTGCGAAAGAAATCTGCAGAAACACAAGAGGACCTGTAGCAAGCATATTTTATCAAGGTTTAGATCGATCAGACCAAGGATCTATTGATGTAGTAGAAAAATCAGTAGTGAGCTATGGCTCGGTACAGATGGGTCAGCTAGAAAAAGGTCTAGTGTGGTTATCACTTTTCATTGCCCTTGCACCAATGCTTGGATTTATGGGTACGGTAATTGGTATGATTGGAGCTTTTGATGCAATTAAAGCTGCTGGAGATATCTCTCCAGGGGTAGTTGCAGATGGTATATCAGTTGCACTTTTAACTACGGTAGCAGGTCTTATTGTTGCTATTATCTTGCAGGTGTTTTATAACTTTATCACATCAAAAATTGATGGTATAGTGAACGGAATGGAAGATGCTTCTATCTCTTTGGTAGATATTCTTGTAAAAAATAAAGTAGTGAAAGCGTAAGATGGGGAAAACAGGAAAGATAATATACTACGCAGTAGTCATCTTACTCGTACTCATTTTTGTGGGTGTTCTAGTAGGAGACAGTTATGCTGGTTCAGAGATGGGGTTATACCTTACTATAGCTCTTGCAATTGTTGCCGTTATTGGTACCCTAGTATCTTCAGCAATACATTTGGTTAATAATCCGAAGTCTGCTAAAAGTTTACTCATAGGAGTAGGTGTGCTTATATTCGTTTGCATTTTAGGATATGCAGTGTCGGGTGGAGAGATTACGGATCATTCACTGGAATATGGAGTAGATTCTGTACAGCAATCAAAACTGATTGATATGGGTATTTACTTAACAGCATTCTTAAGTGTAGTGTCTGTTGTATCTATTCTAGTATCAGAAGGGATATCATTATTCAAAAATTAAGAGATCATGGGAAGTAGAAGACGGGATATACCAGAAATAAATGCAGGCTCTATGGCCGATATCGCCTTCTTACTATTGGTTTTCTTCTTGGTAACTACTACCATGGATGTCCCCAACGGACTCCAAGTAGCGCTACCGCCAATGTCTGAAGAACCACCACCTGATAGTAAGCAACGTAAGCGTGAGGTGCTAGAAGTACTCATAAATGCAGGCGACCAACTACTTGTAGAAGGTGCTCCAATGAGTATAGATAGACTTCGCCAAAAAGCGATGGATCACCTTACCAATGAGGGAGCAGACCCAACATTGTCTACAACCTCTACAAAGGCTGTAGTGTCTTTGAAAAACGATAGAGGTACATCGTACGACATGTACGTACAGGTATACAATGAGTTAACAGCCGCTTACAACGATGTTAGAGATGAGTATTCAATGAGAGAATTTGGAAAGCCTTATACAAAACTTAGTCCAGGACGTGAAAAGGAAAAGATTAAGCAAGTAAAAGAAAAGTATCCAAAGAAACTCTCGGAGGCAGAACCCGTAAGTTTAGGAAAATAAGTATGGCAAAATTTAAAAAAGACGGAGGAAGGGCAACACCAGCCATTAATACATCTGCTTTGCCAGACATTGTATTTATGCTACTATTCTTCTTTATGGTTGCGACCAAGATGAGAGACCGAGACATGAAGGTGAAAACCGCCATTCCTCAGGCTACTGAAGTAGAAAAGTTAGTAAAAAAATCACGACTGAACTATATTTTTGTGGGGCCACCAAAAGATGGTGCTCTCGGTACCACTCCGAGGATACAATTGGATGATGCATTTGCTTCTGTGGATGATATTCAACAATACATCACGCTTCAAAATAGTAAGAAAGACGAAAAGGAAATTCCTTTCATGACCACTTCATTGAAAGCAGATAAAGTAGTAAAGATGGGTATTGTAACAGACATAAAGCAGGAACTCAGAAAAGTAAATGCATTAAAACTGAGCTATAGTGCCCTTAAAGTTTCGGATGAATAACCGTACCAATAGAATATTATGATAGAAAAAGAGAGCAATTGCTCTCTTTTTTTGTTTATACATTAATAAGCGTGGTTATTTGCACCACATAATCCCAAAATGGCAGACATATTAACCTACATAAAGTCTCCTATAGAGAAAGAGCTCAAAGTTTTTGAAGATCGATTTAAAGACAGTGTGAAGAGTAAAGTGCCCTTACTGGACACCATTATGAATTACATTGTAAAACGAAAGGGGAAGCAAATGAGACCGCTCCTTGTACTTCATTGTGCCAAATTATTTGGAGATATTAATGAGGCAACCTATCGGGGTGCCGCTCTGGTTGAGTTACTACATACGGCAACACTGGTACACGATGATGTGGTAGATGAGTCCAACATGCGTAGAGGTTTCTTTTCTATAAATGCATTATGGAAAAATAAAGTAGCGGTGCTCGTAGGCGACTACTTGCTCAGCAAAGGCTTGCTGCTATCGCTTCGCAATAAAGATTTTAAAGCATTAGAAATACTCAGTAGCGCGGTAGAGCAAATGAGTGAAGGGGAGCTCCTGCAAATGGAGAAAGCGCGTAAACTAGACATTACTGAAGATGTATATTTTGATATTATAACCAAGAAAACTGCGTCATTATTAGCCAGTTGCTGCGGTATAGGTGCAAATAGTACCAGTCAAGATGAAGAAATTGTGGAGGCCATAGTTGCTATGGGAAATGCGGTAGGTATTGCATTTCAAATAAAAGATGACCTGTTTGATTATGGTGACAATAAGGTAGGCAAGCCTACCGGTATAGATATAATCGAAAAGAAGATGACCTTGCCACTTATATATGCTCTTAATGTGGCCAACGAAAGAGAACGTAGAGCGATGATAAAAATCATCAAAAAAGATAAAAAATCGAAGCAACAAGTGAATGAAGTTATTGCCTTTGTGAAGCAAAAAGGCGGCCTAGAGTATGCGCAGCAGCGTATGATGGAGTACAAAGCAGAAGCAGAAGATTTACTTGTGCGCTTACCAGGGGATGGTAACACTGCCTACATAGCTGCTCTCATTAACTATGTGATAGAGCGTAAAAAATAGGAATTTTGCGTATTAAAAGTTAGTGGGTGGTGGCAAAAAAAGGTGTCCATCTGTGGCATAGGTCGTCTGCCAATTGGCAAATCTATTTACGGAAGTGTTAGTTGCTATTGTGCTACTCTCTCTGTAGGATAGTACGTTTCACTGCACCAAGCCAAGTACGTCCAATCCTTGTTCAAAAACAACATCCACAGGGATTCCTGCTGTGCTTAGTTTATCCAGGTCTTCTTGCAATGCGGGAGTTACACTTCCGTCTTTTTGCATCAGTGTGATGACGCCTTCTTTATCTCCATCGCCTTGTAGGCGTAGTATGAGATCAGACAATCCAGCAATAGCTATTTTCATGTTATCTATGTTTACGGCGTAAGTACCGTTATCGTTTCGGGTAAATGCTTCTTGCTGGTTGAAGTAGTTGAAGCGAAGCATATTGGCTTTGCCGTGTGCACTGCTCGCTCCAAAACGTACAGAACGAAAAATACCTGCAAGGAAAGTAACATAGTAATCCATGAGCTCACCCTCCTCTAGTATTTCTTGTTCTTTAAGCTGTGTCACCATATACAAACCAAGAATATCTGCTTTTCCTTCTTCTAAGGCACTGAATTCCTCGCCCAAAGCTTCACGCACCATTCCCTTTCCATTTATCGTTTGCTTAATACCCAAACCGTGTGCTACCTCATGAAACATGGTATTGCTAAAGAATGCATTAAAGGTGATATGCTTGCGTTGGTCTTGAGCTATCAGAATATCAGATATAGGTAGTAGTATATTATCAAACTTAGCTTTCATTGCATTTTTGAGTTGGCTTCGGCGTGTACCGTACTCCAGTTGTAACTGCTCATCATTGGGTAGGTTTACAGCTATAGTTTTGCTTCCTGCATTGCAATCTCCTGCATAGTAGATGACGTCATAAGCATTTAGCTGGGCCCCATCACTATTGGGTGTTTCTGCCTTATATTTTTTTGTTACAGGTAGATTGGCTTGCAGTTCTGGCAAATAACTTGCATATTTTTCGAGTTTTTTACTCCAGTTTTTGTCTTTGACGAGTATATATGCTTCGTATGCTGTGCGGTAGTTGTATAGCTTATCTTCGTAGTTTTCTGTAGGACCTATAATGATATCTAGGGTATTGTTTTTCATGTTGATCCAGGCTACGTCACTTGTGGTATACTCGTTGCTAAGAAGCGCTTTAGCCCTCAGCTCCAGATAGTTTTTCAACTCTGTATCTTCACATATTTCTGCTGCTTGCATGAGGTGCCCACTTACTTTTTCGAGTTGTGGTCTAAAAAATTCATTGTACGGTATGGTATATATTTTTCCTACCTCGTCTCTACGTACCATGCTGTACAGCCCCTTCTCATCGGCCATGCCAAGTTTTTCAAACTCTGCTTTGGTCATGTCTGCAGGGTATATATTAGATCCTGCTGGTTTCGCTTTTACATTATCTAAAAAGGGAGCATCGTTATTTAACCTATCCCATGGGCCATAGTTTATACGAGCAAAATCGCGCAATTGAGGGTTAGAAATGGAGCTCATCAATTGCTCCTTATCACCATAGGCTTGTATCCAAAAGAGCTCATTCATTACGTCTGCAGCTGCAAATAGGTGAGGAAGCATCTGTTTCTCACTATCGGTAAGTTGCGATAGATCTGTAGTCAGTTTTACAGGTATATAGGTGCTCAGTCCCTCAGTGTATTCCGCGGCAGACTCTTCGGAAGGGCCTTCACTACAGGCTCCTATCAAAAGGATAGCCATACACAGCATTGATGTTATTTTGATCATTATAATGCGATAATACTAAAATATTGAGAAAGGTGAGCTTACAGAAGGGGATGTTGTTCTACTTTCGTGGTAGAATAGATTCATCACATGTTAGGATTAGGAAAATTTAAAGAAGCAAGAGAAAAAGCCGAAGCACTAAAAGTAAAATTAGCTGCTATGAATTTTGAGGGGAAATCTGCTAATGACAAAGTTAGTATTATGTGTGCTGGAGACAAACGGTTTCATTCACTCCATATAGATGATAGCATTTTTAAGATACGCTCTCGTGAAGATGTACAAGAAATGATACTCGAGGCGATAGACCGTGCTCAGGAGAAAGCGGATGCTACTATAAAAGAGGAAATGTCTGCCATCATGCCGAGTATACCGGGCATGAGTTTATAGTTTACAGTTTTAACTCCTCGAGAGGCTCCCAGAAGTGTTCTTTAAAATTGACAATTGTATTGTTTTCTACAGTAATCCCGTCTTTTTCAAGCAAGTGTTGCATTAGACTTGGTGGCTTGAAGTGGGCTTTACCGGTGAGTAGACCGTTGCGATTTACCACTCTGTGCGCGGGAATAGTCGGCTGTAGACCATGTGCATTGTTCATAGCCCAGCCTACCATTCTAGCAGACTTTGCAGCACCCAAGTAAATACCTATGGCGCCATAGGTAGTCACCCTACCTTTTGGTATAAGACGTACTACCGCATATACATCCTGAAAAAAATCAGATTTTTTAGGCATTGTTTTTGTTTAAAAATAAAAAAACGGGCAACATCTTGCGCTAGAGTTGCGTCTTACTACTATTATATTTGTACAAACTTATACCGAAAAAAACGAAAGATAATGACAAGAAATATATCGGCACTAATTGGCCTTTTAATCTGCGGACTATCCTATGCCCAATATGACATTGCTGTTCAAATAGACGGATTGTCATGTGATGACGAGCTGCTGCTAGCCAATCATTTTGGTGATAAACAATACCTCAAGGATACGGCAGAATGTTCAAATGGAGTGTTTCATTTCAAAGGAGAGGAGAAACTCGAATCTGGTGTATACCTTATTGTACTTCCCCAAAAAAACTACTTTGAAGTTTTGGTGTCGGTGAATGAAAATCAGATGGAGTATTCTTTTGTGGCAGACACAACGCTAAAACCAAAAAAAATGAAGGTGAGTGGTTCTAAGGAAAACGAACTGTTTCTGGAGTTTAATGTCTTTGCGGTAGAACAGAGTTTGGCAGCTGCTGAAATTCGCAAGGAGATGGATGCGGAGGAGAATGAGAAGAAGAAGGAGTCATTAAAGGAGACGTTGGTATCTATAGGTGAAAGTGTAGCTGTAAAACGTCAGGAAATACAAACAAATAATCCGGGGCTTTTCATAGCTAAATTGTATCACGCTATGTCATCTACAGAGTTGCCAGAAAATCCTAAAGAGATGGACGAAGAAGAGCTTAAAAAATGGCAATATCTGTGGCTTAGAAAACACTACTGGGACAAGTTGGATATGAGCGAGGACGGCTTAGTACGATCACCAGTATTTCATAACATGCTAAAAAATTATTTTAAGCTATACATGCCTCCGCTAGCAGACACTGCCATTATGATGGGAGATAACCTTATAAATAGAATAGAGGTTGCAGGAAGCAAGGAGCAATATAAGTACACTATACATTTCTTGCTGGGCTATTTCGAAGATGCAAAGTATATGTGTTTTGATAAGGCGGTTTGGCACATGGCCAAAAATTACTATTGTGCTGGAAAAGCATTTTGGGCAGATTCTGCTTACGTAGAAAAGATGTGCGTGGAAAGCAGTAAAATGGAGCCTACACTCTGTGGCCAACTTGCTCCAGAGCTTATGATGCCCGATACTAATTTTAAACAACGGATCAGTATGTCTCAAATAAATAAACCCGTGACGGTGCTTGTTTTTTGGGATATTAATTGTGGTCATTGCAAAAAGGAGATGCCAATTATAAGTGACATGTACGATAGCATGACCAATAAGAATGTAGAGATATACGCGGTCTACACTCAAGGAGATTGGGAAGGTTGGAAAAAAAGAATCGCTAAAGATCAGTTTAAGTTTATCAATGTAGCAAATGCTTTTGGAGAAGATAAGTTTCGTGCAAAATATAACATCAGAACCACGCCCCAAATATTTATATTGGATGAGAATAAGAACATTCGTTTCAAAAAAATAGGAGCAAAAGACATACCGAGTACGGTCCAGTACCTGTTAGAGGAGCAAGGTGTTGTTCCGAAGAAAAAGGAAAAAAGTGGTGCGGAGTAAGATGAAAAATAGAAAATGGACAAGGAGGTAAAAATGGATCTTCCGTGTTAATTACTTTGCCAACGCTTCTTTAATATCATGATAAAGTGGCTTAAGTAGTATAGATAGCCCAAGATTATAATACGGTGAGCTTAGTCTTCTGACTTCTTTTTTGCCTATGTTGAGTCGGTAGCCTAGTCCGGCGCGTAAACCTGCCCACGGGAGTAAGTGGTAGTAGGCATTCATCCCCATTTCTAGAGGCACAACCCTGTACGTATTGGTGCGTATTGGCGTTCGTCTATCGATCAGTGTATACTCGTATAAAACTTTACCTATACCCACTTGCAATGGCAGGCTTAGGCTTATTCGGTCCCAATTCAAAAGATCATAGTCTATACCCACACTAAAATTAGAAGTGCTTGTAAACCTGTAGGCTGTATCTGTCTGGAGGTCTTGTCTTCCAATCAGCATGGTTTCATCTTCTCGTCCAAAACCGTATATCCCAGCATAGAGCTTTACTTGCTCATTAAAGTCGAATCCGCCGACGATTCCAAATAGCTTGGTTTTTTCAGACAGCACAAAAGTGTTGCGATTGTGAAAACCAATATATCCTCTATGTTCTCCTTTTAAAGCGTGAGCGATAGTATCCATAAAGGCCATTTGTGCATTACACGTGGCGGATGCCAAACCCAAAAATACGATTAGGATATATTTTTTCAAGGAGTATTAATGTTGTAAGAAAAGTTCGCGAGCATTCGCACTAAATAGTTTGACAGCAATGGCTAGTAGGATAATACCAAAGACTTTATTCAATATCTTGGCACCTACAGGGCCTAGGAGTTGCTTTATACGATCTACGCTTCTTAAAACGACATATATAACCAGCATATTGAGAACTATGGCAATGACGATGTTGAGCGTTTGATACTCTGCCCGTATCGAAAGTATAGTAGTGAGTGAACCCGCACCTGCGAGTAACGGGAAAGCGAGTGGCACTACTGAAGCCGTTGCGGTATCTGCGTCATCATCTCTAAAAATTTGTACTCCAAGCAGCATCTCAAAAGCAATAAAGGCCATTAGAATACTTCCTGCTACTGCAAACGATTTGATGTCTACACCCACAACCTGTAGCATAGACTCTCCCAAGAACAGAAAGGAAATCATAATAATGGCAGTAACAAACGTAGCTAGAGCTGGCTGTATATCTGTTTTTTCTTTGATGGCTATGATAAGAGGAATGGCACCTAATACATCAATCACAGCAAAGAGAACTAAGAAGGCAGAGAAAATCTCGTTTATATGCATGGTTCGTGGCAGTTAAATAAGTTGCCACAAAGGTTTAAATAAAAAATGAAAGAATATCCACTATCCTACAGGTTTAAAACCTTCGAAGGCTTGTTTGCAGTTATTGCAATAGTGTAGACTTCTGCATAAGGTAGGTCCAAAGGGACTTTTCATCTTGGTATTGTCGCTATCGCAGTATGGGCAAGGGGTGGCTTCTAGTAGCTCCATTGTGATGTTGGAGCAATTTCGCTTGGGTGGTGCTAGACCATGCTTTTTGATGGCCTCATGTCCTTCAGGAGATATTAAGTCTGTGGTCCAGGTAGTAGCAAAACTGGTCTCTACTGTAATAGTACCAAGTTCCTGTATGCCGCCGAGGTGTTCTTTTACCATGTCTTCCATAAGCCGAAGAGCAGGGCATCCAGCAAAGGTAGGAGTAAGTGTGACATGAATATTGTGGTTTTCCAAGACATCTATTCCTGTAACGATGCCAAGGTCTACAATGGATATTGTCGGAATCTCGGGATCGGGTACTTTCTTTAGTTCTTCTCGTATGTATTCTTCGGTAATCACTTCGTTTCTTTTTACTCTAAGATTGTTATTTACATAAACGTCTTAACGCCAATTAGTGTTCTAATGAGTAAGATGACTCATTACCAATCTGCAGAGGGATCTATGGTATACACCTCTGTCATTTCGCTTAGTAGTGGTTGAAGGTACTCGGTGTGCGTACCTGTTCTTCCACCGTATATGGGAGCCCAGTCTGCTTTGGCAGGAATCGTAAGCTCGCTATTTTCTAGCAAGGGAGTTATCACTGCGAGCCACTGATCTTGCAGTGCTTTTTCACCGATAAAAATATTTTCCTTTATCAACACATCTTCTGCTGGTCCAGGTTCAAACATCCCAAGAGCATAGTTCCAGGCATAATTAAGGGATTCTTGCATTTTGCTATTGCTTTCTTCGTTCCCTTTGCCGAGTTGGTGTACCCACGTATTGGCATGCATGGTATGGTACTTTATCTCACCAAAGAATTTTTTAGCTACTTGTGCCAAAGGTTGGTAAGCCGACGTTTTTAAAGCTTCGAAACGCAGGTATTCTGCAAAATCGAATAAGAAATGCCTTATCAAGCTGAAGTCGTATCCACCAATAGGCAACTCGGCTAACTGTGAACAGTGAAACTGTGGAGCATTACGGGTAAATGCTACGGTATCTGCATCTGCCTCGCCCAATTGGTTGAGTAGGTTATATATGTGCTCGCTTTGCCCAAGTTTGTCTTGAGCCATACTGGAGAAGGCAATATCTTCCTCCAGTATAGGTCCTAGTCCTGTCCATTCACTATTTCTGTGGCCTATTATGAGTTGGTCGTCTGCTATCTTATAGAGTAATTCCTTTAATGCTGCTATACTATCCATGTGTATTGGTCCTTGATTTTATTAATTGAATTGTGACGTGTGGCGATAAATATCACGTTATGTTTCGTCTGTAGACTTTTTCTCTCTTTCTTTCCAAGCTTGTATCCGATCCATTACCTTGTAAGACGCTGGATTACGGTATAATTTTTCTGGTGTTGTACTAAAAATGTCATCGTCCTCGTATTCTGTAGAACTGATGGAGCTACTTGGAGCAACCCATATATTAGCTGTTTTTTCTCTACGAGCATACTGTTCTTTAGCATACAAAAGAGCCATATCTGGGTTAGGAGCGTGTACTATACCCACATGCTTGTGGTGCGTGCCTCGCTTACTTTGATGAAAGACTTCAAACGTCTGGAAATGAATGAGACCATCTACATCATTGTGATTTCCTCCAGTCAGACTGGCCCGAGAGATACGTGGGTCCAATGATTCTATCTCGTTATTGTTATCTTCTGCCATTGTTGGGTGTTGTTATATGTGGGCTATATCGTCTAATAGGAACTGTGTTTTTGTATTTTTATGGTCTGTACCTCGTTTTGCTTGGTTCGTATCGTGATGAAATATAAGCCGTCTACGAGTTGGGCAAGATCTATTGTGTTATTAGTTATTGCCAAGTTTGTTAGCTGTCCCAATGCGTTGCTTGCCTGAGCAGTGTGTAGAATTGAGTTTGTCTCAATATGTACTTTTCCACTGGTAGGATTGGGGTAATAGGAGTGCGAAAAGGTTTTTTCTTGAACCGTGAGTCTTAGTGGTTCAGGTTCCATCACGAGCTCTAAATTGTCAATAAACAGACGCGTATTAATTCCATATTCTTGTCCGTCATCGTTGGCAGAATAAATAATTAATGCTGCACTGTCTGGATTTACAGTGGCATTGTAGCTAAGTGGAAGACTAAAAAAAGTCCATTCTGTTTTTTCTTCGTCCAGGTATAGATTATTGTTGGATCGTGTTCCTCGGCCGGTAGCATACGTTCTAAAATTGATCCGTGCTGTATCTGGGCCGTCTGGCAAATATTTGTAATAGCCTTGTAGGTACTTGAACGTATCCATAAAGGGTATGTGTGGTGTGTAGTAGTCGTTATTTTCTTCCCCTATGAATGCGTACCCTCTTCGCACGTTTGCACCACTCATATAGTTTTGGACAGTGATCGAGCTGTTGCCGTGGTTATCACTTTCAGGATCTGCAATTACACATGATTTGGTGCTGAGGAAACTCGTGTATGTATCATATACTAAGAGGTCTATGGATCGCCATTTACTCGGAAAGTCAACTCCTATGTTGTACCATTCTTCGAACCCTGAGTTGTGAAATTCTCCTGTACGATCACTTATGTTTTCGAAATGTATATCATCAAAGATGACATAACCGTCTCCATCCACTTTGTTTTCTACATAGGAGTACAGGTCAAACCAGGCTGAGTCAAATTGTCGAGAACCAGAGGTGCCCCATTCTATGGGGACACTAAATTTTACATATTCGCCACTACTGGTTCCTGTAAAGCGGAAATCTACCTTACCGCGATAGGTGCCTTTATCTCTTAGTACCGTGTTAAGTCTGGCGGTGTCACCAATGGCGAGATCATATTTGCACCAAAAAGCAATGCTCAATGCATCTGCACTTGCCGCAAGGCCATTTATGTCTTGCTTGTTGTTGTAATCAATGGTTCGTACATACCCTTTGCTACCATTGGCTCCTTCAACATACTTATTTACAAGTTTTATCGCATAATTACCTTCTTTAGAATCTGTAGTACGCTCTACGTTTGCTGTCGGAGAAAACCATCCATCCAGTTTGAAATGATCGCGTTTATCCCATTGCTCAAAATTACCGTTTGGAATGTTTTGTGCTGTAATTAGTAGAGATGTAGAGATTAGGGCTAGTGTGTAAAGTAGTTTTGTCTGCATATGTTGAGATACTTGTTCTATCAAATTACTGAAAAATAGATGGAATAGCAAAGCATTGTTGTAATAAATTACTAGTCAACGCCTTGCTACTCGGCAATTTATTGCATTTTATGCGTCATTATTATGCGAATGGTCTGACGTATTCTGCATCTTCATTGCGAATAGCTCTTGCTACCCACCTGCCATTTTCTTCTGCCATACGTCGCACTGCAAGGCGTTCTGCATTGCAAGGTCCATCACCGTTTATCACGCGTTTGAATTCTGCCCAGTCTGGCTCGGTATAGTCCCATTGACCTGTTTCTTCGTTTTTCTTGAGTAGCGGATCTGGAAGTGTCAAACCTAAGTCCCAAATTTTTGGAACATACATATCCATAAACTGCTGACGCATAGCGTCGTTAGTAGCCATTTTTACTTTCCAACCCATAAGAGTTTCGGAGTGTACAGATGCTTTATCACTCGGTCCAAAGAAGTGCATTAGTGGCGGCCACCATCGTGTCATTGCTGCCTGTACCATGGCACGTTGTTTTTTAGTGCCTGTAGCTAGGTGTACTACATTGTCGTGTCCGTATTTTAGGTGAAAAGACTCTTCGTAGCAGATACGTTCTAGAGCTCTGCAATAGGGTCCATACGATCCTTTACTATTGGCAAGTTGGTTTACAATAGCACCAGCATCTACTAGCCAAGCGATCACTGCACTGTCTGCCCACGTAAGTGCTGGATAATTGAATATGTTAGAATACTTTGATTTACCTGTGATCAGGTCATTCATCATATCCTCACGGCTTTTGCCTAGTGTTTCTGCTGCAGAGTACAGTAACTGAGCGTGTCCTACTTCGTCTTGCACCTTGGCCATAAGAGCGAGTTTACGTCTAAAACCTGGGGCACGAGTAATCCACGTACCTTCGGGTAACGAACCTATAATCTCTGAGTGAGCGTGTTGCTCTATCATGCGTATAAGTTGCTTGCGGTACATCGCAGGCATCCAATCTTGCGGCTCTATTTTGTCACCTTGGTCAATTCTAGCTTGAAAAGCGGCCAAAAGCGCTGGCGTTTCTTCCTGTCCTTCAAATTTTTCGTTTGGGTCTATATAAGCGTTTCCGTACATATCGTTTCTAGTTATTTGTTATTGCTATTTGTTGTATAATGTTTGCCATTTAGGTAGGGCATCTATACCGTTTGTTTTTTTAATCCAGATAGTATAAAGGTACTCAATTTGTCGGCTATTTGCTTGGCATCTAAATTGCCGTCAGGCTGATACCACTCTACTATCCAGTTTACACTACTTAGTATGGTGAGGGCTGCAAACTTTTTATCCGTATCGTTAAATATTCCTTCGTTTATTCCTGTTTGTACTATTTCCCTGAAACCTTCTTCATACACATTTCTTTTTGCGGTAAACTTCTCAAGTGATGTGCCCGTGAGGTTTCTCCAATCCCGAATAAAAATAAGAGAGGAATCCAAGTTTTGGGTTAGGATTTCTACATGTAGTTTGATGACCATCCGAAGCTTCTCTTCTGCATTAAAGTAAATGTCATTCACTTCTTTGATGGCCAGTTCAAATTTGTCTGCCATTCCAAAACAAGTAAGTTGTAGGATATCTTCTTTGCTTTTGAAATGGCTGTAAAGACTAGCAGGCTCCATTTCTAGGGCTTTGGCGATGTCGCGTACCGATGTTGCAGCGTATCCTTTTTCTTTCAATACGCTTTGGCTTAAGGCTAAAATTTCTTTCTTACGGTCAGTCATTTGATCCTACAAACTAACGTTCGTTAGGCAAATATAGTTTTAAATATGCAGAAAGCAAATGAGGCTAAACAACGGGCTCGTATTCCCCCCCCCGATTCATAGCATAGAAATAAATGTTGATTATTGAAAGTATCCTGGCCAATTATCGCGTTTCGAAGACGTAAAAAAACAAGAAAATGAGGTCTCCTTATTTGGTCAATTACGAACGATGTGGGACTTCGTTAATTTTGAAATACAATTTCATTAGGTGAATCAATAAAATTGTAAGTACTTTGACCCTAACCATCAAATACACAAGTATGAAAAATTACACAGCAGCAATCACATTTACTGCGGTCCTTTTTATAGGATCATTTAGTTCATCATCGGCTCAGAATCAGTTAGGAGCTGTAGGTACTCCATTTTTGAAAACCATTGAGGCTCCTGGGACCTTTGAGCACTCTACGGTATTTAGTCTCAGTGATTTAAATTTATACAACCCAGAGAGAACGTTCACAAGTAGTATTATAAATCCTTATGATGACGAGAATCCTGACAGGAAAGTTAAACAATACTATGTCTACGACTCCAAGGGCAATACGATAAGGACTGAGAAAGATTACAACGGTAATGATACATTAAATATTATCAGAGTCTCCACCTATGATGCCAATGGAAATCTAACACGGGAGGAGAATGATTATAATGCGGACGGCATAGCAGATGCAATTACTACTAACACCTATGATGCTAATGGAAATCCAACACGGGAGGAGAATGATTATAATGCGGACGGCATAGCAGATGCAATTACTACTAACACCTATGATGCTAATGGAAATCTAACGAGGAGGGAGTATGATAGAGATGCGGATAGCAAAGCAGAAGAAATCACTACGTACACCAATGATGCCAATGGAAATCTAACGAGGAGGGAGTATGATTCTGATGGAGATGGTAAAGCGGAAGAAATCACTGCTAATACCTATGATGCCAATGGAAACCTGACGAGGCAGGAGTATGATTCTGATGGAGATGGTACAGCGGAAGAAATCACTGCTTATACCTATGATGCCAATGGAAACCTGACGAGGCAGGAGGATGATAGAGATGCGGACGGCACAGCAGAAAGAATTACTACTTATACCTATGATGCCAATGGAAACCTAACAGTGGTGGAGGATGATTCTGATGGAGATGGTACAGTAGACGAAAGTTTTACTTATGTGTATGATGCCAATGGACGCATTACCGGTGGTGAATCAGTTGCTGATGGCGTCATAGAGACGATTATAGTATCTTATGACATAACAGGAAATATGTTAGGGTTTCAGAATTACCGAGGTGATACCTTGACTGGAAGTTCTAGTTATTCTTATGACATAAACAATAACCGTGTAAGGAGCGAAAGCGATGAAAATGGTAATGACACACTAGATGAAATGGCCATCTACAGCTTTTTTAATCCAATTTCTTGCCCTAATCTCGGGGATGGGCTCGCTCACAAACTGGAGGTCATAATCCCCGAAAGCGGATTTTGGAGATTTAGTATGTGCGAATCAGGTTTTCAGAATGTATTGGCTTTAAGCTCTACTCAAAATTGTGATTCTAATTTATTTTATGCTTCTGACGGTTGTTCCAATGGGAATGCCCTAGCCGAAATAGAACTGGACTCGGGAACATACTATCTTACGGTTGTAGGTAAGGGAAGTACCGATAAGGGGGATTATACGTTGGAAATCAATCGCTTGCAAGGATCTAATATTGCATTGATAAAGAATGAATTGATTTCAATTTATCCGAATCCAGCTCAGGATATGATTACGATAAGCCATTCCAATGTTGCAATCGATTCGTACGTCATTTTGAATGCTCTGGGACAGCCTGTTTTGGGTGGATTGCTAGAGAGTCATTCTGTTAATATTGGTACACTCCCATCGGGAGGATATATCATCCAATTGACAGATTCTGTGAGTAATCAGACCTACTACAAGAAATTCATGAAGTAAGACTACGCTGCTATTTACGCGGTGCCCGTCATAACTTCGAATGACGGTACTCTTGAACCAAAAGGGCTTATTGACGAAGCAAATTTTATATTTGACCAGTGAAATTTGGTAAAGTAGAAAACCCGGGGTCATTAGATCTCAGTCTACCGGCAGATCATGCAGCAACTATGCAAGTACTGCAATCAGGCGGCTATGCTGAGAAGAAGCCGAAGGTCTTCATTGGATGTCCAAAGTGGGGCAAAGCAGATTTAAAAGACTTTTATCCAAAGGGCACTAAGGACGAATTGACCTACTATTCTAGTCAGTTCAACAGCATAGAAATGAATGCCTTTTACTACCGTATATTTCCTACTGCAGTAGTAGATAAATGGTACAGTCGATCGGACCCAGATTTTGTATTTTTCCCAAAAGTGCCGCAGTTGATTAGTCAGTTTCGTAGACTCAAAAACTGTGAGAATGAGTTGAACGATTACTTGGTTAGCATCTCTCATTTCAAAGAAAAGCTTGGAACGGTTTTTTTGCAGATGAACGATAACTATAACCCAAGCAATTTTGATGATTTGACGGCATTTATAGAACAATGGCCTCAAGACCTACCCCTAAGTGTAGAGCTGCGACATACCGACTGGTACAATGACCCTACAGTATCCAACAGACTCTATGCTCTGCTAGAAGAAAACAAGGTATGCCACACACTTACAGATACCGCTGGTCGCAGAGATATCATGCATATGCGACTGACCAACAATCAGTGTTTTGTACGTTTTACAGGAGCCAATCATCCCAGTGATGTAGATAGGCTAGATGAATGGTTTGAAAGACTTACTCAATGGAGAGAGCAAGGCATAGAGCAAATCAATTTCTTCATACACCAAACCATAGAAAAAGACCTTCAAATGCTATCGGCCAGACTCATCACTAAGATAAATGAAGAATGGGGATACGATATGCATGTACCGGGTAGTGAGAGACAAGTGAGCTTATTTTAGGATCTGCATTTTATCAGTTTGGGTGATTCTACGATAGTAGAATTGTATCGAAAACTAAGACAAAACTATTCCCACCGGACAATGGTCGCTCCCAAAAGTGTCGTTATCTATGAAAGCATCTGTCACCTTAGGCATAAGAGCGTCTGATACTAAGAAGTAATCTATTCGCCAGCCTGCATTGCTCGCTCGGGCATTAAAACGCGTACTCCAAAAACTGTATTTCACCTCCTCTGGATGCAATTCACGGAAAGAGTCTTTTAATCCTATGCTCAATATTCCGTCTAATCCGTCTATTTCTTTTTGGGTATAGCCACTCGTCTTGTTGTAGTTGGGCTTATCATTTTTCAGGTCTATAGCTGCATGTGCTACGTTAAAATCTCCTGTTACTAGTATAGGTTTGTTCTTCTGCAAGTCAGCAAGGTAGTTTTTGAAAGCTTCATCCCAAGTTGCTCGATAGTCTAGTCTTTTAAGCCCAGCTCCACTATTAGGCACATACACATTTATCAGATAAAAATCTGCATACTCTGCACAGATAACACGGCCTTCGTCGTCGTGTTCTTCTACGCCCATATCTGTGGTTACTGTTATCGGTTCTGTTTTAGAAAGTATAGCTACTCCGCTGTACCCTTTTTTGGTAGCAGAGTTGGAGTATTTATGGTATCCACTCAGGTCGCTCAGAGCTTCCTGCACCTGATCATCCTGTGCTTTGGTCTCTTGTAGACAGTATATGTCTGCTCCGCTGTTGTTTATAATATCAATTAAGCCTTTTTTTACGGTGGCTCTCACGCCATTCACATTCCAAGAGATGATTTGCATAGTAGCAAAGATAAAATTCTAGAACGATAGAAAGTACAATAAAGAAGAGGATTAATAGTCGCACTAAGGTTGGCAGCTGTAATTGAACCCTAGATGTTTCAAAATGTACTAAGCAACGCTGAGTATTTTCTCTTTCTTACCAGCAAAGGCTAGCTCGCCATCTTTTTCTAACCCCATAAGTTGTTGCCCGATGGGTGACGTAGGGGAAGTTACAAAAATGGTTTTCTCACCAATAACAAGCCTCCCGATGCCGGTCGCTAAGTAGAGTTCTTTTTTATCTGTCACTATATGGGCACCAAGCTGTGCAGTTGTACAAGGTTTATTAGGGCTTATCTGACTTAGGATAGTGAACTCTTTGATGGCGTGGTTCATGGTTTGGTTGAGTCTATCAAGTTCTTCTTGCCCCATAGCTCTTGCTGTTTCGAACTTATTACCAGCCGTGCTGTTATCTTCGCCTACAATAGATTCTTGAACTTTGTCTATGGCAGATTGCAACTCATTCACTTGATTTTGCAACTTTTCCATACAAGCAGCATGTATTTTTGACTTTTTCATCGGTATCCATCCAAATTTACGGTTTTGTTATCTGAGTTGCAATGTTTAAGAGTAGAATAACACACATTTGCGCTCAATGTTAGAATTTATTAAAAAATTAGTAGGACACGGAGTGGATCTGCCTCAAAAAATGAAAGAAGGAGCAGTTATTGTGGATGTTAGGAGTCCTGACGAGTACGCGGCAGGTCACGTAAAAGGAAGCAAGAATATTCCTATGGGTAAAATAGAATCTAAGCTAGAAGCCATCAAAAAATGGGACAAACCAGTGATTACTTGTTGCGCTAGTGGTATGCGTAGTGGCACCGTAGCCAGTCTTTTAAAACGCAACGGAGTAGAAGCATACAATGCAGGCCCATGGCAAAAGGCAGATAAATTAACAAAGTAGTATGGCGAGTTTTAAGGAAGCAGTAAGTGGAGACATTCCAGTATTAATAGATTTTTATGCCCAATGGTGTGGTCCGTGTAAGATGATGCCTCCCATTTTAGATCAAGTAAAACAGACCCTTGGTGATGACGTAAAAATCATTAAAATTGATGTAGATAAGAACAAGGCTTTAGCAGATGCCTACGCTGTGCGGGGAGTTCCTACGCTAATGATATTTAAAAAGGGGAAAATGGCATGGCGAGAAAGCGGTGTGAGGCAGCCAGATGAGCTGATTGATCTACTGACAGGGTAGCTTTTTACGGTAGATACTCCTTTTTAAAGTTAGGCTTACGCTTTTCTAAGAACGCATCTCGACCTTCTTTGGCTTCGTCTGTCATATAAGCCAAGCGGGTAGCTTCACCAGCAAACACTTGCTGTCCAACCATCCCGTCGTCTGTGAGATTCATAGCAAATTTCAGCATTTTTATGCTTGTAGGGGATTTCTCTAGGATCTCTTGTGCCCATTCATAGGCTGTATCTTCTAACTCTGCGTGTGGCACTACAGCATTTACCATCCCCATATCAAAAGCCTCTTGAGCCGAGTAATTTCTACCTAAGAAAAATATTTCACGTGCTCTTTTCTGACCAACCATTTTGGCGAGGTACGCCGAGCCATATCCACCGTCAAAACTAGTAACATCTGCGTCAGTTTGTTTGAAAATAGCATGCTCCTCACTTGCCAGTGTCAGGTCACACACCACGTGTAAACTATGTCCGCCACCTACTGCCCATCCCGGCACTACGGCTATTACAACCTTTGGCATAAAACGGATTAATCGTTGTACGTCGAGTATGTTTAGTCTGTGGTAATTATCATCTCCAACGTAGCCTTTCTGTCCACGCGCTTTTTGGTCTCCACCACTACAAAATGAGTAAACACCATCTTTAGAACTAGGTCCTTCGGCACTTAACAGCACAACACCAATGCTCAGGTCTTCCTGAGCATCGTGAAAAGCATCGAGTAATTCACTCGTTGTTTTTGGGCGGAAAGCGTTTCGTACATCAGGTCTATTGAATGCAATTCGGGCTACTCCATCGCATTTTGTATAGGTGATATCTTCGTATTCTTTTACTGTGGTCCAGTTTTGGCTCATAAGGCAAAGGTAGTGTGTTGGTTGAAAAGTATGTTCACTCGATTGTTTCGTTCGAAGTTAATTAGGATTATCCTGTCCAACAAGAGGGATCCAATACTGTTTGTGTTTTTTAGTTGGATTAATTTTTTTTTTGCGAAAAAAATTGAGAACCTTGTCGTCAAAGTAGTTATAAATAAAAATACAGACATGAAAAAAATAATAGGATTAGTTCTATGTGTAACATTTGTTCTCAGCTCTTACGCTCAAGTATCGATTAATGAGGTGCAGGCAGACAATGATACGACTTATGCAGACTTAAGAGGCAACTACGAGGACTGGGTAGAATTTTATAACGCTGGTACAAGTGCAGTAGACATGAGCGGATGGATGTGTATTGATGACATTACCAAAGATAGTGCTGATTGGTTTGTTATGCCAACAGGAACCTCAATTGGAGCAGGCGAGTATCTCGTGCTTTTTTGTAATTCTGATACGGGTTTGACCACAGATTTTGGTCTAAGTAAAAAGGGAGATGGTTTCTTTCTTATGAATGACAAAGGAATAGTAGATTCAACGACATTTGGAGCAATAGATGCAGACATGTCTTGGGCACGTGAAACTGACGGTGATGGTGCTTGGGCAATAGAAGAAACGCCCACTCCAGGTGCTGCAAATAGTGAGGTGAATAGAGTACGAAGTGCATCATTTACCAAACTAACGGTGTATCCCAATCCAAGTACAAACGGTATCTTTAACTTTGGAAAAGTAGTATCTTCAGTAGCAGTGTACACTATCTCAGGGGTTAAGGTTTTAGAAGCCACAGACGTAGAGCAAGTGGCTATAGAAGCAAAAGGCATCTATATGATCTATAGCACTTCAAACGGTGTGAGCAGTGTAGCAAGAGTTATCGTTCAGTAAGAGCTCAATAGTCAAAAATATAGAAAGGGAACTTGCGTAGAGCAGGTTCCCTTTTTTTGTGTAAAGTGCTGTATAGGGCAAATTTTGTTGTTTCACCTTTGCTACTGTTCATAAAGTTCTTTTACCGTTCTGGGTTCGTGCGCCTAATAACTTCCTTCTACAATAACTTTCACGGCCTCCGGCGTCACTGCTTTGTGCTCACCTAGAGCTACCCAGCCACGCTCACGAAGGGTTTCGCTTACCTTCTCTGCAGTCCCTTGGTATTGGTCGGTATAGTCGCTTAGACGAGTTGGTATATCCATAGAGTGAAAAAAAATTTCTGTCTTAGCTATAGCAGCTTTTGCCTTTTCTTCTGTAGACCCTTCAGTTATGTTCCAAACGCGCTCTCCGTATTGGGCTAGTTTCTCTTTTTTGTTGTCCAAGAAATGGTGGTAGTGTCTTGGTGCAATGATGGCAAGTGTACGGGCATGGTCTATACCATAGAGAGCAGTCAACTCATGGCCAATAGCATGTATTGCCCAATCATTTGGCACACCTTTTTGTATCAATCCATTCAGTGCCATAGTACAGCACCACATAAAATTGGCTGCCGTAGTATAGTCACTTGCATCCTTCATCAACTTAGGAGCGGTGGCTACCAAACTACTCATTATGCTTTCGGCAAATCGGTCTTGTAGGTCTGCACCTATTGGATAGGTCATGTATTGCTCCATTACGTGGGTGAATGCATCAGTCACTCCGTTAGCTAATTGTCGTTGTGGTATGCTTGCTACTACGGTAGGGTCCAGTATGCTAAATTTCGGAAATAATCCAGGTCCGCCCATTCCGCGTTTTTCGCCTAGTTCTCTGCGCGACACTACAGACCCGCTATTCATTTCTGTGCCTGTTGCTGGCAATGTTAGTACGTTACCAAATGGCATCCCTACTTCGGTACGTATTCCTTTATCCAGAATGTCCCAAGGTTCATCACCTTCGTACAACGCAGCAGAGGCTAAAAACTTAGTCCCGTCTATTACAGAACCACCACCTACTGCAAGTAAAAAATCAATTTTTTCAGATTTGATGATAGCTAATGCATCCATTAATACTTCGTATTCTGGGTTGGCAGGGATGCCTCCAAATTCTGTATAGTTGTGGCCTTGTAGAGCTGTGGTTACCTGTTCATAGATTCCGTTTTTTTTGATACTTCCTCTACCGTAAAGCATTAGAATGTTTGCATCCGTGGGTATCTGGTTGGTTAATTTGGCAATTTCACCTTTACCAAAAATTATTTTAACTGGATTTTGTAATTCGAAGTTGAGCATATTTATATAGTTCAACAATACGGGTTTAATACTGTTTGAAACCTAAAAAGGAAGCTTAACTATATTTTGTTCCAAGCGAAGAAAAAAAGGAATCATGTCGTCTATAAAAAAGATAATACAAAACACACTTATGAATTTCACAAAGAATACGGCAATTTTTACACTGTTTATTGTTTCAGGGTTGAACTCAGTCGCCCAGGATTTTGACGGGTACACACTGTACAACAAACAGAATGAAAGTACAACTTACTTGATCGACAAAGAGGGAGAAATTGCTCACTCATGGGATTGCAATACAAATGCAAACTATGCCGTCTTCTTAAAAGACGATGGCAACCTCGTACGACAAGGCGTAGTCTCTGGAGCGCAGATAAATGGTGCGGCAGCTGGAGGAATTATTCAAGAATATGATAAAGATGCAAGTATTGTTTGGGAGTTTACATACTCGAGTGCAGAGTACCGCTCTCATCACGATTTCACTGTAATGCCCAATGGTAATGTATTACTCACCGCCTGGGAAGTGAAAACTGCCGCAGAAATGCAAGCCGCTGGGTATGCGTCTAGCACAGCCAAATGGCCTACACATATAGTAGAAGTGGAGCAAAATGGTACTGGAGGAAAGATCGTATGGGAATGGCATATCTGGGATCACATGGTTCAAGACAATGATGCTGCAAAACCGAACTTTGGTGTAGTAGCAGACCACCCAGAGTTGATGGATATAAATGTACCTTCTTCTAGCCGAGGAGGTGGTCCTGGTGGAGGTGATTGGTTTCACGTCAATGGAATTGATTATAATCCAGCATTGGATCAGATAGCTTTCACTTCTAGGTATATGAGTGAAATATTTATTATAGACCATAGTACTACCACCGCAGAGGCAGCTAGTCATACTGGTGGAAATTCAGGCAAAGGGGGAGATTTCCTTTTCAGATACGGAAATCCATCCAACTACGGTTCTGCAGCGCCTAAAGAAGTAACTGCAGCAGTACACGATGTGAGATGGATAAAAAGCGGAAGACCAAATGCCGGATGGTTACAGTTTTTCAATAACAGTGGTGGGGAGAATAATGCCTCAGTGGTAGATGCTATTAATCCCGTGAGAGACGGATATAATTATGCCTATACAAATGGTTCTTTTCAACCCACTGCTCACCAATGGAGACATAAGTGTTTAAAAAATTCAAGCGGGCAGTCTGCATCGGACCGAATGAGTAATGGGAATACTTTCGTAGCATTGTCTAGAGAATATATGTACGAGGTAGACAGCAATGATAATATAGTGTGGCAGTATAGCGATGGGCCACCCAAAGGATTCAGAAGAGAGTGTGCTCACCCGGGTATCATAGCACTATTAGACAATCCCTGCGGTATAACTAACGTGCAAGATTTACAAATGCTGGATGTTGTAGTTCGTCCAAACCCTTCGTACGGGACGATTTCTATTGTAGGTTTAGAGCGCAGCAAAAATGTTGAAATCAGTGTTGTGAATATGCTTGGTAAAGTTGTTATCCAAAGCAGTAACAAAACAGATATATCACTAATAGGCTTAGCAAACGGTCAATATGTTATCTCAATCCTCACGGATAGTGGTAAAGTTACTAAGTCACTTATTCTAGCCAACTAACACCTTGAAAAAAATACTATTCCTTACCCTGTTGTCTGGGAGCGGCTTGTTACATGGACAGACACTGTTTCACAATGAAGCTCGTATCTCTGAGGTAAAGCTTGTTTTTGAGCAGCAAAATTGGGATCATATTCTGGATAGTCTCTACGTGGCAGGTGATAAGGACAGGCTTCTAGCAGCAGCGTGGGTAGACGGAGTGTATTATGATAGTATAGGAGTGAGGTATAAGGGTTTTAGCTCTGTGAGTGTAGACCGACACAAAAATCCATTTAACATTAAACTAGACTATATTCTGGATCAGAGCCATTTTGGTGTAGATAAGATTAAACTGGGCAATGTGATACAAGATCCCTCTTTTGTGAGAGAAATAGTATCCTATAAAGTGGCTCGGAATTATATGCCTGCATCTCTAGCCAACTATTGTAATGTATACATAAATAACGTTTTTTGGGGTGTTTACACCAGCATAGAGTCAGTAGATAGGTCATTTTTAGCGCAACATTTTGGCTCTTCTTATGGTTCATTTATCAAAGGCAATCCTAGCACAGTGGATCTTAATGGTGGGAATAGTAACTTGAGTAATAGTCCGGGAACAGATAGTGCAGATTATTACGATCTCTACGAATTAAAGTCAGACCTGGGTTGGGCAGCATTTTATAATCTCATAGATAAGCTAAACAATGACCCATCAGCATTAGAAGACGTTTTGAACGTAGACAGAACACTTTGGATGCATGCGCTGAATTATACATTAGTCAATTTCGATAGTTACATTGGGTACGCCCAAAATTACTATTTGTATGAAGATCAGAATGGGCAGTTTAATCCTATACTTTGGGATATGAACCAGTCTTTTGGAAGCTTTCGCCTGACAGATGCTTCAGATTTTTATAGAGGTTTTACGGTAGAAGAAGCCAAAACAATGGATCCTATGGCTCATGTCAATAGTTTCTCCGTACATCCCAGACCTCTCATTAGGAATGTTATTAACACAGACCAAAGAAAGCGGATGTATCTCGCCCATATTCGAGCGATAGTAGAAGAGTATTTTGCCAATGGAGCATACAAAAATGAGCTAGAGGCACTTCAAGAACGTATAAAAACAGATGTGAGTAGAGATACCAATAAGTTCTATTCATACGCAGATTTCTTACTCAATAAGACAAGTACCGTACAAGACTTAGTGACCTATCCTGGCATTACAGATTTAATGGATGCACGATCTGTATACCTTTTAAACTACAAAGGAATTTCGCCTCAAGGTGCACCCAGTATAAGCGTACCTGTAGGGGTGAAAAGCAAAAACTCTTTTCAAGTAACAACAACTACAGATGCGGCATCTGACGTCTATTTATACTATCGAGACCAAAGCGGAGCTGTTTTTTCTAGAGTAGTAATGAGGGATGATGGAGGCTCGGGAGACAATCAAGCCAAGGACGGAGTTTATGGTGCAGTGGTCCCTACATCTGGTAAGAATATAGACTACTACGTGTATGCAGAAAATGACTCGTCTGGCACTTTTTCTCCTACCAATGCCGCATATAATTTTTATGAAATAAGAGAAGTAAAGCAGTTGGTTATCAATGAATTTTGTGCATCTAATTCGTCTGTGATAGCAGACGAAAATGAAGACTACGAAGATTGGATAGAACTATACAACAACGGAGACACATCTATCAGTCTACAGGGATATACGTTATCCGATGATTTGAATGATTTGGAGAAATGGAGCTTCTCAGATACAAGTGTAGCCCCTGAAGCATACGTGCTTATTTGGGCAGATGATGATGACGAAGATGGACCGCTACATACCAATTTTAAACTTGCTTCTGGTGGTGAAGCGATATACTTGTCCTACCAAGGGGAGGTGGTAGACGAAATCACTTTTGGTGGTCAGACTACAGACGTTACCAGTGGTAGGCACCCGAATGGCACAGGGCCTTTCGTACTTATGGAAGCTACTCCTTCAGCTTTTAATGATGGTCAAAGAATAAGTATTACCCCTCTTGAGAGTCCTACTTTCAGGGTGTTCCCAAATCCTTTGTCAGGAAGATTTTATGTAGAATCCAATATGAGCGGAACTGCTGTTTTAATGAACGCACAAGGTCAGACTGTTCTCACCACAACAATAAATAAAGGAGTAAATGCATTGGATGCATCTCTCCTAGTAAGCGGTATGTATTTTCTCAGCATCAGAAATGAGACAAGCGTAGCCCATAAAAAAATAATCAAACAATGAAATTAATACTACTACTAGGGGGGTTGGCCCTATCTGTTTCTAGCTTTTCTCAGTCTTTTAAGTCCTTTACAGATGCAGATGGGTTGCCGTCAAATAATGTGTTGTGTGCGTCTTCAGACCAAGAAGGAACGATGTGGTTTGGTACACAGAGCGGTATTGCTATTTACGACGGCACCACTTGGGAGATAATGACCACTACTACACATCCAGGACTAGCAGACAACAATGTGTCATCTATTCTGGTAACCAAAGAAGGCAATGTATGGGCAGCAGGGGACTTTGGAGCCAGTTTCTATAACGGTGCAACTTGGACAACCTACAAGGCGGCAGATGGCCTAGGAAGCAGCAGAGTAACCAATATCTCTGAAATGAAAAATGGAGATATTTGGCTCAGTGATTTCAATGGAGCTACACACTATAATGGTACTGTATTTACTGCTTACAAGGCTGCAGATGGGCTGCCGTTTGGAGGGGCAGAGGATGTACTTGAAGCAGATAATGGCGATATTCTGTTCGCCACAGGTTTAGGTGGTGTTGCCATTTTTAATGGCACAAATTTTAAGATTGTGACAGAGGAAAATGGATTGGTGAGTGATAATACCACTGCCTTACTCAAGGATAAAGACGGTAATATATGGGTAGGAACATCGGATGGCATATCCGTTTTTGATGATACCATGAAGTGGATGACCAATCATACTAAAATGTATATTTTGCCGCAGCCAGACACCTTGAATCCCGTAGAAGATTTAGCAATGGACTCTGAAGGGAACATTTGGTCGGGCATCTATGTAGATTACTTAGTGTCTGTAGGTGGCGTGGCCAAGTTTGATGGCAATGCTTGGACCGATTATGATGGAAGTGATGGTGTAATAGGACCCACTATACGAGCTGTTACGGTAGATGAAAAAGATAATATATGGGTGGCTACCAGCTCCGGTATTACCAGAATAGCTTTTGGGTCAGCGTCTGTCGAAAAATTAGTGCAAAATAATTTGTCAGCCTATCCGAATCCAGTAGAAAAGAAATTATACATCAATTTAGGGGTGATCTCAGAGCCAGTAGCTCTTCAGCTTATAAACCAACTAGGTACTGTAGTATTGCAACAAGAAAGAATAGTTGATAGCAAGGTTACGTTAGATATATCTGAGCTCCAATCAGGAGTGTATATGTTACATGTGGCAGGTAATGCACGTAGAGTGGTGGTGCAATAGTGCCCAAACTCCTCTTGTGTTTACCCAATTTCAGCATACCTTCTTATCCAAGCACAGCACCTACATTATATCACTCACAGCTAGTGTAGCTATGCAATTGCGAATGAGTTTAGCTATTTATTCAGAATAATATAAATTCGCCTGATGTCAAATTTTATTGTCAAATCCCAAGAGCAGTATCAGGAATTATATAAAGCGAGTACAGAAAACCCAGAAAAATTTTGGGGAGAGTTTGCAGAGCAGGAGTTTACGTGGTATCAGAAGTGGGACAGAGTATTGGACTACACTTTAAGCCCTAAGAAAGATGAGTTAGCCGTAAGGTGGTTTGAAGGAGCAAAGCTGAACATCACAGAAAACTGTATAGACCGGCACTTGGCTACCAAAGGGGAGCAGACGGCTATCCTCTTTGAGGCAAATAATCCCGAGGAAAAACCGCTGCACATCACCTACAATGAACTGGCAAAAAACGTAAACAAAGCCGCCAATATGCTAAAGGCAAATGGGGCAAAAAAAGGGGATAGAATCTGCCTGTATATGCCCATGACTCCCGAGCTCGCGTATGCTGTATTGGCTTGCGCTCGCATAGGTGCGGTGCACTCAGTGGTATTTGCAGGATTTAGTGCCAAGAGCTTGAGCGATAGAATAATGGATGCCAAGTGCAATGTGCTTATCACTGCAGATGGTGGATATAGAGGGAGTAAGATAACTCCGCTAAAAGAGATAGCAGACGAGGCTCTAATGAGTTGCGACTGCGTAGATAAAGTGATAGTATTAAACCGGACCAATAGCAAGATAGCGATGGAATACGGGCGCGATGTGTGGTGGCAAGATGAGTTTATAAAGGCGAGCGATGTATGCCCTGCAGAAGTGATGGAAGCCGAGGATATGCTCTTCATACTCTATACCAGTGGGAGTACAGGCAAGCCCAAAGGCATGGTGCATACCTGCGGTGGATATATGGTATATGCCAATTATAGTTTTCGGAATGTGTTTCAATACGAAGAGGGTGACATCTACTGGTGTACTGCTGATATTGGTTGGATAACGGGCCATAGCTATATCCTATATGGCCCACTAAGTGCAGGTGCTACCACGGTAATGTTTGAAGGTGTGCCGAGTTACCCAGATATGGGTCGTTTTTGGGAAATAGTAGAAAAACATAAGGTCAATATCTTTTATACCGCTCCAACGGCTATTCGTTCGTTGGCTACGTGTGATATGAGTTTAGTGACCAAGCACGACCTAAGTAGTCTCAAAACACTGGGAACGGTAGGAGAACCTATCAATCTAGAAGCATGGGAATGGTATGACCAGCATATCGGCAAGAGCAATTGCCCCATAGTAGATACCTGGTGGCAAACAGAAACAGGCGGAATTATGATTTCTAGTTTGGCACGTGTAACCAAGGATATTCCTACGTATGCTACGCTACCTCTGCCAGGCATACAGCCGTGCCTAATGGATGTAAATGGCCACGAGATAACTGAAGCAAATGCAGAAGGAAGACTCTGTATCAAACATCCGTGGCCAAGTATGGCAAGAACGATATATGGAGATCATCAACGGTATGCGGATACTTATTTCAGCTCGTTTGCAGGCAAGTATTTTACCGGAGATGGAGCCAAAAGAGATGCCAAAGGCAACTATCGAATAACGGGAAGGGTAGACGATATAGTGATAGTCAGTGGTCACAACTTAGGTACAGCAGAGATAGAAAATGCGATAAACGAGCATCCAAACGTGGCAGAGAGTGCTGTGGTAGGTTACCCACATGCTATAAAAGGGAACAGCATTTATGCGTTTGTAACCCTTAAAGGGAGTAATTTAGAAGAATCAGTGGCTAGTGGAATAAAGGAGTTGGTAGCTAAGACATTAGGACCAATATGCAAACCAGAAAAAATACAAATCACCACTGGTTTACCAAAAACAAGAAGCGGTAAAATAATGCGTAGAATACTCCGTAAAGTGGCAGCTGGCGAGTTCGAAAACCTTGGAGATATTTCTACACTGCTCAATCCAGAGTGTGTACAAGAGGTAATAAAAGGGAGGCTTTAGCCTAACTTATTTAGAAAGTATTATTCTGCTTCTACAGTCTTTTTAGACTTGCGGTAAGTGAAAGAAGTAAAAATGTTTCTACGAGCAAAACGCTGCATTTTGTCTGCATTTACGAGCTTAGAAAACAAGGTCTTGTTCACCCCAAAGTATTCGTAGGTAGATCCATCGGTAAATGATATTTCCAAGAGCATGCTCTTATGCTGCATATCATCAATGAAAGCATTTTCTATGGTATTGGTGTATTCTTCTAGCCCTTTGGCTATGTTGTCAGGAGCTATACTTTGTAAGAATGCATAGCCGTCTGTAATCTGACGGCTCATTTCTTCTGCTTCTTCTTTTCTGGTATCGTCAGCAGTATGCTTATCGGGGTGCCACTCTTTTACTAAGTTTCGGTATGATTTTTTTAGCTCTGTAAGGTCTATGTCTCCCTCTACATTGAATAGCTTTTTGTACTGATTGATGCGTTTCATTACTTTTTGGTTATGCAGGTGCAAAGGTACTGCTTTATTGGGTAGGTAGTATACAACATACGGTTTGTATATAAGAAGTGATTTACCCTTCTATTATAAAAATAGTAGGCTTCTTGTGTAGCTCTATTTCACGCGGTTTCCATTGAGATACGGGTTTAGATATAATGGTTTCTTTGCCTTCTTTTTCGAGATCTACAGCCACACATAGTTTGGTGTCGTTTTGTAGATTTTTGATTAAAAATTCTAAAAATGGATTGTTTCGGTATGGAGCTTCCATAAAAATTTGGGACGCCTTACGCGAGCGATTCTCCATTTCCTTCAAGGCTTTTACTCGCTCGCGAGTGTCGAGAGGAAGGTATCCATTGAATTTAAAATTCTGACCATTGAACCCACTCGCCATAAGGGCAAGGAAGAGCGAAGAGCTACCTGCCAATGGCACCACTGGAACTCCTTTGGTATGCGCATATTTGGCCACTTCGCTACCGGGATCTGCTATGGCGGGTAATCCTGCCTCTGAGAGAACTCCGATGGAGTGCTTGTCGATATGCTCATGAAAAAATAGCTTAAATCCCACGTAGTTATTATGCTTATCTAGCTCTACAAATACAAAATCGTTTTGGTGCGTAGGATGCTGTATGGCTTTAAGAAACGCACGAGCAGTTTTCTCTTTTTCTACTATGAAATGGGTGATTTTATACGTCTCTTCTATGGTACGCTTGGGTAGGTACTCTTTATCAAATTCACCAATAAAATTGGGTATCATATATACAGCTGTGCTCACCGTGCAATATTACGGCGAAAAGTTCCGTTATCCGAAACATGAAACTCACATTATCTCCCAATACAATGCGTACTACCATCCTTATTCTTCTTACAAGCTTGAGTTATACCATGTATGCTCAGAGCGTTTCTCCCAATGATCAATTATACTGGAAGAGGTATACTACATTTAGCTATAGGCCCTATACCTTGCAGCTACCAGTAGCTTATTCCAAACAATCAGACTACGTGCTGGAAAGAGGGATAACGCAGTATACTACTCAGACGCAAAAATTTAAGGATAACGGTAAAGCCAAAAAAGTAAGACGGTACCGTACTTTTGGTTTTGATGATAAAGGCAGGTGTATAAGTCTAAGTGGAGGTAAAGTAGGTAAACCAGTCAAATGGTCCCATGTATATAAGTATAATGATAAAGGCTACATGTATATACTAGAATCGAAGAATAAGAAGGGTGAAACAACAGAAGTACAGCAAAATAATTACTATAAAGACCACCCTGGATTATATGATTTTGTAAAAATGAATGGTAAAGGAGATACGTTGGAATATACGGTTCGTGAACCGATAGATAGCATTACCAATACGTCGTACGACAAGCATTATAAAAAAGGAAAGCTAAAGTATACCTGGCATAATGAGTATTATCCAAATGGTCAACAGAAGAGGACTACAGCCACTGATGGCAAAGGCAAGGTACGGTATGTATGGAATTTTGAATGTGATGCTAGGGGCGTGGAGGCTGTCAAGCATAAAGATACCTCTAAACTGTGCGTAAGCAGAGAGTATGACAAAGACAGTATGCTTACCAAAGTAAGTCTGGCTGTAGATGAAAAGGGTGAAGTATATAAAACAGTTGAGAAGCGTAATAAATTTAAGAAACGCCTTGCTACAATACGGACCAATGAAACAAAGGGTTTCAAAGAAAGTGAATATACGAATAGGTATGCGAGCGATGGCCAGACGATACTCTTCCACGACTACAAGTCCTATTACAAGGGCAAGTTAAGGTATAACTCGCAAACAGCGTATGATAGACATGGGAATATTACAGGCTGGTCAGTGAACAAATATAAAAAAGGAGTTTTACATAAATCTGCCAAAGGGGCCTACCAGTTTGACAGTAAAAATAGACCGATAGTGTATCAATCTACGTTGGAGAACGGTAAGCTCAATAGCGTAATTAGGTTTACATATGATAAATGAGTTATAATAACCGCAAAAATCCTACAACCACTTCATTAAAAACATGGGGTTGCTCTACGTTCACTACGTGACCACAGTCCGGGATTACGTGCAGCGTTGAGCTTTTATGATCTTGCACTATTTTTGTAATGCTTGGCAAAAACATGTGGTCCTCTTCGCCCATAATGTAGAGGGTAGGAATACCCGCGTCTTTGAAACGAAAATACTTCAGTAACGGATTAATCTCCGCTACCAGCGTAAACCAACGTTTAAATTCCTTTTGGTATAGCTTCTTAGCCTCTTCAATAAACAGATTTCTGCTCTCTCTATGACTCTTCTTTGGCATTATTATATGGGCAAAGAATCGGTAGAGTAGTAGATAGGGCACAACCGATTTTAATAATACCCCAAGACGCATGAGTACTTGCCCTCGGGCATTCATTTTCATAATAGCGCCACCCATTATCATACTGAGAGTACGGTTTGGAAACCGCTCTGTTATCTCACGTATTATAATAGTGCCTAGGGAGATACCAACCCAGTGAGTAGCCTTTATTCCTAAATGATCCAGCACTTCTATTACTTCATCGCCTATAGTATCAAAACGGTAGCGTTTTAGTTTTTCATAGATAGGCTTCTTAGACTTTCCGTGTCCACGTAAGTCTATGAGCAACACATTGTAGTGCTTTTGAAATGCACGTACTTGTTTATACCAGATGCTGCTACTGCCACCGGCACCATGTATGAAAGTGACCCATTGGACATCGCTGGAGTGTATGTGTGTAGTATAATGAAGCACTTGCTAAAAGTTGGAACAAAGATAAGCTGAAAATGTGTCGTTTCGCATAGGGGCTAGTGATGTATTTTAGCGCAACTATTCTTTCATTCTACTGCACAATACGTCTATCATTGTACCATGCAAGCACCTATAGCTAAAAAAGTACCAAAGGAACTCACGATACACGGGGATACTAGAGTAGACGACTACTTTTGGCTCAATCAAAGGGAAAATAAGGAAGTGATTGACTATCTGAATGCCGAAAATGCGTACACCAAAGGGGTATTGAAGCCTACCGAAAAACTACAGAACGATCTCTACGAGGAAATGGTAGGACGCATAAAAAAAGATGACGCTAGTGTGCCATTTCGCAAGAATGGGTACTGGTATTATACACGTTTTGAGGAAACGGGGGAATACCCGATCTATTGCCGCAAGCCAGGTGAGGGAAAGTTGGAAGATGCGGGTGTAGAGGAGATCGTCTTCAATGTAAATGAAATGGCCAAAGACCACGCGTATTACCAATTGGGGAGCTATACGGTGAGTCCCAATAATGAACTGTGCATTTACGCGGAGGACACTGTAAGTAGACGGATTTATAATCTATACTTGAAAAATCTAAAGACGGGGGAAAAGCTAGATATGGAAATCAAAGGGACTACTGGTGGAGCTACCTGGGCGGCAGATAATCAAACCATCTTTTACACGCTCAAAGACGAGAAAACATTGCGCAGTTACAAGATAATGTCCTATAATATTCGCACCAAAAAACATACTGAAAGGTATGTAGAGCAGGACGACACCTTCAACTGTGGCGTCTACAAAAGCAAAAGCCAGAAGTATATAGTAATAAGTAGTGGAGCGAGCATTACATCAGAGTATCAAATACTTCTTGCAGATAAACCAGACGATGCTTTTAAGCTTTTTCAGCCAAGGATACGTGGATTAGAATATGGGATTACGCACTACCAAGACCGGTGGTACGTGGTCACCAATTGGGATGCCATTAATTTTAAATTAATGTATACCGATGAGACAGAGACCGATCGTAATCAGTGGAAAGAGGTGATAGCACATAGAGAAGACACACTGCTAGAAGGGGTAGAACTCTTTGCAAATCATATGGTGATTGAAGAACGAAGAAATGGACAAAACCATATTCGGATTATCAATCAAACGACGCAAGATGAGCACTATATGAAGTTTGATTCTGAGACATACGATTGCTGGAGCAGTACCAACCCAGAGTTTAATACGGCGACGCTTCGTTTCGGGTATACGAGTATGACTACCCCGAGTAGCGTTTACGATTACGATATGAATACCATGGACAAAGTACTCCTTAAACAACAGGAGGTGCTTGGGGGATACGATGAAAGGAGCTATGCTAGCAAACGCATGTGGGCAACGGCTAGAGACGGTACTAAAGTGCCATTAAGTGTGGTCTATAAAAAAGAGCAAAGTGGAGAGACTAGAAACGGGGAAGCTGCACCATTAAATAGACCTACCTTGCTCTATGCATACGGATCATACGGGCACTCATTAGACCCTTATTTTAGCTCTATTAGGCTGTCATTGCTAGACAGAGGATTTGTGTATGTGATTGCTCACATACGTGGAGGAGAGGATTTGGGGAGGCAATGGTATGATGACGGAAAGTTGCTGAATAAGAAGAATACATTTTTTGACTACATAGATGCAGCAGACTACCTTATTGCTGAAGGTATAACGAGTGCAGATAAATTATATGCACAAGGAGGAAGTGCCGGCGGACTGCTTATGGGTGCGGTGATAAACTACCGCCCAGAGTTATGGCATGGAGTGATAGCACAAGTACCATTTGTAGATGTAGTCACCACTATGCTAGATGATACAATACCCCTTACAACAGGGGAGTATGATGAATGGGGAAATCCAAACGAGGAGGAGTATTATCACTATATCAAAAGCTACTCACCGTATGATCAAGTAGAGGCCAAGGAGTACCCCAATATGCTTATCACTACGGGCCTACATGATAGTCAAGTGCAGTACTGGGAACCTGCTAAATGGCTTGCTAAGCTACGCGATATGAAAACAGACGATAATATCCTTGTAATGGATTGCAACATGGAAACAGGTCATGGTGGAGCGAGTGGACGTTTCGAAGCGTTGAAAGAAACCGCAAAAGACTTTGCATTCTTATTCATGCTTGAGGGCATAAAAGCATAACTTTGTACCATGAAAAACGTCCTTGTCATTGGGTTACTTTTAATGAGTACATCACTCGTAGCACAGATAGAAACAGACCGTCCAGATTTTACCGAGAGTCCAAATGTAGTGCCCAAAGGAGCCTTGCAGATAGAGACGGGTTTTATTTTAGAGAATGATAAACAGATTTTTTGTGGAACTTCGGAAGTGCATAGAAATATTACCGTTAACACAACCTTATTACGATTTGGCTTAAGTGAAAGAGTTGAATTGCGGTTGAATTGGGCAAATTCCAATTCCAACGTTGAAGTGCAAACGAATCCGACTTTAGTATCGTGCACGGACAACATAGGGAATTATAGAAGAGACACCTCTTTCAGTGGCTTCTCCACTTCCTTCATTGGATTCAAAACTAATCTGTATAAAAATGACAAACTGAGCATTGGTTTCTTGGGGCACCTGTATATCCCAGAGTTAGCATCAGGAGATTTCAGCAAAGTAGATGGCCAAAAAGTAGCCCCAGAATTTCTTATTCCACTTACCTATGATATCACCAATAGATTTGGAATAGCCATGCAGTATGGGCTGAGTTGGGATGGCTTTACGCCCAATCCTACGACAAGCTACACCCTAGCACTAGGTTACGGAATAACCGAAAAATTGAGCGCCTATGTAGAGCCATATGGATTCCTCACCAATGCTGGAGAAGAACTGCACCTTATAAATGGTGGATTTACCTACCTTATCAATGACGATTTCCAGATTGATCTTACGGGAGGATTTGGCCTTAATGAGGCGGCCCCAGATAACTTTGTAAATTGCGGAGCGTCTTTTTTGTTGTTTAATAAATGAGAACTACAGTTCTGATACTGATAGGCGCGGCCACAGTTTTATTATCGGTTACTGCTTGCGATACTTCTAAGAAGTGGAAACCAAACCAAGAGATAGTATCCGGTGGAGATGAGTATGCAGCGCTTTCTGACTATGCCAAGCGAGTCATGAGACACAGAGATAGCACAAGTGCTATGTTTCTGAGCGGAGCCAATGGAATATTACCGAAAAGTGACCTTTCCCCCACAGGGAAATTAAACTACTTCGCACCAGACAAGGTTTTTAGAGTGAAGGCAACCTTTGAATCGATACCAAATGGAGCCATTTTTGAAATGAAGACAAGCACGGATAGATTACCCAAATACAAACGGTACGGTACCCTACGGTTCAAACTTAGCGATGCAGATTTAATACTTACCCTCTATCAAAATGTGGAGCAACCAGACTATCTTTTTTGTCCGTTTAAGGACTTGACGAATACAAAGTCTACTTATGGTGCAGGCCGTTATTTAGATTTTAAATTAGCAGACTTGGAGAGCCCAATAATAGATTTTAACTACGCATACAATCCATATTGCGCATACAATACTGAGTTCTCGTGCCCGATACCGCCTGTAGAAAACAGCTTAAATGTACCAATACCCGCAGGAGAAAAGAACTGGCACTAAGTGTGGCAGGAATATATACTTTTGTAACATAGGCAATGGCTGAAAAAATACTAGTACTAGGAGCCTGCGGACAAGTAGGTACAGAGCTTGTAGAAAATCTACAAAAAATATACGGTGCCGCAAATGTAATAGCGAGCGACATTCGTAAGTCTGAGAGTGCTGTATTTCAAAATGGAAATTTTGAAATACTCAATGTCTTGGATAAGGCTCAAATAGCAAACAGTTTTGGTAAGCACAAACCAACCATTGTTTATCATCTCGCAGCCCTACTTAGTGCTACGGCAGAGGAAAATCCAAAGTTTGGGTGGGAGCTCAATATGGACGGTACATTTAATATTTTTGATGCGTGTCTCGAATACGGTGTCAAACGAATATTCTGGCCAAGTTCTATCGCTGTATTTGGCCCTACGACTCCTGCTGTGCTCACACCGCAGAGTACAATTTTAGAGCCCAATACCATCTACGGAATCACTAAATTAGCCGGAGAGCGATACTGCGAATACTATAATGCGAGATACGGTTTGGATGTGCGTTCTATTCGGTATCCGGGTCTTATCGGTTGGAAATCACTCCCAGGAGGAGGAACAACAGACTATGCTGTGGACATATTCCACCAAGCACTGAAGACAGGAACCTATACCTCATTTCTCAATGACAGTACCACATTGCCCATGATGCACATGGAAGATGCCGTGCGAGCTACATTAGAGGTTACAAATGCCCCAAGTGACAAAATAAAACTAAGAAGTAGTTACAACATAGCAGGTACTTCCTTCAACCCTGAGGAGTTAGCTACAGCAATTAGAAAACACATTCCTAACTTTACACTCGAATACGCTATAGACAGCCGACAAAATATTGCAGATAGTTGGCCAGATAGTATTGATGATTCTGTTGCCAGAAAAGACTGGGGTTGGAACGAAAAATACCAGTTAGAAAAATTAGTTGCCAATATGTTAGAAAACATTCAGTCTACGAACGCATTCAAAGGATAAACAGAATTGATGAAGAAAATTATATTGGTTGCCTTTGTGGCAATAAGTGCCATGCACACAAAAGCTCAAACAAACATATTGAGCAACAACAAGCCACTTGGACACTTAAATCCTGCTATTCAGAACTACGATACGGACAAAGGTGTAGTAAGTATATCAGGAGTAATGAGTCCTCTTGTAAAAGAGGAAGTCCCTTTAGCATACTTAGCGATAGGAGAGTATAAAGTAAATGAAAATTTTAGAATGGGCCTACACAGCAGCAGAACTGAAAACAGGTTGAGGTCTGTTAGTTCTACTATGCTTTACGGGTCGTATAGATTAGAGCTGGATAAAGGCAACTACCTGTCACTGGGTATGGATATAGGACGATATGCGTATGCAATTAAAAGCGCGGAATTCAATAAAGTCTTACGACCAAATAAATTTACATTTGGTACAGATTCGAGTAGTGTAGGTGAGGCTGTGGGCCTTGACTTTGGGCTTGGATTTGCCTATGCGTACAATGGATTTTTTGGAGGTTTGGATATAAGTAAGATGAATACTCCATCTGCATACCCTTTTCCTGCGAGCGAATATACATCTCCCCGTGATTCGATGATACAGTTAAAAGATACTATGATCAATTACTCTAAAGGCGATTTTCGTCCAGAATTGGGTATAAACCTTATGTATACGTGGAGTGCCAGCAAGAATGTGAGCATCACTCACTCGCTGCATGCTGCAAACATCAATGCGGCTGGGGTATCCTATATTGGTTTGCAAAACTTTGCAGAATTTAACAAACGACACAGTCTAGGTTTAGGCATTTTCAATAACGGGGTCACTGGATTTATTGCATCAGCAGGATTTGGTTTTACAGAAAATATTAAACTAGAAGTGACCAGTTTTATTGTGGATGATTTTAATTTCAATGAGCAATCACGGGCGTACGAGAGCAATGGTTATAAACCCTCAATAGAAGCTAATATACGCTTCGAATTTTAGCAGAGTTCAATAACGACACGATTTATGTTCTGGGACGCTCCCTCAACATATACTCTTCATCAATAATTCAGTAGATCACCTATTGCAATTGCAACTTTTTCGGCGTTTGGTAGCATTTCTTTTTCCAATGCTACATTAAGGGGTACAGCCGGTAGGTCTAGTGAACCAATACATTTTACAGGTGCGTCTAAGAACTGAAAGCAGTGCTCTTGTATCCTGCCTGCTATTGCTTGGGCAAAGGAATTAGTTAGTGTTTCTTCCGTTAGCACCATAACTTTGCCATGCTTTTTTACGCTGGAGTAGATAGATTCGTCATCACATGGACTCAAGGTTCGCAAGTCTACTATTTCAACCTGACCAGGATAATTCTTAGCGGCATTGCTTGCCCACCACACACCCATTCCATAGGTTATTATGGATATGGTTTCTCCGTTTGCTAGAGCATCGTTGCTTGTTTCTAAATGTATGCGTGCTTTACCAAGGGGTATCATATAGTCCTTACTCGGTTCTATGCTTTTTGCCCCTTCGGTTCCAGGTACTTTACTCCAGTATATGCCTTTGTGCTCAAAGAGTACTACGGGATTTGGATCGTAGAAAGCAGCCTTCATAAGCCCTTTCATATCTGCAGCATTACTTGGGTAGACTATTTTTATACCTTTAATGGGGAGAATACTACTCTCATTGGTCCCACTATGATATGGGCCGCCGCCGCCATAAGCTCCAGTTGGCACGCGTATGACACTTTGTATAGGAAACTTGCCTCCACTTAGGAAGCTACTCTTACTTAATTCTGTTACAAGTTGGTTTACTCCTGGCCATATGTAGTCAGCAAACTGTACTTCTACGATAGGCTTACAACCCACGGCACTCATACCCGCAGTGGAGCCTATAATGTAGGCTTCTTGTATAGGTGTATTGAACACACGATGTGTTCCATGCTTTTGGGCTAATGTAGCTGCTTCTCGAAAAACACCTCCGAGTCTATGACCTACATCTTGTCCATAAAGTAACGCTTCTGGATGGTCTGTTAGGATTTCGTCTACAGCATGCAATGCAGCATCTACCATGATTATTTTTTCACTGCCTGCTGGGCTTCTTTCTCCCACCTCTTCTGTAATAGGAGTGGGAGCGAGCACAAAATCAGTTACTGAATCCAATGCAGGAGATTCGGCTGTTACAGCTCGTTCAAAGGCATCAGAAACGTGGGCAATGGCATCTTCTTTCCATTGGTCTATGGTGCTTTGTTTAAACCCTTTTTCGAGTGCTTGCTCAATTAAAAATAGAAGGGGATCTTCTTTTTGGTCCTCTTCTAAATCATCACGGTACCATTCGCTTCGTACTCCACTTGTGTGGTGCCCAAGTAGCGGCACTTTTGCGTGTAGCAGCATGGGTTTTTGATTCATACGAACCCATCGTATTGCCTTGCCTACATCCTTATAGCTTTCTGCAAAATCACTACCATTGACTTTACCTCTGCGTAAACCCTTAAATCCGGCCGCAAATTCGTAGGCATTCATTGCCCGCATCTCGTCTCCGCTTGCAGATATCCCCCAGTCATTATCTTGGACCAAGTACAAAATAGGCAGTTGGTGCAGAACGGCCATTTGTAGCGCCTCCGAAACCTCTCCCTCTGTCATAGAACCATCTCCGATAGAACATACGACGATAGATCCATTGGTGCCCGGTTCATTTAGTTTATTCTCTTTTAAGTACTGCAAGCCATGTGCTATGCCCGTAGTTGGTATAGCTTGCATTCCAGTAGCACTGCTTTGATGAGCTATTTTTGGTTTGTCTGCTTGCAGTAGCGATGGATGGGAGTAGTACGTTCTACCACCCGAGAAAGGGTCATCTTTTTTTGCCAATAGTTGTAGCATCAGCTCATATGGACTTAATCCCATTCCCAACAGTATAGACTCATCGCGATAATAGGGTGCTACCCAGTCTATTTCTTTTAGGTGATAAGCTGTAGCAAGTTGTATTGCTTCATGTCCTTTCGAGGTAGAATGTACATAGCTCGTAATTGGCCTATTTGCCTCATAGATATCTGCCATAGCTCTAGCAGTAAACATATGTTTTAAGGCATTTTCGAAGACAGATTTTTTAATATGCATACAGGCTAGTGACCAATTCTACTTTACAATGTGCAAGTTTAGGTCTAAATTCATGAAGATTAAAACATGTATGCAGTGATTATGCTAGGGAATGTTTTTTGTATGAATGTACCATAGATATATTCTCTTCGTTATCTGCCGCTAAAAGACCGTGGATAGCAACGTTTTTTGGACAAATAAAATGCAGCGGATTGCTACAACCGCTGCATATAAAAAACCAATTGAAACTATGATCGAGTGAATCTATCTAACGCTCTTGAGCTACTGCTAAAGACGAAACCTTGGTTTACTAAAAAATAGTTTTGCTGGTCTACCGTGCTTTTATAGGCTAACTTGGCTATCTCTAGCCTGCTGCTCTCAAAATCAAATACGCTGATCATATGCAATACCTGTCTACTTGTCACATCATTATTTCGTAGGTATTGCTTTGCAATCAGTTTTTTCTCGCTCTGGAAGGAGGCTTGTTTGATCGTTCTGAGTGCTGCGTTAAAGTTAGGTGTAGTTCGACCGCCCCTCAATGCTGGAGACTTTGCTCCTCTATTCGTATACCTCTGGCCACCTCTATTGTAGTTTACTCCACACCTTCTGGGTGGAGTAATTACAGCTCTACGGGTATTGCGTCTTTGGGGTATTACTCGGTCTATGATAAGGACGCCTCTGGGAGACACACGGGCATATACGTCACTTTGTTTCGGTATAATTATTTTCCCCTTAAAAACGTACTTTTTAGTATGCCGATGTTGGGTTTTATTTCGGGTAGCATTGAACGGACGAGTTATGCGAATAAAGTGCGCTCCGTGCTGTAGTTTGTTTATCTGAAATACGCCGTTGTGAGAGAAGTAGTGTTGTCCAGAGATGTAGGTTGTAGACCTAAAAGAGTGTGTAGTTAAGAATAGTCTGGAGGCCTGCACCTCCGCTACCATAAGAATCATTGCTGCTGCTAAAAGTGTAATTGTTTTTTTCATACTAGTGCTCTATTTGTTTGAATAGAACTGTTCAAAAACTAGTCCTACAAAAAACTAAAAAAGCCTAACAATATGAATGTTAGGCTTTTATGAATTTTCAGTGTGTTAATAGTACACACTGAAAACTGTATATTTTAAAAGACAATTTATTCTACCGTGATACACTAATTTATGGAGGGTGGGTTCCTCACCTCACATTTACGTTCAATTTAACCTCAACCAAGTTTTCTGTTCACCAATATAAGAGAACCTATCCAGAACGAAAGGAAATCAGAGATAAGGTTTGGGAACTACACCAAAAGGGTTGGGGATATACTAAGATTCACAAATACCTGATCAACAATGGTTATGAGATTGGAAAAAGTCGTACAACTGTTGATTATATGATCAAGAAGATGAAAAAAAGGGAATATATCCTTGGATTACAAGACCAAATAAGGAAGTACGAAGATTTTAAGATTCAATACTTCAGAGTATAGTTCTCCATTAATACTAAACTCACCTCAACCTCAACACCCCTTTGGTTTTAAGTATAAAATCAAAGGGGTGTTTATTCGTTGAGGTCTTCTTTCAAAAAGAATTTCAAAAAAGTTGATCCAAAGTGGTTTTTAGTGGTCACAACTACATACTTATAGTAGACTCAAGTGTCCATCAGAGGGTAAAACACTTTACATCCATTGAACCATCTCTCACCAGAGATATAGGATTTGGAATAGACATCGGGTAGTAATCTGTAGGATTGAAATAATATCTAAAAATAACGGATGAGGTTTCTCCGGTAGGGTCAAAAATGGTTTTGGTATAAGATAGATATGGGTGATAACGAACTGGTCTATTGAAATCCAGAATTGAGGTTAAAACCACTGAAGGAGAACCAATCCTTAAAGGGGATTGGTGTGATTCAAAGAATCACCCCTGAGTCGTATTCAAGTATGAATACTCCTCAAGACTTAATTAGACTGAAAGGAAAACAATATGAAAGACAACTTTGAAGAATTAGACCAAAGGTTTCTTGAGATTACAAGAGACCTAACCAACTCATTAGGACACGAACTACTCACCGATGAGTTGATTGTAGTCAAGGAACACTTTTTTAACCTAATACATCAGTATTACCGAATTTCTGATTTTCTCATTGAGAAGAATCGTAGAGAATTAGAAGAGGTAATAGAATCAAACCCTAAACTCAAGAAGATGATTGAAGACAGTTTACAAGGAACAAAATGGATAGACTAATACCCAAACAAGAGGTTATGACCTACTTAAACATCAGTAGAAAGACCTTTGAAAGATTCGTTAAGGATTATGGTCTTCCGATGATTAAACTCGGTTACAAACGATATATCAGAGAAAACGACCTCAACGATTTCTTAAACAATCACACCATCAACAAAGTAGAAAACACCGTTGAGGTTTCAGAACCTTCAGAAGAGTTTGAATGGAAGAAGATTTGGGGATAATCACTTGATTTACAGTGAATTATTTCGTATCTTAAAGAGTAACCGATTGACAATGAGTAGAAAGAAAAAACAAAACAAACTACTTCGTAACAAGTATCAAATAACGGGTGAGGAACTCATCAAACAAGGTAAGTTAGACCCTTACTTTCATCTGAAAGACCATATTGATATGAAAGAGGAACAACTGAAGAACAAGACTGATTGGTGGAAAAGGATGAGTTAAATTCTTTCAATTAAAATTTTATTACCCTTTGGTAGTGTATAGTCCATTTTGATAAACCCTAACTTCTCGGAAAAATAATAATCACCAACAATAGTACCTAACTCACTTTTTCCACTTGAATGAGTTTGATGGACCCGTATACTTCCATAATTGTTTAATTCAATTGTCTTTTTCCCGAGGTATTGTTGTGAAGTTTTTACTTTATTGACCAATATCCCATTAAAACTTTTACTCATAGTTATCTCTCCTTCATATGAGTATGGTTTCACTGTCTCATCAAAGGAGTTTTTTAATGTTGGAAAGTCAGAAAAACTTAACACATACAAGTCTCCCATACGAGGGGGATGGATGGAGAAGTAATCTTTACTGTCAATTAAACCTGTCCATGAATTATATTCAACCACCTCATTATGATTATGTTGACGATAATAGTATTCAATCCGAGTTTGTTTTCTTTCAGGATAAAACCCATTCGTAACTTCCATCCTTAGAGTGTCAATTTTCTCAATAGAACCTAATGAATCTATATATGTCACGGAATAAAAAGATATATCTCCAACATGATAAATAATGTTGTCATCATTTTGATTTAGGGACACACACCCAACCAAGGATGAAAGAAGAAATATAGATAAGAAGTAATGTTTCATTGGTTTAGTATAACAAGTCCTTTTAATGTCAGAAGTTATTCAAAAATAACATTAAAAGAATTGGAAGACCAAGGACGAGTTCCTAAGTACTTTCATTTGTATGACCATATTGATATGAAAGAGGAACATCTAAAGAACAAGACTGATTGGTGGAAAAAGATGAGTCAGACTACAGGAAACGTACAATAAATATATACAAACCATAGGACTATAGTGGTTAATGTCAGTCCCCAAAACCAATAGGTGAATTTTTTAATTCTTTTCTTGGTTTGATAATGTTTCATTTGGTTTATTAGGATTGGTTAGAACCTTCTTTTGTTTCGTGACCTATTTCTTAACAACCACCTATGTTGAACCACGAAATTATCTTGTATTCACCATTTACTCTTCCAATAGTCAATTCTTTGTCAATAGATAGGGATGTTAACTGAAAAAGAACATAACCAATCTCTGAATCAGTAAGTTTTATCTCAACCCAATTATTTCCTTCTTCATCTATATGTAGTGAATTTCCCCAATCATATCTGTAAAGACTATAAGATGAAGTCTCCAACACTTCCGAATCAGTACTTGGACCACTTCTTATGTTGACATTTTCCCCAATTAACATCAATTCCTCATAAGAATCAAATTCATTAAGAAAGGATGGTGATTGAAAAACAAGTTCTCCTGTTGAAATAAATCTTAATGGACCGAAGTGAGTACTGTCAATTACCCTTCTAAATCCAAATCTTAATTGTGAGAATAGTAGAGAAAAGGATTGTGAAAACTGTGTTTCATTAAAGAAGTAAGAGATTATCTCTTCATTGGAACAACAAAACCCACCACATATATCCTTTCCTTCAAAAACACAAGAAAAAAAGAACTCTTGGATTTCTATTGTGTCTTTCCGTAATACACAATTTAATAATTCATTTTTGAATTCTAAAAAATCTGAATCTAAATAAGACTCATCTACTATATCTACCCTCTGTCCCCACCCAATCAAGGATGAGAGAAGGAATATAGATAAGAGGAATGGTTTCATATGGTTGATTATGATTTATTCCAAGATAACTATTAAACTCATTCCTCAGACAGAGGGGGGGGTAGGTATTTTCGTGTAAACCAAACGGATTGAAAGGTCTAAATTCTGATGTAGTCCGTTTTCATACGGACCCTAATTTTTCATCCTAGAGAAAAACTATTTCTGATTCTTCTTTAACTCTTTGAGAAATGGATATATGACCTTCTCTAATGATAAAGACTTTTGAGAGAATGTTTCCCATCCATCTTTCAAGTTAGGTTTAAAGAAGTCCATTAACATCATAGTGGTCTGATTCTTTATTTGGTTTTCAGTACGACTAAATGTTTTTACATCATTATACCAGTTCAGGACCCTTTCTACTTTTTCTGAAGAACCCAAATAGATGTTCTTTTGAAACTTAGTTAGGGTTCTCATTCTTACTGTACAATACCACACATATCTTCTTTGGAGAGGTTCTCCTTTGTACGTTTTCCTCTTGTAGTGGTTTATCTGATCCTTTAGTGATTTAGATGATTCATCCTTTTTGTAAACGGATATCTTAGGTATGATGACTTTTTTCAATAGGGACACATCATCAAAGACCTCTTTTTCTTTCTTCTCAATCTCCTTAACGAGTTTCTCTCTCCTTTTGTATTCATCGTAAATCTTCTGATTCTTCTTGAGGTAGTTAAGGTGAGTTTTCCTCCTCTTATTCAGAGTTCTTAACTCATAGAGTCTCTTCTTATCATCCTCATCAATGGATTCAATATTCTCTATCCATTCAATTTGGAATTCATAATCGTCAAATTTTTTCATCTATATAATATTTAGACCCTACAAAAATATCAAATAATATTTAGTGGTAGAGTGTGTCTGTATATTGTATATGTAATGAGGTTAAGGTTCCACCTCTTGTAACGGAACCGATAAAAAAACAGAAATATGAACAAAAAAGTAACTGACATTCACCGAGAACATTTAGAGGAATTATTTGAAGTAAAAGTGAGTGATCAACAATGGAGTTTGTTTTGTGAAATCATCCACGAAAGAATTGTCCCAAACCTATTTGAGAGAATCATCCACAACTCAAACAATATTTTGGAAGGAGGTGAAACAATGAAGTAAGAGGAGAAATGATGAGGAGAAACGAGGTTTCAAGTCATCTCAAGAAGTCCGGTTTCAACTCCGAATGGAACCAAGAATCAATTTTAAAATTAAACCCTTTCGGTATCAGGTGAACCGACAAAGAATGAAAAAAACAATAAAAAACGATGGTTGGATTACAGTGAATTGTTCTTTCAACCTCAACATTAAAGACATAATGAATGAAGAAAATTTAGAGTCCTATGTTATTCAAAACTGGAATACTCAATTCAAAGAACAGAATGATATCAGTGAGATATGTCCTAATATTTCATTTGAAGATGATTATTCAGAGATCATTGATGAATGTAAATACTGGATACAAAATAAATTGAAAGAAACAAGAGGTTTTTGAACCTCAATTAAACTATACACAATGACAGAAATACAACCAATAATTACAAGGGAAAAAATTCAGAGTATGACTGAAGAAGAAAAAATTCATTTCACCAACATTGAACTGTTCAGTGATTATGATAATCCATATGTTGAAGAAAATATTTCTATGAAACCAATTGAAACCTTATGGAATGATGTGTCTCACAAAATTAAATGGGTAAAAAAATCCAAAAAATCTCACCCCCATTTTGACTATGTCTATGAAGGACTTAAAGAGGTATACGGGAATTCTCTTGGGAGTGACATCATGAGAATAATAATGGACATTTTTGAAGTTGAATTTCACAAGTTGAATGGGAAAAGGATAGATTTTTTTGAAATAGTCTACAATAAGGTCAACATTAGTATGAACCAATGGAGAAAACTCATTGACCAGGTGAATATTCCACTCTCCAATGTTTCTAATTATTCATTGAAGATTCAAAGAGTCAGAGAAAAAAGATAAGTCCCAATTTAAGGGAAGGTGGTTTTGTTACCCCTTCCCTTTAATTCATAAATAAGTGAGAATCAGTAAAGTTAGGATATGAGACAGAAAAATGGTATATTTAATTGTTGGAATTACTGGGAATCACAAAACAAGAAATTATGATAATAAAGTACAATAGAACCTCAACGATCAACCAAAAGGGTGAAAGATTCAAATTGGACAAGAACAATTACGATTTAACCATTAATGATTTTGGAGTTAGTGGGAAAATACCTTTCAATAAAAGAAAGGGTGGATCTAAACTGATTGAATTAGTTAATGAAGATAAAGTGAAGAAAGTAGTGTTTGAGGACCTAAGTCGTTGTGGAAGGACACTAAAGGATTCCATTTTAACATTAGACTTCTTGATTGAGAAAGGAGTGACTATTAAAATCAGAAACATAGGAATTGAATCTCATACCCCAAATGGTGAAAAGAATCCAATGTGGAATATAGTTACCTCAATTCTTTCATCAGTCTATGAAATGGAAAGAGAGAGAATCTTAGAGATTACTGAGATGGGTAGAAAACAATATGTTCTCAACGGAGGTAAGTTAGGAAGAAAAGAAGGGTCTAAGGAATCAGAGTTGGTATTCAAAAACAAACCACAAACTAAGAAGATATTGAACCTACTGAGAATGGGGAAATCAAATAGAGATATAATTGGGAGAATCAATTGTTCTCCCAAGACCATAACCAAAGTCAGAAAGGTCTTTAAAAATGAATTAGAATTAGTATGAAGATAAAATTCAAGAACAATCCAAATAATACTCTTTACATCTATTGTCGTGTCAGTACAGGTGGACAAGAGAAAGGTGGAGTTTCGTTAGATGTTCAGGAAGAAAGAGGAATTGAATTTTGTAAGTCCATAGAAATGGATCCGTATGTCATTAAAGAACAAGGAAGTGGACTTAAACCCTATTCAGATGAAAGACCTATTTTTTCTGAACTATTAGATGGAATTGAAGATGGGGTGGTTAAGAATGTTTGGATTGATGAAGATACTAGGTTAACAAGATTAGATACAGACCAACAATACATTCATATCACAATGAAGAAACAAGATGTGAATTTGTATGTCGGTTCTTCTACCGTTCCTAAGAAATGGGATTGGATAACAGATTTAGTTGACACCCTTATCACAAAGGTTAATCAGGAACAGATTAGAACTCAAGTAAGAAAAAGTATACGGTCTAAAAGAAGATTGTTTTCCGAAGGAAAGTATATGAAAGGTGATCCACCATTTGGATATAAATTAAAAGATAAATGTCTCGTACCAAGAGAGGACACTAAAGATTGGGTTGAGAAAATTTTTAGAATGTATGATGATGGGAAAACCACTCCTCAGATTCAAAATGAATTATTGATAAACAATGTACCCCCACCAAGATTTAAACTCACTAATCATATGGTGTTTGACTCTAATACCATAATAAACATCCTAACCAATAAAAATTACATCGGAATTGATACATACGGAGACTTAACCAATACGTGTCCAAAATTGGTAGACAAGAAACTCTTTGATTCGGTACAAGTCAGAGTTTCTCTAAAGAGAGGTCAAAAATCCAACGTAAAACACGATGGGTTACTCAAAGGGATAATTAAGTGTGGAGATGGAACTCCAATGAAGGTTGAAGGGATTAAAAAGTCAAGGAAAAACCCTCTCTATTCTTGTGGTCACAGACAGAGAGTATATAAAAAGAGATGTGAACATACCAATTGTAATATAACCAAGTCTCTCAGACAAATTGAGACAGATGAAATCATATGGAACCATTTCATTGATGTATGGAAAGACTCTAAAATCATCAGACAAAAAACCAAAGAAGAGTTAATCGGAAACAGAAGTAGATACTCAATTAGAAGTATAAAGAATAAAATAAAAAGACTTACCAAGGACTTAAATTCACTACACGATAGAAGGTTAGAGTTGGATAAAAAATACTACTCCAACGAGATGGTAAAGGAGACTTATGAAATTCTGTGTAAGTCTAATACTGAAAAGTCAAATGAGTTGACCGACAAGATTTCAAGAGAGAACTTCAAGATAGACAGTATAAGAGAGAAAGAGAGATGGATTGATTGGTTGGATGAACACTTCAAAAGGGGAGAGAACCTTCGTGAGATGTCATCTATGAAGGAAAGAAAGAAGGTTTTAAGTGAGTATATACACGAAATCAGATGTCTTGAATATTCAGAAGAAACTAAACAACACAAACTAAACATTGGGTTTAGAATCCCTATCATAAACGACCAAATTGTCTATTCAAAAAACAAAAATGGAAGTGTTTCAAGGGATAAAAAGGGAAGAAAGAAATATGAAATTAAAGAGGGGGTGGATAGTTTGAACACCCCTCTCACCCTCCATAGATTACTCCACGGTAACAGACTTCGCTAAGTTCCGAGGTTGGTCTACATTGCATCCTCTCATTACTGCTATGTAGTAAGATAGAAGTTGTAATGGAATAGTGGCAAGTAAAGGAGTAAGACAGTCTTCCGTGTCAGGGATTTCTATATAGTGGTCAGCAATTTCTGATACTTTCTCATCACCTTCTGTTACTACAGCTATGATTTTACCTTTACGTGCTTTCACCTCTTGTATGTTAGATAGAACCTTTTCGTAATAGTTACGCTTCGTTGCTATTACTACTACGGGCATATTCTCATCTATTAGAGCAATAGGTCCGTGCTTCATCTCAGCAGCTGGGTATCCTTCTGCGTGTATGTAGGAGATTTCTTTCAGTTTAAGAGCTCCTTCTAACGCTACGGGAAAGTTATATCCTCTACCTAGGTAAAGGCAGTTTGGAGCGTCTACATATGCAGCAGCTATTTCTTTACACTTCTCGTTACAGCTTTGAAGAAGTTCTTCTACCTTTTGAGGTATGGTATCCAGCTCAGCGAACACCTCTCTAAGACGTTCTCTTGCTATTTTACCACGTATGTCTGCAATCCCAAGGGCGAGTAGGGTAAGTACCGATACTTGAGCTGTGAAGGCTTTTGTTGATGCAACTCCAATCTCTGGACCGGCATGCGTATATGCCCCGGCATGGGTCATTCTTGGTATACTACTTCCTACTACATTACAAATGCCATAGATGGTAGCTCCTTTTTCTTTTGCCATTTCTAATGCGGCAAGCGTATCTGCAGTCTCGCCACTCTGTGAGATGGCTATCACTAAATCATCTTCCGTAATAATCGGGTTTCGATACCTGAACTCAGAGGCGTATTCTACCTCTACCGGTATTCTTCCAAATTCCTCTATGAGATATTCCCCTACCAAGCCGGCGTGCCACGAAGTACCACAAGCCACAATAATGATACGGTCGAGGTTTTTAATTTTACTGGCATACTCCGTCAAACTTTGCATCGCAAAATTTAAGTTCTGTGGGTCGAATCGACCACGCATGCTGTCATATATAGACTTGGGCTGCTCAAAAATTTCTTTAAGCATAAAGTGCTCATAACCACCTTTTTCAAGTGCATCTAAGCTTATTTTTAGTTCTTGAATGAAAGGAGAAATAGCTTCGTTATCTATTGTTTTCACTGTCATTTCACCATCTTGAATGGCAACTATTTCATTGTCATTGATGTAGGTAACGGTCTTTGTGTATTCTACAATCGGTGTTGCATCACTAGCTAAGAAAAACTCACCTGCTTGCTCGCTTATACCAACTACAAGTGGACTCCCTTTTCTAGCAGCAATTAGTGTATTTGGATCATTTTTACTTAAAATAACAATAGCATATGCTCCAACTACTTCGTTCAGAGCAAGTCTTACGGCTTCAAGTAAATCTACGTTTTCTTTGTCTTTTATTTCTTCTATAAGGTGAGTTAAAACCTCAGTATCCGTATCACTTTTAAACTCGTGACCACGTTCTATGAGTACTTTTTTAAGCGTAGCATAGTTTTCAATAATGCCGTTATGTATTAATGCTATGTCTCCACTTTGAGATAAGTGTGGGTGTGCATTTACGGTATTCGGTTCTCCGTGAGTTGCCCATCTTGTGTGGCCTATCCCCCTGTTGCCAGAGAGATTTTTCCCTTTTGCAGTTGCCTCTAGTTCAGCTACTTTTCCTTTGTTTTTATAAACTCGTAAGTCTCCATTCAGCAAAGCTATACCAGCACTATCATATCCTCTGTACTCAAGACGTTGCAGTCCTTTTATTAAAAAATCGTAAGCCTGATCTGGACCGTAATAAGCAACTATTCCACACATAAAATTCTTCTATTAAATAAACAAATTTAGTAAGCAAACATTCGTTGATGTTCACATTCTTAGGGTTAAAAAAAAAACTGTATCAAATAAATGATACGGGCAATAAGCTAGAGGCTAAAGGCTACTTTTAAGTCCTCTACACCATTCAGTTCTTCCCAGGGGAAGAGCTTAACTTCTACATCTATAGTGTTGCCTCCGCCATCTATAAATGTTTTGGTAACGGTTTCCGTTTTACGACCCATATGGCCGTATGCAGCAGATTCAGAATATATTGGGCTACGTAGGTTAAATCGTTGCTCTATAAAATATGGACGCATATCAAATTTGTCCAAACTCATGAGGATATCTGCAATCTCGCCATCGGTTTGACTTACCTTAGAAGTACCATATGTATTTACATATAGGCCCATTGGTTCTGCTACGCCTATAGCGTACGCTACTTGTACCAATACTTCATCGCAAACACCCGCAGCTACCAAGTTTTTGGCAACATGTCGTGTGGCGTATGCTGCACTTCTATCTACCTTACTTGGATCTTTACCCGAAAATGCACCACCACCGTGAGCACCTTTACCACCGTAGGTATCCACGATAATCTTACGACCCGTAAGACCGGTATCTCCGTGTGGGCCACCGATTACAAAAATTCCTGTAGGATTTACGTGATAGGTAATATCATCGGTAAATAATGCCTGCGTCTCTGCTGGCAATAGTTTTTTGATACGCGGTACCAATATGTTAATCACATCTGCTTTTATCTTCGCAAGCATTGCTTCCTCAGTGTCAAAATCATCGTGCTGTGTAGATACCACAATAGCGTCTATGGCAATCGGCTTATTGTTATCATCATACTTTATGGTTACCTGAGACTTACTATCTGGCCTTAGGTAGGAGATTTCATTGTTTTCTCTTCGCAGTTCAGCAAGTTCTTTGAGCAGCATATGACTTAGCTCAAGAGGCAACGGCATATAGCTTTCGGTCTCATTCGTAGCATAGCCAAACATCATACCTTGGTCGCCGGCACCTTGCTCTTCTGGGTTAGCGCGCTCTACTCCTTGGTTTATATCTGGAGACTGTTCATGTATTGCGCTCAGTACACCACATGAGTTGCCATCAAACATATACTCACCTTTGGTGTAGCCTATTTTGTTGATCGTTTCACGAGCAATTTTTTGAACGTCTAGGTAGGTAGTACTCTTTACTTCACCAGCCAAAAATACTTGACCAGTAGTGACCAATGTCTCGCAAGCAACCTTACTACTCGGATCAAAAGCTAAAAAATGATCTATAAGTGCGTCAGATATTTGGTCAGCAACTTTGTCTGGATGTCCTTCTGATACGGATTCTGATGTAAAGAAATATGCCATGGTATTTTATTCTAAATTTAGGTGGGCAAAAGTAAGGAAGTTTCGTAGAATAAATAGACCGCTTTTAGCAATAATTCAATACGCCCACAAGTCGTGTTCCATAACAAAAAGATCATTTTTGATACGGTCAGATTCGAGTAGGGCCTCAACTCCGTCATCGCTAAAAGTCTCTTGGTAGGCGATATCAAGATCGTACACATTACTTTCTTTTACGATATGGCTGGCAAAGAGTCGCATCTTAAACCACTGGTCGTAGCTCATGCGTGCGGCATCGTTTCGGGTATTGAAAATCTCTTGCTGAGCAAGCACACGTCGCAGTTCGTCCATTTTTACCCAGAATAGTGCTGTTTCGCCAAGTACTATACCACTTTGGCTCGTCATAGTGTATAGAGGAGCTATGGCGATGATACGTGGTTTCAAGTCGCTGTGTTGAGCGTCAAAAATCCAATCTTCCATAAGCCGAAATTTTTTGATGGTACTGGGATCAAACGGGTTGGGAACTAGCGTATTGGTTGTTGATTGCGTAGCAGGATTGTAGATAGGAACCATAATGGAGTCGGATGCTTTGGCATACACTTCTTGTACGGTCATAGTACTGGTAAGTGAATCGTTTTTGTAGGCTGTTGGTTGTCCTGTTTCCGGATATCCTTTGGTTACCGCCGTCCAAATGAGTATATTCAAAGGGTTTTTGGGCCATGTGATGTTCTTGTTTTGTTTTTGCCTACCGTCGATCACCCGGTGTATTCGTTTAGAGAATTTCACGCGAGACTCGCCCAGGTAACGGTGTGGTATGGGTCTACCCTCGTTGGCTACGGCGCGGTGGTAAGAAGGTAGCTCGAAAGCTGGCAGTTGGGAAAAGGATTGTAGCGTTAAGCTTGTTAGAATAAGTAAAAATACTTTGTGCATAGGAATGTTTTGTTAGTGACAGAACGGGTAGTGTGTAGCAAATATTGTTTGTATGCGGTTTGGGAGAATTGTCATGAAATAGTAATCTACCGACCGTTTGTTTTATAAAGTAATATTCGCTAACTTTGGACCATACTGTAATGGCCAAGCCTAAATTAGATAGAACCGCAATACTTCGAAATTCACTTTCAGTGTTTAAAGCGAAAGGGTACAATGGAACTTCTATGAATGACCTAGCCAATGCCAATGGGCTACTCAAAGGGAGCATGTACCACTACATTGAGAGTAAAGAGTCGCTCATGTTAGAAGTACTAACAGCACTCAAGGAGCATTATACCACAAAGGTCTTTTCCAAAGGGTACGATGACTCGTTGGCCCCGTACGATAGACTTCGAGAGCTGGCTATACGTGCAGAAGAAATTTTTACTTTCGAAGAGGGAGGAGATTTTTTCGTTAATATTGGATTGGAAACCAAAAACAGTGTCCCTGCTTTTGGTGAGGTCATCAAAGCATTTTTTCAGGCTTGGATAGAAACCATGCAGCACCTCTATTCCAATGTCTTGGATGTGGTAGAATCCAAAGAAAAGGCAGAGCTGATTGTTGCTGAAATAGAAGGCTCTGTTCTGATGATGAAACTGCTGGATGACGTAAATTACCTACACAGGACAAACGAAAGATTACTGAAAGAGTACAGAGAATTAGAGAAACAGAAAACAAACAAATGAGTACACGACACATAAAAAAAGTAGCCGTACTTGGCTCAGGAGTAATGGGAAGCCGTATTGCTTGTCATTTTGCTAATATTGGTTTAGACGTACTCTTGCTAGACCTCAAAAATTTTCCAAACTCAAAGGAAAATGAAGCAGGTATAGATGCACACGTTGCGGCTAATGCACTCAAGTCTTCACTGAAAAGCAACCCGAGTCCTATCTATAGCAAGAAATTTGCGAATAGAATTAAGACCGGAAATTTTGAAGATGATTTGCCTAAAATTAAAGAAGCCGATTGGATCATAGAGGTCGTAATAGAAAGACTCGATATCAAAAAAGAACTTTTTGATAAAGTAGAGGAATACCGTACCCACGGAACACTAATTACGAGTAACACCTCCGGTATTCCTATTGAGATGATGCTAGATGGTAGAAGCGAAGATTTTGCTGCACATTTCTGTGGAACGCACTTTTTTAATCCGCCACGCTATCTCAAGCTTTTAGAGATCATACCGAGTACTAAAACCAAACCAGAAGTAGTGGACTTCTTTTTGAATTATGGAGATCTTTTCCTTGGAAAAACTACCGTAAAGGCAAAGGATACACCGGCATTTATAGCCAATAGAATAGGTGTTTATAGCATTATGGCCATTTTTAAGATGATGCAAAAGCACAACTTGAGCATAGAAGCCGTAGATTCCGTAACAGGTCCGGTGTCTGGTCGGCCCAAATCTGCTACATTTCGTACATCTGACTTGGTAGGTTTAGATACATTGGTAAAAGTAGCCAATGGAGTGGGTCAAAACTGCCCAAAGGACGAAATGAAGGATTGGTTTGTTATCCCCGATTTTTTGGACAAAATGCTCGAGAACAACTGGTTGGGAGATAAAACAAAGCAAGGGTTTTATAAAAAAAGCAGAGATGAAAACGGTAAGCGAGTGCTGGAAGCATTGGACCTTAGTTCGATGGAATATAAACCAAAAGACAAGCCAAGATACGACTCCATTGGCAAAGCAAGAAAAGCCAATAGACTTAAAAGTAAGCTAGGAATATTATACGATGGAGGGGATGCTGCAGCAGATTTTTACCACGATGTAATTACAGCAATAGCGGCATATTCCAGCAACAGAATTCCAGAGATAGCCGATGAGTTGTATCAAATAGACGATGCACTTAGAGCAGGTTTTGGTTGGGACGTAGGTCCTTTTGAAACGTGGGATCTTATCGGTTTTGATACAGTTCTTAGCAATATACAAAAAGCAGGATATGTAGTCCCACAATGGATTACAGATTTCAAAGCCAAAGGGAATTCCACATTCTATAAATCCGAAGAGGGTAAACGTAAGTATTACAGCATAGCAACAGGAGAATACGCCGTAATACCAGGTACAGAGGCATTCGTTATTTTGGATAATTTTAGAACGCCAGAACCCGTATACAAAAACAAAGAAGCAACCCTACACGATATCGGAGATGGCGTATTATGCCTTGAGTTTCATTCCAAAATGAATGCGATTGGCAGTGGAACACTAACGGGAATCAATAAAGCCATAGACATTGCAGAAAAGGATGGTTGGAAAGGGCTGGTAATAGGCAACGATGCACCCAATTTTTCTGCGGGAGCTAATCTTGCTATGATGCTTATGTTGGCCATAGAACAAGAATTTGATGAGTTGAATATGGTCATCAGCTACTTCCAGAAAACAGTCATGCGACTCCGGTATAGTAGTATTCCAGTGGTCATGGCTCCCCGTGGGCTCACACTGGGTGGAGGTTGCGAAATGACCTTGCATTCGGATGCAGCAGTTGCTTCAGCAGAAACCTACATAGGACTCGTAGAAGCCGGTGCAGGACTTATCCCTGGCGGTGGCGGCACCAAAGAATTTGTGGTCCGTACCAGTGATAGTTTTTATCCCGGAGATCCACAGTTACCCAAATTGATTGAACGTTTTCAGACGATAGCTACCGCAAAAGTGGCTACCTCGGCACATGAAGCATTTGAAATAGGTGTAATGCACCACGACAAAGACGAAGTAGTAGTAAACGGAGACCGTGTATTATCCGAAGCAAAACGAAAAGTGTTGGAACTGCATAACGATGGCTACGTACAAAAACCACAACGCGATGATATTTTAGTGCTCGGTAGAACAGCATTAGGTGCATTGTACTCTGGAGTAGAAGCATTTGGAATTAGTGCATACGCTAGCGAACATGACATGCTCATAGGAAGAAAACTAGCGTATGTGATGGCGGGTGGAGATTTAACACAACCCACCAAAGTATCGGAGCAGTACCTACTAAACTTAGAAAGGGAAGCCTTTTTAAGTCTACTAGGAGAAAGAAAAACGTTAGAGAGAATTCAACACATACTCAAAACAGGGAAGCCGCTACGTAATTAGGTTTTTAAACCAGGAGAAAGACAGATATCAACAGAAACAAAAATGCGAACGAAGCGAAGAATAAATACAACAGCGCCACATACAATGAGCGAGAATAAACGTAGGCAATCACAGCCTATTCATCTAATTTCTAATAATCGATAGGTTTAATGAGCGAAGCATACATAGTAAACGGATACAGAACAGCAGTAGGAAAAGCAGGAAGAGGTGGATTTAAATTTACCAGCCCTGTAGACCTAGGAGCCGCAGTTATTGATCATTTGATAGACAATACGCCAGGTTTTGACCCCAGCACGGTAGAAGATATCATCGTAGGAAATGCAGTACCAGAAGCAGAACAAGGACTACAAATGGGACGTTGGATTGGCGTACGAAGTAAGCTGCCGCAAGAAGTGCCAGGCGTGTCTGTAAATAGGTATTGCGGTAGCGGTATTGAAACAATCTCTATGGCCGTAGCCAAAATAAAAGCAGGTTTAGCAGATTGCATCATAGCAGGAGGTACGGAGAGTATGAGTCTTGTACCTACAGTAGGTTATAAGACAGTGCCCAATTATGCTATCGCAGCTGAGAACCCAGATTATTTCTTAGGAATGGGTCTTACCGCAGAAGAAGTAGCTGTGAAGTATGACATCAATCGCGAAGATCAAGATGCATTCGCTTTGGGTTCACACCAAAAAGCGTTAAAAGCTTTGGCAGATGGCAAATTTAAGAACCAGATAGTTCCTTTCGAAGTAGAGAAAGTAGACTTTGATCCGAAGACCAACAAGCGAGTAAAATCAAGCTATATAGTAGACACAGACGAAGGGCCAAGAGCAGATACCACGCTAGCGGCGTTGGGCAAACTTAGACCCGCTTTTAAGAACAACGGAACGGTCACCGCAGGAAATAGTTCACAGACCAGTGATGGAGCCAGTTTTGTACTGGTAATGAGTGAGAAAATGGTCAAAGACTTAGGCTTAGAACCAAAGGCTAGACTCGTCAGCTGTGTGTCTGTGGGAGTAAGTCCACGGTATATGGGAATAGGGCCTATGGAAGCCATTCCAAAAGCACTAGGCAAAGCAGGGTTATCATTAAATGACATCGACCAAATAGAACTGAATGAAGCATTTGCTTCGCAAAGTTTGGCGGTATTAAGAGGTTTAGAGATTAATCCAGAGATTGTAAACGTAAATGGCGGAGCAATAAGTTTAGGTCACCCACTGGGATGTACAGGAGCAAAATTGACGGTGCAGATACTCGAAGAAATGAAGCTTAGAGATCAAAAATACGGTATGGTAACAGCGTGTATTGGTGGTGGACAAGGAATAGCGGCAGTATTAGAAAGACTTTAGTATTTTAGATAGATTTAGTCTAGGAGGCTTTCAGATCCTAAGAATACTCTTACAAAATAAGCCAAGCAAATAGTATAAGTAAAAATGAAAAACAGGAACAATCACTACTACTCAAGAAAACATGGATGGTTGGTTAGATCAACGCATCAAAATAGATAATTCAATACATCGTTTCATAGAAACTTTAGATAAACAATAAAACAATAGTCCTAAATCATATATCCTACATTTTATGTCAAGTAACAATTTAAAAGGCGGTGAATTCCTAATCAAAGAGCAGGACGCACAGCGTACATTTATTCCCGAGGAAATCAACGAAGAACAGAAAATGTTCCGTGAGATGACGAGTGATTTTTTAGAAAAAGAAGTAAATCATCTGCGTGCTAAAATAGATAAGCAGTCAGAAAATCCAGACATTATACCACAATTGATGGAAAAAGCTGCTGAACTCGGTATTTTGGGAGCTGCATTGCCTGAGGAGTACGAGGGAATGTCTGTAGATTTCAATACGGAGTCTGTCCTCAGTGAAGAGCTGGGCAAGAGCCAAAGTTTCAGTGTAGCGCTTGCCGCACATATGGGAATAGGCACATTGCCTATTCTGTATTACGGTACAGCAGAGCAAAAGAAAAAGTACTTGCCAGGATTGGGTAATGGTCAACTAAAAGCAGCATACTGCCTCACAGAACCAGATAGTGGAAGTGATGCGTTAGCAGCCAAGTCTAAAGCAGTATTAGACGGAGACGAGTGGGTAATAAATGGAGCTAAAATGTGGATTACCAATGCAGGATTTGCAGATTTGTTTACTGTTTTCGCTCAGGTAGATGGCGATAAATTTACTGGTTTTTTGGTAGAAAAAGGAACCCCAGGGCTAAGCCTTGGAGATGAAGAAGTAAAACTCGGGATAAAGGGAAGCAGTACGCGTCAAGTATTTTTTGATGATGTACGCATTCCAAAAGACAACTTACTAGGGGAGATTGGAAAAGGACACAAAATTGCCTTCAATGTGCTAAACATAGGGAGGTACAAACTCTGTGCTATGGTCATGGGTGGTAGCAAAAAAAGTATTGATATAGCGATAAACTATGCCAATGAGCGTCACCAGTTTGGAGTACCGATTAGCAGTTTTGGAGCGATTCAGCATAAACTCGCCGAAATGGCTATCAAGACGTATGCTACCGATAGTGCTACGTACAGAGTCTCGGGGTTAATTACAGAAAAAATAGCCGAGCTAGTAGATGAAGGTATGACCAAGGTAGAAGGCAAACTTATTGCGGCAGAAGAGTATAGTATAGAGTGTGCATTGCTCAAAATACTAGGTTCAGAGACATTGGATTATGTGGTAGACGAAGCCGTACAAATATTTGGGGGAACAGGATATTCCGAAGAATTTCCTGTGGCTAGTATGTACCGAGATGCGCGTATCAACAGAATATTTGAGGGAACCAATGAGATCAATCGTATGCTATCCGTAGGGCAATTGCTTAAAAAAGCCATGAAAGGAGAATTGGATTTAATGGGACCAGCCACAAAGATTCAAGAAGAACTCATGGAAATACCAGACTTCGGAGACGATGGAGATGGATCTGCTTTGTACGAAGAGAAAAAAGCAGTACGCCAAGCCAAAAAAGCCATATTAATGACGGCAGGTGCAGCAGCACAAAAATATATGATGGAGTTAGAGAAGCAGCAAGAGATCCTAATGAATCTTGCAGATATGGCACTCGATGTATTTACAGCGGAAAGCACGGTACTGCGTACAGAGAAACTAATCGCAAAACAAGGAGAAGAAGCTACAGCACATCAAATAGCGATGACCAAGTGCTTTGTAAATGATGCAATGGAACGCACCTACCTCGCCGGTAAGCACGCACTAGCGGCATTCGCAAAAGACGATATGTTAATCATGATGCACATGGGCGTAAAACGATTTACAAAATACCCAATGACAGACACCATATCGCTTCGCAAGCAAGTAGCAGCAAAGCTTATCGCCGAGAACAAGTACTGTTTTTAAGAATGGCGAGGTGGGGCAGCGCCAATAGAAAAATAGCGGCCTTTCTCCCCCAGTCACACGTTAAAAAAAATACGGAATGTACCGCACATCGTGTGCGTTTGGTAAGCAAGTACTACTGTACTATTTCCAACAATTCTATTGTAAAAATGAGCGTAGAATAAGGAGGTATTTTTGCTCCCATTGCGCGATCACCGTACGCAAGCATATACGGTATGTATAGTTCCCAAGTACTGCCTACAGGCATCAACTTAAGGGCCTCTGTCCATCCCGGTATTACTTGGTTTACATTAAAACTGGCAGGTTGACCTCTATCGTAGCTACTATCAAATTTTTTGCCATCGATAAGTGTTCCATGGTAGTGTGTCTTTACGGTTTGTCCATCTACAGGAATTGCTCCAGTACCCGCTTGTATTACTTTATATTGCAATCCACTGGGCAGTACTACAACCCCCTCTTTATTCTTATTAGCTTCTAAAAACGCTGTACCTGCCGCCGTAAAACCTTCCGACTTTTTAGCCTTTTCTGCCGCTACGTAGTTATTCACCACGCGGTTAGAGGTGGTTCCATCCATAGTGGGATGATTATAGTCCAACACGTCTCTTAGTGCTTCTTGAAATACAGCATAGTTCAACGTATCTATTCCGCCATTTTTTAGGCTAGAAGCGATATTCATACCAACAGCATAGGACATGCTATCCACCGGGGTGGTAAGTGTGGTGTGGCTATGTTGAGCGGTAGCTGTGATAGCGGCAAAACTCATCAGTATACAAATTCCTGTTTTTTTCATGGGTACAAAAGTAAGAATTGCGGTGAATCTACGGCTGGTTAACGCCCCAAACTCTGATTGAAACGCACAATCCCTCCGATAATATTTTTCTCGGCGCCCATACAATTGAGTGAGCTATTGTAAATGGGTACGTACATCTTATACGGAAATTTCACGTTGAGCATCTCCTTATCTAGGAGATATATCCCAGTAGTTAGCGGCTCACCTTTGCCGGCATAAAACTGCCCAATAACAGCAAAATGTATGGGATTCTTGGGAAGTAAACCGTTCGTTATATCCTCCTCCTTCAGTACTTTGAATGCCGAAAAAGTATAGTACGCAGAGAGCAAGTCTTCCAATCGCGCATCACTAAGTTCGCCAACACACGATCGGTTTATAAAATAGAGGGTATCGTTTTGAAGCCGATAAAGCGTCTTCTTCATTTCGCGCCAGTGATTTACACGACTGCTCAACGTATTAAAATTGGTCGATAGGCCAATGGTGAACATAGGTGGTATGGCATCCACATACGATGGATACGTAGTTTGACGCAGGGGCTGGGTATAGCTAAACTCAAGGGTGGTATATGAATTGAGATCCAGTTGTATGCCGCCAAAAAGGGGAATACTGTTGGCATTTTCCAGTGAAGAGAAGTACGTGTTTGTCTCAGAGTTTAGCACGCTAGTAGGCTGTACTCCCAGCAAAAATCGGGTGTTTGAGATTTGGGGAATATCGATACCTCCTGCTAGTGTCAAATTAATGTCGTGAAAAGTGCTGCCCGTTACAAGATCAACGGTGGTATGCTGCAAACTTCGGAAAGCAAACCGGCTAAGAAGAGAAAAGTATTCATTGAATTGATAGGTCCCATAGGCATGTGCTCCAAAACCAAGTGTAGTTTTCATTTGATCAGGAAACTGAGGAATATGAAGGGCACCACCTATGCCAAACGCGTTATAGCCACGATTAGAATGTTGACTTTTTGCTTGCGAAGCAATTAAAAAACACAGCAACAAAAGGATAAAATTCTTTTTCATCTACCCAACAAAAGTACACCACAAAACACGTTTTATAGGTACAATCCTAGGAATCACACGTTTCATTTGACCACAGGTCTGTTCTTTGCACTTGACGCATTTAAGCTTAATTTTGCCCCCGAATTCTACACGAGTATAGCGGGGATGGATTTTAGGAGCAACACAAGTAAAGGGAAACAGATATATGAGAAAGTATAAGGTTGTCGGCGTGATGTCGGGTACGTCAATGGACGGATTGGATTTAGCCCACGTTACATTAGAAGAGCAAGAATCAGGTACGTGGTCCTACACCATAAATGCAGGCATAACCATTGCTTATGAAGAGAAGTGGAGACTTCGCCTGTCCAAACTAAGGCACCAAAATTCAATGATATTTCATAAAACAGATCGCTTTTATGGCCAGTTCATTGGAGAACAAATCAACCTATTTTTAAAAGAACAAAACCTAGAAGCGGATCTGATTGCTTCTCACGGGCACACGGTATTTCACCAGCCAGAGAACAACATTACCGTACAAGTAGGCGATGGCAATAGCATCACTGCAATGACAGGACTGCCTGTGGTTTCTAATTTTAGAGCCATCGATGTGGTACTGGGCGGTGAGGGTGCGCCACTGGTAGGTATTGCAGACAAGTACCTCTTCGGAGACTTTGCCATGTGCCTCAACCTGGGAGGCTTTGCCAACATAAGTGCAGATATCCAAGGCGAGCGAATAGCCTATGATGTTTGCCCGTGCAATATTGTACTCAATAGATTAGCACGTGAGTTTGAGCAGGAGTATGACAAAGACGGTGAAATAGCCGAGCGGGGAGCCATAGACTATGAGTTGCTCGAAGAGTTAAACGAAATTGATTTCTACACATACGAACCACCAAAATCACTCGGTAGAGAGTGGATTAGCGCCAATTTTTGGGGATTGGTTCGCCAAAGCGTAGCGAGTAAAGAGGATAAAATGAAAACCTTGGTAGACCATATCGCGCAGCAGATTGGCAATACCATAGAAGACCTATGCGGAGAGGATACTGCCGGAAAACGCGTGTACATCACAGGGGGAGGAGCATTCAATAAAACGCTCATTTCTCATATCGAAACACACACAGAAGCGGAGGTAGTAGTACCGGCAGAGGCAGAAGTAAATTTCAAAGAAGCACTGGCATTTGCCCTACTAGGTGTATTGCGTGTACAAAATAAAGTAAATGTATTGTCTGCGGCTACCGGAGCATCTAGCGACAGCGTAAGTGGCAGTTTATACGGTGATTTTTCAAAGTTGATATAAGATGGAAGAGTTATTAAAAAAGTTTGAGAATAAGCAGCCAGAGATCGTTTTTGAGTGGAAAGATTCAGAGACAGAGGCAGAAGGATGGGTAGTCATAAACTCACTGCGAAACGGTGCTGCTGGTGGGGGTACGCGCATGCGAAAAGGGTTGGACAAGCGCGAAGTAGAATCACTTGCCAAAACAATGGAAGTGAAGTTTACCGTAGCAGGACCGCCCATAGGTGGAGCCAAGTCAGGGATAAACTTTGACCCAGCAGATCCCCGCAAAGAAGGCGTACTGCGCAGGTGGTATGCAGCAGTCACTCCAATGCTCAGAAACTACTACGGTACCGGTGGAGATATGAACGTAGATCAGTACGCAGAAGTGATTCCATACACAGCAGATCTAGGCGTATTACACCCGCAAGAAGGTGTGGTCCAAGGGTATTACAAAAAGTACAGCAAGGTAGAAAAACTACAGGCCATTACACGCTTGCAAAGCGGAGTATTACTTCCCATTGTAGATGAACGTTTCACGCCAGACGTAGCCAAAAAATATTCCGTATCCGATATGATTACCGGATGGGGAGTTACAGAAGGAGTACGCCACTATTATTCGCTATGGGGCGGTACCATGAACCACAAAACAGCCATCATACAAGGATGGGGAAATGTGAGTGCAGCAGCAGCATTTTACCTGGCCAAGCACGGAGTAAAAATAATAGGAATCATAGACAAAGAGGGAGGCCTCATCAATAAAGCAGGCTACTCACTCGAAGAAGTAACAGAAATGTTTACCCAAAGAAAAGGGAACAAGCTAGATCCAGCTACCGAAGGATTCATGCCGTTTAGTGACGTGAATGCACAGATTTGGAGCCTGGGCGCAGAAATATTTATACCGGGTGCTGGGAGCAGGCTAGTGACCAAAGAGCAAGTAACCAGTTTAATAGATGGGCAATGCGAAGTAATCAGTTGCGGTGCAAACGTACCCTTTGCAGACAAAGAAATATTCTTGGGTGAAATATCCATGTATGCCGATGCAAACATAGCGGTGATTCCAGATTTCATAGCCAACTGTGGCATGGCACGTACGTTTGGTTTCTTAATGAGCGAAAAAGGAGAAGTAGATGATGTAGCCATACTCAAAGATGCATCCGAAATCATTGGCAATATGATGCGGCGGGTACACCAGTTCAACCCAAGATCAACGGGACTAAGCCGCAAGGCACTGGAAATGAGCCTTACAGACCTAGTAGATACAGGAGATGCCAGCCACAGAAGAGGTTTAGGCGGAATGGCCTAGCTGCTCCCTCAGTGAAGGATGTATCCATCCCCTAAAGGACAGCAGTAAAACACCAATACCAATTACAAAAGGGAAGCAAAGGGGAAGCAAAAGCTTCCCCTTTGTAGCTCAAAAAAAGCAGTATCATAGCTGCCGTGTAGGGCCCTTACCTGCAACAAACTCAATTTCTCAAAAAGGGAATCGTAGAATAGAAAATACAGCCGTTATATACCTGTTTACCTGCTACTTATGCTCCGCATAAAGGCTGAGAAGCAAATAACCCAAAATGGGAAAATAAGGCAAAAAAAACAATACATGCAAGGTGTGATTTATTGATTATCAATGAATTACTTAAAAATAGGTGCTACGGCATTGATTTTGCGCGCGTACCATCGCGCGGTAAATCGATAACTAAAAAAGGCATGAAAAACAGACACACAAACAACTATTTTTTTTCTAGGATGCTGTTTTTTGGGATATGCACCTTCCTTTTTATCCTGAATTCTTCGGCCCAAAAGTGGACAGAGACCGCAAAAAGGACTGTCACAGATTTCAAGGTTGCCCCCATTTCAGATAGAAACAGCATTGATCGATTTGGCCACGGAATTGCCATCAGTGGCGACTATGCCATCTCTGGCGCCTACACCGCAGACCACGATGCCCGGGGTATGGCATCAAAATCAGATGCCGGATCTGCCTACATCTACAAACACACCGCAGGAACCTGGACCCTAGAAGAAAAGATCGTCGCTAGTGATAGAGGAGCAAATGATCTCTTCGGGGTTGCTGTCGCCATCAGCGGTGATTATGCCATCGTAGGAGCCGTCGGAGAAAGTCACGATACCCTCGGAGGAAGTTATAGCGCGTCTGCAGGATCTGCCTATATCTTCAGGCGAATAAACGGTGTATGGGAAGAACAACAAAAAATCGTAGCCTCCGATAGACATTCAAGCGATGAATTTGGATCTTCCGTTGCCATTAGCGGAGATTATGCAATTGTTGGAGCCTGGAAAGAAGACGAGGACACCGCGGGAGGCGCTATGTTGTCCGAAGCAGGATCTGCCTATATCTTCAAACAAACTGCAGGGGTATGGGAGGAGCAAACTAAAATCGTACCCGGCAGTAGAAAGTCGGGTGATCGCTTTGGATGGTCCGTTGCTATAAGCGGAGACTATGCTGCTGTAGGAGCCCTAATGGAAGACGAAGATGCCAATGATACCAATGTGGTCGATCAAGCAGGATCGGTGTATATCTATAAACAAACCGCTGGTGTCTGGGCCCAACAACAAAAAATCGTAGCCGCCGATAGGCAGTCAGGAAATCAATTTGGCCACGCAGTAAGCATGAGCGGAAACTATATTGCCGTAGGATCCCACCAAGATACGTATGATGCCATTGGAGGCGGTATTAATGAACCCAATTCAGGATCTGCATATATCTTCAAACAAACCGCAGGCGTATGGACCCAGCAACAGAAAGTAGTAGCCTCCGATAGAAGGACTGGTGCGCGCTTTGGGTATTCAGTAGCGGTAGACGGTGACTATCTTGCGGTAGGTGCGTACACGGAAAGACGCGATACCGGCGGGGGCAATGATATGAGCAGCGTAGGAGCGGCCTATATCTTCAAACAAACCGCAGGGGTATGGGCCCAACAAAACAAAGTGGTAGCATCCGATAGAGCTGCGTATGATAGATTTGGCAGTGCAATAGGGGTTGGCGGTGACTATGTGATCGTCGGAGCGCCACTAGAAAATGTGGCCACAGGATCTGCCTATGCCTTTAAACAAATCGCAGGGGTATGGACAGAGACGCAGATACTGCTCGCACAAATAAATTTGGTAGCCGGACGAAAAGCGTACGATTACTTTGGCCATTCCGTTGCCATGAGCGGTGATTATGCCATTGTTGGAGCCTACCAAGAAGACGAAGATACCACCGGACAAAATACGCTCGCTGAGGCCGGATCAGTCGTCATCTTCAAACAAACCAATGGGGTATGGAGCGAGTACCAAAAACTCGTATCCTCCGATCGAGCAAGCGACGATCGCTTTGGGTATTCAGTCGCGATCGACGGCGACTATGCCATCATCGGAGCCACCGGAGAAGACGAGGATACCAGTGGAGGGAGCACCTTCACTACTGCCGGAGCAGCCTACATCTTCAAACATACGGCAGGCGTATGGATAGAGCAACAGAAACTCGTGGCCTCCGATAGGCAAGCCAGCGATGAATTTGGAGCATCTGTCGCCATCAGCGGCGAATACGCCATTGTAGGTGCCAACCGAGAAGACCATGACCTTATGGGAACAAATACAGCCTCGGATGCCGGAGCAGCCTATATCTTCAAACGAACAGGAACCGCCTGGACCCAACAGCATAAAATTATTGCCCCAGATAGAACGTCAAACGATCAATTTGGCTACGCCGTAGCCCTAGACGGCAACTACGCCGTTATAGGTGCTTACCAACACAATTACGATACCAGTGGAGGCGGGCTGGCTGATAATGCAGGAGCCGTTTATGTCTTCCAACAATCGGGCGGTAGCTGGACCCAACAACAAAAACTCGTCGCAGCAGATAGAGCAGGTAGCGATAGATTTGGATGGTCCGTCGCTATCAGCGGTAACTATATCATCACAGCAGCAGACCATGAAGATCATGACACCAGTGGTGGCAGTACCGTTACAGATGCAGGATCAGTATACGTCTTCCAACAAGTGGCAGGCGTATGGACCCAGCAACAGAAACTCGTAGCCTCCGATAGAGGAGGTACAAGTGAGCGATTTGGCTATGCCGTATCCATCAACGGAGACCACATTATCGTCTCCGCACGCTTTGAAGATGAAGACGCCAATGGAGCCAATTTCTACTCTGCTGCAGGAGCAGCATATATCTTCGAACAGGTCGGCGGAACCTGGATAGAAGAACAAAAAATCGTACACTCCGATCGGGCAGCAGATGATTACTTTGGCTGGTCGGTTGCCATCAGTCAAGCAGGCGATGCACTGGTATCTGCCGTTTTTGAAGCGGAAGATGCCAACGGAGAAAATACACTAGCTGCCGCCGGATCAGTCTACTTCTTTGAAAGACCGCTATGCACCAGCGATGCACCAATTGCCCTCGTGCGGGATTCTACCTACACAGCCAGTTATTATGAGTCTGTGGCGGGGTGGACAAACTACTGTGCCGATGGCGGAGAGTTGTTACTATCCCTCAATACCCTGGGTAGTGGCGCCCGAATAAACGCGTCCGAAGTACAACTGAAACTTGGACCAGACCCTACCTACAGCTACGGAGCAGCGGGCGGACTGATTATCAATACCGATGGATACATACTCATGGATCGCATCTGGGACATAAACCCCACCACACAACCCACCACCGGTAGCGTAGGCGTTCGCTTCTACTTCAGCAATGAAGAATACGACAGTGTCGTATCCTTGGCCAGTAAGCACGTCAATTCCATGGCAGTCGCCAGTCCAACGACGGTTACATCTCCCCACAATTTAGAATTTTATAAAGCCACCAGTGGCCCCGCTTTTGCCCGCCCACATACCGTTAGCGGAATACGCTTGTACGACAGTACCACAGCAGCACTTACCGCATGGACCTATACGGCCGTAGGCGCCTACCACCAAGCCGAATTTTTGGTGTCCTCCTTCTCAGGCGGTGGCGGAGGTGCAGGAGCCAACGGTGCTCCCCTTCCCACCGCATTAATCGATTTTCATGGCGAGTGGCTTAATGCATCTACCGCCAAACTCGTGTGGAACACCGCCACAGAAATCAACAACAGCCATTTCGAACTGGAACGCAGCACAGACGCGCAGCACTGGGAGCATATTGCCCACCAAGCATCCAAAGCAGTCAATGGAAACGCCCACCACCGCATAGAATATACCCGAGTAGATGCGGGTCTTCCCCTACCGCAAGAGCAGTTCTACTACCGCCTACGCCAAGTCGATGTAGCAGGAACCACCACTACCTACGACCCCATTGTCTTGCGCAGAGAACAAGGAGGAGTACAAAACGCATTGGCCGCCGTACTGCTGTACCCCAACCCATTCCGCGGTGAGCTCACCATTGTACACGCCATAGAAGAAGACCAGGTACGCCTCCAAATCTCCGATGCGCTGGGCAGGGTAGTACATACCGTAGATGCCGTAGCACCCCACCAAACCATCTCCTTGGAGCACCTCCCCGCAGGCCGCTACCACGCCACCATCAGCAGTGGCAGCATGTACCAAGCGCATACCATCCTAAAACATACCGCACAAAATAGGGACGAATAGAAACGAATAGAAAGAAATAGGAACAAATAGAAACGAATAGACAGAAACGGACACCGCAAGACAAAGAAGGAATAGAACGAAACACCGGTAGAAACACCGGTAAACAAGAGCAAAAGACCAACAAACGGAAAACTAATTTCCCAAAATGGGAAAAAAGAGGCAATGAAATGTAGTTTCATTCTGCCGCAACCCCAATAACCACGCCACAACACCACTATACGCAGAGCGGAAGGGGAGGTTGTCCCAAAATGGGAATAAAAGAGCGTGCAAAAATAGAGATACCGCTGTTTTTGTGGGCATAACCTGTTGATAAGCAATGAATTGTGCTGACAGTAAGCAGTTTGGCATTGCTTTTGACTACGTGCTAGCGCACAAGAAAACCGGTGCGAATAGAATTATGAAAATTATGACTAGGATGAATACGATTAAAAACACAAACACCTCTGCAAGCCACACACGAACAGCGTTGTATGCTACAACAGTAAAAACACTGTGCCTCTTGGCGGCAGTCTCCCTCAGCCTGCTCACCCAGGCCCAAGACTGGAACCAGATTATCAAACAGGCAACACCAGCTACAGAAGGCCAGAGCTCCGATAGAGAAATGGATGATAATTTTGGGTGGTCATCAGCGATCAGCGGAGACTATGCTATTGTAGGAGCGTACCAGGAGGATCACGATGCCACTGGATTAAGTTCGCTCAGTGGTGCCGGATCAGCGTATATCATGAAACAAACCGCTGGCACCTGGAGCGTGCAAGAGAAACTCGTGGCCTCTGATAGAGCGGCTGGTGATCAATTTGGGTATTCGGTAGCGATCAGCGGAGACTACGCAATTGTAGCAGCCGGCGGTGAGGATGAGGATGCCAATGGAAACAATACGCTTGGCGCTGCCGGATCAGTTTATATCTTTAAACAAACTGCTGGTGTTTGGAGCCAGCAACAGAAAATAGTACCCTCCGATAGAGCGGCCAATGATAATTTTGGGTATTCGATAGCGATCGACGGCGACTATCTCATCGTTGGAGCGCGCTTTGAGGCTGATGACGAAATTGGGATGAATCCACTATCGAGTTCGGGGTCAGCGTATATCTTCAAGCAAACGGCAGGTGTCTGGAGCCAGCAACAGAAAATTGTGGCCTCCGATAGAGAGGGGGGTGATCAATTTGGAAGTACGGTCTCGATCAGTGGAGACTATGCTGTTGTTGGAGCCGCCGGTGAGGATGAGAATGCCAGTGGATTAGATTCGTTCAGAAATTCCGGATCAGCGTATATCTACAAACAAACCGCAGGGGTCTGGAACGAGCAGCAGAAAATTGTTGCCTCCGATAGAGCAAAGGATGATAATTTTTCAACTTCGTTAGCGATCAGTGGAGACTATATTATTGCAGGAGCTGCCTATGAGAGTGAGGATGCCAATGGAAACAATACGCTTGGTGCTGCCGGATCAGCGTATATCTTTAAACAAACGGCAGGTGTCTGGAGCCAGCAACAGAAAATAGTAGCCTCCGATAGAGCTGGCAGTGATTTTTACGGGATTAGGGCATCGATTAATGGAGACTATGCTGTTGTAGGCGCCTACGGGGAGGCTCACGATGTCAATGGAAACAATCAGTTCAGTTATTCTGGGTCAGCGTATATCTACAAACAAACCGCCGGCGTCTGGAGCGAGCAACAGAAAATTGTGGCTTCCGATAGAGCCAGCAGTGATTTTTTTGGAATTTCGGTATCTGTCAGCGGTGACTATGTCATTGTAGGATCCTACGCTGAGGATCATGATGCCAATGGTAACAATATGATCTCTGGTGCTGGATCAGCCTATATCTACAAACAAACGGCTGGTGTCTGGAGTGAGCAACAGAAAATCGTGGCAGGCAGGACCTTGAGCTCTGATAGGGCAGTGGATGATCAGTTTGGCTATACCGTAGCCATCAGCGGGGATTACGCCGTAGTAGGCGCCCCCTACGAAGATGAAGATGCCGCAGGTGCCAATACCTTCACGGATGCGGGAGCAGCCTACATCTTCAAAAATACGGCTGGCGTATGGAACAGGCTCCAGAAAATCGTGCCGTCCGATCGAGCGGCCAGCGATAATTTCGGACATTCCGTATCCATCAGCGGCGACTACGTTATCGTAGGCGCTATTCTTGAAGACGAAGATGGCAGTGGAGGCGCCCCCCTCACCGATGCAGGATCTGCCTACATCTTCCTCAATACCGCTGACGTATGGAGCGAACAGCAAAAAATAGTACCCGCCGATCGCGAAGCCGGAGACCAATTTGGCTACTCCGTAAGCATCGATGGCGATCACGCCGTGGTATCGGCCATCTTCGAAGATCACGATGCCGCAGGAAGCAATATACTCGATGCGTCTGGATCAGCCTATACCTTTGTGCGCTCGGGCACCAACTGGACCCAACAAGACAAAATCGTAGCCGCAGATCGCGGAGCAAACGATGAATTTGGATACTCCGTAGCCATCAGTGGCGACTATGCCATCATCGGCGCCCGCTACGAGGACGAAGATGCCGGATTGGGCAACACCCTCTCCGATGCAGGTTCTGCCTATATCTTTAAACAAACCGCCGGCTCCTGGAGCCAGCAACAGAAATTAGTCAACAGCGACCGAGCCATCGGCGATAAATTTGGGTGGTCGGTAGCCATCGACGGCGATTACGCCATCGTCGGCGCTCCCCTAGAAGACGAAGACACCGCCGGGGCAGCGACCGCAGTCGATGCAGGATCTGTGTACGCTTTCAAACAAACCGCCGGTACCTGGGACCAGCAACAGAAAATCGTTGCTGCCGACCGAAGCTCCGGTGACCAATTTGGGCATTCCGTGTCCATCAGTGGCAGCAACGCCATGGTAGGAGCCAACTACGAAGCTGAGGATGCCAGTGGAGGAAATACCCTCGCTACGGCAGGATCCGCCTATGTATTCAAAGGAACCGACAGTTCGTGGTACCAAATCAATAAACTAGTAGCCTCCGATCGGGTCAGTGGCGATGAATTCGGGTATGCAGTGGCCATCAGCGGGGATTACGCCCTAGCAGGAGCCTACCACCACGACGAAGATGCCAACGGAGCGAATACCCTCTCCAATGCAGGATCCATCTACATCATGGAAGCAACGCACTGTACCAGCAGTTCTCCCGTGGCCTTGGCACGGAGCACGACCTATACAGCTAGTTTTACGGAGTCCGTATCCGGTTGGACGAATTTCTGTACCGAGAATGGAGAAATACTATTATCCCTAGATACCGCAGGCAGTGGCGCCGTGATAGACGCTACCCAAGTACAGGTAAAAACTGGGACGATGAACACCTACAGCTATGGAGCTGCCGGCGGATTGATTACCAATGTAAACGGATATGTGCTCATGGACCGCTTGTGGGACGTAAGTCCAACCACCCAGCCGAGTACAGGCGATGTGGGCGTTCGGTTCTACTTCAGCGATGCAGAATACGACAGTGTGGTAGCAGTGGCCAGCAGGCACGTCAATTCCATGGCAGTCGCTAGCCCAACAGCCATCACAGCTCCCACCAATTTGGAATTTTATAAAGCCACCACTGGCGCTGCTTTTTCCTACCCACACACCGTGATGGGAGAGCTGATGTTTGACAGTTCGGCCGCTTCCGTGAACAAATGGACGTATGCGGCAGCAGGATCAGACCACCGTGCAGAATTTAAAGTATCCTCCTTCTCAGGAGGCGGTGGAGGCGCTGGAGCAGGCGATGCGTCGCTTCCCGTAACCTTGCTCGATTTTCACGGCGAGTGGCTCAATGCATCCGTAGCCAACCTCTCCTGGAGAACCGCTACTGAGAGCAACAACAGCCACTTTGAACTGGAACGCAGCACAGACGGACAGCACTGGGAGCACATTGCGCGCTTGGAGTCCAAAGCACCCAACGGAACTACGCACCAAATCGTGAACTACGCACAGTTGGATACCGATGTACCCGCTACACAGCCCTATTTCTACTACCGCTTGGTACAACACGATTTTGACGGAACCATAGCCATCCACGATCCCATTGTACTCCGCCGAGAGCAAGGAGGTATACGCAGCATATTGGACGCCATAGTGCTGTATCCCAACCCGTTCCGAGGAGAACTCACCGTGGTGCATGCCGTAGAAGACGACGATGTGCAGATTGAAATATCCGACGCCCTTGGCAGGGTGGTATATGCGGCAGACCGCATCGTACACCAGCAAACAATTGCCTTGGATCACCTGCCCGCAGGCCTCTACCACGCAACCATCAGTAGCGCGAGTGCACGTCGGGTACACAAGATCATCAAACACTAATAAACAACACATACCCATTACTAGACATACCAAAGGGAGTACGATCGTACTCCCTTTTTGTGTTTCGGTAGGCAAGAGTTGCCACGGTGTGGCGCACTCTTATTCCCAAAATAGGAATGACAAAAAAGGAAACAGTACTTCGGTGTGCCGTAGCCTATGAAAAACAGCCGCTTGTACGGTGCGTAGACCATACGACCCAAAATGGGAAAATAGGAACGCAAAAAAAGGGAAATAAAGCACAGGATTTAGAAATAATGCGTTGATAAACAACGAGTTATATTTTTTAAAAAGCGGTGGCATTGCTTTTGTCATCGTGCTAGCGCACACGCAATTGGTGCGGATGCAATCGGTAACATAGGAAGAATAGGACGACGATGAAAATGAAAACGATGAAAAACACAATGACCCCAACAAACCTCCCCACCATGTTTAACTGCTGCACCAGGACTGTACGATCTGCCATACCGCTAAAATTGGTGTGCCTTTGGGCTGCAGTATCCTTCAGCTTGCTCACCCAGGCCCAAAGCTGGAATGAAATTATAAAAAAGGCCGTAGGGGATGTAGAATCCTTTGTACCCGATAGGGGAGCGAATGATCGATTTGGGTATTCCGTAGCGATCAGCGGAGACTATGCTATTGTAGGAGCGTACCAGGAGGATCAGGATGCCAGTGGAGCAACTCCGCTGAGCGATGCAGGGTCTGCGTATATCTTTAAACAAACCGCAGGAACCTGGATGCTCCAGCAGAAAATTGTGGCTTCCGATAGAAAGGTTATTGATCAGTTTGGGTCTTCCGTAGCCATCAGCGAAGACTATGCTATCGTAGGAGCGCGCTATGAGGATGAGGATACCAGTGGAGGGGCCACCTTCAACTCTGCCGGATCAGTCTATATCTTTAAACAAACGGCAGGTGTCTGGAGCGAGCAACAGAAAATCGTGGCCTCTGATAGAGCGGCGAATGATCAGTTTGGGTCTGCAATAGCCATCAGTGGAGACTATGTTATTCTGGGAGTCTACCGAGAGGATGAGGATACCAGTGGAGGAGCTTATCTCTCCAGTGCTGGATCAGCGTATATCTTTAAACAAACCGAAGGTGTCTGGAGCGAGCAACAGAAAATAGTGGCCTCCGATAGAGCTGCTGATGATCATTTTGGGCGGTCGGTATCCATCAGCGGAGACTATGCTGTTGTTGGAGCCAATCAAGAGGATGATGCCAGTGGTTCAGGTTATCTCTTTGCTGCAGGGTCAGCCTATATCTTTAAACAAACCGCAGGTGTCTGGAGCCAGTATCAGAAAATCACACCCTCCGATAGAGAAGAAGCCGATGAGTTTGGCTATTCCGTATCCATCAGTGGGGACAACATCATCATAGGTGCTCCTTTTGAGGACGAAGATGCCAATAGAGATAATCCCCTCAACGTAGCCGGATCTGCCTACATTTTCCGCGATTCTGCTGGTATATGGGTTGAGCAACAAAAAATAGTATCCGCCGATCGCGCAGAAGAAGACCAATTTGGAATTTCAGTATGCATCAGCGGAGACTATGCTATCGTGGGAGCCTACGTAGAGGATGAGGATGCCAATGGGGGAAACACGCTCAGTCTTTCCGGATCAGCCTATATCTATAAACAAACCGCAGGTACCTGGAGCCAGCAAAATAAAATAGTGGCTACAGATAGAAATGATAATGATCAATTTGCGCGGTCGGTATCCATCAGCGGAAACTATGCGATGGCAGGATCCTACTTAGAGGATGAGGATATGAACGGAGCAAATACGCTGTCTGATCCCGGGTCTGCATATATCTTTAAGCAAGCCGCAGATACCTGGGGCCAGCAACAGAAAATAGTGGCAGAGACAAAGATCTCCATCCCCGATAGAGCTGCTGATGATCAATTTGGGCGGTCGTTAGCCATTAACGGAGACTATGCCGTGGTAGGCGCCCGCTACGAAGACGAGAATGCCAATGGATTAGATTCATTAGCAGATGCCGGATCGGCCTACATCTTCAAAAATACGGAAGGCGTCTGGAACCAGCACCAGAAACTCGTACCCGCCGATCGCGGGGCAGGCGATAATTTTGGGCATTCGGTATCCATTAGTGGGGACTACATCATCCTAGGCGCTCCTTTTGAGGACGAGAATGCCAATGGATTAGATTCATTTGCAGATGCCGGATCTGCCTACATCTTCCGCGATTCCGCTGGTATATGGGTTGAGCAACAAAAAATAGTACCTACCGATCGCGCAGCGGGAGACCAATTTGGCTATTCCGTGGCCATCAGCGGAGACTATGTTATTGTAGGTGCCCGCTTCCAGGACGAGGATGCCGCAGGAGGCAATACACTCGATTCTGCTGGATCAGCCTATACCTTCATGCGCTCGGGCACTACCTGGATCCAACAAGATATACTCGTAGCCAGCGATCGTGCGGCATACGATGAATTTGGATACTCCGTAAGCATCAGCGGCAACTACGCCATCGTAGGCGCCTACTTGCAGGACGAAGATGATATAGGAGGGACTCCCCTCGCAAACGCCGGAGCTGCCTATATGTTCAAACAAACCGCCGGCGCCTGGAGCCAGATACAGAAAATAGTAAACGCAGACCGAGCCATCGGTGATAATTTCGGCTATTCTGTAGCCATCGATGGTCTAGTCGCCGTCGTAGGCGCTCCCTTTGAAGATGAAAATGCCGTGGGAATCAATTTATTAGCCGATGCCGGATCCGCATACGTCTTCATACCCTACAACGGAAGTTGGCGCCAACGACCAAAAATCGTGGCCGCCGATCGAGCAGTAGGCGATAATTTTGGGCATTCCGTGGCCGTAAACGGGAATATGTGCCTGGTAGGGGCCATCAACGAGGCAGAGGACATCAGTGGAGCCAATACCCGTGCTGCATCGGGATCCGTCTATGCCTTCCAAGAAGTAAATTCGGTGTGGGACCAGCTCAGTAAAACAGTGTCCTCAGATCGAGCCGTTGGCGATCAGCTGGGGTATGCCGTGGCCATCAACGGGGATTACGGCCTAACAGGAGCCTACCACGAGGACGAAGATAGCTACGGAGGCAATACCCTCTCCAGTGCTGGATCGATATACTTCCTGGGAGAAGTGAGATGCCTCACCGGTACGGCACCGTTGGCCTTGGTACGCGATTCCACCTACACGGCCAGTTATTCCGAACTCGAATTGGGGTATACAAATTACTGCTCTCAAAACGGAGAGCTGTTGCTATCGCTGGCGATTGACACCAGTGGAGCCATAGTAAAGGCATCTGAAGTGCACGTAAAAACAGGTGTCACAAACGCCTTCAGTTACGGGACATCAGGAGGCGTAATTTCCAATACAGACGGCTACATCGGCATGGATCGCTTGTGGGATATCAATGCCACGCGGGGGCCTACGGTGGGCTCCTCGGTCGGCGTCCGGTTTTACTTTAGCGATGCAGAATACGACAGTGTGGTAGCAGTGGCCGCCCGGCACGTCAATTCCATGGCAGTGCCCCGTCCATCAAGCGTTATATCTCCCCCAGATTTAGACTTTTTCGTAACCAGCCCTTCTGCTCCTGATTTTACCTATGCACATACCGCACTTGGAGTGGTTCTGTTTGATAGCACAGCCCCTTCCGTGACCAAATGGGCGTATGGCACAAGAGGGTCAGACCACTTTGCCGAATTTCGGGTGCCTTTCTTCACAGGAGGAGGCGGAGGCGCTGGAGCAGCCAATATGGCGTTTCCGGTAACCTTGATTGATTTCCACGGCGAGTGGCTCAATGCATCCGTAGCCAACCTCTCCTGGAAAACCGCTACTGAGATCAACAACAGCCACTTTATACTGGAACGCAGCACAGATGGGCAACACTGGGAACATTGTGCGCGTATCGTATCCAAGGCACCCAACGGAAAAGCAAGCCAGGTGTTGAACTACGCCCAGTTGGATACCGATGTGCCCGCAACACACGACTATTTTTACTACCGCCTGGTGCAACACGATTTTGACGGAACCATAGCCATTCACGATCCCATTGTACTCCGCCGAGAACAAGGAGGCGTACACAACGATTTGGAGGCCGTTCTGCTGTACCCCAATCCATTCCGCGGTGAGCTCACCATTGTACACGCCATTGATGAAGAAGATGTACAGATCAAAATAGCCGATGCCCTCGGTAGGGTGGTCTATACGGTAGACCGTGTAGCACCCCATCAAACAATTGCCTTGAATCACCTGCCCACCGGCCTCTACTACGCAACCATCAGTAGCCCGATTGCACGGCGGGTACACAGGATTATAAAGCAGTAAAACACCCACAAAGTATAAAAAAAGGGAGCATGTTCATGCTCCCTTTTTTTGGGGTAGTGCAGCACACCCGTCGGTGACTCCTTCATGGAGAGCTGCGCAATCCCTGCGCATATACAACCATTCGTGCCCGGTGAAATACATGGGAAAGAAGGACCCAAAATGGGACAGTAGGTGTGCTTTCAAAGGAGCGCCAGTGCTCTATTGGAATATACTGTATTGATAAACAGATAGGTACATATGAGAATGCAGTGGCGGCATTGCTTTTGCTGATGTGTACTGCACGGTAAAACGTTGCGGTAACACGATTAACACACCATTCAAGACAATGCTAAAGAACACACCTGTTTTTTGTAGGGCAATCCGGTTTTTGTGCCTCATCGGCCTAGTGGCAATGGGATCAATGGCGCATGCCCAGGACTGGAATCAAATCATCAAGCGCACAGCCTTGGATAGAGGGGAAGAGGATGAATTTGGCTATTCCGTAGCCATCAGCGGTGACTATGCCATTGTAGGCGCCCGCTTGGACTATCAGGATGCCGATGGACTTGGTAGTACCGCGGCGGCCGGGTCAGTCTATATCTTTAAAAATACCGCCGGTGTTTGGAGCCAGCAACAGAAATTGGTGGCGTCTGATCGAGGTACAGGCGATTATTTTGGGCATACGGTATCCATCAGCGGCGACTATGCCATTGTCGGAGCCCAGTTGGAAGATGAGGATACCAGTGGAGGTGCTACTCTTGGCGATGCCGGAGCAGCGTACATCTTCAAACAGACCGCTGGTGTTTGGAGCGAGCAACAGAAAATTGTACCCGATGACCGGGAAGGATCCGATAACTTTGGCCATGCAGTCGCCATAGACGGTGATTACGCCATTGTATCGGCCATCTACGAAGACGAAGATGCCGCAGGAGGCAATATGATCGATGACGCCGGATCTGCCTACATCTTTATACGATCGGATACCACCTGGACCCAACAAGCCAAAATTGTAGCTTCCGATCGAGCGAGATACGATGATTTTGGCCATTCTGTGGCCATCAGCGGCGACTATGTTATAGTCGGAGCCGTAAATGAGGATGATGATGAAAATGGGGCAAACTACCGAAGCAGTGCAGGGTCAGCGTATGTCTTCAAGCGATCGGATACCACCTGGACCCAACAAGCTAAAATTGTAGCCTCTGATCGTTATTTCGGGGATGATTTTGGCTACTCCGTAGCCATCAACGGTGACCACGCCATCGTGGGTGCTCCCAGTGAGGATGAAGATGCCGCAGGAGGCAATATGATCGGTGACGCCGGATCGGCATACATCTTTGTACGATCGGATACCACCTGGACCCAACAAGATAAAATCGTAGCCTCCGATCGAGCGAATGGCGATGAATTTGGGTGGTCGGTAGCGATCAGCGGAGACAATGCTATGGTAGGTGCTCGCTATCAGGATAAGGATGCCAGTGGTACAGGCACCCTCTCGGATGCCGGAGCAGCGTATGTGTTCAGACAAGCGGTTGGTACCTGGAGCCAGCGAAGTAAAGTAGTGGCTTCTGATCGGGCAAGTGACGATCAATTTGGACATGCCGTAGCCATCAGCAGCAATTACGCCCTGGCAGGATCGCCCTACGAAGACGAAGATAGCTTAGGGAACACTACACTTAATACTGCGGGATCAGTGTACTTCTTTGATAAAATTAGATGCACCAGCACCGCACCGCTGCCCGTGGTAGTAGATTCTACCTACACCTCCAGCTACACAGAGTATACGTCTGGATGGGTGAATTACTGTGCAGAGGGGGGAGAGCTTTTGCTATCCTTGGACACCCTGGGTACAGGAGCCCGCGTAAATGCAACCGAAGTACAGCTAAAAATAGGGGCGTCTAACACTTACAGCTACGGTGCCGCAGGTGGAATGATTACCAACCCAGATGGGTATGCGCTCATGGATCGCTTGTGGGACGTAAGTCCAACCACCCAGCCCAGTACAGGCAATGTGGGTGTTCGGTTTTACTTCACCGATGCAGAATACGACAGTGTGGTATCGGCTGCTAGCGTGCACATCAATTCCATGGCAGTAGCGAGCCCAACAACCATCATGTCTCCCACCAATTTAGAATTTTATAAATCCACCAGTGGCGCTGCTTTTGCCCGCCCACATACCGTGAGCGGAATATCCCTGTACCACAGTGTAGCCCCTTCGTTGGCGGCATGGAAATATGCGGTAATTAGTGGAAAACGCAGTGCCGAATTTTTGGTATCCTCCTTTTCGGGTGGAGGTGGGGGTGCAGGAGCCAATGGCACTCAGTTTCCCGTAGCATTACTGGATTTTTATGGCGAATGGCGCAATGCGTCCACCGCCAGCCTCTCCTGGAGAACCGCCACCGAGATCAACAACAGCCACTTTATCCTGGAACGCAGCACAGACGGGCAGCACTGGGAACACATTGCACGCAGAGAGTCTAACGCACCCAACGGAAATGCGTACCACATCGTGAACTACGCCCAGTTGGATACCGATGTACCCGCAACACACGACTATTTCTACTACCGCTTGGTACAACACGATTTTGACGGAACCATAGCAATCCACGACCCCATTGTACTCCGCCGAGTACAAGGAGGCGTGCGCAGCACGCTGGATGCCGCAGTGCTGTACCCCAATCCGTTTGGCGGTGAGCTCACCATTGTACACGCCATTGATGAAGAAGATGTACAGATTGAAATAGCCGATGCCCTTGGCAGAGTAGTGTATACCGCAAACCGTGTAGTATCCCATCAGACAATTGCCTTGGATCACCTGCCTGCTGGCCTGTATCATGCGACCATCAGTAGCTCCAGTGCACACCGGGTACACAAGATTATAAAACACTAAGGGATCGTAATTTGTAGTCTTACGGCGTACCTGCGATCGAGCAGAGGTACTTCATGGTAGAATGATGTCTACAAGGCGGCAGGCGCAAAGCCTACCAATCGTTGGGTTCTTTTTCCCAGCGGATGCTGTGCTGCAGCTCGTGCGGCAAACCTTTTTGCCTCGTCTGTTTTGCCTTGTCGTTCGTGGCTAATGGCTAGGTTATGCAACAGCATGGCTTTTTTACGGCGTTTTTCTTCATACGCAAGTCCGTCGGTCCATAGCGTATTGGCCTCTTCCCAGTTTTCTTCGCGCACTGCACGTATCCCTTTCTGAAGAGCTTCATTGCCATAGCTGTAGAGCGGTAATGTTCTCCTGTGTACGGTGGGTGATATACGTGTAGCATACGTGTGTCCCAATTTGCTGCCCTTATTTTGGAGCTCACGTTGGTAGTTTACTTTGAGCAGCTCTGTAGCACGGGCTCTGGTGCGCGCCTCAGATTCATAAAAGTAGGTTTCTTCTTCTTCCCATGTATCGATTACTTCACCCGTTTGGGTAGCATATAACTTCCAGCCAATGGATACCTGTATCGACCGTTTTCCAATGTAAAAATCTACTTCGCGGTAGGTGCTATTCCCCAAACTTTCGCGGCGTATATCTATGGTGTAGGAGTCTTCGATGCGCTGGTCAAATTTTTCTAACGCAATAACCATATCTGATCCTGTTGCTACTTGTTGCAGGTCCAAGACACTGAGAGGTGCAGGAAACGCGTTGTTGGCCCGTTGCATGTTGGCACTGGTTTGGCGCAAAACACGCAGGTACCCCTGATTTTGAATACTGCTGCGCACGGCATTAAAAGCTGCATTAAGCAAAGTCGGATTGTTGGGATTGAGTACGGTTGTGCTCCTGTAGTAGGGGTAGGCTAGTCGTACTCTATTGAGTAAGATAACATCTTTTGCTCCTTCAGGAAGGGATACAGAAGCGTCAGATATGCCAGTGACATAGCTTATGGGTTGGGTGCTCGCACATGCAGAAAGGAACACAAGTAAAATAATGAATTGCTTTTTCATGGTGGAGTACAAAGAAAGAGAAAAGTGTGGAAATTGGTTCGGAGTTTCCGCTTTACTTCATTCCTTTGAGCTTGGTTTCAAGCTCGTTCATCTCATCGCGAAGGCGTGCAGCCTCTATGAAATCCAAATCTTTGGCGGCGCGTAGCATTTGAGCTTTTGTGCTCTCGATAGCCTTTTTCACCCCATCTTTGCTCATGTATTGCAGAATAGGATCTGCAGCTATACTCAGTGTGCTTTCTCTTCTTTCGTACGGGTTGGTTACGCGCTCTAGGGCAGAGGTATCTTTCTTTTCAAAGACAGATTCCTTACTCCTAATAATGGTCTCAGGATGGATACCGTTTTCCTCATTGTGTTTCATCTGTACAAGCCTGCGTCGTTCCGTTTCGTCTATCGTTTTACGCATACTGTCCGTGATTTTATCGGCATACATAATTACTTTTCCGTTCACATTACGTGCAGCACGTCCTACGGTTTGTACAAGACTTCGCTCACTGCGTAAAAATCCTTCTTTGTCGGCATCGAGGATAGCTACCAAGCTTACCTCAGGTAAGTCGAGTCCTTCTCGCAGTAGGTTTACTCCGATCAATACATCAATGTCTCCAGCGCGCAGTCTATCGAGTATTTCTACCCGATCCATAGTCTTCACCTCGGAGTGTATGTAGGTTGCAGAGATACCGAGGTTTCGGATGTACTTATCCAGTTCCTCTGCCATACGCTTTGTGAGGGTAGTTACCAGAACACGATCTCCCATTTTTACGCGTTCATCTATTTGCTCGAGTAAATCGTCTACCTGATTGGTAACCGGTCGCACCTCTATTATCGGATCCAATAGGCCTGTGGGGCGGATTACTTGCTCTACGATGAGCCCTTCACTATCGGCAATTTCGTAATCTGCAGGTGTTGCGCTTACATACACCACTTGGTTGGTTACTTCCTTGAATTCTTCAAATTTGAGGGGCCTGTTGTCCAATGCAGCGGGTAATCTAAAACCGTAGTCTACCAAGTTTATTTTTCGCGCTCTATCTCCTCCGTACATGGCCCGTACTTGCGGTAAGGTTACGTGGCTCTCATCTACAATCATTAGATAGTCGTCTGGGAAGTAATCGATTAAGCAGAAAGGCCGTTGGCCGGGCTCACGGCCGTCCATATACCTACTGTAGTTTTCTATACCGCTGCAGTAGCCTAACTCTCGCATCATCTCCATATCAAACTCCGTACGCTCCTGCAATCGTTTTGCCTCTAGCGGTTTGCCAATGCTACGGAAATACTCCACTTGAGTCACCATATCATCTTGTATATGCGTGATCGCATTGTTCAGCCTGTCTTTGGGCGTGATAAACAGTTGTGCAGGGAAAATAGCTGCGTCTGGTAGCACCTCTATGCGTTGTCCAGTCATCGGGTCTATGGTCTCTATGTCTTCTATTTCATTACCAAAGAAACCAATGCGTAGCGCAATATCATCGTACGCTAAGTAAACGTCTACCGTATCTCCTTTTACACGGAAAGTACCCCGTTTGAAATCAGCAGTGGTACGGGAATACAAACTGCCTACGAGTGCTTGCAATAGGGTATTCCTCGCTATTTTTTGTCCGCGGCTTATTCGAATAATGCTGTCTTCATAATCATTGGGATTACCCGCACCGTAGATGCAACTAACCGATGCAACAACGATAATATCCCTTCGCCCACTTTGCAGTGCTGAAGACGTTTTTAGACGCATTTTTTCTATCTCCTCATTGATATTGAGGTCCTTCTCGATGTAGGTGTTGGAGGTGGGGATAAAGGCTTCTGGCTGGTAATAGTCGTAGTAGGATACAAAGTATTGTACGGAGTTATCTGGGAAAAAATGCTTGAACTCACCGTAGAGCTGAGCGACCAAGGTCTTGTTATGACTCACGATTAGCGTAGGCTTCTGTGTCTGTTGTATCACATTGGCCATGGTAAATGTCTTTCCAGACCCCGTTACACCCAGCAGTGTCTGTGCCGGCAAGCCATCGTTTATACCATCTACCAGTTTTGCTATAGCTTGCGGTTGGTCTCCAGTAGGCTCAAAGGGTGATTTCAGATTGAAAGGCATGGGTGCAAAGGTAATCGATACTTAATGCGCGAGTAGCGGTTGGTTGTTTTATCTGATAGATGTAAGGGGAGATTTGTCTGGACGTGCATTGAAAACAGCAGAAATGCAAAGGGCTTAAAAAAAGTCCTTCAAGCGACCAGCATCTCCAAGCGCATACCCCCTATCGGTGTGTTCTACTTTGCCACATTCTACGTGTAGATCGTGCTCAAAAAATAGGGTATAGTCTTTGGCTACGGCTTCTTTTAGAAATGCTGCTCGTTCCCGCATGGTATCCAATGGGCGTATGTCATATCCCATTACATAATTGGGCCGTATGTGCCCTGCACTGGGAATCATATCTGCCATAAATACCAGTGTTTTCCCATGTATATGTATCGTAGGACAAAACATAGACTCGGTGTGTCCTTGAGCCAGTATCCCGGAGATGTTTTCAGATATTTTTAGGTCTTCTCCGATAAAATGAAGGTGTCCCATTTCTTGAATGGGCAGCATATTTTCAGCTAAAAACGATGCTTTTTCGCGGGGGTTTGGGTCTATGGCATGCTCCCAGTGCGCTGGATGTACCCAGTACTTGGCATTGGGAAAAGTGAGGGCATAGGCATCTTTTGTGGTATTCCATTTCACCCCACCACCGCAATGATCGAAGTGCAAATGTGTGAGTACCACGTCTGTAATGTCATTGAAATCTACCCCTACATCATTCAGTGATTTTTGTAAGGAGTGTATACCATTGAGGTAGTAGTAGCCAAAGAATTTCTCACTTTGTTTTTCGCCCATGCCTGTATCTATAAGGATGAGCCGGTCGCCATCTTCTACGAGCAAGCATCGCATAGCCCAGTTGCACATATTCTGCTCGTCTGCCGGGTTTATTCGTTGCCAAATACTTTTGGGTACGGTCCCAAACATGGCTCCGCCGTCTAGCATAAAATTACCGGTGTGTATCGTGTGTATTCTCATGTGTGATTAAAATGTTTGTTTGATAAATTTGGAAATTTTGAAGATTCCTCGAGCCTGTATGACCATCACATACACGCCTGTTTCTAGGTTGGTGAAAAAGATGCTTTGCGGTGTAGTGGGAAAATCCGAAAAACTATTGAGCAGCTGAAAATAGACGGCATTGCCGTAGATGTCATAAATCTGCATGGTAGCAGGTGCGACCTCTTGGGAGGCAAACTGCAAACTAAAATTCATTCGATCTACCACAGGATTTGGATAGAAGTGGTAAAAGAAGAAGTCGTTTCTGCAAACGCCATTTTGGTCAGCAGAGGGATAATTTACGCCACCTCTGTTGGTCATTTCGCACCCGTTTCTGTAGGTCACATTATTGCAACCACACACCGGATCAAACGTGGGATCATTGCATTGGTAGTAGGGATTTATCCTATTGGAATCTACACAATCATTGAATTGGGCATGGGCAAACAGTGGGATGCAACTGAGTAGCAGTAGTAAGGCTCTGATCATATAGAATTTGGTCAAATGTAAACACTATGACCGAGAAAAATGAGCGTTGCTCTCTGTGATAAGTATACAATGACCAAAAATAGAATCAACGAACTGTGCACGTATGCACAGCATTACCATAGGGTTGGAACTTCTTGTGCGTACAAAAGTAGATGGGTCCGCAGAAGAGCAATACCCTAGTTTAGTTGAGGAGTCTGCACCTTCACATGCCTAATGTTCCAACGAATACCCCCTAGAATCCAGCGTTGCGGCATATTGGCTCCGAGTATTTCTTGGTATTGGGTATCTAAAATATTGCGTACATCGAAGTACACAGACACAGGAAAATCTTTTGCCGTATAGCTGAGTTTGGCATTGAGCAATGTGTAGTTGGGTTGTATCTCACCATTGATGGACGCAATAGCATCTGCATTTCTAGTAATGTATGCACCTCCTATATTCAGTCCGAAGCCATCATAGGTTAGATTCATACTACCATTTAGGTTATGCACTGGGTGATTGGCGATGTACTTACTCACTATACTATCTGGGGCAGTAGTGTTGATGTATGTATAGTTTACGGCAGCAGAGAGTACACCGTGTTGGTGCTCGTATCTGTATTTTATCCCAAACTCATTTCCCCAAGCAAAGGACTCTTTTATATTTTGAGCATAGAAATAGTCTGTGCTATCGAGCAAGTTTATAAGGTTCGTAATTGCGATGGAGTTGGTAAGTGTGTAATCGATAAGATTGGATGATTGGCGTGCAAAAACAGTATTGGTGATTTGCAGATTTTTAGAGATAAAGGCATCTATGCCTATATCAAAGGTGTAAGCAGATTCTGCAGCTAGATCGGGGTTGCCAATGCTGAAACCCATGGGAGTATTTTTACGCAGGTAAAAATTATACTGCTCTGTGAAATCCGCCTGGCGAATAGAACGGCCAAAAGAAGAACGCAAGACATAGTCTTTCATTCGGTAGGCAACGTTAAGTTGTGGAACAAACTGAGCGCCTATTTTATCCGAAAACTCACCACGTAAACCACCGTTTAGACTCCAGTTATTTATGCGCTTGTGTGCAAGTAAAAAAACGCCGTTAGATAGCAGATCGTGATCTCCTCTGTCTGTGCTTACAATGTCTTGCCAATCGGTCTGGATACCAAATCGCACATTAATTCCGTTTATTTTTCGCTGTTGCGATAACGTAGCGTTAATACGTTGCGTCGTATGGAAGTTATTTGAAAACAATGAATTGAACGTAAAGCTATCGGTCGTGTTTCTATAGCTCGCATTCAGTTCTGTGGTGCTTGCCTCATTGGCGTACTGTGCAGATACCTGCGTCCAATATGAATTAACCAATTCGCTGCTTTCGTCATACTTATTATCCGTATAAAAGTACTTGGTCCCAAAGTCGCGAGCATCAACCCCAGCGCGGCCGTATAATTTTAGGCGTTTGCCTCTGTAAGCAAGAGCTCCGGTATAGGTTTTTAGGTCGAAGTGGTTGTTGTATAAACTATCTCCCAATTGAAATTGGGTGAAATTTGGATTCACATATTCCTCACCAGTAGATCGTGCAGATTTCATAGCGGCTGAATAGCCAAATTTTTTGCGTTGTTGGTGCATACCTACATCGGTAAGTGTAAGGTTGTGTTCTCCATAAGCAACACTTCCATTGATTTCAGCATATTCCGAATCATTAAATAGAGCGGAGTAGGTTTTTGTTTTGATATGGATAATACCGCCTACTGCGTCTGCACCATAACTTGCAGCAGCAGAACCCCGTACTACTTCTATGTGGTGTATCTCACTCAGCGGGATGGGAATATTACTGTTAAAATGACCTGTAAGCGGGTCGTTAATACGTTGGTTATCGATGAGAACAAGCACTTGAGAGAAGGTGCTTCCACGTATTCCTATGTCAGACTGTACGCCAAATCCGCCACGGGAGTTTAGGTTTATACCTCCTACATAGTGCAGGAGTTCGTCTACAGTTGTAACGGGTAGTTGTTGTATCTCGCGTTGCGATAGAATAGAGATGCTCTTCCCACTTTCGTGCAGTTTTACTGATAGTCTTGTGCCAGAAACTTTTACAGAATCCAGTGGTTGCTGTGCGAAAAGAGAGAGGGAAAATAAGGTAGAGTAAATGATAAATAAAGTGCGCATTACTGTCATGTATTGGTGGCACAATAATAATGGTATTTTGTAGAAGTAAATAGCAAATAACTTGGGTGAGTAGGTGGAGATGGAGTTTGAAGTGGGCTAAGAAAATCGTCTTTTTAGCGATACGTACTGCACTGACTTTTTACCGCTTGTCAAGTAGTACGGTCAATGCAAATAAACTGTATGCGCTAGTGATATATTTGTAATAGACTAACTATGAAACACTAAATGACTAAAATCAGAAATAACTGGACTTTGGGGGAGGTAAGCGAAGTGTACCATAAGCCCCTTTTAGAGTTGGTATACGAGGCCGCAACGATACACCGCAAATACCACGATCCAAGTGCTGTTCAAATAAGCAGCTTATTGTCTATTAAAACGGGAGGATGCAAGGAGGATTGTTCTTACTGTCCTCAAGCAGCTAGATACCATACCGATATAGCGGTACATAAGACAATGGAGCTGGAAGATGTATTGTCTAAAGCCCAAGCAGCTAAAGCGTCGGGAGCCAATAGAATGTGCTTAGGAGCAGCTTGGAGAGAGGTACGGGATAATAGCGACTTTGATAAAGTTCTGGAAATGGTTGAAGGTATCAACGATATGGAGATGGAAGTCTGTTGTACTCTTGGTATGTTGACACAAGAGCAAGCAGATAGATTATCAAAGGCTGGAGTATATGCGTATAATCACAATATAGATACATCCGAAGACTACTATGAAGAAGTAATTTCTACGCGTACCTATGATGATCGGCTGAATACGTTGAAACGTGTTCGTAAGGCGAAGATGACTATTTGTTCGGGAGGTATAATTGGGATGGGAGAATCCATTGATGACCGACTGAAGATGTTAATTGCGTTGTCAAATATTGCTCCTCATCCGGAATCTGTGCCAATAAATACACTGGTGCCAGTGCAAGGAACTCCACTAGAAGATCAAGGAGCTGTACCTTTTGAGGATTTGCTGAGGATGATAGCAACTGCTCGAATTACAATGCCGAAGTCAATGGTGAGATTATCTGCAGGTAGATTGGAACGATCGAAATTTGAACAAGGATTTTGTTTTATGGCAGGAGCAAATTCCATTTTTGCTGGCGATAAATTATTGACTACTCCAAATCCGGAGTTCAATCAAGACCTGGAAATGTTTGAGTTCTTTGGATTAAAGCCCATGGAATCTATTCATGAACGCACTAAAGCGGCTACCCAAATAGCTTGACCTTGAATTATTTAAGGAGTAAGTTAGAACAGATTAATCAAGAAGGTCTAAATAGGAGTTTATCTATTCACTCAGATGAAGTAGACTTTAGCTCGAACGATTATTTAGGGATATCGTCATCCTCTGCTTTTAACACGTTGTTCAAAGATAAAATCCAGCGTATTCATAAGGTAGGATCTACGGGTTCTAGACTTTTGACAGGAAACAACAAGGAGATTCAAGATCTAGAAAATCAAATTTCTCGTTTTCACGATGCACAGTCAGCGCTCGTTTTTTCATCGGGATATCAGGCTAATTTAGGACTCATATCAGCCGTTGCAGATAGAGGAGATACTATAATTCGGGACGCGTATTGCCATGCAAGCATACTTGACGCCATGCGTTTAAGTCATGCCAATTCTGTAAAATTTAAACACAACGACCTAGCAGATCTTGAGATAAAAATTAAAAAGGCTACTGGGAATGTTTTTGTAGTGACAGAAGGATTGTATTCGATGCATGGAGATATGCCCAATTTGAAGGCAATGAGTGAAGTATGCCATAAGTACCAAGCTCATTTGATAGTAGATGAGGCACATACTGGAGGTATATACGGCAGTAGCGGGCAAGGACTCGTTTATGAAAAAAATATTCAACGTAAGGTTTTTGCGCGCATTATGACGTACGGGAAGGCTTTTGGATACCATGGAGGAGCTATATTAGGTTCTGTTGAACTTACCCGTTATCTCATAAATAAATCGAGACCTTTTATGTTTACAACGGCTATGAGCCACCATCAAATAGCAGGATTATCTGTGGCGTATGATATGGTACGTCATGCGGATCAAGAACGTAAACAACTGAAAGATAATGTGTCTTATTTTTCTAAAAAATCAGCATACAATAGAGAACTTTGGATGGCATCGCATACCCATATACAAGCAGCGTATGTGCTAGGAAACGCAAAAGTGATAGAAAAAGCAGCAATGCTGAAAGACGAAGGTTTCTTAGCCATGGCTATTCGAAACCCGACAGTCCCGGTAGACCAGGAGCGAATTCGAATTTGTCTACACGCTTATAATACGATGGATCAAATAGACCTTTTACTAGATAACCTAACGCAATGAGAAAGATACTTGTAGTCGCCGGAATCTCTACGGAGGTAGGAAAAACAGTAACTTCTGCTTTGCTTACGGAAGCACTAAAAGCGGATTATTGGAAGCCAGTTCAGTCTGGGAGCTTACAAGATTCAGATACGGAGAGGGTAAGAGACTTGGTAAGTTATGAATGTTCTGTTTTTCATAAAGAATCTTACCTATTGAGAGCGCCTTTATCTCCTCATGCTGCGGCAGAGTTAGAAGGAATATACATCGACTTAGAGAATATTAAAGTTCCTGAAACAGATGAGAATTTAATAATTGAAATGGCTGGAGGGCTAATGGTACCACTGAATGAGAACGAATTAATGTTGGATTTAGTAAAGAAATGGAAATACCCAGTGGTCTTGGTTTCTAATTTTTACTTGGGTAGTATTAACCATACGTTGATGAGTGTAGACATACTCAGGCTCCATTCTATTCCAATTCATTCGATAGTTTTCAATGGGATAGTCACGCAATCCAGTCGGGATGCAATAGTGAGACATGCACAAGTAAATCGCTATTATGAAATGCCTACTTTCACTCCATTAGATAAAAAAAGTATACAAGCATATGCTCAACAAATCACAACTAGCATTTGACGCCAAGCACATTTGGCATCCATATACATCCTTAGTAGATCCGCTTCCGGTTTATCCAGTAGTATCTGCGAGTGGTGTTCATATAAAATTGAAGAATGGCAAGGAGCTAGTAGATGGTATGAGTTCTTGGTGGTGCGCCATTCATGGGTATGGCCACCCTATATTGAACAAAGCAGTAACAGATCAATTGTCCAAAATGTCTCATATGATGTTTGGTGGCATCACCCACGAACCGGCTGTTTCGTTGTGTCAAAAGCTAGTGGAAATAACCCCGTCTGGACTTGATAAAATATTTCTGTGCGATAGTGGCTCGGTCTCAGTCGAAGTAGCCATTAAGATGGCATTCCAGTATTGGCATTCTCTTGGAAATACAAAAAAGAAAAAATTGATGACCGTACGCAAAGGATACCATGGCGACACATTTGGGGCTATGGCTGTCTGTGATCCGGAGAGTGGTATGCATCATATGTTCCATACTATGTTGTCCGAGCATCTGTTTATTGACGAGCCTACTTCCCTTTTTGGAGAACCACTGAATGACATTGATTTAAAAAACCTAGAAAGAGCATTTGAACACAACCATACTACAATTGCCGCATGTATACTGGAACCTATAGTACAAGGTGCTGGTGGAATGCGAATGTATTCAAGTGAATATGTAAAAAAAGCAAAAGAGCTTTGCCTAAAGTATGATGTGTTATTGATTTTAGATGAGATAGCTACGGGCTTTGGGAGAACAGGAAAATTGTTTGCTGCTGACCATGCAGCTATTTCTCCTGATGTCATGTGTTTGGGTAAATCATTGACAGGTGGAATGATGACTTTAGCAGGAACATTGTGCACAGAGAAAGTTGCTCATACTATTTGCAATGGAGAGGCGGGTGTACTCATGCATGGCCCAACGTTTATGGCCAACCCATTAGCGTGTAGTGTTGCACTGGCAAGTATTAATTTACTGGAGACATTAGATTGGCAAAGGAACGTAGATAGAATAGAGCACGTTTTGATCTCAGAACTTGATGATCTAAAGATGCATGAAAGAGTGAAGGATGTACGGGTGCTGGGAGCTATAGGAGTAGTAGAATGCCATCAGTCGATAGATGTAGCAGCTATTCAGCATTTTTTTGTAGAAGAAGGGGTCTGGATCAGACCTTTTAGGAACCTTATATATTTAATGCCTCCCTATATTATGGAGAAAAAAGACCTGAAGTTTTTGTGTCAGGCAATTAAAAAATCATTGAGTATTAGCAATAATTTTATGATTCAAAGGGATAAACACGTTATATAAACAAATGGTACAATCATTATTAGAAAAAATAGTTCAGAATAAAAACCATCATGCTAAATGGTTGAATTCTCTTTCATTTTTAGAGAACTGTGGAGCCCGTAAAATATCGAAATCTGAACATAGATCTGATGTAGATATTATGGTTTTGAAGCATGCAGCAGAAGAGCACAGGCACGCATTCTACTTGAAAAAAATGATTTCGAGAGTAGACCAAAATACCTGTCTAACGTATAGGGATGAGGAGCTTTTAGGTCTATATGGCACTAAACATTACTTACATAAGTTAGACATATTCACTTCGAAATATTTGAGTAAAAAGTTAAATCTTTCTGGTAACGATTTGAAATACATGGCCTATCTATTGGTTACGTATGCCATTGAGGTTAGGGCAGACGAACTTTATCCTGTGTATCAGAAAGTACTAAAAAAAGCAAAAAGCAAGGTGTCTGTATATACTATAATTAAAGAAGAAGAGGGACACTTGGAAGAGATGATTGTGTCTTTGAATAAGCGATTAGTAGGATGGGAGAAACATGCAGAAATCATACAAGAATATGAACATGAGCTGTTTCAAGTTTGGATTGGGGCTATTCAAGAAGAAATAGAATCGGTTTAGTAAGATTTAATCAATCACATCAAAACCGCAATATGGTCGCAATACCTCCGGCACACTAATCCCTTCTGGCGTTTGAAAATTTTCTAGAATAGATGCCATTATTCGTGGCAAAGCCAATGCACTGCCGTTTAGGGTATGGGCATATTCATTTTTACCGTTACTATTTTTGAAACGGAGCTTCAATCTATTGGCTTGAAAAGTTTCAAAGTTGGATACCGAGCTTACCTCTAGCCACATCTTTTGTGCAGCACTCCATACTTCCATATCGTAGGTCATAGCACTTGCAAAACCCGTGTCTCCACCGCAGAGTAACAATACACGATAGTGCAGACCAAGATCCTTAAGTAGGCCCTGTACGTAGCTGCTCATATCCTCTAAGCGTTCATAAGAATTGCTCGGGTGAGACAGCTGTACAATTTCTACCTTGTCAAACTGATGCAGTCTGTTCAGCCCACGTACATCTTTACCATAGCTGCCTGCTTCTCTTCTAAAACAAGGAGAATGACCACAGTTTTTTATCGGGAAATCTTCTTCCTTTACGATGACGTCTCTGTAGATATTGGTAATAGGCACTTCTCCGGTAGGAATAGCATAGAGATTATCTACCTCCATGTGGTACATCTGTCCCTCTTTATCTGGCAGCTGTCCTGTACCTATTCCACTAGCTTCATTTACAAATAGGGGTGGTTGTATTTCTTCAAAACCTGCATCTCTTGCTTTGTCTAAGAACCAGTTGATAAGAGCACGCTGTAGTCTGGCGCCTTTACCTCTGTACACTGGGAATCCCGCTCCAGCGATTTTCACACCAAGTTCGAAATCAATCAAATTATACTTTTCACAAAGCTCCCAATGGGGAAGTTTCTGCGTAAGATTGGGTTTCTCGCCGTGTTCAAGAATGATGGTATTATCCGTTTCGCTTTTCCCTGCAGGTACTGCAGCGCCTGGAGCGTTTGGTATTTGGTAGAGCACCTCTAATAATTCTGTCTCAAAGCCTTTGAGTTTCTCGCCAAGGGTACTGCTCTTTTCTTTGAGTGCGCCTGTTTTTGCTTTCATGGCAGTGGCTTCCTCTATTTTTTTTTGTGCGAATAGCTTTCCTATTTCTTTGGATATCGTATTGCTTTCGGCGAGTACATCATCCATTTCAGACTGCGTATTTTTACGTTTATCATCCAAGGAAATTGCTTGGTTTACCAAGTCCGTAAAATCTTTACCTCTTTTGGCCAATCGTGCGATGATGCCTTCTTTGTCTGCTCGTATATCGTTAATCAGTAACATGGTGTATGAAAGTAGTACAAAGGTTGTCTTTTTTGTGAAAAGGAATACATAAAAATGAAAGACTGTGGTACTCCGTTTTTTTAAGAAGGCCTTACTTAATGTTCTATTGAGGAAGGAGTATGACTAAGTTTTTTGTCTTTAACAAAAAGCCGTCCGCATTCTTCGTGCCGTAGCATTAAATATTTTTCAAACTTTCAGCAAATACAATTCCAACGCTGTAATTTGTTCCTCTATTAAAAAACGATCGACTACACTTTGCTTGGCAGCTTGGCCCATTTGCTCACGGAGGGCAGTGTCTGAGATAAGGCGAGCAGTTTGATTGGCGAGATCTCCGGTGTCTAAGTGCTTGGCAAGTAATCCAGTTTCACCGTCTGTGATAATCTCTGGATTGCTCGTAATATCAAAAGCAACCACCGGTTTCCCTTTGGCCATTGCCTCTACGATAACAAAACCAAAACCCTCCCAACTACTACTCAATATGAAAAGGTCTATACTCCGCATAAAAGCTTCCATATCTGCGATAAATCCGAGAAGTATGACTTCGTTTTTCAGTTTTTTTGCAGCGATAGTGGCTTGCAGTTCGTCGTATAATTCTCCGGTGCCGGCTACATAGAGTTTAAATTTTACGTTGTTCTTTTTCAGCTGCTCAGCTACTTCAATAAGGTGTTGTTGTCCTTTTTGGAGCGTAAGTCGACCCGCATTTCCAAGAATAACGGTACCGTCTTCTGTTGTTACTTGAGGCAATTTGGCTCCTCCCTCTACGAGTAGATTATCGTCTATGCCGTGGTAGATTACAGCTATTTTGTCTGCGGCTATATGCTTTCCTAAATGCTGCAGCATGGTGCGTTTGGTCTCTTGCGAATTGGCAACCAGATGGGTGCACGCCACATTCATACAGTAGCGATTTACACTACTATTTTTGATAGGAGTTGCTAATCCTCGCAGGTAGACAATTGTATTGCACTTAGCCCAATGAGCGGCAATACTAGCTATTTTTAAATCTTGTGAAGTAGTAAATATGACGGTGTCAATTTCTTCTTTACGTAAATAAGATTGGATACGAATTAACTTGAATACATTAAGAAACGAAGCGCTGCCTACCTCTACAGCAAAGGTTTCGAAACCCGCATCTTGTGCTCTGGTCCATAGCTCGCTATCTTGATGGGCCGCTATAGTGACTTCATAGCCTTTCTTACGAAATACTTTGGCATTTTCTAAGTGGAGTTTTTCGCCACCTCCCCAAAAATTGGAGCTATTGAAGAAGCAGATTTTTTTCATTTAATCATTTGGTGTTCTGTGAATAAAGCACCAAGCATCACAGCACTGCATTATGAAAGACATTTTGTACATCTTCGTCTTCTTCTATTTTTTCGATGAGGTTGTTTACCTCCTCTTTTTGAGTGTCGTTTAGCTCCAAGGTATTGTGAGGTATACGTTCTATATCCACCGAATCTATGTCTATACCGAGGCCTTCTAGTCCTTTCTGCATATTACCGTAATCGGTAAAAGCAGTGTATATCAGTGTCTCATCTTCTACCTGCTCTATCTCGTCCAGTCCAAAATCTATGAGTTCCAGTTCGGCATCGTCTAGTTCCATCTCACCTAAGTTTACTTTAAAAATACACTTGCGTTCGAAGTTGAATTCTTGCGAACCGCTGGTTCCTAGTTCTCCGCTATTTCTGTTCAGTTTTGCGCGCATACTGGCTACGGTTCTGTTGATGTTGTCCGTGGCAGTTTCTATCATAAGGCTCAGACCATATGGGCCTTTTGCCTCGTAGAGTACTTCTTCATAGTTGCTGGCATCTTTGTCACTCGCTTTTTTAATGGCCGCATCTACGCGGTCTTTTGGCATATTTTCAGACTTGGCATTTTTTATAGCCATTCGCAGCCTGGAGTTGTTGTCTGGGTCTGGCCCGCCTTCTTTTACGGCCATAGATATCTCTTTACCTATGCGTGTGAAAGTGACCGCCATTTTGCCCCAGCGTTTCATTTTTCGGGCTTTTCTAAATTCGAATGCTCTTCCCATGAGTACAAAAATAAGTTTAAGTTTAGGTAAAAGTTTAAGATTGGATGTAAATAGGGAAGATTGGAATTAATTGTCGCTAGTACTACAAGCAGAGAGCCTACTTGATCTTCTTAGATCGCAAACAGGGCAAGTTCACGCCTCTAGGCGTGAACTTGCAAAATGGTACGAAAACGTAACAGAAAATTTCCTTTCTTTGTACCCTCGAAAAACAAGAACAAAGTATGAATTTTGACGTAATAATAATAGGTAGCGGACCGGGTGGATATGTAGCAGCAATACGTGCAGCTCAACTGGGACACAAGGTAGCGGTAGTAGAAAAAGCTGAACTAGGAGGCGTTTGTCTCAACTGGGGATGTATACCTACCAAGGCCCTATTGAAGTCCGCTCAGGTTTTTGAATATATAAACCATGCGAGCGATTATGGGATTACTGTAGATAGTGCTAAGCATGATTTTGGTGCGGTGATAAAACGCAGTAGAGGAGTAGCTGAGGGAATGAGTAAAGGCATCCAGTTCCTGATGAAAAAGAATAAGATAGAAATTCTTACAGGTTTTGGTAAGCTAATAGCCAAGGGACAGGTAAGCGTAGACAACGAAGGCAAAAAAGAGACCCACAGTGCCAAGCATATTATACTAGCCACAGGTGCTCGGGAGAGACAGTTGCCAAACTTGCCTATAGATGGCAAGAAAATAGTAGGGTACCATGAGGCTATGGTATTGCCTACTCAGCCAAAGAAAATGGTGGTAGTAGGTAGTGGTGCTATTGGTATGGAGTTTGCTTATTTCTATAATGCTATGGGTACAGATGTGACGGTAGTAGAATTTATGCCCGCTATTGTGCCAAATGAGGACGCTGACATAAGTAAAGAATTGCAAAAAATCTATAAGAAAAAGGGAATGACAATCATGACCAATAGTTCTGTAGAATCAGTAGACACCAAAGGTGCTGGTTGCAAAGTGAGTGTAAAAACAGCTAAAGGAATGGAAACGATAGAGTGCGATGTAGTACTAAGTGCTGTAGGCGTGCAAACCAATCTTGAAAACATAGGCCTTGAAGGTCTTGGTATTAAAACGGAGAAAGGAAAAGTACTTGTAGATGATTTTTACCAAACAAACGTACCTGGCGTATATGCAATAGGTGACATTGTACACGGTCCTTCGCTAGCTCACGTAGCTAGTGCAGAGGGAATAATCTGTGTAGAGAAAATAAGCGGACAGCATGTAGAACCTCTCGATTATGGTAATATCCCAGGATGTACGTATACATTGCCCGAGATAGCGTCTGTAGGGTTTACAGAAGCCAAAGCTAAAGAAGCTGGGTATGATATAAAAGTGGGTAAATTCCCATTCTCTGCATCGGGTAAAGCAAGTGCAAGTGGAGCTAAAGAAGGTTTTGTGAAGGTGATATTTGATGCTAAGTACGGTGAGTTCCTTGGAGCACATATGATAGGTGCAAATGTAACAGAAATGATAGCCGGCGTGGTAACAGCACGTAAGCTAGAAACTACAGGCCATGAAATGATAAAAACAGTACACCCACACCCGACGATGAGTGAGGCTATCATGGAAGCATGTGCCGCTGCTTATGACGAAGTGATACACTTGTAATGAAGTGAAGAGTTATTTCGTTAACTGGTTAAAATGAAAAATTAGGAAAAGCCTTCGAGTGATCGGGGGCTTTTTTGTGGAACAAGGTTTTGGTTAACTTCGCAACAATGCGTTTAACACTCTTGCTCCTATTTCTTTCACAAATGACCTTTGCTCAAAGTAATTACGTAAATCCGTTTATCGGTACTGGTGGGCACGGACATACATTCCCAGGAGCTGCAGTTCCCTTTGGTATGGTGCAGCTGAGCCCAGATACGCGTATAGATGGTAGCTGGGACGGGTGCAGTGGCTATCACTACTCGGATACGTTTCTCTACGGTTTCTCGCATACGCACTTGAGCGGTACGGGAGTGAGTGATTATGGAGATATTCTGTTGCTTCCTTCTATGAATCCGATATCCTTTGAGCCGGAAGAATACAAAACACTATTTAGCCATGATGCCGAAATAGCCAAGGCAAATTACTACGAAGTACAGTTACCAGAGAATGGGGTCAAAGTAAGATTAACCACAGATACATGGACTGGTTTGCACCAATATATCTTTGATAATAGTACGGGATATGTATTGCTAGATTTGAAGCATAGAGATAAAACACTGGATTTTAAGATAGTAGAAAGGGGCAACTACACTGTAGAAGGATATCGAATAAGTGAAGGTTGGGCCAAAGAGCAGCACTGCTATTTCAGTATGGATTTTAGTGCTCCGTATACTTCGGTTGAGTACAATGCAGACAGCAGTAAGGCGGTCTTGTACTTTGAAGATCTAAAAAACAATACGCTCGAGAGCTACGTGGGGATCTCATTTACGTCTGTGGAGGGTGCTAGAAAAAATCTGTATCATGATATACGAATGTCTTACGAGTGGCCGCAGTTTGATGAAAAAAGAATAGAAGGTCAAGCCCGCTGGGACAGTGAACTTTCTAAAATAGAAGTGTTTACGAAGGACGAAGACAAGAAACGCATTTTTTACACGGCACTCTATCACTGCATGTTACACCCCAATATAGCTGAAGATGTAGATGGTAGATATCGAGGGCACGATGGGCAGATTCATGAAAGCCCAAACCATATACAATACACCGTCTTTTCGCTGTGGGATACATACAGAGCGCTGCACCCGCTTATGACGATTATAGATGAGCAACGCACTACAGACTTCATCAATAGTTTTCTAGAAATATATAAGCAGAGTGGCCGATTGCCCGTGTGGGAATTAGCCAGTAATGAAACCGACTGTATGATAGGCTACCACTCTGTAAGTGTAATAGCTGATGCGTATATGAAAGGCATACGAGGCTTTGATACTACGTTAGCCCTAGAAGCAATGGTAGCTAGCGCCAACGAAGATATTTATGGCTTACCTAGCTACCGTACTTATGGCTTTGTACGAGCAGAAGATGAATCGGAGAGTGTGAGCAAGACGTTGGAATATGCCTATGACGACTGGTGTATAGCCCAAATGGCAAGAGAAATGGGAGCAGATAGCATAGCAGATGTCTTTTACCGAAGAGCAGAGTCTTGGCGAAACAGCATCAATCCAGAAACAGGTTTTGCAACACCACGGCTCAATGGAGACTGGCTGCCAAATTTTGACCCAAAAGAAGTAAACTTACACTTCACAGAAGCCAATAGCTGGCAGTATAGCTTTGTGCAACAAGCAAGCAGAAGTGCATCAGATAGTCAACAACTTGAAAAACAGTTGGATGCTTTCTTTTCAGCTTCCAACAGGACTACAGGGAGAACACAGTCGGACATCACAGGATTAATTGGCCAATATGCGCATGGTAATGAGCCAAGTCATCACATCGTCTATCTCTACAATCACTTAGCACAAGGAACGGAGAAAACTACGAAACTAGTTGATCAGATATGTGATTCGTTTTACACCAACGCTCCAGATGGATTAATAGGAAACGAAGATTGCGGTCAAATGAGTGCTTGGTATGTTTTTAGCGCTAGCGGTTTTTATCCATCCAACCCCGGTTCAAATCAATATGCCGTTGGTAGTTGTCAGTTTGACTCTGTGAAGTTCAATTTGGAAAACGGCAAGACTTTTTGGGTAAAAAAGCGAAAACTTCGCGATACACAAGCAGCCGTAGGAGTGTCGGGTAATTTCGAAAACCATACGCGAATAAAAGAAGGAGAAACGCTCTTATTTAGCGATAGTAATATGGGCAATGGGCGCATTTCTTTCAGCACGAACGCTGAGCCAAAAATTATGTGTCCCACTCCTCTGATAAGGGGGAACTCAATATTTACCGAAGAGGCTAATATTTCAATAAAAGCGATAAATCCCGGTGATGCAGTTTATTATTTTATCAACGGAGATACCAGTACACTGCAGCTATATTTAGAACCCTTTCGCATAACTGAGACAATACAAATATCCGCATTCGCAAAAACAAATATCCGAAGGAATACACGTACATCGGATAGCGTAACAAGTTTGCAAAGTCCTATCATTTCTGCCACCTTCTACAAAAAACCCAATAATTGGACCTGTACTCCAAGCATAGATCCAAACTCACAATACACTGGCGGTGGTGAAGACGCTCTAATTGATGGCATCAAAGGCACGGCTAACTGGCAAGCAGGTCGCTGGCAAGGGTACCAGAATACTTTGGTCACATTTGATATTGACTTTAAAAAGACCAAATCAGTAGAAGAAGTCAAAGCCAGCTTTGTACAAGATGCGCGCTCGTGGATAGTAATGCCTAGTAAGGTGGAAGTATATCATGATGGAAAATTAGTGGGTTCAACAATCTATTTGCCAGACGCCTTTACGGAGGGGAATTTCTTAGAGACTATCACCGTAAAACTAGATAAGTCTACCCCCCGATCAGAAGGAAAAATAAAGACCAACAAACTCCAAATCAAGATCTATTCCGCAGGAAAATTACCCAAAGGACACCAAGGATACTCCATGGATGGAGATGCGTTTTTCTTTGTGGATGAATTGATATTTCGTTAGACTACACCCTTTTGGATTGTAAGGAAAATCAAACACGTTTCATCATGTACCTGCCGTAGTACGCCAGATAAGCAAAACACGCTACACCTACCCAATAACTATTTCTGATACCCAATAGAGATTCGTCAGACAAATACCCTTGGAATACACTTACAAATCCACCCCCCATTATCATCATGATAAGGAATGCACTACCCTGGCTTTTAAATTTGCCTAGACCACTCGTAGCAAGATCAAAAACACATGGCCAAAGCGTACTACAAAATAACCCTACACTCATAAAGCCAAAGATGCTGAGCATGCCTGTGGTGAACATACCGACAAATAAACTCAGTATACCAAGGCCAGCAAATAGTTGCAGTTGGAATGCAGGTTTGTTGGATGTGATATGAGCAGCTACAAGGAGTACGGCCATTGGAATAAGGTATGGAAAAAATAGGGTGATATCGGTACTCGCTTTGAGTGAGTTGACAGCCAGAAATAATCCAAAGGCTAAAAGCGGAGCTACAACCCTGAGGATATTTTCAGTAGCCTTAGAAACATTAAATGCCCCTACAGAAGCGGCCCATCTGCCAATCATGAGACTCCCCCAAAACAGGGAGATAAATGGAGCTACGTTATCTTCCGATATTCCCGCTTCTATTTTGAGATACTCAGCAAGGTTTGCCGCTGTACTTACTTCCACACCAACGTATACGAAGATGCCAATCATTCCCATCCATAGGCTAGGATAGTCAGCGATTCTGAGTCTTTCGTTGCCTGTTGCACCTTTATCATCTGTAAGTTGATCGGGTATTCTAGAAAACTTGATTGCGATAGCCACCACAATAAATGCAGCACACAAAATAAGGTAGGGCATCTTTACAGATTCCAGACTAAGGACGGTGTTTTCAGCGGTGCCAGTACTTCCAAAAATGGCATAACTCAGGAGTATAGGAGCAATTGTAGTACCTACATTATTTACCCCTCCAGCCATGCTGAGGCGGCTACTCCCGGTTTCTTTTGAACCAAGGCTTATGGCCAATGGATTTGCTGCTGTTTGTTGTAGTGAAAAACCAAGTCCTACGATGAAAAGTCCCGCCAACATTAAGGGGAATGATTCGTAACTAGCTGCTGGCATGAATAAGAAAGCACCCACTGCGCTAATGAGAAGCCCGTAGATTAGACCTTTTTTATACCCAATAGTGTTGAGGATATCCCTCCCTCGAGCTCTTCCTATTAGGTAGTAAGCCAATGCACCAACAGCGTATGCTACATAGAAGCAAAACTCGATGAGTTGTGCCTGCCACTGGTGTAAATCAAGGCTTTTTTTAAATACAGGAATAAGAATTGTGTTGCCTGCAGCTACAAAACCCCAAAAGAAAAAAACGCTTACCAACATCGCGAGTGCTGACTTGTAACTTTTACTCATAGTGAGCGAAGATACAGACCTTAGTGATAAGACAAACTTTTTGGAATATTTCGTGTCCTCAATTGTGGAATAATGATGTAAATAGGGTTGGCACATTCCATGTTTCTGAGTACGAGGATACACTTGATTTTGTTAAATGTACGTATGCTGTTTTGAACGAGGACGTAGCATTTGAACTTAAGTTTGAATAACCCTATCTTTGCACTATGTTCCCAGCACTCAAAGGAAACGGGCGTATCTGGATATACGTAGCCAATAGACCACTGACCGAAACAGAGCAAATGGCCATCAGAGTAGAGCTCGTAGCTTTTTGTGCTTCATGGGCAGCTCACGGCAATCAACTTTCGGCAGATTTTGATATATTTCACAATCAGATTTTTGTATTGGGAGTAGATGAACAAGTTGAAGCGGCAAGCGGATGCAGTATCGATAAAGCGACAGCTATTTTTCAACAGATTGATGGTCAATTAGAGTTGGACTTATTCAATAGGATGAACCTTACCTTTTTAGATAATGATGCCATTCGTATTGTTAAAATGCAAGAGATAAATCAAGCCTACATTAGTGGATTAATCAGCGATGAAACGATATTTTTGGATAACACAATAAGCGTTCTTTCAGACCTAAGAAGCAAATGGCACGTTCCGTTTAACGATGCATGGGCATATAAAAAGATAAAATCAGTTACCGCATAGCTTTGCCAAAATTTTTATTAATAGAATCCTCCGGTGAAGTGTGCTCTGCGGCAGTAGCTGTAGACGCTACCATTGTAGCCGAAAAAGCAATACAAGAGGCCAATTCACACAGTACTTATCTAGCTACTTATGTAGACGAAGTACTTCAGGGAGCCAATATAAAAGTAGGAGATTTAGATGCTATTGTGGTAGGAGGTGGTCCCGGTTCTTATACGGGCTTGCGCATAGGAGTGAGCCTAGCCAAAGGCCTATGTTTTGGTGCCAACATCCCACTTATAGCCTGTTCTACATTGAGAGCTTTGGCAGTAGCAGCCTTGGAGAAAAACCCGCAAGCTGATAGAGTAATATCACTCATAGATGCTAGACGAATGGACGCCTATATAGGCATTTTCAATGCCCAACTAGTAGCCGAAGTACAGGAGCACTTTATAACAATAGACGAACAATTGGCTGTGGATTACGTGAAAGGAGAGACCATAGTTGTGGGTAGCGGTGCTGCCAAGTGGATCGAAGGGTTCGAATTCGAAGAAAGCGTAACGTATACAAAATCAACGCTTTATGCCAAACATTTGCTGCCAGAGGCGTTACAAAAGTGGGAGCAAAATAGCGTTGAAGATATGGCGTACTATGAGCCCAATTATATCAAGTCTGTTTTTGTGACGAGACCTAAGCCCAAATTTTAAAATTTCATAACCTAAGGCCAATGCAGAGTGGTATATTTGCATTCCTTATTTGTAGATGAAGTACAACGCTCTTATAGCCATCTTACTGTTCAGTGTAAGTGCACGCGCACAGATATTTGACGAAAAAACAACCAACTCTTCCAACGTGCGCCTCAATGTTTCCAACTCGGGAACCTATGGTAATGCTATGCGTGGGTACAGAGACGGTAGCGGAAATCCCAGTGGAGAATATCCGGCGGGTAGTGGTGTAGAGCATGTTTTCGAAAGCGGAATTTGGTTCGGTGGATTGATCAATGGGAGTACGGTAGCCGTGAGTACAGCTTCTGTAGACGCTCCTCAAGGATATAGTACAGGTTCTTCAGGGTTTGAGTTTTATCCAGAGCCCGGTGACGTACTGCGAGAGATATCCTCACTACGCAACAGCCCTTATTATTCACCAAATGCTGTCTCCCACCAAGATTTTATTGCCACCTATTCTGATAGGAACGTCCAAGTGCCCGGCACACAGACGCAGATAGCAGGTCACCTAGACCCACTCAATATAGAAGTCACTTCTCGTAGTTATAATTGGAATTACAGTTTTAGTGACTTTTTCGTCATCTTAGATTTTGAAATAGAAAATACAGGCAATAACACCATAGACTCTGCATACTTTGGTCTGTGGGCAAACACTGTAGTACGTAATATTAATATTACGCCAGCAGGTAGTGGTGGAGCTGCTTTTTACAATAAAGGAGGCAATGGCTACTTTGACAGTTTACAGATGGCATACTGCTATGATAACGCTGGAGATGTAGGATTCACAGATAGTTACGTAGGTCAAAAGTTTCTAGGAGCAGAAGATAAGAATGGTTTTCAGCATCCAGAGGCCAATCCGAGGTTCAATGCTCACTACAATGCGTGGCAGTTCAATAGTACATCAGACCCTATATTCTTTCAACCCTCCAATGATAATACCCGATACCAAAAAATGACACGTGGGCTCAATGATCAACCGTGTTGGAATGCTACAAATGCAACAAATTCAAATTGTGGATCTCGCAGTTACATAGACCAACTAAATCAAGCAGGGAATCGTTCAGATTTAGTTTCGGTAGGACCATTTCTAGATTTTAGCCCTGGAGATAAAGTGAAGGTAAGCTATGCTTTTATCTTTGGTAAGAAGAAAGAAGATGGTAACCCAAATAGTGAAAACAACAAAATACAACAAAGCACTTTCTTAGCCAATGCCAGCTGGGCACAAACGGCCTATAGTGGCGAAGATGTAAATTTCAACGGACAGTTAGACGCAGGAGAAGATGTAGACGGAGACGGTAAGTTAACGAGATTTATTCTTCCAGCTCCTCCAGAAATACCCAATACCAAGGTAGTAACATCGGACAATAAAATAGAAATCTACTGGGACAACAATGCAGAAGAGAGCATAGATCCCATAAGTCAGTTAAAGGATTTTGAAGGGTATAGACTGTATATGACCAAACTTGGTTTTGATGTAACAAATGTCCCCAGTCTTCAACGAGACTTAGTAAAAATTGGCGAGTATGATATTGCTAATAATGGGTTCAATTATGAGACCGGTTTTGCCAAAGTAAAACTAGATCAGCCTGCTACGTTCGAAGGGGACGATACGGATTACGAGTATAAGTTCACTGTCAACAATGTACTCAATGGTTGGCAGTATGCTATATCGGTTACAGCATTTGATAGAGGAAATGAAGAGAGTAACCTAGAGAGTCTTGAGAGTAGTCCTTTGGCAAACAACTTTAGAGCATTCGCAGGAAAGCCTGTGAACGAAAACCTCTCTACCAATGCTCCATTTGCGTATCCAAATCCATATTATGCTGGGGCTAGCTGGGAGGGCAAGAGCTCATTCCAAGAGCAAAGTAGAAAATTGTACTTTGCCAACCTGCCTGCTAATTGTGAGATAACCGTATTTTCGGCCGCAGGAGATTTCTTAGATCAAATTACACACAGTGCCCAGTATGATGGCAGCGATATACGTTGGAACCAAACTTTTGGGGCAGAAGATGCTTCGCAAAATGTGTACAGCGGTGGCGAACACGCTTGGGATTTACTTACCGAAAACACACAAATAATCTCAAGAGGATTATACATATTTACCGTTAAAGACCTAGATACTGGCAAGCTGTACAAAGGCAAGTTTGCCGTTATTAAATAAAGAATTTTAAAACAAACAAAAATGAAAAAACAATTACTAGTATTAACGTTAGGATTATTTGCTATCCTATTTACAAGTGCTCAAACCTCGGTTTCAGTAAGAGACCTACAGTTTGTAAGTGTAACAGACCTTGCAGCTTGCAAAGATGCAAGTAGTTATGATGGCCAGACCATTAAAACGGTAGGCATTGTAATGCACAATGGTAACCTCACTGAAGTTGCTTCAGGATCGGTAAACGGAGGGTATAGACCAGGCGTGCACATAATAGATACGGCTACAGGAGCCGCTATGGGAGATTTCAATACAATTCAAATTCACGGCGTATATGACGATGGACAAAGTCAACCAGTTACGGCACTAGATAATTTAGTAGCGGGTATGATTGTAGAGGTGATAGGTGAAATGGGTGGATTTAGTGGTGAGACACAATTATCTCCTTCAGATGCATCTTCTGTAGAAGTGATAGGAACAACTACGGCACCTACTCCAGCAGTAGTAAGCATTGGACTGTTAAATGATAAGAGTAGAGTAAATAAACTGCCTACTGGTGAAGCATGGGAAGGTTCATTAGTGACGGTAGAAAACGTTACTGTAGTAGCTGTAAATGCATTTAGTGGTGGAACAAGAGTAAGTTTTGACATCAGTGATGCCAACGGAAATACCATGAATGTTTCAGATAGATTTATCGCTCAAAAATTAGTAGGATGGGTGCCAAGAAACGCGTCTAGTCCACAACTAGCAGGTGAGTTTGTAGCCCCTATTGTTGGTACACAATACGAGTCTATTACGGGTATTGTATTGCACTCGGAAAACGGATGTACAGGTGGTACAGGTAGAGGATATGAATTAAATCCATTTGATACGAGTCACTACAAGGTAGGAGATACACCTCCTAGTATTACAGATGTGACGAGAAACCCACTGGTACCAAGTAGTACAGAAGATGTAGTGCTTTCTGCTCAAATCATTGATTTCAACGGAACTGTTGTTAGTCAAACACTGTATTACACCACAGACATTGACGCTGAGAATACGAGCTTTACTGCAGTACCAATGACGCTCAAAACAGGGTCTTCAGATGAGTTTGAAGCAACTATACCAAAAGCAGCTGATGGTACTATCATACGATATTACATCAAGGCAACAGATAACGATGCGAATGAAAGCTTTGAACCATTTACGGCAAGTACAGCAACCGGTTCTACTTCGTTTTATACGGTTAAAGATAATGGACTTTCTATAGTGGATCTTCAGTATGTTTTAAATCCTACGTCAGATGCTAGTCCATACAAAGATCAGGAAGTTACCGTCAAAGGTTACATCACTGCGAGTGCAAAGCCTTATGACTTAGAAGATATATACCTCCAAGATAAAGATGCTACAGAGTGGGCAGGTATACACCTAAGAGGAAGTGCAGATTTGCTGGAGCTCTGGAGAACAGAAGAAGTAGAAGTGACTGGTGTGGTGAGAGAAGTATTTGGTTTTACGGAGATAGAGGTAACGTCTGTATCTAAGACAGGTAAAACGGCTGAAATACTACCGATAGAATTGCCGGTAAGCGATAGCCTTGGAAGAGCAAATAATGGATATGAAAAATACGAAAGTATGCTAGTGAAAATGGTAAATGATGGTGGAAAGGTAAAAATAGCTGACCCACAGTTTAATCGATTTGGTGAGTGGACAGCAGCAGATGATACCGCTGCAAACTTTGCCAATAGTACAAAGGTACAGGCAGGTGTGAAAAATGGAAATAACAACTCGTCACTTTGGGTTTCTGTACTAGCGGACAGTGCTTTTGAAACACAAGACGGAATACTTGAAGTGCCTCTGGTGAAAGCAAGACAAGGAATGGAGATGGATGCCTTAGTAGGCATAATGTACTACGGTTTTGGTCAGTTCGCTGTCAAGCCAAGAAACAATGATGATCTAGAAGGATTCAGCGTTGAGTTAGACTCAGCTGAGTATGCTAAGGATACAGCAACAAACGCTGTACCTACCTTCCAAGCGTTGGGAGTGACATTTTATCCCAATCCAGCAAGCAATGTGATCACTGTCAAAACAGAGAGCAATGCAACGGGTAATGTGGTTGTAAGAAGTCTAGATGGTAGAATAATAGCAAGTAAGCAAGTAGTAGGTAGAGCAACAGTAAATGTAGCTGCACTTACGCGTGGTGTATATGTTTTAGAATTTACAAATGACCAAGGGCAGAGAGCATCTGCTAAGTTCGTAAAACTTTAATGAATAACCAATTGAGATATGCAAACAAGGGGCTTAGCACACTGGTGTTAAGCCTACTTGTTTTTGTTTTTTCATGTAAAAAAGGAGAACAGCTACCCAATGCAGCACCAGAGACTGCTTTGAGCATAGAGGCTATCAACCTTACAGGAGAAAACAGGCTGAATAGTACCGTAAATCTCACGTGGTTTGGTACAGATATCGATGGTTTTGTACAGTATTATGAGTACAAGATAAACGATGGTGAATGGACCCGCACGCAGACACAAGACAGTACGTTTTTGTTTCGTATAGATCCAGATCAAGACTCTACCGACATAGATTTCTATGTACGAGCAGTAGACAATGAAGATGCCCAAGACCCAACTCCAGCATTTCTCAAAGTACCTTTAAAAAACACCGCACCAATAGTAATTTTTGAAGAAGCAAGTTTGCCTTCAGATACTACTAACTTGGTTATTACATTTCGCTATACAGCGTCAGATCCAGACGGCAGTGAGACTCTTAGACAGGGTTTCTTAAGAGCCAATGATGGCGACTGGGAAGCAATAGACCTTAACCAAAAATTAGTCTCGATAATGCCACAAAACACGAATGTCATCGGAGTAGGCGATGCAAGTGTTTACTACGGATTATCGACCACACCAGCCCTGACAATCAACGGATTTGTAAACGGAGGGGATAACGTAATACAACTAAAAGTAACGGATATTGCCAATGCAGAAAGTGCTATAGATAGCGCAGACAGTATTTATGTGAAATCACAAACCGGTGATTTACTAGTAGTAGGCGGTCACAATGCCAGCATATCTGCACAATATAAAAACCTTGTGCAAAGGAGCTATGCCAAGGCAGATTTTGTCAATTTTGCAGGAAATAGTGGTCTCAATCAGCCTAAATTTTGGGAACCTACATTTAGCCTCATGGCAGGTAATTATGATAAGATATTCTTCCATTCAGATGAAGCAAATTTTAGCAATTCACTCACAGGAGCAGATGGTAAAATGTTAGATTTTGCAGCACCTGTTATTCAAACACTTATTGACAACAATAAAAAAATATTGGTTTCTACTGCATTTGCAACAGGAGCAGACCTCTCTACCATAGGAGGAGTTTTATCGATAGACAGTTTTAGTCCAAGTAGGGGACAAGCCTTTTTTACAAATGACAGCTTTGCTATCAGCCAAGACGCCACATACCCCGACTTGCAACCGTCCAATTTTTTGCTAGCAGCAGACCCATTTTATCCATCAATAGACGCAGAAGTATTTTATAGCGCACAACTGACACCGAGCGGTGGTTGGACAGGACCTAGCACGATTGCCATACGTAGGAGAAACACGAATAATAACATAAATTTGGTGTTGTTTACGGTAGAATTACACAAACTCAACAAACTTCAAGCCAACCAAAACCAGGTAATATCTAAAATACTGAATGAAGCATTTAATTGGTAGTATACTAGCTTTATGCCTTGCCATATCTAGCTACGCACAGCTAGGAACACTGCAAGGCGTGCTTACTGCAGAAGAAGACGGTGAAAAACTCGTAGGGGCATATGTACGTATAGTAGGCACCTATGGAGCCGCTATAACAGAAGCAGATGGTTCATACAAAATAACAAATATCAAGCCGGGAACGTACTCCATAAAGATTGCTTTTATTGGGTTTCAAGACAAGGTATACAACGATATAGATATACAAGGAGGCAGACCCAAAACACTAGATGTGAAGATGACATCGCTTACCAACACCTTCGAAACAGTAAAAGTAGTGGGTAAGAAGAAAGTTGTAGAGCTAGACGATGCGAAGAGTGCTATCACACTAGGCAAGAAAGACATTGCGGATATGAATGTGCGAGACGTACAAGAAGTAGTAGCCATACAAGCAGGTGTTTCTAAATCTCCAGATGGCATACAAATACGGGGTGCTCGTGTATACGAAACGTCCTTCAATGTAGATAATATAAGTGCTCAAGACCCCCTAGCAGGTACAGGTTTTGGTGTTCAAGTAGCCAGCGGAAGTATAGGTGAGCTGGAGCTAATAACCGGTGGAGCAGGTGCGGAGCATGATGGAGGAACAGCTGGTGTTATTAGTACAACCATAAAAGAAGGTTCAGAAAAATTTGAAATAGCAGGAAGTTGGCAAAGAGATAATTTTGGGGGTAATCCAAGCTACGGTTGGAATACCGATATAGGTGAGCTCTCTGTGGGAGGAAAGGTGAAAATAAAAGACAGAAAGTTTTACTATTTTAATAATGTCACGCTCAACCTCACAGATTACTACTTTGGCCCTACAGCAGATCAATTGCATAGTTCATTGTTTGCAACCAATGATAGTATGTGGGCACCACGGCAGGCCAATCAGTTTACACACACATTTAAGCTAAGTCATGAGTTGAATCAAAAGACGAAAATATCAATAACCAATCAACATAGTTTAAGTATCAATCAAAATACACGAACACTTCAGATTGTAGGGTTCGACGCTATTTTAGCTCCTGGTTTCCAGTTTGATAGAAGCTTGAACCTGGATAACGCAACAACCTATACGCATCACTCTAACCTCACGGCTATTAATGTACGCCGTACACTTACCAAACAACTTGTTGGAACACTCGCATTGGGTAGGTTGTTTACCAATTTGCGTGCAGATGCCAATGGCAGATCTTTTAGAACTGAGAGTGTAGACCAAGTTTTTGATGAGCAGAGTATTGTTACAGATCCTGTTCAAATTTTTAATCCAAATGGGAATGTACAATTCGTACTGCCCGGTCCTGGATTGATAAATAATGGCGGAATAAGTTCGCTGTGGCATGATCATTATGCTAAAGAGCATACCATTAAAACAAGTTTCCGTTATTACCCAGTGAATAAGACCCACCAGATGAATTTCGGTTGGGAGCAAAAGTTCAACGAGTACCAATGGATAGATGTAACACGACCTTGGGTAGGAGCACCTATTCAACTCAATGATAGTACAAGTACCCCAAGCATTAGTATAGGATCGTCGAATGATATATGGAAAGTCAAGCCAAATAATGGCGGTATCTTCTTCAGTGATAAGATTACTTATAAAGGCATCATTGCTAACTTAGGTGTGCGTTTCAACTACTGGGCACCTGGCAAGTTTGCAGATGACGCTGTGAACAATCCAAATGCTCCCGTAATAGGCCAAGTGAGAGACGATTACAACAGCAATACGGTAAAGGTTTTTGGTCTGAGGTACAAGGCAAGAGTATTACCAAAGATTAATGTCTCGTTTCCTGTTACAAGTAACAATGTGTTGTACTTCAATTATAGCCATAGTATGCGACTGCCACATCCACGTTTTGTGTATGCGGGTTTAGATCCTGAGTTTCAGGATAGAAGCTTCCTCTCGTTCTTGGGCAATCCAGACTTAAATCCGGAGGTGAACGTTTCGTATGAAGTTGGTTATAAATCACAAATTGGAAAAAACATTGGACTTACACTAGCAGCTTACAACAACAATAGGTTCGACTATATCGTGAGCCGTAGGGTTATTGTAAATGACCAAACAGGCAGACCCGTGAGTAAGACGATGTACATTAACCAAGACTATGCTAAAGTACAAGGGGCAGAGGTTAATTTAATATGGCGTGTAACGCAATACCTGCGTACGTTTAGTAACGTAGCGTATCAGTTAGCTAAAGGAAAGAGTAACAGTGCTAGAGAAAGTAGCTTACAGATAGAGCAAAATGGCGAAGTGCCGCTTAGTTCGGAGCAGTACTTGGCTTGGGATAGACCTTGGAATATTAATCTAGGAGTGGTTTTCGCCCCAGATACTACGTTCAGGCTCTATGGTAAATGGATGCAGAGAATGCAGCTATATTTTAGCTCATCGTACCAAAGTGGGTTCCGATATACACCGATGATACGCGAAGGAGAAAATCAATTGGGCAGACCAGAGTATGCCCCAGATTTGAACTCATTCCTAGAAGAACGTGCTACACCTTGGATAAATGGCGATATTAAAATCACCAAGACATTTGCTAACAAAAAGAGTAAAGGAATAACGCTAAGTGTAGAAGCGCGTAATGTATTCAACAACCAAAATGCTCAGATAATAAACGCTGTAACTGGAAGAGCTTGGGAGCCCGGAGATGACTTGCCAAACAATCAGCGAGATGATAGGTATCTTGGACCAGAAGAGAGTGGAACACCACCCAATAACCCTGCTAGATATCAGGCCCCACGTCAGCTTATTTTTGGTATTAGCTTCAGATTATAAAGAAGAAAAATGCCTCTACCTATTCTGGTGCTTCTTATAGTACGATACATCAAAAAAATAAAAAATAGAAAGGCTAATTAGTCAGTCGTCCTGCGGTAGGTTCTTTGATTCAGAAGTAGAAGTGACGGTTCTGTAAATATCCTCCTCTATTCGTCTAGCTCACTCAGTTCCAACCACCTGTCACCTTTGGTAGATAGGTCGGATAGTACGATTCCCAGTCGTTCTGTAGCTTTAGATATGATGTCAAAATCTGTCGCGTTTTCTGCCAGTTCTGCTTCTAGTATGGTTTTTTCTTCTTCGAGTTTTTCTATCTCTTGCTCTAGTGCTTCAAACTCATACTTTTCCTTAAAACTGCGTTTGGTCTTGGCAGCTTCTTGCTTTGGTTTTTCAGCCGCTTCTATAGCTTCTTTCTTGGCATTTTTCTTAAGCTGTTTTGCCTGGGCTTCTTGCTCTAGCCGGTATTCAGTGTAGCTTCCGTTATAGTCGCGTATTTCCCCTTGCCCTTCAAATACAAAAATGTGTTCTACAATGCGGTCTAGGAAGTACCTATCGTGACTTACTAGGATAATGCACCCGCCAAAATCTGCTAGGAACGACTCCAACTTATTGAGTGTTAGGATATCCAAATCATTGGTAGGCTCATCAAGGATAAGAAAATTGGGATTTAGCATTAAAACGGTTAGTAGATAGAGTCTTCTTTTTTCTCCGCCACTTAGCTTTTCTACGCGTTGGTTTTGCATCTGAGGGGGGAAAAGAAAGAGTTTTAGCATTTGGCTAGCGGTCACTTTAGCTCCATCAGCTAAGGTGATTACCTCAGCCACGTCTTTCATTACGTCGATTACGCGTTTTTCAGGTTTCAGGTTTTTCATTCCCTCTTGGCTATAATAGCCAAAAACAATAGTGTCCCCACGGTTTATTTTACCACTATCTGGCTGTTCCAGATTCATCACCATATTGAGAAAAGTGGATTTACCGCAACCATTTTTCCCTACAATTCCTATCCGTTCACCTTTTTTGAACGTGTAATCAAATCCTTTGAGAATAACTGTTTTGCCATACGCCTTGTGAAGCTTTTTTAGCTCGAGAATTTTACCCCCAATACGGGTCATTTTTACCGCTAGTTCTAGGTCTTGGGTCTTCTTACCACTTTTGGCCTTAGATTCCGTTTCATAAAATGCAGAAATACGCGATTTGCTCTTGGTAGTACGCGCCTTAGGACTGCGTCTCATCCACTCCAGCTCTGTTTTCATTAGCTGCTGAGCCTTTCCAATTTCTGCAGCATTCGCAGCATCCATTTCTGCTTTTTTCTCCAAGAAGTAAGCATAGTTGCCACTATAGTTTTGCAGCCTACCGTCAGTCATTTCGATAATCTGATTACATACTGAGTCCAGGAAGTAACGATCATGGCTTACCATGAGGATACTCATATTGGAGTTGCTTAGGTATTTTTCTAACCACTCTATCATATCCAAGTCGAGGTGATTGGTAGGCTCATCGAGTAGAAGTAAGTCTGGATTTTGGAGTATGGCCAAACTTATGGCCAGTCGTTTCTTTTGCCCACCACTAAGTGAGCTTATGGGTTGGTCGTAGTTGGTAATGGTAAATCGGGTAAGGAGTTCTTTAAGTTTCCGCTCAAAATCCCAAGCATCGGCTTCATCCATGGCGGCCGAGGCGTTTTCGAAATTTCGCTGCGTCTCTGTTGTGTAATCCTGCGTTTGCGCTTCTAGTGAAGCCTCATACACACGTATAGTTGCCATGATATGCGAGCTGCTATGGTCTATGAGTTCTTGTATGGTTCCATCATCAAAGGTGGGTTCTTGTGGTAAATAGGCAGAGCGTATTCCTTTTCGGAGTCGTACTATACCATTGTCGGGTTCTTCTACCTGAGCGAGTATTTTTAGCAAAGAGCTTTTACCTGTACCGTTATTGGCAACTAGAGCTATTTTATCTCCTTTGTTGATGCTCAGGTCTAAATCCTGAAAGAGAATCCTCTCACCCAAGTCTTTACTCAGGTTTTCGCCGTTTAGGTAGTTCATAAGTTACGGCGGTAAAGGTAAAGTGAGGCAGCGTACTATCAAAAGATAGTTTTTAGGATAAAAAAGATGACGCAATGATTACTAGCTACATTATTTCAATGTGCCTGAGTAATTGTTTTTTTGAAAATATGATTATGTACTCGTCATTAAATATTGGCAAAAAATTACGACAAGCTAGGAAGTTGAGCAACTTAAGTATGGCACAGGTTGCAAATGAGCTTCATATCTCATCCCGGATGTATGCTTATATTGAGACAGAATCAAGTAGCGTTACATTGGAGCGATTGATAGATATTTGCAACATCTTTGAGTGTACACTGTCACAGTTGCTTGAGTTGGATGAAATATAATGTGTTTCATTGTTAGCGTCAATATAGTGTACCCATTGCCCAAATAAAATGCTGTCCAACTTTGGGATATGAATGACAAACGGCTAGCTTTCCTCATAAGTGGAAACAAACAACAGATAAGTCTACTCGATTATTTTCTACTGCTAAATGCGTTCTTAAGGCCGGTGGCTTTAGTGATGTCAATTTTAACGCTACCTACATAGATAGACGCTTCTACGCGTATCGGTACTTTATTGGCATCGGCACTTATCCAAATAGTCATATCATCCTCGTCTTTAAATACACGATCTACCACAAGTTGCGGACGTAGTTTATAACACACTACCTTACCTAAGTCAGATTTAATGGTTTCCTTGCCCAAGTACTTAAACTGTAGGTTGTAGATCTCCTGGTCCAAGTAGATATCTATTGGGAAGGATGTACCTACAACTGTATTTTCATAATCGATGGTACGGGCATAGAATATACCGCTCACTACATCTTGCACGTAGGCTGGCATATCCATACTCTTCTGTTGACCCGTCATGTGTTTTTTCGCGTGGTCGTAAAAGACAAGGTCCTCATCGCGGTAGTTATCCTCCTGTACATTTTTGTAGTACTTGATTGGAGCAATACTTTTTTTATCTAAGAAGCTAACAAAGTGATCCCGTACCTTAAATGCCCAATCAAATGTACGGTATGTGCGTCCGTATGCGCTTATCTTGTATGTCTCACGTCCGTTAACTGTTACAGGCTTGTCTGCTACTTTGATGCTAACGCTTGCTGCATTGATCCATCCATAATGCACTCTATACTTGAGCTGCTCGCCATGCATAAATGCTTCGTTGCTGGTAGTGCGCAGCTCTTGGCGCTCCATCCCTTCGTTAGTATAAGCACTGGTAAGGACCAAAAGTAGGATGAGCAATAGGGTAGGTATGTGTTTCATGGCTGTTTGGTGTGTCTAGCTACAGATCCAAATGACATGCCAAAAATCGTATAGTTATGATAAGACCGTACAAAGTTGCTTATTTGCAAGCAATATTAAGGATATACTACATGATACTCAAACAATATATTGCAGTTTTAATTGGGATGATTACGTGCACTAATGTATACAGTCAGTACGAAAATTCATTTTTTGATAATGATAAATACGAGCAGACAATAGATTCATCGCACCTCCAGTTTCATGTTGACAACATGAGCTATTTTCGCAATGCAGAGTACCTTTCAAGAGTAGACAAAGGCTCTACCTATATCGGCACACAAGTAATGCCTTACGTACAGTATGCCTTCAATGAAAAAGCTCAAATTTATGCGGGGTTTAATCTACGATATGATTTTGGCAATCCAGATATACGGAGCATAGAGCCCTATTTTAAATTTACTTTTACCGATGTTCTCAAGCATAATATAGTCTTTGGTAGTTTGAATGGAACGCTGCAGCACGGGATGATAGAGCCTTTGTATGATTATGAGAAAGTAATTACTGATCGCTTTGAACAAGGACTACAAATCACCAAACCGGGCAAACGGTTATCCTACGATGCTTGGATAGACTGGCATGATATGATATACTACAATGATCCGAAAAATGAACGCTTTGTGGCAGGGTATAATATGTACCTAAACCTGCTAAATAATGACCAGAATAAACTAAGTCTGAATGCTCAAGGTCTAACAGTGCACAGTGCTGGTGAGATAGATTTCAATAGCTCTCCAAATGCTGTAGAGTACAATTTCGCATACGGTTTGGAGTTTACACATGTTTTTAATGAGCATACGCAGTTGTACATGGCGGGCCATGCTGCTTTCTATGAAGACAGAAGTGACAACAAAGTAAATGGGATAATAGACGGTGTTGGGCAATTGGGTGTACTTAGGCTTACACACAAGGAGTATCAGTTTGTGCTTAACTACTGGGATAGCTATCAATACCAAGGACCATGGGGCGAGCAGCTGTATCATAGTGTGGGGATAAAAAACTTCCCTGTTGTACACGATTACCGGAAGATGATAGGAGCTCGTGTAGGCTATGAGGTTAAAATAGGAGAGAACTTGGTCTTCTTGAACAGGCTAGGATTTAATTACAATATTCACCCCAATAAGCTAGATATTACAATGGAAAATTACCTGCGCTGGCATTTTAAGACCAAGAAACGTAAGGTGACCCTTTACTAGCCAACGGAGTTGAGTGACTGTCCGATGCAGTCAGCCGTCAATTCAATTCGCTATTTATTTGGGCAATTACAGTTTTTAGTAGGACCTTTATACCGGTAATGTTTTTTGCTTTTGCAGCTATCAAATACAAGAATAAGACTCAATCCTAAAACGATGATGGCGAATGTTTTTTTCATTGTTGGTGCGAAGATAGAACGATAGCAGTAAGTAGTTAGTACTTTTGTCCACTTCAGTATATGAGAGAAACGATAAAAATAATGCTCAAAGGAGCAGCAATGGGTGTAGCAGAGGTTATTCCTGGTGTTTCAGGAGGTACACTTGCTTTCATCACAGGAATATATGAGCGATTACTCACTTCTATTGGAAGTGTCAACCTAGGCTTGTTCAAAATATTCAAAGAAAAAGGGATAAAAGCAGTATGGCATAAAATTGACGGCCTTTTCTTGGCAAAACTATTGGGAGGCATGGTCATAGGATTTGTAGTAGGGCTAAAGCTTGTGGTACAACTGCTTGAGACACATCCGGTGCATATATGGAGTTTCTTTTTTGGATTAATCGTGGCGTCTATTCCTCTTATAGGTAAGCAAGTAAAACGATGGAGCGGCCTAGAAATGGTGCTTTTGGTACTAGGGGCAGTATTGGTCTATGGGGTGACCATAGCGGCACCAAGTCAAGGAAGCGAGCATTTGTTTGTCGTATTTCTAGCAGGAGTTATAGGTGTATCAGCACTTATGTTGCCCGGTCTTTCAGGCAGTTTTGTATTGCTCTTGATGGGTATGTACACCATTATAATGCCCGCTATAGAAGAATTTACCCATCATCCTTTTGGTCCAGAAACGCTCACTATAGTGGCTTTTGGTATAGGAATGGTGGTTGGTCTATTGACGTTTGCCAAGTTGCTTACCTTTACGTTTAATAAATATCCGAATCCAACGCTTGCCGTACTCACGGGCTTTCTTATTGGCTCGCTAAATAAGGTGTGGCCATGGCAGGCGGTATTAGAAACGCGGACCAATAGTAAAGGAGTAGAAGTGGTAAAATTTTCCGAAAGTGTACTTCCAACTAGTTTCTCTCAACTAACCGAAAATTTTCTTTACGGTACCAATCCACATCTACTGGCAGCAATTGGAATAATGATTGTTGCGATGGTCTTGGTTTTCTTATTGGATAAATATAGCCCAGAGGTAGAATGAAAAAATATGGAGTTATTGGATTTCCAGTGAGGCATTCAATGTCGCCGGCATACTTTACTGAAAAGTTTGGTTTACTGGGTGTCAGCGACTGCCAATATGCTGCATATGAATTAGCCAATATTGCAGATATTAAGAAATTAATTGTCCAAGAAAACTTAGCTGGCATTAATGTTACGGTACCACATAAGCAAACCATTATCCCATTTTTGGATCACCTAAGTGAAGCTGCTAAAACGATAAAAGCCGTAAATACAGTAACAGTAAAAAATGGTCTATTATATGGTGACAATACGGACTATATGGGCTTTAGCAGTAGCATAAGGGAACTGTTACCTACAGAAAAAATTCAGGCATTGATTTTTGGAACGGGAGGTAGTAGCTTAGCCGTTCGGTATGCTCTTATTCAAATGGGTATACCGTACAAGAGTGTATCTAGAGGGGCTACCGCTGATTTCACGTACGATGATATTACGCCTAGAATTGTTCATGATCATAAACTGCTCATTAATACCACACCACTCGGGATGTTCCCAGATATAGGAACATGCGTTACAATTCCGTATGATGCAATAGGAGAGACCCATGTATGTTATGATCTGATTTATACCCCAGAAGAGACAGAATTCCTGCGGAGGTCTAAGGAGAGTGGAGCACGACTAAAAAATGGATTAGAAATGCTGAAAACTCAAGCAGACCACGCCTGGGATATTTGGAATTCATAACATAAATAATGTACCTTGCGTAAATTATCATGAAAAAAGCACTACTGTTACTATCTTTAGGTTTATTTTTAATTGCTACACAAGGGTGTAAGAAACCACCACTTCCTGTGCTGGAAGAGGAAACCAATACTGGAGGAAACGGTTCTGGCGAAGGAAACGGTTCTAATGGAGGAACAGGGGAGGTAGAAGTGAGTGAATTCGTGGGTACATGGGATTATACGAAGGTAGATCTCACTAACGGTATCCTGAAAATTATGGGAAATGATATTGGTACATTTACAGGTACCGGTAGTAACATTGTTGGAGAAGTTGTGATTACAGAAAATCCGAACAGGTATACAACTCGTTTGTCGTTTACTGCAGACATAAACGCAGAATTTGCTGGCCAGCAACAAGATCAGCAGAGTGATGTGCCTACTCAAGAAGGTAGTGGAACGTGGACAGAGAGTAATGGAGAAATATCCCTTACTGACGATAACGGAAATGACATAGCGGTATTGAATAGTTCCTCTTCTCGAATAGCTTTTTCAGGTGAGTTTAGCGTAGAGATTCCGGCACAATTCTTCACCTTGGATGCGACGTCTGACGTGATATTTACCATTGAAAAATAGTTGAATATAGTGCCGTAATCAGAGCTGTGAATGCAGTCTTTGGTTGAGCTGTATGCTGCCGTTGGGCTAGTCAATTCCTGCTCTGCACAACCGTCTTCTTTTAAAGGCCAACTGTATTCGATTAAAACTAAGTCTAGTCACAATACATACGTGTGCACATAACGCCATCCCGAAGCGAGTAGGATTTAGTAAAGGTCTTCGTACAAAGGGAGGATGTTGCTCAACTTATAGTTCAATGCATGCTCTTTAGCCTGTTTTTTAAATTGGACAAGATTATTGTCTTGTAGAATTTTGAGGGCGTCTGTACCCATTTTTTCGGTATCACCGATATCGCTAGTGTATCCTGTAATACCATCAATATTTACCTCTGGCAGTCCACCAGTATTGGTACTAATAACCGGCACTTCACAGGCCATAGCTTCAAGTGCGGCAAGACCAAAACTTTCCGTTTCTGATGGGATGATAAAGAGATCTGCTATGCTAAGTATTTCCTCTACAGCTTCTTGTTTGCCAAGAAAGGTTACGTCTGAGCAAATATCACAGTTTCTACATTCTTCTTCTATTTCTGCTCTTTCTGGTCCATCACCTATTAGCAATAGTTTGGCAGGAATAGTAGCCGCTACTTTTCTGAAAATATCAAGTACGTCGGGAACTCTCTTTACTTTTCTAAAGTTAGAGGTATGCACGAGTATCTTTTCGTTATTGGGAGCTATTGCTTTCTTAAAATGATCTTTAGGTTGTTTATTAAAACGATTAAAATCGATAAAATTAGGGATAACATGAATCACTCCATTATAACTGAAGTTCGTAAAAGTATCTCTTTTAAGACTTTCAGATACGGCTGTTACTATGTCGCTCTCGTGAAGTGAGTAGCTCACTACCGGTTCATAGCTTTGGTCTTTTCCTACCAATGTAATATCAGTACCGTGCAGGGTGGTAACGATTTTTAGGTCTATGCCCTCTCTAGCCAATATATGCTTGGCAGTCACAGCAGCAGCAGCATGTGGAATAGCATAGTGCACATGAATAACTTCCAACTTATGTGCTTTGGCAACATCCACTATTTTACTGGTTAGTGCTATCTCATATGGTGCAAACTTGAAAAGCGGATAGTTATTAAAGCTTACTTCGTGATAAAATAAGTTCTGATTAAAGATACCCAATCTCACGGGTTGGTCGTAGGAGATAAAGTGTACGGAGTGACCTTTCCCTGCTAGTGCCTTTCCAAGTTCAGTGGCTACTACACCACTACCACCAAATGTGGGATAACAAACGATACCAATATTCATGCTTATATATCTACAAAGATGAGGCTATTCTGGTTTGGAAACTAGCAGATTAAGTATAAAAAAACGAATTTACAGTAGCTTAATCTAGTTTACACGGCTGCGGCATTGGGTCGTCTGGATTTCAATAGTGTACTGTTTTGGCAATTCATCTTGTGGCCCAAGAGTTTTGCCTAGGTTTTCTTTCTAGAGTTCATTCTTTTATGGTTGGCCTAAATCGAGTGGTACCTGCACTAAAAATTCTTGAGCAACAGATTTAAGGTTTTAATAGTGGGTATCAAATAAGCTTATCTCCCGCTCAGTTATTGGATTATATTCTCCTCAATAAGGGGAAGCACAGAGTGGAATATTAGTTAAGATACAGCCACTTTTGTTGGTGGATAGTGTCTCTACTGCTAGTATGTCAAATGTTAAAATAGATTTGGACCAAGCCATTTCTTGGCGGTTTTTAGATCAGTATCTTTGCGCTTTGCATAGTTCTCTACTTGGTCATTGCTTATTTTACCTATTGAAAAGTACTTGCTATTGGGATGTGAAAAGTACAGACCGGATACAGATGCAGCCGGATACATTGCAAAACTTTCTGTGAGACTTATACCGGTATGTTTCTCTACATCGAGTAGCTCCCATAAGGTAGCTTTTTCGGTATGATCAGGACTAGCAGGATAGCCAGCTGCAGGCCGTATACCTTGATATTTTTCTCGAATTAGCTCATCATTGGTAAGTTGCTCATCTACGGTATACCCCCAGATACGGGTTCTTACCTCGTGATGTAGGCACTCTGTGAATGCTTCTGCAAGTCTATCTGCAAGAGCCTTTACCATAATAGAGTTGTAGTCATCATGATCTGCTTCGTATTGTTCTATCATCTTCTCAATACCTATCCCTGCGGTTACTGCAAATGCCCCAAGGTAGTCTTTCTTACCTGAGCTTATTGGTGCCACGTAGTCTGCAAGTGAGAGGTTTGGTATGCCATTCCCCATTTTTCGTTGTTGGCGTAAGAAATTAAACCTCTTCCCTTCGGTAGTCAACAGAATGTCTCCATTCTCCTCATTGGCTTCATATATGCCTAGCACTGCTTTCGCTTTCAGCTTTTTGTGCGTGATAATATTGTCTAGCATCGCTGTGGCATCTGCAAACAATTTTTTGGCTTCTTCTCCTACATATTCATCTTCAAATATATTAGGGTATCTGCCACGCAGTTCCCATGTTTGGAAAAAGGGTGTCCAGTCAATGTATTTTCGGAGTATGTCAAGATCAAAATCTTCGTATACTTTTATGTTTCCGAGTTGAGTAGGAGCAGGAGGAGTGTAGTTGTCCCAATTAAAATTTGGTTTATTAGCCAATGCTTGCTCAAAGGTTAAAATATTTTTATCTGCTTGGCGAGCAGCGTGCTGCTTTGCAAGTTCTAGGTACTCTGCTTTGGTATCTGCTTCAAACTTGCCACGGGTAGTTTCCCCGATAAGCTGACCCGCTACAGGTACAGAACGAGAAGCATCGAGTACGTGTACTATAGGGCCGGAGTAGTTTGGAGCTACTTTTACTGCCGTATGTACACGGCTGGTGGTAGCTCCACCTATAAGCAGTGGGTACTTCATGCCGCGTCTTTCCATTTCAGCTGCCACATCTACCATTTCATCCAAACTAGGTGTAATAAGACCGCTGAGTCCTATCACATCCACATTGTGCTTTATGGCTTCATCTAGTATTTTAGCTGCGGGTACCATTACACCCAAGTCTACTATTGCATAGTTGTTGCACGCGAGTACTACGCCTACTATATTCTTACCTATATCGTGTACATCTCCTTTCACTGTGGCAAGGAGTATTTTTCCTTGTGTTTGCCCTTCAGATTTTTCTGCTTCTAAGTAGGGTTGTAAGTGAGCAACAGATTTTTTCATTACTCGGGCACTTTTTACTACTTGTGGTAAAAACATTTTCCCTGCTCCAAAAAGATCTCCTACTACATTCATGCCGGCCATTAGTGGGCCCTCAATTACATGTAACGGTTTTTCATAGTTTAGACGCGCTTCTTCTGTATCTGCATCAATAAACTCAGTTAGGCCTTTTATTAATGAGTGCTTTAGCCGCTCTTCCACCGTCTGTTCTCTCCAGCTTAGGTCTACTTCTATTTTTTTGCCGTTTCCTTTAACTGTTTCAGCAAGTTCTACTAGTCTTTCGGTGGAGTCTGTTCTTCTATTAAGCAAAACATCTTCTACGGCTGTTAGTAGGTTTTTTGGTATCTCCTCATACACCTCAACCATGCCTGCATTTACGATTCCCATATCTAATCCGGCCTGTATTGCATGGTATAGGAATGCAGAGTGCATTGCTTCACGAACAAGATTATTACCTCTAAATGAAAAGGAAATATTACTCACGCCTCCACTTACTTTGGCGTAGGGTAGATTTTCTTTTATCCAGCGTGTTGCGTTTATGAAATCTACCGCATAGTTATTGTGCTCTTCTATTCCAGTGGCTACCGTTAGTATATTCGGATCAAAAATGATGTCTTGCGGAGGAAAGTTGACTTCATTTACAAGTATATCGTAACTGCGTTTGCAGATATCAATTCTTTTTTGGTACGAGTCTGCTTGTCCTTTCTCGTCAAAAGCCATGACTACTGTAGCTGCTCCGTATCGTTTTATACGCGTTGCACGTTGTTTGAAAGTTTCTTCTCCATCTTTTAGGCTTATGGAATTGACAATGCCTTTACCTTGTATGGCTTTTAGCCCAGCTTCTATTATTTCCCACTTACTAGAATCTATCATCACTGGCACACGGCTAATGTCTGGCTCCGCAGCTATGAGATTCAGAAATGTGACCATGGCTTCTTTACCGTCAAGCATTCCTTCGTCCATATTAATATCAATCACTTGAGCGCCATTCTCTACTTGTTGCCGAGCTACGGTTAGTGCTTCGTCATAGAGATTGTTAAGTATGAGGCGTGCAAATTTTTTGGATCCCGTCACGTTGGTGCGTTCTCCTATATTTATAAAATTGATATTTGGCGTTTGAACCATGGGTTCTAAGCCACTCAATCGCAGGTAATTTTCTATTTGTCTTGACATAGATAAAATGGTTGAGTATGATTAGGAATTCAGAGAGGCTTATCTGTTCGCGACTCTCAGTCGTGATAGGATGTAGCACCTTATCGCCAGTTTTGGCTTTCAGGTTGCTAAGACTTCTCTGGGCCCAATCCCTCGGTCTTTCTTTATAAGCTATGCAAAGGTATTTAAATTGATGCATAAAAAAACCCGCAACTAAAGCTTAGCTGCGGGTTTTTTATTATTTGTTAAGATTAGCGAATAAGATCCACGGTACCTTCAATTGGCCCTTTGCCTTCATTTTCTACTCCGAATTCAAATGTATAGTTGATAATATAGAAGTAAGTTCCACTTGGGCATTCTATGCCAGTGTTATTTACTTTACCATTCCAAGAGACGGTAATGTCTTCTGATTCAAATACTCTCTCTCCCCAACGGTTGAATATTTTAATGCTATATTCTTTAATACTTTCCCCATCTATGACAAATGTATTATTGGAAATATCATCACCGGGAGTAAATACGTTATACGGTATTAGTTTTCTAATAAATGTATTGGGCACTTCCTTACATATGGTGTCTTCACAACCTCTATCGTTGGTTGCTATCAGGCATACTAGCCAACTACCTTTTCTGTCATCCCAATTATAGCAAGGATTTTCTTCGGTACTTCCACCTGGCACAGGCTCATCTTCAAATGTCCAAGCATATGAAGTTGCTCCAACGGATTTATTTGTAAAGCAGAATTCGGGGCGCCCTGAGCTGTCTATATCAAAGTCAGCTGTTACTGTTTGCACTTCTACAGTAACGGTATCTCTATCCCAACACTTTGGTAACTCGTCGTATTCTGGCGCCAGTATAACGTCATATGTACCCGGTTGTGAGTATGAAAATGATCGTGTCAACATGAGAGGATCATCATTATCCAACGTAGAATCTCCGTTGCCCCATATCCACTCTGCTCTAGTGTAGCGAGCATCCATTGTAGCAGTAAAATTAATTGCCTCATTTGGACATACAATCAATGGATCAGCAGCAATTGTTACGACTGGTCTAGGATATACTATCACAATAATTTTACGTTTTACAAGCAGATCTTCACTAGTATCTGGGAAGATTCGAGAACACCGAATGGCACCGCCGTCTACAGCATCTTCTTGTATGATATATAATTCGTAGGTACCTGGTGCAGTATATATATGACTGAAGGTATCCCCAATAGCTCCGGGAGTTTCGTTTGTATTATCTCCCCAAATCATTTGGAAAGTAGGAGTAGTTATGTCTCCTTTTCCAAAGTTGATTATCTCCACTGGATCACCGAGGCATATAATAGCAGAGTCTCTATTTCTATCTACTTCGTTTCTAAAACCAAATTCTGGCTGTGGCCCAGGTATGTAGATCATTTTCTTGATACTGTCGATACACCCGAGTTCTGAAGTTACGATGAGTGTAATTTCAAAATTGCCATTAGAGGTAAAGTTGTGCACTGGGTTTTGGAGGATACTCTTACGCGTGCCATCTCCAAAGTCCCATAACCAGCTTGTTATTCTTTCACAGGATAAGTCTGTACCATTACTGCAGGTATCTTTAGCAGCGCAGGGATCTACAAACCATGTGCTATCCTTGAATGACACAATCGTAGCACAGTTTACAATGGAGTTGCCAAATGTAAAGTCAGGGTTGAGGTCAGATATGAATGCTGTAAGACGTGTTGTGTCAGTACAGCCAATACTATCTTCTGCTACTATGGTAATTTCATACTCTCCTGGCTCGGTATATGTCCAACGGAGTGGCAGTGATCTAGTGCTGTCAAATACCACAGTAGTAGCATCCCAATCTGCTTGGAATGTTTCCAAAGGAGGACTTGCCACGTATCTGCTGGGGTCATTCCAATATTGTTTATCTTCAGCTATCGGGTAGGTAAATGCATCTTCTTCACCGTACTGATAGTAGCGTATATAATCGTCGACTACAACTTCTAAACCGTTGCACAATGTCTCGTTTTGCAGGCTGAATCGATTGGTGAACCCAACGTTTAGGAATCTTGCAGCTCGAGCATCACATCCAGTTGTACTATTTAGGATAGGTCCTGGAGTCATAGGTCCATTTCCGTATAATATTACGGTATCCAATACGTCTGGGTTACACTCATCATTACTTACGAGCTCTGTATACTGATATATGTGACGGTATAGTCCTGTAAGTTTATCTTTTACTCCATTTAATGAGGTATCTAGCATTAGGGTATCGAAACCAATTACAGAGGAATCTCTGAAGTGCAGGATGTGTTGCGTTTCAATATTTACATTTGGAATCACACTGGTATCAAGTCGATAAATTTTATCGCCTTGTCGCGTTACACCAAAGTCCTTATTTTTCTTTGAGTACACTTGGATTCCAAAATTAAAGAATCCACTTAGACCTGTTGTGTCTATACAGGTAGTGCCAGTTGGACCTAAGTAATAGGCAACTTCGTCTGCAGGAATTTCGCTATAGTTTAGACCTAATCGTTGTTCAAATAGATCTTTAATGATTTGGTCGGCATTGGTTCGAATAGCAATTACTTTCCAATCTTTAATGATAGAGGTTACCAGTGTCTCGATTGTATCTGTGATAAACACGTCTGTTTTGCCTTCTCTGCGCACTGCGTAAGTATTAGTACGGATAACGGAGTTATACAACCAATCTTCGCCATTATAGACAATATTTTCGTCGTTACGTCCAACAACAGGTCCAGTGTAGGGTTGGTAGTATTTAAAGTCTTCAAAGTAATACGATACCAGTGGTCCACGTCCAAATCCATTGGCTGGATAACCCCAATTCCAACGTATGTTCTTGATACTATCTTGTAGTGATGTGGTGAATCTGAAGTAAGCAGTATCTCCTGGGCACATGTAGTATTTTCCTTCGGGCGTAGGTAAGGGATATACAATCTCAAACGCTGCATCTAAGGGTAAGATTCTGAACAAATCGGGGTAGTAGAATGTATCTAAACATCTTGCTGGATGGTTGGCAGGAGTCACGCCTGGTATTGGAGTGCCATTACCTACGATGAGTCCAAGGCCAAAAGAGCCGATTGGGTTACGGGCGTATGGATCACCTATTTGTCCTGGGGTGTATCCTCTAAAGAAGGTAGTGCCTGTATTACCTACTAGGTCATAGGGCAGTACAAACGGCAACGGTATGTTTGGTTTCTGGCCAAATACATTCCCTCCATCAAATGCATTCCACGAGGCATCTAATGTAGGATCAAAACTAAATGTGTCATAGTTAACGGCAAACCATTGTTGTGTACAACCTGGTTTTGTCTCTGCAATGCTAAATTCTAGTATGTAATTTTGGTTTACGCCATCGAATGGGCATGGGAAACCAGAAACCCACTCCAAACCTTTTGCACTCGGCGGTATTAAAGCCAATTGCTTTGTTCCTTCAGACTCACATTGCAATGGGTGGATTGTATCTTTTTGCCAAAGCGTAATTATTTGACATGTTGCATTATCCAAGAACCAATTTTCTCTATGTGCAGCGGAATCTATAAATACGGCTTGTTTTACGACACGTGTTAAAATACCGAATTGTACTTGTTGTGTTACGTAATTAGAAGGTTGGGCATAGGCTGTGTCTGGTCCGTCTTCTATGACTGTAATGCGCGTCGATATGCTATCTGTAGATGCAATGGATATTTGCCAATCTGGCTGTATTGTTACTGTTTGTGGCCCTGTAAGGGTTTGAGTACTTCCGGGTGCAGCTCCTCCAGGTGCAGCTCCTACTGGCGGTTCTAGTTTCAATAAATTTATCGTTACACCAGCTGGGATAGTGAATTCCATTTCGTGATAGGTAACCGTCCATTTGGTTGTCCCATTGCCGGCTATTGGGTTGTTCCTGCCGAGTGAATCAGCGTTCCAGTATAGTGTGTCGCCTTGATTGGCATTGTTCGCCGTTACGAAGGTATCCCTCAAGATATCGTAATACAGCTTGGTGCCGTAGAAGGTGGATGGAGGACGCCTCACTATCCAATTACCAAGCCTTTCTTTATCATATCTTACTCCGGCAGGTATTAATACACCATTGTATGTGTAAGATGAATCTATTGGTATAGTTAAAACTGTATCTCCTGCTACTATCATCGTGTCAGCTGCATAAATGTTTACGGAGTAACATTCTTTTAGATTTTTGTTGACGCGTGTTTCACGGAATGGTTGGGTGTAGTTTCTTCCGTCTTGTAATGTTCTGTATATTTCGTCCCAAGGAGTGTACCAGTGGCATGGAGCACTATCTATACTATAGTTGCAATTGATGCCAACATTTTGGTTTACCCAAGGTCTACTATCCGTAGTACACTGTGGGGCAAAGTTGTCTCCTAACGACCATACTCTCCAAATATTTGGTCTGTAGTCTCTATTTGGTACTGGGGGCATAGCAGGCACCAAGGGCACTGCTACTTGTGCAGCATCAAAAACATACCTAAGTCTATTTTTGATGCCAAACCTGAAACTAATTCCAGGTGCCCCTGAGATAATATCTTTATGCCAAGTTGTTTTACCTGTAACCAATGATATAGCTGCTATGGAATCTTTGGCAGCGTCATAGTAAACCTTATAACCTTGTTCAGTGATTGTATCGGTTGATAATGCATATACGGAATCTGCAATAATTTGGTTGCCAGTCTCATCTTCTTCCCACTCACGGTATATCCAAGAATATTGACCTGTGGTTGTTTGAAAAACTCTATCAAAACTAAAAGAAGGATAATATGTCACAGAATCTTCATCTGTACGGTCAAAATCATTTCTGTAGAATGAAGATGCGTTAGTCATACAAACAGAATCTTCAATGATACATTGGTATGTTTGAGGGATAGGAATTCTATTGCCAGGAGCTTCTATGGCAGTTCCGGGACCTACAACCTCTATAGTGTCATACACTGTAACGTCACAAGGGCCAGCCACTACATTTAAGCTAATCATATATACTCCTGGTCCGTAGGCCGGCTGTGGGGAGTTGGGAGAAAGTTCTTGGTCATTTACGTTTTGTTGTCCCCATGGTGGTTGCCCATAATTCCACAAGAATCTTGTCACGGGAGATCCGTTGAGACCGGTAACGGTAAATACGGGTCGGTAGGGTGCACAAGCGGGGGTAGGTGCGCTTATTTTGGGCTCTAGAATAATATTAACAACAGATACGTTAGACACAAATGTATCTGAACAGCCATAAGCATTTACAATGAATGTAGGAAAGAATGTACCAGCGGTAGTATATAAGTTTTCAACTATTTTGTCTCCCGCAGGGCCGTTGAACCATTCTTGATTTGTACTTTGGTCTCCACTAGTGGTTTTACCGTTTCCCCATTCCCATTTGAATGAAGTTACATCGGAGAAGGGAACAGTAGAGGTGTTTTGGAAAACACCGTTAATCTGAAAACATCCTGGATTAGGTGGAGGTGTGAGGTTGGTGTATGATGCGCCGATTTTTGGAGCTACATCAAAATAGTCTGAATATATAATTTTGGTAATGCAACCACTTGTGTCTAAAGCTTCTACAATTAGGTCGTATTTTCCTCCTATTGGGTCAGCAAAGTTTACACAATGCTCAAATGGATAAGTTGGGTTGTAGAAAGTGTCTGCCTGACCGTCACTGAAAGAGTAAGTTACTCGTGACACTTTACCATCTGGTGTTTGAGTTGAGTCGATGAAACAAAACAAGTTGTTGTTGTAGCATTGGATTGAATCGTTTGATCTTCGTACATGTACTTCTGGCGATGGTTTTACAACCACAGAAAGCGTTTCGGTACATGTCCCTGCAAATCCATTCCCGGTAAAGGTTACGGTGTAATTTCCAGCTTTGTTATAGCTGTAACTTGCTTTTTCTGTAGTACTTGTTCCTGGATTGGGCGCGTCCCCAAAATCCCAACCAATAGTGGTAGTATAGCCTGGCGAGTTTGCTTCAAAAGCAATCAATTGTCCTACGCAAAATGTACCAGAGGTTGCCTGGGTTCCGTCTCCTAAAGTAAGTTGCGGATTACATTGTGAGTAAGCCATGGTACTGGCAAACACAAGCATAAGAGCAATAAATCCCTTACGTAGTGTTGTAGTTTTAATGAATATATTCATGCGTTTCTTCGGTTGTTTTGTCATTTCTTCTCTTGTGAAAGAGGTTGTAAATTTAGCGTGCTTCATCATACTTTTCAAATTATCTATCGTTTAAGGAACAATTTAATGCTTTTTACTTGCGGATTTTCGCCTTTGAGTTTATAGCTAATCTTGGCATAATAGGATCCATTTTTGCATATGCTTCCTTCGTTGTTTACTTTTCCATTCCATTTATTATCAGGCGTTTGCGATAAGAAAACTCGGCGGTTATTATTGTCAAATATTTGAAGAGAAAAATTCTCATACCCTACGATATCTACGGAATAAAAATCATTTACCCCGTCTCCATCTGGGGTGAAAATTTCGTAGAAAACTATGCTGCCCAAGGGGTCTATAGTGATATTTTTTGTCACTGTTGCGTTGCACGCATGGTTGACGACGGTTGATTTTAATGTGTGTGTTCCCACATTCAGTATTTCTAGGTCCACAACTGACGCGTTAGTGAATACTAATTTTTCGTCAAGGTGCCAGTTTCCAATGAGTCCATCTTCTAGTTCACACCGGAATTTACCAGGGCCTATTTCCTGGGTGGTTATATGAGCTGTTTGGGAACTAACATCAATGGATTTGGTTTGCTCTCCATTGGACACAAAAACGATGCCCGCTTCAGGTGTTTTTAAAACGTGAGTTGCTGTATTCTGTGCAACTTTCACACCATTTACGTACCAATTGGTGGGTTTAGCTTGAGTTAAAGATACGGTCTCGCCTACGCAAGGTTTCGTATTTGAAATTTTAAACTGGGAATGGATGGTTGCGGCTATTTTATTGGTTGGCAATACTGCTTCAAATTTGTCTGTTGATTGGCTTGATTCGGATACTATGGGTGGTTCTGATATCAATTTATCAGTTTGTAAGGTGTTCTCAGTATTCTTATTTTTGATAGCGCTGTAGTTTGGGTCTTTTGGTTGGGTGCCGGGCTGGTCTGTGAATCGTTCAGTGTTTGTTGTTTGTGCGAGGGAATCAATAACCTCTGGCGTCATTGTTTTGATTGCATCTGACTGCTCGGGGATTCTTGTAGTGCGGCTCACGCTTCCCGATGTGGCGTTGTTTTCGTTGTATATAACGATGCCTACTGCTGCAATGCCTCCCACAAATAGTGCAAGTTTCAGCAGATTAGTTGTAGAACTGAGGAAGCTCATAGCTTGGCCCAAAACACCTACAGACGGAGCAGTAGAAGCGGCCACATTAATCCATACATCTGGAGGTGTTGGGCTACTGTGTTTTTGCAGATTACTTTTCAGTAAGTGCTCAAACTCTGATATGTCTTTAAATTTGTTCATTCTTCAAACCAACCTTCTAGCCACATTTGCATTTGCTTGCGGGCTTTGAATAACTGCGATTTACTGGTGTTTTCATTGATGCCTAGGTGCTCACTTATTTCTCTGTGTGAAAAGCCATCTACTACGAACATATTGAATACGGTTCGGTAGCCAGGGGGTAGTTTTTGAACGAGTAACATCATTTTATCAGCATCCATACTTGTTTTTATCGTATGTGTGAGTTTCATGTTATGGGTATTTATCTCGGTAACATCTAGATGTATCTTACGCTTGCGAATTTGTTCTATGCTTGTATTTACAAATATGCGTTTCATCCATCCTTCAAAACTTCCTTGAAATTTAAACTTGCTTATATTTTTGAATACCTTAATAAAGCCCTCTTGGAGTGCATCCTTGGCTTCGTCTTGATCGTTCATGTAGCGTAAACATATACTGTACATTGTTCCAGCGTGTCGGTCGTAAATTGTTTTAAATGCATTATTATCCCCATTGCTACAAGCCTTTATCAATGATATTTCATCGTGTTGGTCATGAATGCTCATAGGGACAGTTCTTAGTATAGATGTACTGTTAGTTGGTAAGGTTGCCTGGTTATTGAATTTTTTTGACGTGGTACTTTTCGGCAAGGTATTCACGTAAATTCTCTGCATAATAGCCAACTGCTTCTAATGGCTCTATGATTTCCGTTTCATTGAGTCCATCAAGTACACGTTTGAACTGAATGCTGATTATTCTTTGCTCTGAATTGGCAATAAAGCTGGCCGAAAAAAGATGGAAATTGAGATGGGCTAATTCTTCCATGAACATGCTAAGGTGTTCTTCCTCGGGATAGTGACAAACGGGAGCTACAATTTGAAATACTCCAGCAATATCTTCTCTATTGAAGTATTGCCATTGGCTACTTTCTGTGGGTTGCCATATATCTACATAGAGTTCAGTGTTTTCGCCGCGCAGAACGATATACTCACCTTCATTTTCACATCGAATCTGATCTGGTTTTAGACTCAGGTGTTTTTCTATGGTTTTTTCAAATAAGAGGATGGCTTCTGGTGCTTGCATATATAGACGACAAAAATAGGCTACTTCACGAGAAAATTTTGCTTCTTATTGTTTCCATTTTGGCTAATGACTAGCGTATACGTCCCTTTTGTGGGATAAAATTTGCCCCGCGTTCCACGCACCAATGAACCACTGATGTTTTCTAAGAATTCTAGCAGTATTGAATGACTGTTGTACCCTTTGGTGCAACTTACAGATGTGCTAAGTAGTTCTTTGTTTTCACTATCAAGTATTGCTATGAGGATGCTGTCTGTCTCTTGCGTAAAAAAAACCGCATCAATAGTTGGAATACGCGTGTCCCACTTGTAGTTTAGTTTACCCCAATTCTCCTTGTGTTTTATCGTTGGTAATGGTAGCAGTGCAAATGTAGAATCTCGGAAGTTAGTACTCTGATATACGGGTTCTAGCTGTACCTTGTATAAGCTTCTACCGTGTGTAGCAATAATTAGGTCTCTATGGTTTTGCTGAATGGCGAGGTCATGCACAGGTACTAGCGGCAGGTTGGTCATGGGATAAAAAGAGGTGCCTGTATCCGTACTAATATACAGGCCCGCATCTGTACCCATGTAGAGTATGTTCTCGTTGTTTGGGTCTTCTATTAGGGTATTGATAGGTTCTGTAGGAAGGTTTGTGCCGATACGTTTCCAGTTTATGCCATTGTTTTTGGATAGGTATATGTAGCTGTCAAAGTGATCCCAAATATGCCCATTGAGTATAGCAAATACGCTATTTTGGTCGTACTCACTCGCTATTACTTCTTTGACCCATAAATTGTGTGGTAGGCCAGCCGTTATGTTTTTCCATGTCTTTCCGCCGTTTGGTGAGTAGTGTATGAGTCCATCGTCACTCCCCGTATAGAGCATTCCTTTCTTCACAGGGCTTTCCTCTATACAAGAAAGTGTGCCGTAGCTTACGTCGCCTTCCTTATCACCTTGTGTAAGGTCCTTACTGATAGTTCTAAAACTTTTAGCTTTGTTTTTGCTGCTGTGTAGTTTATTGCTTCCTATGTACAGTTTGTCTGAGTTGTGTGGTGAAAGTAGTATAGGGGTTTGCCAGTTCCATCGAAGGTGTGGCTCTTGCAGTGAATGCTTGGGATGTATACGGTGTCTTTTTCCAGCAGCATCTGTATACGTATAGTTACCGTACTGAGAGCCGGAGTATACAGTATTGTCTCTCGGGTCTACTTGTATTTGCATACCATCACCTCCCCCTATACGTCGGTAGGCATACTTGCCTTCTTGGTGCCATGCAGTGTTATAGGCATAGTCGTTTGGTCCCATCCACGTGCCATTGTCTTGCAATCCTCCGTATACATTGTATTTTTTCTGATGGTCTACTGCAACCGTATAAAATTGACCTACTGCCGGAGAATTGCATTTTATCCAGGTTTTGGCTCCGTCATAGCTTATGTTTATTCCGCCATCGTTTCCATTAATAAGGTGCAACGGATTTGTTGGATTCACCCAGATGTAGTGATGGTCTACGTGTACATTGTCTCCACCTGCAAAGTCGAATGTTTTGCCGCCATCTTTTGATTGAAGTAAGGGTACGCCTGCTATGAATACGTGATTGGTATCAGACGCATTGACGGCCACTACACCAAAGTAGTAGCCATAAGAATAGCAGACATTTTCTAAAGTGGTATCATGGGTTCTGTGCCAAGAGACACCAAAATCATTGCTGCGGTATAGCTCTGCTCCAGATACAGGATCTTCGAACATAGCCTCATTACTATTATACCAGTAGTTGTACAGGTCATTTGGCTCTAGTTTGCCTTTACGCATCATTGTTTTGAGCGTTTTGGGTGCATATTTTTTGTCGAGTTTGTTCTTGGCTAAGAAGTAATTCAACGTGGAATCTGTGAGGATGTAAAACGCCTCTTTGCTCATATCCTTAAAATCTTTTCGGGCTAATTTTTTAGAGATATTTTTTTCTTTGGCATATCGTTTTTGGTTGTCTATTAGTGCATATATGGTATTGCCACTTACAGATAGCCCGATTCTACCTATATGCTCACCACTAGGGAAAGCTGAAGAACGCTGCCACGTAGAACCTCCGTCTCCCGAAAGGTATACGCCACTATTTGCTCCACCTTCCCAAAAATTCCACCCTCTGCGTGATTTTTGCCACATTGCTGCTACCAGTTTGTTTGGATCGTTTGGATGCATTTCAATGTCTATGGCGCTTGTATTTTCGTCTATGTATAGGTTTTTTTTCCATGTTTTCCCACCATCGGTTGTTTTGTAAATTCCGCGTTCTTTATTGGGTGAGAACAGATTGCCCATGGCAGCTACATAGATTATGTTCGGGTCTTTTGGGTGCAGTATGACTCTGCTGATGTGTTGGGTACTAGCAAGACCAATGCTTTTCCAATCATATGTGGATGCTGGGCCATTTATATCAAACGTACATTTGAAAACTCCATATCCTGCGTAGCTTGATCTGCTAGAGTTGGCCTCGCCTGTGCCTACATAGAGTATTTTATTTGTCCAATTTACAGCAAGAGCACCGCAGTTGTTTGTATAACCGTTGCTATCAAATATGGGGCTGAAACTGTGCCCATTGTTATTGGTCTCCCATATACCCCCAGTAGCGTATGCTACAAAGAAGTGCTTACTATCATCAGGATCTATGGCCATGTCTACGACTCTTCCACTCATTATGGTGGGACCGATGCTTGTTGCGGCGATCCCCAGGTAGTGTGAAGATACATTCAGTGCTTTCCTCTCTACTATCGCAGACATACGCGTCTCGTGAGAGCTTGGTTCTACCGGGTTTGTAGGGTATTGGGCACGGCTGTAAGACGAAATAAGTATTACAATGCCAGTGAGAATACGGTGGATATGCATACAGCGAATGTAGTAAAATATGGCCTAGGTTTGACTGCCAAAGCTTAGGTGATATAGGAATAGTCAAGGTACGGCCTACTCTGTTGCCGTGTTGTAAAGTGGTGTCTACTTAGGAGATTTTATGTAACGCAGAGAGTAGGATTAAGCGTACGAATTTGCTCACCTACTAAAAGTAAGTCTTTCTCCCTTTTTGTCTTCGTTAAATTGACCATTGCTATATGCTACGTGACCAGAAACAATGGTTTGTTCTATTGCGGTAGTGAAAGTCTCTCCTTCGAGTGGGCTCCAAGCACATTTGTATAAGATATTACTCTTTGATACTTCCATTTGTGTCTCAGGATTGATAATGACGATATCTGCATGGTAACCTTCCCTGAGATAACCTCGTTTTTCGATGGCAAATAAATCTGCAGGAGCATGGCACATTTTTTCTATTACCTTGTTAGTCGTGATTTTACCAGTTTTTGCATGTTCCAGCATGAGTTGTAAGCTATGCTGCACTAGCGGCAATCCACTGGGAGCCTTGCCGTATTTGTTTTGCTTCTCGTCCCAGGTATGTGGAGCGTGATCTGTTGCTACAATATCGAATAGGTCGTTATTCAGGGCATCCCAAAGGGCATTTTGATCCGTTTCTGATTTTATAGCGGGGTTGCATTTTATGAGACTACCTTTTTGGGCATAGTGACTATCGTTGAATGTAAGGTGGTGCACACATACCTCTGCTGTTAGTCGTTTTTGTGCCAATGGAATTTTATTAGTAAATAGTTCGATTTCTTTGGCTGTAGATATGTGTAGTATGTGTAAGCGTGCATTGTACTCCTTGGCAAGGTCACTTGCCATTTTACTGCTTAGATAACAGGCTTCTTGGTCTCTTATGAGGGGATGAGCCTCCATGGGTATGTCTTGCCCATATTTGGTTGTAAACGCTGCTGTATTTCTCCGTACACTAGCTTCGTCTTCGCAGTGGGTAGCAATAAGCATGGGTGTTTGCGAGAATATACCGCGTAGTGTGTCCTCATTGTCGACTAGCATATTGCCTGTACTACTACCCATAAATAGTTTGATACCGCAAACGTCTTTTTGATTGGTTTTGAGTACTTCTTCTATGTTGTCATTTGTACCACCCATAAAGAAAGAATAATTTGCGAGTGAGCATTCACTTGCTCGTGCATATTTCTTGGCTAGTTCTTCTTGTGTAGTAGCTTGTGGACTAGTATTGGGCATTTCCATGTAGGATGTTGTACCACCAGCTACTGCTGCTTTGGCTTCTGTGTATATTTCTGCCTTATGCGTTAGTCCGGGTTCTCTAAAGTGTACTTGGTCATCAATTACTCCGGGAGTAATCCACTTGCCCGATGCGTCAATAGTTTTGTCTGCTTTGCGAATAATTCCATTTTTGTTTATTTCTGCAATAAAACCATCTTCTACATAGATATCTGCTAGGTATTGTTGATTTTCATTAATTAAGAGTCCGTTTTTGATTAAAATTGATGCCATAATGATCAACAAATTTAACATACGCGTGTACGGTATTTGGCAGAAAGGGGATAAAATTTTGATAAGCCATGAAAATATAGATGGCTTTGAGATGCTAAAGCTGCCTGGAGGCGGTTTAGAGTTTGGAGAAGGGCCACGCGATTGCGTAGTAAGGGAATTTGCTGAGGAACTTGGTGTGGAGGTTGTTGTTTCCGATTTGTTGCACACTACAGGTAATTTTGTGCAAAGCGCCTTTCGTAAGGATGAACAGGTAATTGCTATCCATTATCGTGTGCATTGCGAAGAGCAAATAAAATCATATAACACTATTCAGACTACCCAGGTGGGTCGGCACAATATTCATCATTTTGAATGGCGAGTATTGGACAACGACCTGTTGGATGAATTTACATTTGAAATGGATCGCGTGGCACTTAGAGGCCTTAGTAGATAGCGTGCAATGTACCTTTGTCTGTTCTTGTATTGCCATCGCATCCTCTATAGCTTACTAGATACATATAGACTCCAATAGGAACTATCTCACCATTGTACTGTCCGTCCCAACGAGTGGATCCTTGTTCTTTGGAGTCAAATATTTTTTCGCCCCAACGAGAATAAATACGAACTACAAATGCAGGCTGACGCACTTCTTCACTGTAGGGAAACCATTCGTTTGTACCATCATTGTTGGGTGTAAAAGCATTAGGAATAAATAGCTCATTTGGCAGTGCTGTTGGATCTACTGTTATGAATAAACTGTCTTCATCTGTGCATCCAAATTCATCTATTATGGATACTGTATAATTACCCTCGAGTATGGTGGTAATTGAACTTTCTGTACTCCCTGTATTCCACAGGTAACTATATCCCGATGGTACGCTAATAGTGGTGGGCGAATTCAGGCAGATTGTAGTATCACTACCGAGGTCTATTTCTGGGGACTGCGTTAGTAAAAAGGATACTGTATCTGACGCAATGCACCCTTTTGCATTAGTTACATCTACACGATAAGTCCCTGGCTGCGTAACTATGATTTTTCTGCTCGATTCTGTGGTACTCCATTTAAAACTAACCCCATCTGATCCGCCGTCCAATTGAACATTCATACTATCGCAGAAATTTTTATCCTCTCCTAAGCTTACGTTCACAGTAGAATTATAGATGAAGAATGTATCCGAGGTTATACAACTGCGTTGCTTGACTTGTACCCAATGCGATCCTGGGTTGGTATATCGAGTACTAGAAGAGATACTTCCATTTGACCATAGATACTGTGCTTCTTCAATATCACCTAAATCTATTTGGTGGTCAAACTCATCGCAATATGCAGTGTCTTTTACTCGAGGCTGCGTTGCGCGCCAGACTCTTATGGTGTCATAAATGGTACAGTTGGTATTGCTCATGGTAACTGTATAAATTCCAGGTTCTGTAACGGCTACGCTTTGGGTATTTTTTCTGGATGGTGTTTTCCACTCATACAGTAGGCCTGGTTGACCTACATCTAGAATGGCCGTGAAAAGACTGTCACACATCAAGGTATCTTCCGGGAGTTTGCTTGCCGGCACATCATCTAAAAAGAGGAGGACCGTATCACTATAGAAACAATTACCATATGACACATCTGCAATAAACCTTCCTGTATCTTTTGCCACAATAAAGCGTCCAGATTCTCCTGTATTCCACCGGACAGCAATGGCATCATTTGTTTTGGTGTCTAATGTGTACCTGACTGAATCACAAAAGATGCGATCAGGACCGAGGCTAAAATTTCTTGTAGAGCGAATGCGTACACCATACGTATATGTGTTTTCACAAATGCTCGAGATAACGGTTAGTGTAACTATGTAGTTTCCGTTGCCTGGGTACACATAGCTTACTGCTGAACGGTCAAAGGTGGTAAGCGTATCCCTAGTAGTTGTATTATCACCAAAATCCCAAAGGTATTTAGCGCTCAAACCTGCCCTCACAGAGCTTGTATTGTTAAAGTTAGCCGTATCTCCGCACTCAAAGGTATAGGATCCACCTACTGCAGTACCACCCGGAATATTAAAGTTTGCTAAAACATCAAACTGACAGTTTGTAACATTAAATTGGTAGTCTCTGCGTGTTTCGCCGATTAAGACACCATCTCTATATTCACATACCTTATATCCAATCACATACTGCCCGATTAATGTGGGTGTTATGGTCATTTGCCCTGTGGCTGAATTTAGATTGAGTAAAGGGCTGCCTGTAATTTGCGTTGTTTCGGTGAAGCCATTCGCCCAAATCAATTCTTTGAAAGGAGGCCGACTATACTCGAAGTTTCTACTTGGCTTTGGGTCGTCTCGTGTAGCCCCAATGTATGGTGTGGTTAATTTGTATACCAAGGAGTCACCATCCGGATCGAATGCGTCTTGCATTATGTCCAAAGGTGCGTCTACGCAAACATATACCGGCGGTATTTCTTTGAAGTATGCACTGCTGTTACTTATGGTGCTTGGAGGGATTTTGGTCCAAGCGGTGAACCCAGTGTTCTGTGGTTCAAAAATATTTCCAATGGTATTGTTTCGGCAACATCTTTCCCAAGCTAAAATAACACCGTTATTCCCAGGATTAATAGTTCGGGTAGTCTTGTATACATATGCGGTGACGCAGCTACCGCTTGGTTTTTTAACACAATCATAGTTGGAACTTTCCAGTGTATTTGGCGCCCCTCGGGTCATAGTGAAATCGCTAAGAAATTGGTTCGTAACGGCATCAAATGAAGCAATATTTATTATTCTGTCTGTATTGGTGGAGCTAATTGCGTTGGCAGAATTGCAGTCAAAATAAAGCTGAACAGTGATATCGTAGGAGTTGAAACCAGCATTTTTTTTGTAAAAAATTTCACCGCCCACTATGTGTGTCGCCCTCGCACTTAGAAATGAGAATACTATCGCTGATATGAGTAGAATATGTCTGATAATGTGAGCTGTTTTGCTTTGTCTTTTTCCGGAACTGAAACCTGAATGTGTTTTATAATACGAATTCTTTGTGAGATTTTGTACTTTACAAGGCGTAATATATACTTTTAGAACAATATGGGTCCTGATTTAGTTTTAAAAAAAGTCATCTTACAAAGTTTAAATGCTTCTCAAGTTTAAATTGTCAATATGTAGTCAACCCCTGGCTATCTATAGTGGAGTGATTCGAATTTTGAATTCTATAGTGTAGTGTTGAATAATACGTTGATCTTCAGCGTGTGATCAGGCTGCCAAGAAAACAATAAGCTAGCGTATAGTTCTGTTGATTAATTAGTAGACTGAGACGCGTCTAAAAATTGAATATCCTAGCAATGTTAAACCCAAAGCGGATGTCCCCATCGAGCCATCGAGCTTTTGTATCTGTAATAAACCCTTTTTCAAAAGGCGCTGCTGCGTTGGTGAAAAATAGTTGAAATACGTGTCCCCCAGTCTCTATATCAAATCCCAAGGATAGCGAGTTTATTTTATCCTGTTCTAATTGATCTGGTACTACATAAAAATATTCGCCATTTATAGATATACGATTTGTTAGTTTTTGGCGAACACCAATACCTATGCTTAGTATGTCGTTAGAGCGTTGTGCTGAGTCTACCAGATTCTTGTGTACAAGAGTAGGGGAGAGTTGTATGCTCAAACCCTCCGTCATCTTTCGGGCGATGAGTAATTGATGGGTATAATGCAACCTACTGCTGAATAAATTTTCTCTCTGAGGTTGTGTCCATCGTTGTGTAGTCACGCCTATATGGCTTACCCAAGCTGCGGTTATTGGTGTTTTTTTGGCTCCAGTGGCTTGTCTAAGGAATTTGTATTTCACAAATCCGTCGTATGTCTTTGCCTCGTTGCTTCTGCCAATACCTATGTTAAGGTTATCTGTAATGCCAAAATCTCCACCCATTCTCATGGTAGCTTGATCCAGACCAAATAGGTCATATACTCCCCCGTTTACAAATCCAAAACGATGCGATATTTTGAAGTCGAACTCACGTTTGGCTACCGTTTCAATACTATGCCCATTTACTACTCTATTGGTTTTAAACGTTGCCATGGTATAGTCTGTAGTTGGTTCGTCATCATCTAGTAAGTCCAGATCTTGGGCAAACACATTGCTTGTTAAGATAATTCCTAATAGGAAGAGAAGGTATATTCGATTCATATCTGTGGGCAATATCGTTTGTGCATAGTACTGGACCAACTTGTTCAATTAGTGCTGATGAGCGTAGTCTGCGTCTATGCTGATTTTTATGTTATCAGAAATTTTGTTGATTACGGTCTTTGGTATTTTCACATTGTAGTCAGCTGGGTTTACGTTAAACACTGCTTTGGCGTTTACTATGTCTTTTTTAACGGTAAATGTAGCAGTAGTACTTACCTGTTTTGTTACATTCTTCATGGTTAGTTTACCGCTAACTTTGGCTGTATATATCCCTTGTGTGGTTGTTTTTATTGTGTTTATATTTTCTATTATCCCGTTAAAAGTAGCTTTTGGGTACTTTGTGCTTTCCATGTAGTTCTCATTGAAATGCTCTTGCATTAGGGCTTTTTCAAACTCAAAATCTTTGATAAGTACGCTGAATTGTAATTTGCCATTGGCAGAGGAAAATGCCGTTTTTACTTTATGATTTTCTGCTGCAATATCTTCTACGGGTGTATGGCTAAAGAAGCTAATATTACCGGTATTGGTTTTGTAAACACCGCCACTGTGCTGTGTTAAGGCGAGGGTGAATAGGGCTATTGTAGCTAGTGTGATTATGGTTATTTGTCTCATTTTTATGTTTCTGGTTGGTCTAATGTTGTAAGTATGCAATTGCTGAGGACTACGTCTCTGTCTGTCAATAGGTCTAGATCGCCAGCATCATTAAATCCTTTGCATAAACCTTTTACGGTTACTTGGTCTCCATCTACTAACGCTATTGCTTTTTGAAGATATTCTGCGTTAAAGCCGCACCGAATAAAACCATCGTCGCCGTTGCCTGCTAGTATTATTTGTGGCTCTTGATTATTGCTCAAATCTTTATTGAGTAGTAAGCCGGTGACGGTAATTACTTGCTCAGCATATTTTAGCGTTGCTTTTTCTTGGTTAGCATCAAATGCAGCGAAAAGCTCATGGGCACTTAATTCCTGTAGAACTTCTGCTGTGGCTACGTCTGTGTGTTCTTTGTTTAAGGATGTATATGCAAAGAAGGTTGCCCCTAGGACGAGTAGTGATATGGCTAAAATGAGTGTTCGCTTCATGTGAGTTAATTGTTTTGTGCTCCTTGGGTTATCCATGCTTCTACCTTGTCTATGTCGCATTGCGCCATTTTTGGTGCCGCTTTGGGCATGGGTGATGTAGCCCCATCGTGCTTCATACTCCCAAGTAGTCTCCCATTGTCTACCCAGATTTTTAAATTGGTATAGCCTTCTAAATCTACTCCACCTGCATTGCTGGTTGAGCTGTGGCAAGAGTTGCAACTATAGTTGTCTAGGATAGGTGAAATATCTGTACCTAGTGACATGGCTACGGTATTGCACTCATCTGTAGGATACAATTCTTCTTCAGTGTTGTAGGTGCAAGCGTTGATGGACAATGCAGCGACAAAAAGCATGGGTAAAATTTTTTTCACTTCTACAAATTTACGAAACAAAATGAAAGCACTTTCAAGGAGAGAAATAAAGGAGACTCGGTATAGTTTAAAGTGGAATATTACCGTGTTTCTTCTTGGGCAAGGTAGCAACTTTGTTTTCAAGCATGGCAAATGCTTTTATGAGCTTTGAGCGGGTTTCTTCTGGTAGAATTACTTGGTCTACAAAGCCACGCTCAGCTGCTCTGTACGGATTGGCAAAAATGGCAGCGTATTCGGCTTCCTTTTCTGCTAAGGCAACTACGGGGTCTGCTGCAGCTTGTATTTCTCTTCGAAAAATAATCTCGGCAGCACCTTTAGCTCCCATCACGGCAATTTCCGCACTTGGCCATGCAAAATTCATATCTGCACCGATATGCTTGCTGTTCATCACATCGTATGCCCCGCCGTACGCTTTTCGGGTAATCACCGTTATGCGTGGCACAGTTGCTTCACTAAATGCATAGAGCAACTTTGCCCCATTGGTGATAATGGCATTCCATTCTTGATCGGTACCGGGCAAGAATCCAGGAACATCCTCAAATACTAGAAGTGGGATATTGAAACAATCACAAAAACGCACGAAACGAGCTCCTTTTTGGGAGGATGGTACGTCTAGCACACCTGCTAAGTATGCCGGCTGGTTGGCAACTATGCCGATGCTGCGGCCAGCTAGTCTGGCAAAACCTACTACGATATTTGGAGCAAAGTTCTCGTGCACTTCAAAGAACGAATCGGTGTCAATAACACCTCCTATTACATCTCGTATATCGTACGGTTGATTTGCACTTTGAGGTACTATGGTGGCCAACTCATTTCGCATTTCGTCACCCAGTTGGTAGTCTTTTTTGGGAGCTTGTTCTTCACAATTTTGAGGCATGTAGCTAAGCAGCTTTTTTATGTCTTCTATAGCTTCTAAGTCATTTGCTGCGGTAAGGTGTGCTACCCCACTTTTTTCGCTATGCACGCTTGCTCCACCTAGGTCTTCAGAGGAGACCTCTTCGTTGGTCACGGTTTTTACTACATTCGGACCTGTAACAAACATGTAGCTAGTGTCCTCTACCATAAGTATAAAATCTGTGATTGCTGGTGAATATACCGCACCTCCTGCACAAGGCCCCATAATGGCACTTAGTTGTGGTATTACACCACTTGCTCTTGTGTTGCGGTAAAATATATCTGCGTATCCACCCAAGGATACCACTCCTTCTTGTATACGTGCTCCTCCACTATCATTTAGGCCTATGCATGGGGCTCCGTTCTCCATAGCTAGATCCATTACTTTACATATTTTTTCTGCATGTGTTTCAGAGAGGGAACCCCCGAATACCGTAAAATCTTGAGAAAAAACATAGACTAGTCTGCCACTAATGGTACCATATCCCGTTACTACACCATCACCAGGGTAGTGGAGTTCTTCCATGCCAAAATCAGTGCTTCTGTGTTTTACCAATGCTCCAATTTCTTCAAATGAATTTTTGTCGAGCAGTAGGTCTAATCTTTCGCGTGCTGTCAGCTTATTTTTACTGTGCTGTGCATCAATTCTTTTTTGGCCTCCACCAAGTTTTGCTTCGGCTAGCTTTTGGGTAAGTATATCTCGGTTGTTCATTCTTCTATTCGTTTTCGAGCTTTTTTATAAGCTCATCGGTTAATTCCATATTGTGATATACTGCTTGTATATCGTCGTCGTCTTCAAATTTGTCTATGATTTTGAGCACATCCAAAGCTTGTTCTAACGGCAGTGCAGTTGTCGTTGTGGGTACTTGTTGTATCTCAGTGGATGTTGCTTCTAGACGAAGTTCTGATAGTTTGCTCTGCATTGTTCCAAAGTCCTCAAAGTTGGTAAAAATAGACGTCGTCTCCTGCTCTTTTTCTACTTCTTGGGCACCACCTTCTATGAGTTCTAGTTCTAATTCATCAGCATCCATATCTTGTATGGCTTCATTGGGTATGATAAATACCCCTTTGGTATTAAAAATAAAACTTAGCGATCCATTGGTGCCCAGACTGCCATTATTTTTCGAGAAAATAGAGCGAATATTGGCAACTGTTCGATTAATGTTTTCGGTAGTGGTATCCAGAAATATGGCTATGCCGTGTGGTCCGTAGCCTTCATACGTGTGGCGTTGCAAGTTTGCCGCTTCGGCACCACTTCCTTTTTTTATAGCACGCTCTATGGTGTCTTTTGGCAGATTGGCTCCTTTGGCGTTTTGCACAGCTAGTCGCAGCGCGGGATTAGAATCAAGGTCTGGTCCGTTGTCACGAGCAGCTATCGTTATCTCTCTTATTATCCGTGTCCAAACTTTTGCTCTTTTTTTATCTTGAGCTGCCTTTCTATGCTTTATGTTAGCCCATTTGCTATGTCCTGCCATTGTTTAGTCTTGCTCTTGGTTGTGTTTTGGCAAACTTAGTCATATTGCACAAAAAAGCCGCCTCGTATGTGATGACGAGGCGGCTTTTTAAATCTGTTCTAAGTGAAAGGGATTAGTGTGAGATAGTCACCTTCCTTGTGCTTATCTCTGATCCATTGGTCACCTTCAGTATATATACACCGTTCTTTATACTGGTAGTGCTAAGTTGAAATGCTCCGTGTTCTGAAAGATTTGGAAATCCTTCAGAGATCACACTTTTACCAACTAGGTCTACCAATTCTATTTTAACATCAGCTACTTTGGTGTAAAGTAACTCTACGTTTAGTATATCGTTTGCTGGATTTGGATAAGCCGCTACCTTACCGTTGTAATCGACTTCGTTCACAGACACGCCGTTACGATACTCGTTGTACCATATTATAGGGGCACCAAGCAAATTGTTGGTTGAGTCACTGTCTATTAAGTTAGCACTACGGTCAAGTAAATAAGATGACACACCTACTACTACATTTAGTGAAATACTGGTGTATATTGGAATAGTTTGGTTTATGGTTATGTCATACGTTCCATTTGGTGGTACATCCTCGCTTAGCACTGCAAGTACATATGAGGCATTTTCGGGGTATCGGTATAAGATGTTTTGGCCTGCTGGTAAGTCTGGGCTTAAAACCAACAGATTAAAAATTATGCTATCTCCGGCTTTAACAGTTTCAGTTCCTAGGTTTTCACATTCTATGACGGCAACTATAGGAGTGCCAGTGGTAGATGATTCGGTTACCAACTCTGTTGGGCTTTTAAGTGATTTAATAGCCCAATTTACTTGAGCAAAGGTGGTACTAGCACAAATTGTGAGTAGGAGTAGAGTAAGTGTTTTTTTCATTTTATGTGTAATTACTTAAGCAAAAGTACAGATAAAATCCCTAAGCTAACAATGTTCTAAGCTCGGAAATGTCAAGGTTGTACAATATATTGTTTTCAGTAACGATTAGATCTTTGGAAAATCCTTGCTTTTTATGCTGCAGCTGCGTTATTTTTTCTTCTATAGTGTCTTTGGAAATGAACTTATAGCTGAATACGCTTTGCTGTTGACCTATGCGGTGTGTACGATCACGTGCTTGTGCTTCTGCTGCAGGATTCCACCAAGGATCTACTATGAAAACATAGTCGGCTGCAGTGAGATTAAGCCCCGTACCTCCTGCTTTCAGTGAGATAAGAAAAACACTGGGATCTGGTGTTTTTTGAAACTCGCTTACATAGTGTGCTCTTTTCTCTTTGGTAGTACTGCCGGTAAGGCGATAGTACGGTATATGGGCCTTAAGGTCTCGCTCGAGCAAGTCAAGATAGGATACAAACTGCGAGAAGACAAGTACCTTATGTCCGTCTGATATAGCGTTGCTTATTTTCTGTATGAGTAAATCGTGCTTGCCACTGCTTCCTGTGTATTCTTTATTCGTAAGATACGGATGGTTTGCTATTTGTCTTAGCTTAGACAGACCTTGTAGTATAGAGAAACGTGACTTTTGCATTCCTTTTTCTTGTACCAGATCTGTGATACTGTTGCGGTATTTCGATTTAACTTCTTCATAGTATTTGGCTTGCTCCTCTGTCATCGGGCAGCTTATTACTTTCTCTGTAATTGGAGGCAGGTCTTTTGCTACCTCTTCTTTGGTACGCCTTAGTAAGAATGGTTTTATGATTTTTTGCAGTTCTTTAGCCTTTTTACGGTCTTCTTTTTTTTCTATCGGCTTTGCATATTTTTCTTCAAACTGTTTGAGAGAGCCAAGTAGTCCCTTATTCAAAAAATTCATTTGGCTCCAGAGATCACGTATGGTATTCTCGATTGGAGTGCCAGTTAAAGCTATGCGTGTATTTGCTTGTAGCTTACTGATGTACTGCGTAGTCTTGGCACTTGTATTTTTAATATTTTGACTCTCGTCAAGGACTATTATATCGAAGAGGGGCTCTTCGAAAAGGGCAATATCGTTCCGTATAAGCCCGTAGGAGGTGAGTAAAATATCGGTTTTTGGGAAATCTTCAGCTATCTTAGCTCTTTTGGAGCCCGCGTGCAAAGCTACGGTGAGTTCTGGAGTGAATGTAGCGATCTCCTGCATCCAATTGTATAAAAGTGAGGTGGGTGCTATAAGCAAAAACTGACCTGCATTAGTAGCATTTGTATGTTTTATTTTTTGTAAGAAAGCGAGGGTTTGAATGGTTTTACCGAGGCCCATATCGTCTGCAAGTATTCCGCCAAATCGATTGTTGCGTATGAACATAAGCCAGCTTAGCCCTTCTATTTGATATGGCCGTAATTTACCTGCGAAAAATTTATGGGGCTTTTCTTTTTTTATATTTACCAATTGTACCAGATGCTCTTTTATCTCTTTGGACTTTATGAGACTTAGCACATCAAGTTGGTATTTTTTTATACTATAAGTGTTGTCTTTGCTGCGTTGGTTTATCAATGATTCTCCCAAGGCAAACCACTCTTTTGGGAAAATAAACATTTCGCCGTTGTCGAGGAACATACGGTTATGGCCTTTTTTCATTTCCTTTACTATGGCAGCAAAGGGTATGGCTTGTTGACCAATTGTTATCAGCACATTGAGGTCAAACCAATCTATTTTATCGCTGATAGTATAGTCCAGAATAGGCGAGTCTGTGCTATAGACGTGGTCTAAGGCAGTTTCAATTTGGAAATGCTCAGAATGAAGGATCTCCTTGTGCTCTCTAAGCCAGTCTATTGCAGAAGGAAGATCCGTTTTTTTAAGACAAAAGAAGTTGATAGAAGTATTTTTTAAGTGGAGCTTTGCTAGCGCATTTACCCTATTGCCCTCCCATATTTGAGACCGTTTATATTTGGTAAATTTAGGTTCATTATCCTTCCAATCTAACTTAGAGTGAAACAACTTGTCTGCCCCATATTCAAATGTATCTTGGCCATAGCCCAAGAGTAGTTTAAAACCATAAATGCCTTTCTGCTGAGTTAATTTTAATAGCGGGGTTGCATTATCTTTTTTTGACTCTATTGTAAAACCTTGAGCGAATACGGGTGCTGTTTCCAGCAATGGTTGTACAAATTTTGTATAATAAATACGCTCATTTTCGGGTTTGACATGCACGTATTTTTTATTGATAAAGACTGCCAGTTTACTTCCATCCACAAAATCATAAAATTTGTATAGACTTCCGTTCACAATCATACGAGCAGGATATTGTGAGAGCAAAAGTGCTCCTAGTTTCATATAAGGGATACGCTCATCTTCATGTTTTATGGTTATGAAATATGAGGTTCCATTTTCATTGCGTCTGAAATGGAAGAGTACTTTGGTAAAATCATTTTTAATACGTACGCGGAATGCCGCAGGATTAATGTTATCTGCTACATAAATACTTTTGCTCTCTAGAGGTATGTAACTAAGCCATTTTATTATGGCTTTTTCTATGTACGGTCTTATTTGTGTTTTGAAGAGTTCTTTGTCAAAGTGCTTATGAAAATATTCTTTGGGTCTAATTTTTTGTTTAGGCGAGAATTCTCGAATGATGTTTTCTACCATAAGTGCATCTAACGCTGCTACTTGTTGTAGCTCTAGTGGGCTTAATCTAGTGTAATAAGATGCGTTCCCAGAAAAAACTTTTTGGTAGGTTAATGACAGTGTGTCTTTGGAGGTATATGCCACCACGTGTGGATGCACGAGCACCCCCAGTTGTGGATGCTTGTGTACGCTAAATATTAGCTTGTATTTAGACTCTTGTGGGACTTTCATTTACAATTTCAGTGTGCAAAAAATAGAGCAATATAACTGCGTGCAGTGAGGTCTGAAAATTAAATGTCAAGGTACTTGGTTTCTAAAAGTTCTAGAAGCTGATCTGGCTTGGATCTTCTCCAGTTTACATCGTTTAGCCATCCTCCAAAGTTAAGGGAGTGCTGCAGGTTGTAGTTTTCTAGCTCATCTATAACGTGAGACAATGCGTTTATTACGTATATGCCTCCTTCTATATCTTCTTTCCACTCCTGATAATAGTCATCTATATCTGCGTGAAAGTTGATTACATTTTCAAATATTAGAGCAAAATTTTGAATTCCACAATCTACAAGATGATCGATTAATTCTCCTTTGAGCTGCATAATATCATTGTTTATCGCGTCATTCCACTCTCCTATGAACTCAATGACACAAAACTGCTGCTCGTAGTCGGTGTAGAGTAATTTATAGAATAGTGTTTCGCTTCCGAAGTTATCCCATTGGGGATGCAGTAGGTAATTGTATACTTTATTGGTATAATGAAATTCAGAGGATACTTCTTTGTAATTTACGGCATTTGGATCTTCTTGGGAGTTGTATATGTCCCGCCATAAGAAAAAGGGTTCTATACTATGCATCTAGGTTTATGTCAGTCTCATCTACTAGGTAAAGTGGGCGGTTCTTTACATTATCGTTTATTCGACTGATGTATTCTCCGATCATACCAATTCCTAAGAGTTGAATACCTCCTAAAAATACAATGGTGACCATGAGAGAAGGCCATCCAGGCTCATATTCATTTAGAATAAAGCGAGCGTATAGCGTGTATAGGATTAAAAACAAACCCAACACAGCGCAGACAAAACCAGATATTGTAGCGAGACGCAGGGGCCAATTGGAAAATGATGTAATTGCGTCTAGCGCTAGATGGATCATCTTGCGGTAGGTATAGCCTGTTTCTCCCGCATTACGTCCTTTTCGTTCATAGGTAATGTATGTTTGCTTATAGCCTAGCCAAGCTATTTGTCCTCTGAGGTAGCGCTGTTTCTCTGGCATTCTTTTTAAGGCATCTACTACTTTTCGGTTCATAACTCTAAAATCACCGGTATCTACCGGTATTTCTACACTGGTTATTTTATTTAGAATATGATAAAAGGCTTTTGCGGTAGCCTTTTTGAGGAAAGACTCGTCTGCTCGTTTGGCTCGTTTGGCATATACAACGTCATATCCTTCCTGCATTTTCACTAGCATAGACGCGACCGCTTCTGGGGGGTCTTGTCCGTCGCTGTCTATGAGCAGTACCCTGTCTCCTTGGGCATGGTCTATTCCTGCAGATACCGCTACTTGATGACCAAAATTTCTACTGAGATTAATGTATTTTGCCTCTGTGGTGGCGTGGCAAATTTTCTTTACTATTTCCAAAGAATTGTCTGTACTACCATCATTCACAAAAATAAGTTCGAATGATTTCGTACACTTTGTTAGTTCTGAAATTAACGTTGCAGCGAATGCCTCTATTCCTTGCTCTTCATTGTATATGGGTAGTATTGCTGATAACATGTTGTGGTGCAAATTAAGGTATTTTAGGATGATGTAAAAGTATTAACAAATCTATAGAGCATAGTCTATAGATTGTACTGTCACTTGTTATTTGGTGCTTATTTGTAATCAAAAAAAGACAGGTATGGGAGACTGGGTATTTCTAAGACGGATATCCCCTTTGCTCGGCTGTACTTTTGTCAATATTTATGAGTGAGATATCAAAACGGATACACGTGATAGCGATAGGTGGAGCTATAATGCATAATCTAGCAATAGCCCTGAGTAATAGGAAATATAGCGTAACGGGTAGCGATGATGCTATTTATGATCCAGCAAAAGCGAATCTTGAGAAAGCAGGATTATATCCACAAGTGATAGGTTGGGATGCAGACCGAATTACTGCAGACATTGATTTCATTATAGTAGGGATGCACGCTCGTGCCAATAATCCAGAACTTTTAAGGGCACAAGAACTTGGTTTATCTATTTTATCATTTCCAGAATTTATTGCATTAGAGGCTAAGGAGAAGAAACGAATAGTAGTAGCGGGGAGCCATGGTAAAACCACAACCACGGCTATGATAATGCATGTATTAAGTAAATTAAATCGCGATTTTGACTATGTGGTGGGAAGTTCAATAGAAGGGTTTGAATTATCTGTAAAGTTATCTGAGGCTCCATTGATAGTTATAGAAGGAGATGAATACTTGACCTCACCACTAGACCTGCGGTCTAAGTTTTTATGGTACAAACCACATGTATCCATTATTACAGGTATAGCTTATGACCACATTAATGTTTTCCCTACCTGGGAGTCGTATGTAGATACGTTCAAAGCATTTATAGAAACACATTTGAATAATACTAAATACTTTTGGTATGCAGGGGATGAGACGCTAAGAGGTCTTAGCCAAGGTACAGACGTGACTAATGAACCATACGATACGCCTAACTACATTTCAGATAAGTCTGGCACGCAATTGACTGTTGGAGGGGTTCAATATACTCTGAACATAGTCGGGAAGCATAATCTCGAAAATCTGCGAGCTGCTGAGTTGGTGTGCAAAGAAATAGGGATAAGCGAGGAAGAATTTTATAACGCTGCGGCTGATTTTAGTGGTGCGGGTCGCAGAATGGAAAAAATTGCAGAAAACAGCAAACAGGTAGTTTACAGAGATTTTGCCCATTCACCAAGTAAACTCAAAGCTACAACTGCTGCTATTAAAGAGACGTATGAAGGGGATTTATTGGCGGTATTTGAGTTGCATACCTTCAGTAGTCTTACCAAGGATTTTTTGCCATTATATGAGGACAGTATGACTCCGGCTGACCAGGCTGTTGTGTTTTTTAGTGAAGGAGTTTTTGAGCATAAAAAAATGCCTGTACTCAGCGCAGAATATGTTGCAGAGTGTTTTGGAGATGTAACGATTATTACAGACAAAGAGGAGCTTGAAGCACTGGTGCGCAAGAGATACGTTGCGGGATCAAATGTGCTATTAATGAGTTCTGGCACCTTCTCAGGAGCGACACTCAGTTGGGATTAGAGTCTCTTCACCTTCAGCTGTAAGATAAAACTACTCAGGGGTGTTCGCTCCAGAACAATGGGCTTAATGGCACAAAGGTTGTCCTTAAATTTTACGATCACTATTATTTTTTCATCTACAACGAGACTCTGGGTAGTTGCATCCCATTTGCTAAAAACATTGTATAATTCGTCTATTGAATTGAATTCTAAATTATTGGAGTTGAAGTAATTTATTTCATCAAGGCTTCTGACGGTATCGACGTAGACGGTGCTTGTCACTCTATTAATAATTAATCCTTGGTAGATTCCATAGTCTTGGTTTACCGTGGCGACGTATGGTGAGTTTGCGTGTTTTATTACAGAGTCTGTTAAATAGGTAAAGCAGATAGTCCATTCATCCTGTGGTGGTTCTGCATTTGGGAGCACTTTGTTTTCTGCAAGTGAAAAGTAACTGTGTTGGCGATTACTGCTTTTTTCTATCCACTCAGAGTTTACATATTGTCCGTCAAGACTACCATATTTGATTTGGTATGCACCCTCGCGTGCATCCAATATTTGGAGTTTGGATATTTCAGTAACTCCATCATGAATCCATTGGACAAGGTACACATCTTTGTAGGATTGGGGTGCTGAAAATGAGAAATCTCCCCACATGCCAATCGCTGGGTATGCGCCTGAAAGAGTGGGTATGTCAAGGTGCCAGGTGATGTTATCTTGGGAGTAGGATGAGGTAATACTGTCGAAGTTTGTGGTTCGCGTATTGTATACGGCGACTTTACTCAGTGTATTGAGATATATGGCCCAGCCGTTGGCGTCATTTTGAAATTTTAATTGCCAATCTTTGAATACTTGGCTTGTACTTGGATTGAGATCTTGTAAATCTATAAACGTTGCCTGCTTTTGTACTAGATCAGTCTCAATAGTTACCAGCTCATTTGGCATGAGAGGGAGAATTTCATCCGGTTCAAAACAAGAACTGAATAGGACAAGTGTTAATATGTAGAAGATACAATTTCTCATAGATAGTAGTTTATACGTATAGTGAACGCTTTGTTCCTTGCTGATAGTACAGAAGAGCTCTCTTCCAGTATATTATTAATTTCTTCGCGTCTATATCTATTCAGCTCTACTAGTGTAGCGTTTCCTATGTTGTTGATCCCAAGTGCAATCTGAAGTTTGTCGTGCAACAAGGGTTGGCTTATGTAGAGAGAGGTGTTGCTAAAAGCATTAATATCCGTTTGATAAATTACATCAGTATTTCTTGATAGGATGGTATTGGTTCCGCTGTTCCTCAATAGTAAACCCAGTGTAGTACCAATCTTCGGGATTTTGGCTTTAGCCGTAATGCCTATTTGTGGATGAACAAATGATATTCCCAAACTATCTCGCACAAAATTATTGCTATGCAAAACGATGTGTGGGCGAATGTCCCAAATCTGATTTTTGTATCTTACTACTGTGTATAAGGTAGTTGTACTACTCCTGCCTGTATTTTCGAAAGTGGCATTTTTAGAAATCTGTACTACATTATTGCTTTGTATATAAAGCAATCCAGATTGAGCTTGTATGGTGTTATCGCCAAGTTTTAGGTTCACTCCTATGGTGTTTTGTATTATCGGGCTTAGCTGAATATTGCCAGACACTCCATGGTTCATATTTGCGTCGTAAAATATAGCACTGAAGTTAGGATAGGATAATGAGCGTATATAGCTCCCTGAAAACCTTACTGCTGTCTTTGGGGCCAATACCACGCTGGCGTAAGGCATAAAATAGGAACCGCTAAGGCTATTTGTTAGCAGTTTTGCTCCAGCGGTAAGAAGGATGGTATTTCTTTGTCGGTATTGGAAGTTGGCAAATGCGGCATAATCTGAGTATTCCGTCGCTATTGCATTGATATTACTGAATGTATTATCTCGTGTATTGGATAACTCTATACCTGAGCAGTAATCTAATTTCTTGTTTTTCGATGATAGTTCTAGCCTCATATAGCCATAATCATATCCTGTACTCAGCTTTTTTTTGATAGCGGTGTTTTCTTGTGTTATGCCACTATTGAGATCTTTATCCAATAATTTATGTTCATCATTGATGCGGTGTATTTTGCCGGATAATCGAATGCTATGAGTTTTAGATATAGGGGCAAAGAGGGAGCTGCTTATGGAGTGGTTTCTAAAACTAGAATTGAGATCTCTTACTCGCGTTGTATTGGGTAATACGGGGCCTTTGTTGCGAGACTCAAGCCGAGTATTGTCACTTTGTATATCAAGTACCACAGAGCCAACTATGTTGTAGCGGTACCTGAGGTTTAGGTCTAGTCTTTCTTCTCCTCCCCAAAAGGTGTTTCGCACTCCATCCGTTTCATACAGAGCACTCTGGAATGTTCTATTTGCACCAATATTAATGTTGTGTTTGATGTTGCTGGCACCCACTTCTATTCGTGTACTTAGGTCATTAACAGCGGAGGTAACTAAGTGTGTAGATCCCCATATACTTTGTTTTTTGTAGGCTGGTGTGTATAGTTTTATTACGAGTGTACTGCTGTTTTTTACAAGATTGCCCATAGACGCTACGAACATCTCAATTCGTTCAATGTCCCATACGGGTATTGCTCTTAAATTAAAACCCACATTTTGGTCTAGTGCCAGTGGGATATCATTTTTGAAAATGGCTATTTGTTCCACGGATATCGTTCCAAAGCTCGTTTGGCTAGTCATATTTTGGATATAGTGATGCATTCCTGGCAGTATCATTAGGGCCTCTTCCAGGTTTTGGGCATTCGCTATAGCTAAATCTTGAGCATCGAGCACAAAGAGGCAAGAACTGTCTTGAGCCCGCGCAGTATTGGTTGTAAATAACACCAATATCAATAGAGTGATATGCTTGTATATGAATCTCACAGTAGGAAAATACACTACAATAATAGGCACATACAGCAGTACTCTATAAACAGTAACTCAGCTGTGCCATTTTATTTAGGAGGTTATTACATCTAGTTTGCTTTTTTGTACTGATGTAATTACAAAAGTAATAAGAAATAGTATCCCGATAACCGTTGATATACTTCCAGATACGCTTACATTAAGCCATTTAGCAGCGTAGTATCCTCCGATTGAGCAGGAAATTCCTACCAAGCAGCCCAAAATGAGCATTTTCTTTAGGTCCTCTGTTAGGAGATAGGCAATAGCTGGAGGTCCCGATAAAAAAGCAATTACTAAAATAGCTCCAACAGACTCAAAACTTACAACAGTAGTGAGCGATACTCCACTCATTAAAAAATAATGCCAAAAAGTAACGGCAACACCCGTAGATAAAGCAAAATTAGGGTCGAAAGTAGTTAGGAATAGACCTCTGTAGCCAATGGCTATTGCGATAATTAGAACCATGCAAACTATCGCTAAAATAATGGCTTGTTGAGGAAGCAACAAGCCTCCTACAATCGGCTGCAACCACAAGGATACATATTCAATCTCTCCATAGAGAACGCATTGTTGATCTAAATCTGCATTAGCACCAAATTTTGATATGAGCACAATACCAATAGCAAAGAGTAACGTGTATGCGATGCCTATCGCAGCATCGCTCTGCAGACGAGCCTTTGCCGTAAGCCACTCTATCATGAGGGTTGCAAGTATCCCACTTAATGCAGCACCAATGAGTACGGGTATGCTTGCCGTAGATCCACTTACGTAGTATGCAACAAAAATGCCGGGCAATACTGCATGGCTAATAGCATCTCCAATCATGACCATTCTCCGCATTACTAGAAAACTACCCATCAATGCACAATTGATGGCTACTAAGCTGGCTGTGAATATGATGTAAAAATCATTCATTAGTATGGTATTTCACTTTGGTGTGGGTCTTTCTCCGGGCGTTCGAGGAGTTTAATTAGCTCTATTTCTATTTCGGGCGTAATAACGTGTTCTATTCCCTCAGCATCATCATGTAGGTGGTCCGCATCTAGCTGAAAATATTTGCTCAAGTAGATTTCCCACAAGCGGTGCTTACGAATGACTTCTCTTGCAGCCAATCTGCCCTTATCGCTTAAGATAATCATTCCTCTCACCAAGCCTACATGGTCAATTTTTTCAAGTCTTTTAAGTGTACTTATTAGCAATTTTGGAGGGTATTTTTCTTTCTTAATGAGCTCGTTTATGGTTATTGTTTTAGTACCTCGTGAACCCACTTTGTATATGTCCTTCAAGACATTTTCGTTATTTATTTTTATGTGATTGTTTTTCTTTACTCGTCTACGTGCAAAAACACCCCTTTTCTTCCCAAAAAGGATGGCAACCAAAGCAAATGCAGATAAGACTATGACTATCCAAGGGCCGGTGGGCATACCCGCGCCGCTGTAGCTTATAAATACTCCAATAAGCCCACTGGCAAATCCAAAACTGCCGGAGATTACAAGCATGCGCGGTATAGAATTGGTAAGGTAGCGTGCACCCGCTGCAGGTGTGATAAGTAGGGCTGCCATGAGTACAACTCCTACTGCTTGTACACCTATAGCTACGGTCATTACCGTGAGCAATGCCAAAAAACCCTTTAAAAGTTTCACATTAAACCCAATTCCTTTGGCATAGCTCTCGTCAAAACTGATCAAGCTAAAACTTCTTAAAAAGACAGCAATGCATGCTACATTGACTAGCGCAATGATTGAAAATAATTTTACATCCAACAGGTTCATACTGGCAGCTTTGCCAAACAAAAAACTATCTAGTCCACTTTGAGCGGCATTACCTCCGTGTTGTATTTTTGTGAGCAAGACAACGCCTACACCAAAAAAAACACTTAGGGTTAGCGCTAGAATTGTATCCAGTTTGAGCTTAGATTTAGCTTGCACGTAGTCGACTATCCATATGCTGATTAGCCCGGATACTACAGCTCCTAAAAGGAAATACAGAGGATTCTTAACTCCCGTTAGCATAAATGCGATAGCTATTCCAGGCAATACAGAGTGAGATATGACGTCACCAATCAACGCTCTTTTTCGTAAGTAAGTAAACGTGCCCACTGCACCCGCAGCTAAACAAAGAATGCCAGAGCCGATACTTACAATAAAGAGCGTGTAGTTCTCTGCACTAAAAAAAGTGGTGATATGTTCCCATAGTTCCATGCTTATTTATAGCGAATTGGGAATTCTTTGTTTTCCAATTCTTGACTTATTTTAGCAATGGTAGTTAGCTTGCCGCCGTAGGTGTCCGTTAGTATTTGGTCTGTGAAGACATCTTGGGTTGGGCCGCTGGCTACAAGCCTGGTATTGAGCAATACCAAGTGGTCAAAGTAAGACTGTGCAGTATGCAGATCATGATGAACGATTACCAGTGTTTTTCCTGCAGTTTTCATTTCTTTAAGTAGAGAAATGATCATTTCCTCTGTTGCTATATCTACTCCTGCAAAGGGCTCGTCCATTAGAAATAAATCTCCTTGCTGTGCGATGGCACGAGCTAGAAATACTCGTTGTTGTTGGCCGCCGCTTAGTTGACTTATTTGCCTTTTAGAAAATCCTAGCATGTTTACTTTTTCGAGGCTTTCGGTTATTATATCTTTATCTTCGGCAGTAAGTTTTTTGAAAAGTCCTCTTTTTTGAAATCTCCCCATCGAAACGATATCCCAAACACTGGCTGGGAAATCCCAGTCTATATCCTGTCGTTGAGGTACGTAGCTTACTCTATCTCGTACTTCACTTAGCTCTTGGTCGTATACCTTGGTGAATCCACTCGTAGGTTCTACTACTCCCATTATAGATTTTAGGAGTGTGCTTTTTCCGCTGCCGTTGGGCCCCATTATGCCAATCACCTGTTTCTCTGGCAATTCAAAATCAACATTCCAAAGTGCCGGCTTTCTTCCGTATACTACTGTTAGATTATGTGCTTCTACTATGGTAGGATTACTCATTTTAGTCCTTTTATTATCGTACGTACATTTGCTTGGAGCATGCCTTTATAGGTGCCAGAAGGGGTTCCTTCTTCTCCCAATGCATCGCTGTACAGTGTTCCTCCTATGCCGAGTTGATAACCTCGTGCATTGGCGGCCTCTATAACCGCTTTCAGGTTTTTGTTGCTTACACTTGTTTCTACAAAGACAGACTTTATTTCATTTGCGATTACAAAATCTACCAGATTTTTCACATCTTTTGTTCCATATTCGGCAGCCGTGGATATTCCTTGTAGTCCTCTTACCTCAAAATCAAATGCACTCCCAAAATACGCAAAAGCATCATGGCTTGTTATCAGAATTCTTTTGCTGCTATCTGGTAGATTTTGAGTGAGGTCTTCTTTTAACTTTTGGGTAACTTGTTCTATCTCTAGTTTATACGCTGAAAAATTTTCTAAAGTTCCTTCTAGTCCTGCTATTTGATCGAGTTCCTTTGCTACACCTTTTAACCCTTGAAGCCATTGTTGTGGCCCAAACCATATGTGCGGATCTACTAAATTAGAAGTTTTATCTACTTTTTTAAGCTGTGTTTTGTCTACATATTGGCCAACAGAAAAAGTTGGTTTTTGCACTGCGTAGTTTTCTAGCATTTTGGCCATTTTACCTTCTAGGTGTAAGCCACTGTAGACTATGATATCTGCTGTTATGAGCTTCTCTATATCCCCTTGACTAGCGCGATACAAATGTGGATCTACTCCCGCACCCATAAGCGACACTACTACCGCCTTGTCTCCTACTATTTGGCTTATACAATCGCCTACTATTCCTGTAGTAGCTACTATTGTTATTTTTTCATTTTTAGCAATCTTACTACAGCTGCTAAATGCCAAAATAAAACAGAATGAAACGCCCAAGTATTTACACAATAAATTCATATTGCAAAGATATACATAGTTAAGGCATTATGCCATAATTCTATTAATGTACCACTGCCATAGTAATTTGGAATGGGACACGTTAAAATATGCCGGTCAAAATAGTAGCAGCCGTTTGCGTCCTATTGATGATTCACAAAAAATGATTTAGTGAGAATAAACGCCGTGGTCTTCTCTGCTTGCTGTAAGTTTGCGGAAGTAGTAAACCATGCGGAACTTTATTTTAGGTATGTTTATATCTGTATCAGCCTATGGGCAAGCACAACTTTATGTGCTTCAAGATTATAGATCAGATACTGCTAAAAAAGTGAATGTGATCTATGACTCCTTACCGGCCATGTGCGATACCTTTTACCGGGCTTTTTTAACGCAGGATCTGAGTAATCTAAGACCATTTGTGCCTCAGTTAAAATATTTGCGAGCTACTTTTGATACGTTGGCTATAGAGTATAGAACAGAGCAAGTGCTGTATAGGCAGCAACTGATGTTGCGGTTGCTACAAAAAGACTGCAGAAAAGTATTTAAATATGTAGCAAAGGAGAAGATGAACCTAAAGAAAATGGTACAGGAAGAATGTTCTTATAATTACGCTAAAGATGAAAAGGGAAATCGATATTGTTATGTTACAGTGAAGCTTACTAGGCGTAAAAAAGCGTATAAATTAAAATATCTCGCCATAGTATTAAACGGACATTGGTTTATGGGTGATGATCTAACATTGAAAGAAATAGAATGAGGTCTTTCACTACTGTTTCGGTACTATTAATGTGTACCCTATTTTGCTCTGCACAGCAATGGGAGGTAAAGCGTCATCTGAATAGTCGCTACAAAGCAATAATGCTGGACAGCATGCTAATTTCAGATTATGTATATACGGAAGTAAGTATGCTTACAGAAGCAAAAGCCTTCGTTGCTCAAGGAGATTTATATGCTTATATCGATAAGAATGGGGTGGAGTTGACCCCATATGTATTTGCCGAGGCAAATAATTTCACTAACGGGTATGCCATAGTGGGAGATAGTTTTAATAGAAGCATTATCAATGATAAAATGCAGCTTATAATCCCATTCAAATTTGAACGCGTACAGTTGCCAAAATATGGACTTATTGCCGTGCAGTCACACGCAGGTCTTTGGGGGGCATATGATGTCATGGGGAATTTAAAATTGCCGTTTATTTATGACTTACCCCCTCATATTTTGAGTTTAGAGCGAATAATTGTTCGGCAAGAAGAGGAGTACGGTGTTGTAAATGACTGTAACGAGACTATTTTTAATTGCGCGTATCAATACATTACGGAAGAAGGAATTGCCTATAACCAAGGCAAATACCTCAGATTATTTTAACGTTTGTTAAGGGAGGTTATATAGTGTGGTTATGATTGTCTCATGAATATACTCCAGATTATAGGGGTCCCTTAGTTTATTTACTGCATACTAGTACTATCGTTTTTTGTTTCTTTATTTGCAGGATGCAAATGACTACGAGCAAAGCGTTCGCACAAAAACGAGATAGCGAAGACCCATTAGCGAAGTACCGCAGTCAGTTTTTTATGCCTCCGGGCAAGACCAGATCAGAGCAGCTTTATTTTACAGGGAATTCACTTGGCCTGCAGCCAAAGTCTGTGAAAGAGTATATACAGCAGGAGTTAGATGATTGGCAAAAGTTAGGCGTAGAAGGTCATTTTCACGGTAAAAATCCTTGGTTTGGTTACCATCATTTTTTTGACAAAGAAGCAAAAGTAGTAGGAGCTAAACCAGAAGAAGTGGTGGTAATGAATAATCTCACGGTCAATTTGCACTTACTCCTTGCTAGCTTCTATAGACCAACGGAAAAGAGATTTAAAATCATAATGGAAGGGGGTGCTTTCCCGAGCGATATGTATGTGATAGAAAGTCAGGTGAAGCATCATGGTTTTGCGTATGACGATGCAGTGATAGAGATTATTCCAAGAGAGGGTGAGCACGCACTGCGTACAGAAGATATAGTTGCCAAAATAAAAGAAGTAGGGGAGGAGTGTGCGCTGGTATTCTTTAGTGGAGTGCAGTATTACACAGGTCAGGCTTTTGATATAAAAGCCCTTACAGCAGTGGCTCATTCTGTAGGAGCGTATGCCGGATTTGACTGCGCACACGCGGCAGGCAACATAAAGATGGAACTACATGATTGGGATGTAGATTTTGCAGCTTGGTGCACCTATAAATATATGAATAGTAGCCCAGGTGGTGTGAGTGGAATATTTGTACATGAAAAGCACGGTAATAATCCAGATACTCCAAGACTAGCTGGTTGGTGGGGACATAAGGAGAGTGAGCGTTTTCAGATGAAAAAAGGTTTTATTCCAGAGCCAGGTGCAGCGGGATGGCAACTGAGTAATGCCCCCGTGCTTGCTATGGCCGCACACAAAGCATCACTCGATATGTTTGATGAAGTGGGGATGGATGCACTAGTTGCCAAAGGAAAGCAGCTCAATGCATTCTTAGAGCAAGTAGTGATGGATGCACAAGCCGCCAACAATAAACTAGCGTTTGAGGTAATAACGCCTGAGGAGCGTGGGTGTCAACTTAGTATGCTTACCAACGAAAATGGTAAAGCACTCTTTGACTACCTCACTGAGCGTGATGTAATAGCGGATTGGCGGGAGCCAAACGTAATTCGTCTAGCACCTGTTCCTATGTATAATTCATTCACAGATGTTTGGGAATTTGGTGAGTTATTGAAAGGATTTTAAGAAAGTTCTTATTGCGGTTAGCATATATTGTCGGGCGCTATGTGTATTTTATTGACGCAAGCGGGTGAGGTTTAATCCCCATCAAACTACTCCCCAAGCAAGCGTATTTCTTCCAACGTATCTCTAAAACTGCTAAACCCTCTGAGGGTAAGTATAAGGTGGTTTTTCCCTTGTTTGAAACTGAAATGGTCAGGTTGCTGTTGTACCGCATTCATAATGCGCGTAAATGTCTCTTGCTGATAAAATTCCTCTCCCAAATTATTGTTGAAGTACAAATTTGCTGTGCTTTCTACGATTTTCACCTTTTCAGCATAGAGTTGTTGTGCAGCTATTTTGAAACGAACACTGAGTATCAGATTGTTTAGAGGTTTGGGTAATGTGCCAAATCGGTCTATCAGCTGATTCATGTATTGTTCCAAAAACTCATCTGTTTTAATCTCACTTAGGCGCGTATATACATTAATGCGTTCTGCTACATTGCTTACAAAATGCTCTGGTATACGTGCTTCAAAATCAGGTTCCACCGTACATTCTACTTCTAGCTCAGGAGCTTTGTTGTATTCTGGATCGTCTGCAAACACTTCTTTGAATTCCCCATTGCGAAGCTCTTTGAGTGCTTCGTCCAGTATTTTGTGGTAGGTATTAAAGCCAATCTCTGCTATGAAACCACTTTGTTCTGCACCGAGTAAGTTACCTGCTCCACGTATGTCTAGATCTCGCATGGCTACATTAAAACCGCTGCCAAGATCGGAGTACTCCTCTATGGCCTTCAGTCTTCTTTGTCCATCTTCTGGCAGTGTGTATACCGGCGGTGCGAGCAGGTAGCAGTATGCTTTAAGATTGCTACGGCCAACACGACCACGCATTTGGTGTAAATCACTAAGCCCAAACATATGTGCATTGTTTATGATAATGGTGTTGGCGTTTGGTATATCCAGACCACTTTCTATGATAGTAGTAGCTACCAATACATCAAATTCGCCTTCTATAAATTGAACCATTACCTGTTCCAAGTCATCACCCTTCATTTGTCCGTGGCCTACGGCAACACGAGCTCCAGGCACAAGGTTACGTATTCGCTGGGCTATTTCGTTGATGTCTTTCACTCTATTGTGAATCATAAAGCTCTGGCCGCCGCGGGCCATTTCATTGCTGATAGACTCTTGTATTATTTCGTCATTCCAAACTTGCACCTCTGTTTGTACTGGTCTGCGATTGGGCGGTGCTGTTTGCATAATACTCAGGTCACGAGCACCCATTAGACTAAAGTGAAGTGTGCGTGGTATCGGAGTAGCCGTAAGTGTTAGCGTGTCCACATTGGCCCTAAATTCCTTGAGACGCTCTTTAGCACTCACCCCAAATTTTTGTTCTTCATCTATAATCAGGAGCCCCAGGTCGCTAAACTTTGTTTTCTTACTCAGCAATTTATGGGTACCAATAATGATGTCTAGTGAACCTTCCTCCAATCGCTTTAGTGTAGCTGTTTGCTGTTTGGCAGTTTTAAATCTATTCACATAGTCCACAGTACATGGAAAATCCCTCAATCGGTCTCTCAAGGTGTGGTAATGTTGCTGGGCAAGTATGGTAGTAGGTACTAAAATTGCCACTTGTTTGCTATCTGTTACTGCTTTGAAAGCAGCACGTATGGCTATTTCTGTTTTTCCAAAACCTACATCTCCGCAGATCAAACGGTCCATAGGGTTAACACTTTCCATATCTCCTTTGAAATCTTCTGTGGCCTTGGCTTGATCTGGGGTATCCTCGTATAGAAAACTTGCCTCTAGCTCAGTTTGCAAGTAAGTGTCCGGGCTAAATTGAAATCCTTTTTCTGCCTTACGTTTTGCATAGAGCTTGATAAGATCTTTGGCGATATCTTTGACTTGTGCCTTGGTCTTGCGCTTTAGATTGCTCCAAGCATCGCTTCCCAGTTTATTTATTTTGGGTTGGTTGCCTTCCTTGCCCTTGTATTTGCTTATTTTGTAAAGCGAGCCAATATTAACGTAAAGCAAGTCGCCATTTTTATATTCAATGCGCACTGCGTCTTGCAGCTTACCGCCCATCTCCATCCGTTGCAAACCTTTAAATTGGCCTATGCCATGGTCTATGTGTACCACAAAGTCTCCGGGATTGAGATCTTGTAGTTCTTTTAGCGAAATCTGCCCAGAGGTAGATACACTTTTACCAGACTTTGCGAGGTAGTACCTGTTGAATATCTGATGCTCAGTATAGGCAGCAATTTTGAGGTCGTGATCTATAAAACCTTCACTTAGGCTTTTATAAACGGGCTGGATGGTATAGCCTGCTCCTAGGTCGTCAAATATGCTTTCTAGTCTTTCAATTTGCTTAGCACTTTCAGAAAAAACGAGCGTAGTGTACTTCTTCTGATCAAGGCTTTTTAGTGTATCAATAAGAAGGTTGAAATTTTTGTTTACAGGAGGTTGGGGTACTTGGTTGAATTGCAGTTTTACTGATGGTCTAAAGAATGTTTGACTACTAAACTCAATAATCTGTTTTTTGTTGAGCAAGTTTACCAACTGTTCCTCGTCAAAATAGATATGGTCTAATTGGGGCCTTTCTTCCGCTAGATCTTCTGTTGCAGAGCTTGCTTTATCTTCTGCTTTTTCCAGTCCTTTTGCTATTTTAGCGATAGCATATGGTAAGTCGTACGTACATACAATTGGTTTCTTACCGAGGTAGTCAAATATGTCTGCACTTTCCTCGTTTTTGGCAGTTTCTTGTACATTGGGTACGATGGTGGCACGCACAAGCTTCTTTGTACTTAGTTGACTTATGGGGTCAAACTCGCGAATGCTCTCTATGGTACGACCGTCTAGCTCTAGCCTAAAGGGCAATTCACTGGCATACGAGAATAAATCTATGATACCTCCACGTATAGAAAATTGTCCGGGTTCGTACACGAAATCTTCTCTGTAGAAAGCGTATTCATTAAGCACCTCTATGAGAAAGTCGAGGTCTACCTCTTCCCCTACTTTAAAGGTAAGTTTACTCTTTTGGAATACTTCCTGCTGAATAATTCGTTCTGCAAATGCCTCTGGATAGGTGACAACTATCTTTGGCTGATCCATGTCTGCTAGCGCGTCTAATATACTTGCTTTGGTTTGTATTTTTGTGCTTTCGGGCAAGGTCACATCAAAGCTCCTTCGGAAGGAATCTTTCCATAGAAAGACATAATTATGATCCGTAAACGTTTGTAAATCTGCGTATATATATTCTGCTTGCTCTTGGTCATTACACAATACGAGAACACTACGTTCGGTATGTTTTTGCAGGTGAGCAAAAAGGATAGACTTAGCAGATCCAATGCTGTTTTGCACTCCGAAACGTGTTTTTCCGGCACTAAGTTCCCTTTCCAATTCATGTAGAATTGGATATTCATTGAAGAGTTGTATGAATTCTCTACTGTTCATGTAATTTGGTCTTGCTACAGCAGCAATAAAAATGGTGTGCGAATATAACCGCACACCTTACTTATAGTTTGGGAATAACTCTCTTTTTGGGTTTTGTCAATAAACCGTGCTAAACTCCTTTATTTTAGGTGAAAAAAGGAGTGGCATTGTGAACCCCTTTTATATTTTTGTGACAACATTACAATAATGCTAAATCACTCTTATCTAAGCAATGCAGATGTGGACTCTATCGACCACATGTACGACCAATACAAGGCAGATAAATCATCATTAGATGAAAGCTGGCAACGATTTTTTGAAGGTTTTGACCTAGCCTATGGAGATCTTGGCTTGAGCAATTCCGAAGGAGCTGTGAGTGAAGATATGTTGAAGGAGATAAACGTACTTAATCTCATTAATAATGGGTATCGCTCTCGTGGGCACTTGTTTACTAAGACCAATCCAGTACGAGAACGTAGAACATATTTGCCAGATCTGAGCATAGAAAACTTTGGTTTAAGCAAAGGTGATTTAGAAAAGAAATTCAATGCAGGAGTAGCCATAGGAATTGGTCCAGCTAAGCTAAAAGACATCATAACTCATTGTGAGCAGACTTACTGTGGCAGTATAGGAGCAGAGTACTTATACATTGAAGATCCTAAAAAAATAGAGTGGTTACAAAGCCGAATGGAGAAGCGTAAAAATACGCCAGAATTTACTTTGGAACAAAAGAAACTCACGCTCCAAAAATTAAATCAAGCAGTAGCTTTCGAAAATTTTTTACATACCAAGTATGTCGGGCAAAAGCGCTTTTCACTAGAAGGATTGGAGACACTTATACCGGCACTTGACTCAGCTATAGAACTAGGTGCTACTCACGGAGTAGAAGAGTTTGTAATAGGTATGGCACACAGGGGCAGACTAAATGTGCTGGCTAACATCATGAATAAGAGTTATGCTGAAATTTTCAATGAGTTTGAAGGTAAAGCGTATGAAGATTCTGTATTTGAAGGCGATGTAAAATATCACCTTGGTTACACCAGTAAAGTGAAGACTAGTTTAGGTAAAGAGGTGAAACTTAATCTCTGCCCAAATCCTAGTCATCTTGAAGCAGTGGATCCCGTAGTGCAAGGGATTGCTCGAGCTAAGCTAGATAAGCAGTACAATAATGATTTAAGTAAGGTTACGCCCATACTCATACACGGAGACGCCGCATTTGCGGGTCAAGGTATAGTGTACGAAGTGACTCAAATGGCTGGCCTTGAGGGTTATAATGTGGGCGGGATATTGCATCTAGTGACCAATAATCAAATAGGTTTCACAACCAATTATACAGACGCTCGTACATCTATTTATTGCACAGATGTAGCCAAGACTACAAAAAGTCCAGTTTTTCATGTCAATGGAGATGATGTAGAGGCAGTGATATATACAATAAAGCTGGCTCTAGAGTACCGTCAGGAGTTTGAAACTGATGTATTTGTAGATATACTGGGATATAGGAAATACGGACATAACGAGGGGGATGAGCCTAAGTTTACACAGCCAGTATTGTACAAAGCTATTGCAAAACACCCCAATCCACGTGAAATTTATGCCCAGAAACTTAGTGAGCAAGGTAGCATTGAAGCTAACTTGGCTAAGACGATGGAGAAAGAGTTTAAGGCGATGCTTCAGCAAGATTTGGAGGATGTACGTGCCGACAAAAAGCCCAAAAACAATAATCTACCCAAGAATACATGGAGTGGTTTGAAAAGTGGGACTAAAGCGGATTTTGAAAAAACAACCAAAACTGCGGTTACTGAGAAAACATTTGATAAAGTAGCTAAAGCGATCACAGAATTGCCCGAAGACCATACGCCTATACGTAAAGTAACCAAGCTTTATAATGACAGAAAGACAATGGTGGAAAACGATACGTTTGATTGGGCGATGGGTGAGCTTATGGCTTATGGTACATTGCTTGAAGAAGGTCATGCCGTTCGTATGAGCGGTCAGGATGTGGAGCGTGGGACATTCTCTCACCGTCACTCCGTTGTGAATATGGAAGACGGAAAAGGCGAGTATGTCCCGTTGAATAACATAAGTGATAAGCAAGAGAAGTTTGAAATTTACAACTCGCTTCTTTCGGAGTATGCCGTTCTCGGTTTTGAGTATGGTTATTCCATGACTAATCCGCAGGGATTAACGATATGGGAAGCTCAGTTTGGTGACTTTTCTAATGGCTGTCAGGTCACTATAGACCAGTTTATAGCCAGTGGTGAGACCAAGTGGGGTAGGTATAGTGGACTTGTGATGCTATTGCCTCATGGATATGAAGGGCAAGGCCCGGAGCACAGTAGTGCACGCTTAGAGCGTTACTTACAGCTATGTGCTGCCGCTAATATGCAGGTAATGAATATCACTACCCCGGCAAATTTCTTCCACGCATTGCGTCGTCAGTTGCACCGAGATTTTAGAAAACCAATGATAGTAATGAGCCCCAAGAGCTTGTTGCGTCATCCTCAGGCGGTAAGTACTACAGATGAGTTTACCACGGGGACTTTCCAAGAGTTGATAGATGATAACTACGTAGATACGAAAAAAGTGAAGCGTGTGAATCTGTGTACGGGTAAAATCTACTTTGACTTACTCGAGAGACAACAAGAAGGTAGCCGCAAGGATGTAGCCATAGTGCGACTAGAGCAGATATATCCAATGCCGGAGAAGCAGATGGAGAAGCTCATTAAAAAATATCCAAAGGCAGAATTCTGCTGGGTACAAGAGGAGCCGAAGAATATGGGAGCTTGGATGCACGTGTTGCGTTATGATTGGGCAAGAAGTTTTAAGGAGATCACAAGAAGAAGTAGTGCTAGTCCTGCAACTGGTTACTCGGTAGTGCACAAGAAAGAGCAAGATGCGATTATTGCTGAAGCTTTTAATGTGTAGTAAACTGTCTTTTTCAATTTCACTAATTGATTGCGTGGCTTATAGTTAGTAGTAATAGAAGAGATCAATGAGCAAAGACATTTTTTTAGCATATATAAAAAAGCATATTGATTTGAATGAAGCGGAAGAATCTATCATTCTGTCTAAAATAAAGGAGAGAAAATACCTAAAAAATCAATTTCTTGTCCAGCAAGGAGACGTCTGTCGCTATGTAGTCTTCATATTTACGGGGTGTGTAAGGTCTTACCACGTAGATGATGACGGTAACGAGCATACGGTCTCTTTTTCAATAGAAAATTGGTGGTCATCAGATATGGGGAGTTTTATTACCCAAAAGCCAGCAGATTATAATGTCCAATGCATAGAACCTACTTCATTGATTCAGTTTGACTCCGCTCTTATGGAAGAACTGTTTGAGACTGTTCCTAAGCTAGAAAGGTTTTTTAGAATCATCAGTCAAAATGCTCTCGTTTCTGCCCAACGAAGAGTAGTCAATACGTTTAGCAAAACCGCTAGGGAGCGTTTTGAAATTTTTAGAGAAGATTATCCCGAGCTGGAACAACGCGTTCCTCAATATATGATAGCATCTTATTTAGGAGTCACAAAAGAATTTTTAAGTAAAATAAAGGGGCAGATTGCAAGAGAGTAAAAGAAGTTAATTTACATTAACCCTATTTCATAATCTAGCTTATTTTTTGTTTAGCGACGTCACTAGACCTTTGTGACGAACAAAATGCCAATAGGCATTTCTAAAAAACAAAATATAAAATGAAAAAATTAGTATTATCTAGTATTGTGATAGTTGCCGCTTTGGTACTCCAAAGTTTTCAATCAGAAAGCCTGACGCTAAAAGAGGGGAACAATGAAATTACAAAAAGTAAAGTTGTATGGAAAGCGTACAAAGTAACAGGTTCTCATTCGGGTACGGTAGGTCTAAAATCTGGTGTTTTAACCTTTGATGAGAATAAACTAAGTGGAGGTAGTTTCCTTATGGATATGACCACATTGGCGTGTACCGACCTTGAAGGTGATTACAAAAACAATCTGGAGGGGCATCTCAAATCGGATGATTTCTTCGGGGTGACAAAACATGGGACTTCGGCGTTGAATATAACCAATGTGAAGAGCACAGGAAAAAACTCATACCAAGTAAAAGGTGACTTAACGATTAAAGGGATTTCTAAATCAATAGTTTTTCAAGTATCAATTTATGGAAACAAAGCCACTGCCAGTTTAAAAGTGGATAGAACTGACTTTGGAATAAAGTATGGATCTGGAAGCTATTTTGAAGATTTGCAAGACAAGATGATTTACGACGAATTCGATTTGAATGTTGATCTAGAATTTTAATAACAGCATAAAAGAAAAATAGAATGAGTAATTTAGAGAAAGCAAAGAATATGTATGCCCAAATAGGGCAAGGGCAGCTTTTAGAAGCATTTGACAGTCATTATGCAGAGAGTGTAATAATGGAAGAACCTTCTGGAAAGCGTGAGGGAAAAGAAGCATGTCGTGCGTATGAGGTGCAGTTCCTCAATAATGTAGAAGCATTCCATAATCTTGAGATTAAAGCCATCTCTGAAGACACAGAGAAGAGCAAAGTTTTTATTGAGGTAGTAATGGACATTACCTTCAAAGGAGGCAATCGTGTTCAGATGGAGCAAGTGGCTGTGCAGCAATGGGAAGTAGGTCAGATCATACACGAACGATTTTATTATAACGCTGATTAATGTTAGTATGGTTATACTAAAAATTTAGTTGAATTATTAAGGTTACCGAAAAGCCCGCTTATACAGCGGGCTTTTCTTGTTTAGTATTTTTATCATCTCTGAATATTAATCATTTAGTAGACAGAATAGTTATTTTACTAAAAAGGCATAATAAGATGGAATACGCATATAATCAGTATATTATGTATCAAAATATTTAAAGCATTGAATATTTAAAGGGTCTATATAAAAGGACAAGAAAACCTGGTGCGGGTATGGCCTTGGGACGAGTTTGAAATCGTACAAGAGAGCGCAGGCGTTACGCTACCTCTATCTCATCTGCAGCATCCATTTTCTTGCCATCCTTCAGCTTATTCACTTCCAGATACAACCATACGGCTGCCCATATTCCAGCTAAAACTTCCCCTGCGGGTAGAGAAGCCCATACGCCGTCTAATTCTATAAAGTAGGCGAGGATGAACATAAGCGGTATCATACATAACCCTTGGCGAGCAAGAGTTAATACTAAAGCAGGTAAAGGCTTACCTATAGCCTGAAAATAGGCTCCACCTATGAAGCCAATACCCATAACGGGTAGTGATATAAATATGAGTTGCAGCACACGTGGTGTGTGTGCAAGTAAGTTTTTGTCAGCTGTAAATATCCCGATGAGTTGCTCAGGGAACACCACGATGATACTGAGTAGGAGCAGCGATATCCCGGTGGTCCATTGTATAGCCAACCACACACCCTCTTTTACACGTGTTCCATTATGTGCTCCATAGTTATAGCTCACTATAGGCATTAGTCCTTGCATGATACCGATGATAGGGAATGCTACAAATAGGGTAAATCCTCTGATAAGACCATAAATTGCAATAGCGTGAGAGCCGCCACTTTCTCCGAGTGTACTCGCGTATTCTATCTGGCCCCACTTATCCAGTTGGCTGTAGAGTACAATGGCGAGTAGGCTAAACATACTCTGCCTTAGGAGTGTAATTGACCCTATAGAGATTATTTCTTTTACAATTGGGAGGTCAAATAGGAGATTGCTCTTGCTTAACTTGAGCTCACTCTTACCAGACAAAAAGAACCATAGAGTATAAAGTCCACTGAGCGTATAACCCGTGGTAGTAGCCCATGCAGCTCCCTCTATTCCCATATCGAATTTTAAGATAAGTACGTAGTCCAAGACGATGTTAGATACCGCAGGAATTATCATTGTGAGCATAGCTACTTTGGGTTTTCCTTCTGCACGTATGGTATTGTTGCTCATCATAGCCCAACCAAGAAACGGTAGGCCGAGGAGCAATATATTAAAGTACTTTTTGGCATAAGGCATTATTTCAGCATTTGCCCCAAAGAGGGTAAGTAATTCTGTTTGAAAAATGTAACCTACTAGCACAAAGAACAAGAGAAATCCTAGAGTGAGTATTATCTGATTATTGAAAGTTTTTTGGGCTTTTTCTGGGTTTTTTTCGCCCAAGGCTCTAGCCAGCACAGAGGCACCACCTACACCTACTGCCATACCAAAAGAGGAGATTAGAAAAGTAATAGGAAGTACAACAGTGATAGCTGCTATAGCTAGCTCACCTTCTGCATATCTGCTTACGAACCATACGTCTACCATTTGATATATGGACATAACCAAGAAGCCAATTGCCGCAGGAAGAGATTGTTTGAGAAGTAAGGTGCTGATCTTTTCAGTTCCTAATTTATCAGATGTTTTGGTTGATTGACTCAAAGATGCGAAAGTAGAAATTTATGCCAATTGGAAGTGTTATATCCCTACTTCTTTTTCTTGTTGCAAGATATCTGTATTGGGTTTTTTGCCTATTTAAGGTCACCCATATCTTTCTCTAGTGTCAAAATCTATCTCAGGGGCTACTGTTTGGCAATTCGAATATTGGTGCTGTAAGCTGCGGTTTGCAGTTGTTAAGTTGATTTTTTTTCTATCTTTATGGAGGATTATTCCACGCTAGTATTCGGCACATATAGCGAGGTATATCCCTCATTAGTAATTCTAAAAGAGCGTATTCTACTTGAAAAATACGACTGAACTCGTGAGGTAGACTTTCAGCAAATGGAGTCCACCCATTGAAACCTTGCTATTTATTGCTTACATTTCATTTTCTTTGCACTAGTGAATTATTTAAGTCATTTCTATTTCGACCGAGACGAAGACAATAAGTATTACAATATTGGTTTAATACTTCCTGATCTCGCCAGGCATTATATCCCGAAACTCAGAATAAACCCATACAAGAATATCACCTTTACTACCAAAGAGATATCGAGTATGAATGATGGTACAAACAAGCACTTTGCAAGTGACCGTAAGTTTCATAATTGGATGGTTTTTGTAGACCTTACCAATAGAGCTACAGATATGATTCGCGAGAGTGGCGATAAGGAAATCAATAGAGACTACTTCATTACGCATATTATGGTAGAGGTGCTTCTAGACAAAGTATTGTTGGACAAAAACCCAACCTTAGCCGATGATTTCTACAAAATGGTAGACAGCGTAGAGCAAGATTGGATACTCAAATTTATGCGATATGCTGGTCTTCAAGACGATGAATTATGGAAAGGACAGCACAGGCGGTTTATGAAGGCTAGGTACTTCGAGTCTTATACTAGCATAGAAAATGTGGTAGCTGCTGTAGAAGGAGTTTGTCGTAGTTTAGATATGATAGAACTGACAGATGATCAGCGACAATTATTAATTGACATTTGTGAGACAATAGAACCTGAATTAGCACGTTCAATAGATGCATTAGAAATTCAGCTACTATAGGATACACTAGTTCCATGAAATTTACGTACTTCAAGCAGATAATACTCGTAATGTGCTTACTGTTGATATCGCAGATAGGTGCTTTTTCTCAATCTATACCCAAGTATAGCAATGAGTTTTTATCAATAGGTGTTGGTGCTCGGGCTTTTGGAATGTCGAATACGGTAATTGCCTCTGCCGATGATGTTACAGCAGGTTTTTGGAATCCGTCTGGGTTAATAAACCAAGAAGATAAATTACAGATCAGCGTAATGCACAGTAACTACCTAAATGGGCTGGCAAATTATGATTATTTGGCACTCAGTACAAAGGTGAATGAGAATGCTGCATTGAGTTTCTCTATGGTGCGTTTTGGTGTAGATGATATTCCCAACACCCTGGATCTTATTCGAAATGGCCAGGTAGATTACAATAGAATTTCTTCATTCAGTGCTGTTGACTATGGCTTTTTTGTGAGTTATGCTCAGAAAGCATTGATAGACGGACTAAGCTTTGGTGGCAGCGCTAAAGTAATACGCCGTACAGCTGGTGAATTTACATCCGCATGGGGTTTTGGATTAGATGCGAGTGCCCGGTATCAGACAGATAATGATTGGTCATTTGCTGCAGTTGGAAGAGATATTACTACGACCTTTAATGCATGGAATTTTAATTTTTCTGAAGCTGAAGAAGCTATTTTTAGACAAACAGGAAATGAAGTGCCCGAAAACTCACTGGAGCTTACGTTACCTAAATTTATACTCGGAGCAGCAAAAAAAATCACCTTCTCAGAAGATATAAGTCTATTGACAGAAGTAAACCTAGACGTGAATACGGATGGCAAGCGAAATACATTGTTGCGAACAAACTTGATCAGTGGAGACCCACATATTGGTATAGAGGCAGCATACAAGAATATCATATTCTTGCGCGGTGGAGCGGGTAATTTACAGCAAGAGAAACTGGGAGAGAACTACGAACAACAGTGGACATTTATGCCAAACATTGGCCTTGGCCTCAAGCTAAAGCAAATCACCATAGACTACGCTCTTACAGATGTCGGAGATCAAAGTGGCTCTAATTTGTCACACGTATTCAGTATACGAGCAGCAGTCAATCCAGAAAAGTAATTTTTTTATTTCAGTAACCTAACGGTGAGGAGTCTAAAATTCTTCCGCCTGCGGTTGTTTTGTGTGGTATTGGGTAAAAGATAGTCCAAGATTTGTTCATGAAGTGTAGAATAGGTGAAGAAGTAACGTGCGCCTGTTTATCAAAGGCTTTTCTTAGGACGGATCAAGGATCCTGCACAGCCAAATAGGCCTGCAACAAAACCGCCAAGAAGCGATGCTACTAGTGGAGTCATAAATGCAGGTATCCTAAATAATTGGCCCAATAGTGTTTGGACAGAACCATTGTCAATGAAATAAATACTAAGTGCCCAAGCAAGGAATATAGCAAGGAATGGCACTGTAAAACCTGCAGTGGCAGAGGGCCTTGTAGCATAAGTAAATGCCATTGTAAGGGGGGCGATTATCCACCACGGGAAAACAAAAGAGCAGAGTATGGTTGCTGTAAATAGGAATAAAAAAACGATACTATTCTTCATTGGAGATGGTGATTTTAAAGATGGGACTAGAGATAGATTCTGGTTGTGTGGCTAGCGGTATGCGATCATACTCCCCCTTAGCCCATGCGTCTATCTTATTCATATAGTAAGCACTTGCCGGATTGCCGCTTTGGCCACCAGGATACATGCCATAAGCCTCTGGATTTTCGCCCAGAGCTACAATCATTCTCCAGCTCGGACCAACAGTTTGTTGCATAGCATTGAGTGCTCTTTTGGTGCCTCCTATATGGATGGTGTCTGATGAAAATGCAGGTAAGCGGGTAAGATGCGGTATGTGTGCTTTTTTTGTAGCTCCCAATGTTGCGTTGGGTAGTAATATTACAGCTGCAAAGGAGGCATTGACTAGGTCTTTCAAGTTTTCTGTGTATGGTGTGGCTTGTATGTCGTAAAACGGGTGGTCCTTACTACTCTCCATGAGGTTTATCGTCACCCAAGTGTCGGGTGTGGGCAGAGCAATGGTAGTTTCTGAAAATATTTCGTCCCAAATCATCTGTTCAAGTGCAGCAAACCAACGGTCAAAAAGGGGTGGAGCTTTAGCATCTGCGTTGTATTCAAAATTCCATTCGCTTAGTAGGCTAGCCTGCTTTAGGTTACTACTATCCAACAGCGGTAGAAGAATGCCAAGAGCTTCTTCTGCCTCAATGCTGTAGTTGCTATTCTGCAAGGCTTTCATATCTGCTATGCTAAATGTACTATCTTGAGACAATACGCTGTGGGCCATTCTACCTCTATACCCTTCGAAATTACCATTAAAAAAATACGGGTATTCGGTAGATGTACTCCATTGGTTAGAGCTACTCACATAACCTCTTGTAGGATTGCGCTCTTGTGGGTTTTCGTTGCGGGGAATAAAACCTTGCCAGCCATTTTTCGTAGAGCTCCCATCGCCTATCATTACTCCTTCACCATAGGTTTTTATGGGAAGTTTACCATTGATTCGTAAACCTATCTCATTGTGGTTATCAGCATAGATGAAATTTTGAGCAGGAGCCTGAAAAGTGCCGGTAGCTTCCAAGTATTCATCATAGGTATTGCAGGTCATTCCACTTACAAAGGTCATAAATTCTGGTGTGCTTGCTTCATCGTGTACAAGCCACCTAAGGGCAAGATTGATACTGTCATCTACGATAGGGCCCCATGCAGTGTATCTTACTGTATCTAATACTTCTTTCATGCCCTTTACAGTATAGGATTCTATTTTTAGGGTAGCTTTTGTTGCTTTGCCATCGAGCATGTAGCTGGTTCTGTTTTCATCAGTCCATGCTACGGTATAGTAATCGCTTACATCGTGTCCTACATTGGTTTCTCCCCACGCTATATTTTCGTTGAACCCAATCATAATACCGGGCATACCAAGTAGTGTAACACCATGAGCAGAAAAATCAGGTGTAGTTATAGCTATCTCGTACCATGTGCTTGGCAGCGACAGTGCAAGATGAGGATCATTGGCCAATAGTGGATTCCCGGTTTCGCTTTTACTACCACTTATGGCCCAGTTGTTACTGCCTACACCCTCTGGTGAGCGGGGTCGACCTATCTTGGGTAAGTAGATACTGAGTTCCTCTACTACAGCTTCATTTATATTTTTGTTTTTTAGAGGGATATAGGGCCCCTCTATTACGGGGATATCTTTGGGGTTATACAAGGGATACACTACCTTAAAATCGTCTTTGCCCAAAAGTTTGAATGCATTGCTCATCTCTATGTCTTCCTCATAACCAGCAAGCGTTTGGCTCATAGCTTTGAGGAGTAGAGCACAGCGTCGATTGTTCCAAGCAGTTGGTGCAAAATCCAACAACTTGTACTCCATAGGGTAGTGAGCAGGACTTAGGTTTTCTATGTAGTAGTTAATACCTGCGGTGTAGGCATCTACATTTTCGAGCAGGTCTGGAAATTGTTGCCAACTGCGTACTGCATTGTCTGCGGCATAGCTTAGTCCAAGTCTGCGTTGCTTTTTGTCGTATTTCAATAGATTCGGGCCGAGCACCTCAGACAGTCTGCCGGCTGGTGAGCGAGTGCTTATATCCATCTGAAAAAGACGGTGATACGCCTCTACATAGCCTTGAGCAAATAGTGCGTCTTTTAGATTCTCAGCATAAATATGAGGCACCATTCGTTCATCAAAAATGATACGAACCTCTTGTGCCACCGAGCTACTGTTCAATGCTATATCGCCATAACTATCTGGAGCTTCGGCATTTTGCCATACACCACTGTATGGGTTCAAAAAATTGCCTAGTGGTGGCAGGGGCTTGCCAGCGATGGTATGGGTGCTCTGCAAAAAATAGACAAAGGCTAGTCCCCAAAAGAGAAGAATGATTCCAAAAATTTTACGCATAGATTAATGTATCAAAGATAAACGAAATAGCGGTTATCGGCCATCTAGAATATGTTGACGGCATTCTTTGTCACAACCGAGCGGCTATTTTTCTTTTTTATCTCTTGTTTGCTTGATATGGCTTGTGATGGGATACTCATTGCAGTCTTATGATGTAGATTTCATTTTACCGAGAAGCAAACGAAATGACACGCACACGTGTTTCTCTACCAATGCAACTTTCATCTGAGGATATCAATCGTGTAATAGAAATGGCTTGGGAAGACCGTACGAGCTTTGATACTATAAAGCTACAGTTTGGTTTGGTGGAGAAGGAAGTGATAAATCTAATGCGGAGAGAAATGAAGCCAAGTAGTTTTCGTATGTGGCGTAAGCGAGTGCAAGGTAGAAGCACCAAGCACAACAAGCTGCGTGGCTGGGTAGAGGGCAGACACAAATGCTCATTGCAGCGCACTATAACCAACAACAAGATCAGTAAACGTTGATACTTCTGTAGTGTGATGTACGGTGTTTTTTGCTAAATGTTGTCCATTGCTTGTAACAAAACGGAAGAGAGAATTTGAATTTCACTGGTATACCTACCTCTTTAGTCCTGCACAAAAGAGGGGTCACTCTTTTAGCAAATTCTTATATTTCAATTGGAACTTGGCCACTTTAGGACCAATTACCGCATTGCAATATCCGTTTGTTTCTTTGTTCAGATTATAGTAATCTTGATGATACTGCTCAGCCGTACTATAATTGTAATAGCTCTCTATAGCGGTGACTAACGGATCGCTCCAGAGATCACTGGCGTCTATTCGTTGCATAACTTCTGTCGCAGTTGCTTTTTGCTCATTATTGTGGTAGAAAACTACCGATCGGTATTGGGTACCCCTATCTGCTCCTTGTCTATTGAGCGTGGTAGGGTCGTGCACGTGGAAGAATATATCTACAAGCTTTTCGTACGTAATAATTCGTGGGTCAAATACTATTTGTGCTACTTCTACACTCCCTGTAGTTCCTTGACTTACCATTTTATATGTTGGGTCTTTGAGTTTTCCTCCGGCATATCCACTTTCTACGTGATGTACTCCTTTTAGTTTTTCAAAAAGGACCTCTACACACCAGAAGCATCCCGCTCCAAACGTAGCTGTATCCATATTGGTCATATCCATTGGTTCGTCTTTTAGTGTTGCAGGCAAGTCTTGCCCACCTTCTACAAAGTTCATAGAGATTCCGTTTACACAATGTCTTGTGTTTTTTGTGGTCATCATTTCTCCTTCAAACACATGACCCAAATGGCCTTGGCAGTTTGAGCAAACAATTTCTGTTCTGCGGCCATCAGCGTCTCTTACTCGCGTTACTGCGTCGTCTATCTCGTCATCAAAACTTGGCCAGCCACAGTGGCTATTAAATTTTGTTTCGGAGGTATAAAGTGGTTGGTTGCACTGCTTACAGATGTATGTTCCGTTGGCTTCACTGTCGGTGAATTCACTTGTGCCAGGATACTCCGTTCCTTTGTTTAGGATTACTCTTTTTTCCGCATCGGTTAAGACGTTAAATTTCATTTCGGTATTGACTTCTTGTATTTTTTCTGTGGTAGTAGACGATGTGCTTTGCGCATTACACGCAGTTACTAAAAATAAGCATATGATGTAGGTAAGTGACTTCATATTATATACTACGATTGAGAAGTACTTTTTGCTTTGAAAAGCATCTTTTTTTTACACAAAACAGACAAAAATACGATGAAGTATTCTGCTGTAGGCAGCCCAAATTGTACCTTATGCAAAAACATTTTTTTCATAGTCTGTATTTATTATTTAGACGGGGCTATTTAAAATAAATAGCATTCTTATTTTTGTGCTACCATTAAAAAGGGTGTAACATGAAATTGCATAATACTATTAATGGGGAAGTGTTGAAGGAACAGATAAGGTCGAGCAACGAATCTCGTACAACTATTTCCTTTTACAAATATGCCCAGATAGGCAATCCCCAACTGTTTAGAGATCATCTATTTTATCATTGGAGTCTACTCGGAGTACTTGGCCGTATTTACGTAGCACACGAAGGTATAAATGCACAACTGAGTGTACCCATGGCCCATGTAGCTTTGTTCAAGGCAGAGTTGTCTAACATAACTTTTTTGGACGGTGTACGGCTGAATTATGCGGTAGATGATGATGGAAAATCTTTTTTTAAATTGGCCATAAAAGTAAAGAACAAGATTGTGGCAGATGGTCTCAATGATGACTTGTTTGATGTTTCTAAACCGGGCAAATATTTAGACGTTAAAGGTTTCAATAAACTCACAGATGATGAGGATACGGTTCTCGTAGATATGCGAAACCACTACGAGAGTGAGGTGGGACATTTTAAGGGAGCTTGGTGCCCAGATGTAGATACGTTTCGGGACCAATTACCATTGGTAGTTGACGAACTGGCAAACCAAAAAGATAAAAAAGTGGTCATGTATTGTACTGGCGGTATTCGTTGTGAAAAGGCAAGTGCATACCTGAAGCACAAGGGGTTTAAGGATGTATATCACTTAGAAGGCGGAATCATAAAATATGCTCGCGATGCAAAAGCAAACGGTTTGGAGAATAAGTTCATTGGTAAAAACTTTGTTTTTGATGAGCGTTTGAACGAGCGTATTACAGAAGACATTATTGCGCGGTGTCACCAGTGTGGCGATTCGTTTGATGACCATACCAATTGCAAGAACAAAGCGTGCAACCTCCTATTTATACAATGCCAAAAATGTGCAGATCAGTATGCAGGCACCTGTTCTACAGATTGCCAAACAATAGCCGCTTTGCCCATAGAAGAACAGCGTGTGCTACGCAAGGGTAACGATGTAGGTGTTCGTATTTTTAGCAAGGGACGGTTTGACTCTAACTAGTCATTGCGTTTTTCGCTACAAAAGGACGCATAAAAAAGCCCTCCGCAGATACGGAAGACTTTTACATACTTCTTACTTTCTTATCTATACATGACCGAATTTACAGCCTCTGTAACGCGCTGCACATTGGGTAACCAGGCATCTACCAGAGTAGCTGCATACGGTAGCGGAGTGTCACGTGTTGTTACTCGTTTTACAGGAGCATCAAGATGGTCAAATACCATCTGACTCATCATATAGCTTATCTCAGAAGATATAGACGCCAATGGCCATGCTTCCTCTAGTACTACACAACGGTTTGTTTTCTTTATGCTTTCTGCAATGGTATGGTAGTCTATTGGCCGCACAGATTGCAGATCAATAAGCTCTACGTCTATACCTTGCTCGCTAAGTGCTTTTACTGCTTCTTCGGCCACACGCATCATTTTACCAAAAGACACAAGGGTAACGTCCGTTCCTGTTTTTTGGATGTTGGCTTGTCCCAAAGGGATGTAGTATTCTTCTTCTGGTACTTCATGCTTTAGTCCATACATCTGCTCACTCTCCATAAATATTACTGGATCTGGATCGATGATAGCAGACTTTAGAAGTCCTTTGGCATTGTAGGAGTTAGACAAAACTACTACCTTGAGCCCAGGGCAGTTCGCAAACCAGTTTTCAAATGCTTGAGAGTGCTGTGCACCAAGCTGACCTGCACTACCTGTAGGCCCTCTGAATACCATCGGACAGGTAAACTGACCGCCACTCATACTGTTCATTTTAGCTGCAGCGTTTATCACCTGATCTATAGCCACAAGACTAAAATTAAAGGTCATAAATTCTACAATAGGCTTTAGGCCGTTGGCGGCAGCGCCGGTAGCTATACCAGCAAATCCAAGCTCAGCAATAGGGGTATCTATTACTCTTTTGGCACCAAACTCATCAAGCATGCCTTGACTTACTTTATATGCTCCGTTGTATTCGGCTACTTCTTCTCCTATTAAGAAAACATTCTCATCTTTTCTCATCTCTTCGTTCATTGCCTCACGAAGTGCTTCACGTATTTGCAGTTGTCTTGCCATGTCTTTTTTTGCGAACGGCAAATGTAAGAATTATTGGTTATTTCAAAGGATAGATTTGTTCGGTAAGATTTGGTATTTATCGTGGATGATTTACGCATCAACCTAAATATGCTTCATCGGTTAACATTGGTTAGGTTATTTCTGATTTTTCTGTATTTCAATCTACTGCCTTTTAAAATGTGTATTATGCTGAATTGTGTTGCATTTACCTTTTTGGTATGTAGGGTATTAGTAAGTACATTTATTATGACAAAGTACACCATGAAATATCAAACTTGCATTTTATTTTTTACGTTTTCAGTAGCCGTTTTTACTCACCAAAACGCTATTGCTCAGAGCATAAGTGGCGCTGTAACGTCATTTGAGAGCAAGTATAAACTTGGCTATGCTACTGTAGATGTTCACAAAGATAGTGAGCTGGTGGCATCGGTATTGGCAGATAAACATGGAAATTTCAATGTAAAATTGGATTCGGGAACCTACCACGCTACAATACTATATGCTGGTTATCAAGCGATAACCCAAGTAATACATGTGAAGAATGATGAGGTGGTAAACTTTGGATTAAAGAAAGATAAGGCTAGTACTTTTATTTCTGGATCATCTGAAACCACGGAAAAAGAGAAGGATGGTGCACGTTTTGAGGGCGGAGGAATGGTTTCAGACACAGAGGATGATATAGTACCTGGTGCAGCGCATCTTACTGCGGGCCCTCACTATCCATACAAATCCAAATTAAGTAGTACAGCAATTAGGGGTGTCGGTGGTACAGATAGGGATAGATTCGGCTATCCTGCTACTCCGCAGCAAGGTGTTGCTGGAAAACTCACAGCCGGTGAAATCAATGATTTCAGTAAATGGGACCTGTGGACGGACCTGACTATTGGGGAGTTTGATCAATATAGCAAGACGTGGAACTACAATGCACGTAATCGCTATATGCTGCAGCTAACGGACAAAAAGGGTCTTCCTTTGGCAAATGCTAAGGTACAACTGGTGAACAAAGAAGGAAAACGATACTATGAAGCACGTACTGATAACACCGGTAAAGCTGAACTATGGGAGTATATTCTGCTGGGTGAGCAGAGGGAAAGAGAAAAATTGAGTATTTCTGGAGAGTATGAAGGGATGATTTTTTTTATCAAAAAAGCTGTGACAGTTGACGTTGGGATCAATACCTATGAGCTAGCTGTAGACTGCAATCAGTCGCAGCGAGTAGACATTGCCTTTGTGGTGGATGCCACAGGGAGTATGGGGGATGAGCTGAATTATCTGAGGGCAGAACTGAATGACGTTATTTTTACAAGCAAAGAGATAAATACTGTACTCAATTTTAGATTTGCCAATGTGTTTTATCGTGACCATACAGATGCGTACCTTACCAAATCTCAAGATTTTACTCGAGTACTATCGGAGTCTATAGCGTTTATAAGCGACCAGCAAGCCGGGGGCGGAGGCGATTTCCCAGAGGCGGTAGAAGCGGCGTTAGATACGGCAGTAAATACTCTGCAATGGAGTGAAGATGCTAGGGCACGGATACTATTTTTGGTGCTGGATGCTCCGCCTCATAATACACCTGATATACAGGAGAGACTTCGAAGAATAAGCAGGCAAGCGGCAGCTAAAGGTATACGTATTGTTCCGCTGGTAGCCAGCGGTATAGATAAAGGCACAGAGTTCCTCATGCGGAGTATTGCTTTGGCTACCAATGGTACATATGCATTTCTTACCGATGATAGTGGGATAGGAGGAAGCCACCTAAAGCCTAGTACTGATAGCTATACAGTGGAAACACTCAATGATTTACTCGTTCGTATCATATCCACCTATACGTATATGCCAGATTGCGAGCAGGAGTTGCCGGATCTTGATCTGACTTACCCAACAGATAGTGTGGCGCATACGCTGGTAGATACAACCCAAAGCGTTATAGGTAATGGTGTGGGAAACTCCGCCAAGCCAATAGATATAATATGGAACTACTACCCCAATCCTACGCATGGTATCCTCCACATAAAAGCGAGTGTCGACATACCCGAACTGTACATCACCGACCTGAGTGGAAAAGCACTGCGTGTGGTAAAGAACATACAACAGCAAGAAATAGTACAAGTAGATTTAAGTAGCTATGCAACAGGCGTATACCTCATTCGTTATCCTGCAGGAAATCGGTGGGTGAGTGGTAAGGTGATTTTGAATAGAGGCTAAAGCACCGTGATAATAATTGGGCTAAGATTAGCCTTTATTACTTCACCGTTTATTTTAGAGCTTATCCACCTCATTTCGCTCAATAAAATGACAAAAAAAGCCCTCGTAAATACGAGAGCCTTTCCTATGTTTTGTGGTTATTACTCCTTCTTTTTACTGCAACAGCCTTTTTTAGTCTCGCATGCCTTTGCCTCTTTTGGCTTACAGCAATTCGCTAGTTTGGCTTGCTTTTCCTTGTTTGCTTCCATTTTGGCGGTAGCGTAACCAAGGTTACTTATAGTCGTATGTATATCGTTTTCGGATACCTTTTTATCATTGTATCTTACGGTGAGCATCTTCGTCTCTTTGTTCCACTCTGCAAATGAAACACCAGGGATATCAAGAGCTGCCTCTATTTTGTCTTTACACTTACCACATTCTCCTTTTACAAGTATTGTTTGAGTGATTGTCTTAGCAAATACACCTAGTGTACCTACCATTAAAATTGCTAAAAATATATTTTTCATGTTGTCGTTTTTTTTAAAATGGATTACTGTATTCTTCTTTTGTAAGGAACTCCTCGTCTGTCAATGTCTTCAAAAATGATACCAAAGCTGCTTTGTGGTCTTCGCTAAGGTATACAGAGTCGCGAAGTGCATGCATATTAGGTTCGTTTCCGAGGTCACTAGTAGCATCACTCAAATCTCCCAAGTAGTGTTGTACTACCTCTTCTAGGGTGCCAAAACGACCATCATGCATGTAGGGTCCTGTCTTCTCTACATTGCGTAACGTTGTCGCCTTAAATTTATAATTATCGCGTGTATTCCCATTTACTCCACCGCGTCCCAAATCGGTAACGTTGGGTAGTCCATTGGTTAGGTATTCTCTACTCATAAATAGGCTGTTGCCGTGGCAGTGGAAGCAATCCGCTCCAAAATTTTGTGGATTATTGGGATCTTGCTCTTCGTTTAAAGGTATGGCTTCGGCGTTGAAAATAGTACGTCCGGTTTGCTCTTGCACGGTAAACGTTTCGAGACCTGCCATTACTCTATCAAATTTTGAATTGGCACTTACCAGTGTGAGCATAAATTGCTCCAATGATTTGCCGATGGTTTCGTCATTTATTACCGTACTGCCAAATGCTTTTTCAAAAGCCTCTTTATACATTAGGGAATTACTCAATTTGACCACTACATTGCCTATCGTCTCATCCATCTCTGTAGGGTCCTCTATTGGCATAAGAGCCTGATGGCGTAGTATGTCTGATCTGCCATCCCAAAAGAATCCATCGAGGTGCCACATGAGATTGGCTATAGACATGCTGTTTCGCTTGCCTACGGTTCCTCGTATTCCTATACTGTATTGCAGTTGGTTATCTGTAAACCCGTCTTTCTGGTTGTGACAAGAAGCACAGCTCTGTGTACTGTCGGCACTCAATATTGGGTCATAAAACAGCATTCTCCCGAGCGCAACTCCTTCTTGTGTGAGCGGATTATCTTTGGGTATACGCGCAGGTGGTAGTAGATTTTTGTTGTAGGTAAACGTGTAGGGAGTCGTACTAAATGGGGTATTAGGCACTTCATTTACCACATCTGTACAAGCATATATGCTTGTTCCTATGAGTGCGAATAATAGAAGTCTCTTCATGTTACTTTACTTCAAATTTAGTAAAAACATCACTCATGTTGCGGATGAGCTTCACTGTAACGGGACTGGAGACACTGTGCGAACTTGCTCCGTCTGATGCGATGGAATATATCTCGGGATTTTTGAAAACTTCACTAACGTCATATGTGATTACGGCTTCTTTGTCTGCATCTGTTGCAGAGGTAGAGAATGATGTAGGCAGTTCAAAATCAAGTTTATTCTGATCTCCGGCAAGGTGAAAAATGAAGGTCTCAGCATCCTTGACTACTTTTCCTTCTAACGCTGTAAAAATATAGCCACCTGTCCAGTTCCAGTGCAATGAGTTGTTGATGGGTGATAAAGGATGCTCAGCTGCATATTGGTTGGGGTTGCCATGGTTGGTAGCAGAATCTAAACCAATAGAAAAACCAATGGATATATAGTCCCCTAGAGGAATGTCTGTTAATGTAAAAGTCACATCTCCTTTGTGTGCTTCTATAAGTGCATATTGATCCTTCAAAAGCACTTTATTGTTGTTGCCATCTATCAAGTAGAATCCGCCTAATATGTATGATAGCCTGCTCATTTGAACATTTTCTGAGCTAGGTAAAGCAAGATCTACATTGTAAGCCATATTCGCAGATCCCATTTTGTGGTCCATTGTTATTTTTAGACTGCTAGTCGAGGCTTCATTCTGATCTATGGGGTCTTGATCTGGGCTGCACGCCGAAAAGACTGCGATTATTGAGCCAAGTAATATGTATACTGTTTTTTTCATCTTTATTATACTAGGTACATCAAAAGTGCCATTGCTAGCATTATACCGTCCTCTACAATGGTAACATAACTCATAGGAAGGTTGAATACCGTACCGAGACAGGCACACTGTATCTCAGACTTTCTTACTACCGAACGCACAACACCCAGTAGACTTACAAACATAACAATAGCAGTGATTAAATGTGTTGTGCTATTGTCAGAATAAAGCAAATAGGCTATACCCAATGCAAGTTCTATAAATGGATATAGATAACCGTACCATTTTACTTTGGCCGCTATAATATCATAACTTTGGTAGGCACTAGCAAAGGCTGGTATATCTAGCATTTTAAAGAACGAAAACACCAAGAAGAAGCCCGCCATAAAGTTAGCCATCCAGGTTTTTGGTAGAATCACACCGTCGCTATATGCTATAAGCAAGGTCGTTCCCAGTAAATAGAAAACAATAATTGCTAGTGGTTTGTAACTGCGTTGGTCCGTAGTAGACGCATGAAGTGTATTAGATGTTGCATTTACGTAGTAATTTCCTACGCTTTCTATCAAATTTTCTATAATGTCCGTATGTGGCAGCGGCGTGCCTTTGAGAGTAGCTAAGCCCGTTGCTTGGTCGATGGCTACTTGTTTTATGGCAGGGTTACTGTAGAGTGATTTTTCTATCTTGCTCACGCAACTCATACAAGTAATGCCTGATATGTTTATCGTTTTTTCTTTCATTCTGCTCAAATTCTAAGTCTAAACCCACCGTAAATCATTCTTCCAAATATTGGCCCCCATACAAGTCCTGCATCAAATTTTTGATCAAAAGGATTGGCTGCCTCTTGTATCGGATTTTCCTGTTTAAAATTCAATATATTCTCTCCGCCTACATAGACTTCAAACTTCTTTTTGAATGTCTTACTTACTTGTGCATTCCAGTTATAGAAGTGTGGAGAGTATTCGGGTTTGTATGTGTTGACTTGGTAGGTGTATTCGCCGGCAATACGTTGTGGTCCGTACCATGTCGCTGTGGTACTAAACTGCCAATCGCTTCGGGTATGTTGTGTAATATTGATAAATGCTCTGTGTCTAGAGATAAATGGTTTTTCGATTATACGTGTGGCCCCATTCGCATTTTTATAGGTACTCTGTACATCAAACATTCTGTAAGCCAGACGTATTTCTGTTCTACGAGCAGGAGCAAGATCCAGTTGTACCTGTGTGCTATTGGCTCGTGTACCGTTTTTCATATTGTAGAAATTAACTTCACCAGCGGTTTCTCTATCTACTACTACTTCTTGCAAGAAGGTAGTATTGAAGTAATCAATGCCAATGGTAGCAGGCATGTAGGTGAGCCTAAACTCGTGCTCAAAACTGATTCCAGAGTTTACAGCTACTTCTTGCTCTAGTCCGTATGCAAGGGTAGGGTCTGTCATGTCTATGTCTATGGTCCTATTGCTTGCAAATATGAATTGATTCTGAGCTAGAGGGTTGCTGGTTCTACGGCCCATACCTGCTGACATTCTGATGGCTGTTTTGTCTTTGTTGAATCTATACTTGCCATGAAAACGTGGTGTAAGTGAGATGCCATATATGCTGTTGAAGTCTGCACGTAATCCACCTACTAGGCTAAAGGTTTCTTTGGGCTTATAGGTGTATTCAAAGAAAGCTCCTGGTACGGCTTCTTCTCGCTCAAATCTGAAGCCAGCGTAAGTCTCTCGTACATTATCATATAGGAAAGAAACGCCTGTTTGGTATTGGTGAAAGGAGTTGCCTATATAGCTTTCGTAGAGCAGGTTTACATACACTTGGTCGGTGTGGGCATCGTACACATTGTTGTTGGCGTCAGAGCCGTATACACTGGTCATTTCGGAGTGGTTGAAATTGTATTGTGAGCCGAAACTGCTATTTTCACGGTCTTTTCTTGCCTTGCCAAGTTTGGCAAATGCATCTATTACCTGAGAATTTATACCGATACCATAGGCATTGTTATCTCCGTTATAAAATGCGGTTTGTCCTGCTTCCTGTTTGTTGTTATGAAAACTCACATTGGCAGTACCCTCAAAGCCACTATCGCTATAAAATTGCCAACGGTTCAGGATCTTAAAATCTTGCCCTTTTGGCATATCTAAAAAGCCATCTTTGTTTCTATCATTTTCTTGTCCTCTCGCACCATAGCGCGCTAGCAAGGAAGTCGCTACGTATTTGTTGATGTCTTTCACATACATTACATCTGTCTCAGCTCGACCACCACTACCTACAAATTGGTCGAGTAAAAATTTTTCTTTGCCAAAGGGTTTTTTGAGTTCAATGTTTATTTGACCAGCGATACTTTCGTAGCCGTTTACAACACTCCCTGCACCCTTAGTTATCTGTATGCTGTTTACCCAAGCTGCAGGTATGTGGCTTAGGCCATAATATGAGTTGAGTGTTCGTACACTAGGCATATACTCTCTACCTATGAGCGTATAGAAGCCATCTAATCCGAGCATTTTAATTTGCTTTGTGCCGGTTACTGCATCGCTAAAACTTACGTCTATTGCTGGTGCGTTTTGAAAACTCTCGGATAGGTTGCAGCATGCAGCTTTTTGAAATTCTCGCTCTCCTAGCAAAACGGTTGTTCGTGGGTCTAGCTTGCTCAGTCCGTAGGATATACGCTTGGCAAAAACGGTAGCCCCTGCAAGCTCATTGTCTTCTCTGAGAACAAAGCGTATCGGTTTTGTTTTATCCAATATTTCTATGGTGTCGCTTTTGTATGAGGCGAATGAGGCAATAAGTATGGGTGGTCCGTGGTGATGTTCTATGACAAACTCTCCGTCATCATTGGTGAAGACACCTCCCGGTGTTTCTTCCCAGTGTATAAATGCCCCTGCAAGTGGTTTGTCTTGGAAGGTTACGGTACCTGTTATTTTGGTATACTCGTGTTGTGCATAGCCTATGTTGACTATGAGTAAAAGAGCAAAACCTAGTATGTTTTTCATTTGGTGAAATGTGTTTTTGGTATGTGTTAAATTTTGAAGAATATACAGTTCAGACCGATCTGGCCTTAGCATACTCTACTAACACAAAAACAATTGTAAACCGGCTTGATTAGGCGGTTCTCTGTGGTTCTCACTGTAAAAACACGTAGCCTGCTCAAGAACAGTGATTGCACTGTTTTGTGTGCCTTGATAAGGAAGTGTTCTAATTGTAGGTGAGGGAAAATCTAAAGCATCTGAAGTAGCCACATCTAGCAGTTGCTGCGACATGATAAGTTCTACGTTAGTGCTGCAAGAGTTACTGGTACTTATTGTACAGCAATCAGAAAGTGAAGCTGTCGTCTGGTGGGAGATTTCAATACGGTCTAATTGTCCACAACAAAATGTCAAATCAAGGTGAACACCCACACTTGGCAGTAAAAACAAGAAGGTTAATATGTACGCTTGAAGCTTTTTCACTCTCTACAAAGATATAACAGTTTTTTTTAATGTGTTAGTATACCGATTGCTCGGTTTATTAGAATAGGTAGATTGAGAAGTGAAAAAGGCCTGACTAGCGTGTCAATGCGATACAACTGCTGTTTCGTTTTATACTGAATGGCCCTTAGAATGGGCAAACCTGTGAGGGCTAACTCAGGGCTAAAGTATGATTTAGAACTTGAAAGAGAACCCAATACCGAGCAGTCTTTTGAACTGTGTACGAGGACCCGTGGCAGGATTTCCTTCAGTATCCAAAATTGGGGTATTCCCATCAAACAAGGGAACTGCAATGTCGTTGTCGTGAATGATCGTAGTGGATATACTCACCCCAATGAAATCAGTCAACTTCATGTTTAACATTGTTTCCCAGTTGATGTCAATGTTTTCTCTGTTAGAAGTGTTAACGTCTGTAAAGTTATTAAATAGGTTCAACGTAGAAACTAAGTTAATTTGTTTTGTGAGGTCTTTATCCAAACGAGCATTCAGTAAAGCTCCAAACTCTGCTCTGTAATTATCGTTGTAAAATTGTTTCCCTTCAGCATTTAGCGTGGAAGGAATATAGATGTTTTTAGCGGCGATAGAATCATCTGCAACAACCGTAAATTTACCAGAGGCTGGAGAGAGGAATACACTGAAATACTTAGTGAAATTATAGTTGAAACCGAAGGACGTAGTAATATATGCAGGGGCTAAGAAACGGGATATTTTTTGTCGATCAGCATCTGCTATAGTTTCATCGGTAAAGTCAAAACCTGGAGCAAATTGAGACCTAAAATTTATGAGTGCAGAGTAGGATAATTTTTCTGTAATACCATAGTTTCCTTTTGATATAAGGGCAATTCTATCCTCATTTTTACGGATATCTTGATCTCTTCTTTGGATTAGCCCGTAAGCTAAGTCTGCATTGTTCACCCATTCTACTCTATCTTTTTTATAGTTTCTATGGATATTTCCATGTACAGATATTGAGTTGGAAGATACACCTCCTGCAGCCCAATTTGTGAGTCCGAGTGAGTTAAAGTTTAGTGCCCCGAACCCTCCTTTTTCCCAAAACTGCGGCGGTGTAAGTGCTGCTACCTGTAAAGCGGCAGCGTCCACGAGAGCTTGCTGAGTTGCTAAAGATTCTCTTGCAGCTTCTAAGGATTTTTTGGCGCGTTCTAGTTCTGTTTGTGCGTTCGCAAAAAATGCTATGCATAGCACAAGTGTTGTCAGTCTTGTTCTCATTGAGGGCTATTTGTTATGCCGTAAAGATATGCGTGAATGCCATGAGATGCTACTCATTGGGCTGTTGAAAGTGCTTAATTAAACTCAATCAAGATTTGATTTTTTTCGACTTTATCTTGATTCTGTACTAGGATAGATTGTATAATTCCATCTTGAGGAGATTTGATAGCGTTTTCCATTTTCATTGCTTCAAGAATTATTATTTCTTGCCCTTCAGATACTTCTTCTCCCGCTTTAACAAGTACGTTTAGGACCAAGCCTGGCATCGGAGCTTTGAGTTCTTTTAGCTTTCGTTTGCCGCTTTCCATCCCCATACTTTTCAGAAGCTTGGCTAGTTTGTTTTGCAGAGTTGCATTTACCGTACGTCCATTGATTAGTAAAGTGAGATTACCTGTTGATGTATCCTTAAAGAGCACGTTAATGGTATACGACTTGTTGTCTAAAGTCATGTGATAGTCGCCATTGGGTAATGTTATGATATCGTAATCTAGGTTAGACTCGTTCAACATAATACGGTCTGCGACTTGGTGTATTTCGAAATTGCTGTTATTTACTTCTATTTGGGCCATGACAGGGTGCAATATACTAATAGTTAATCATAATTTCGCTCACTGGTTTACGTTCTATTGCGGGTACTACAGCGCTTTCTGCTGCGTATCCTACGGGAATTAGTAAAAACGCTTTTTCGTTCTGAGGTCGATCTAATAGCTCCGCTAAAAAGTTCATTGGGCTTGGTGTATGCGTAAGACTTACCAGGCCAAGTTGATGGATAGCACTAAGTAAAAAACCACATGCAATACCTACGCTTTCGTTTACATAATAATTTTTGGCCTTGTCACCTATTGCATTTAAGTCGTATGATTTTTTGAAGACAATAATGGTGTATGGTGCTGTTGTGATGAATTCTTTTTGCCAATTGGTGCCAAATTTCTTCAAGTCATTTAGCCAATCATCGCTCATTCTGCCGTGGTAGTTGATGTACTCTTCTTTTTCAGCAGCTTCCCGTATTTGAGCTTTATAGGCTGCAGTAGATACAACCGCAAAGGTCCATGGCTGTTTGTGAGCACCGCTTGGTGCAGATGCAGCTATACGAACCAAATTGTCTATCACTTCTCGTGGGATAGGCTTGTCAGAAAATGTTCGAACACTTCTCCTACTTTGCATCGTCTGGTTCAAAGACGTGCTAGCTTCAATTTGTGTTTCATCGTTACTAAACGTGATGGGGTGCGTATACGGGACAAATTCCTCTGACATTCTTGCAAAACTATAACTTTACAGCGACAGCATATTAGTTGGCGCTTTTATAGTACTGTCTGGTAACTCTTTTGTATTTAGCTCAGGGTTGACTGGGCCTCCGAATAGTTTGCGTTTGTATTTAAACTTATATGTTTTACCTAATATTCCTCTGGCTTCCATTTGCTCGCCAAATTCTAATATCTTTATCTTATTTAGTCCTCCTACGGCATAGGTACTTATGCCAATAAATATAGCTAGTGAGAGTAACCATACTAAGAATACTGCTTTTATGTTCAGTCGGATACTCATATTGAAAATGAATAATACAATGGCAGCACAGAGTGTACCTATTGGTATCAGGATTAGACTCAATAGTGAAATACTAAATATCCAGTTACGGGTCGGGGTAGTAAGAATAGAAGGAGCTATAATGGTATCTATTCCATTATTCAAGTGGATGCCGCCCATAGCATTTGCGAGTAAAAACACGCTAATAGCAATGCCTACAATCACAAGAACGATTAGGGTGCCTGCACCAAAAAGTTTAGCAAAAAAGTGAATGATCTGCTCTAAACCCTTGATCACTGATCTACCCGTGGACCTCAGGTCGGAGTTTTTTTTTAAACTACTGGCTACATTATTTGCCTTCGTTTTTACGCTTCGTGCTGCATTGGTGGCCTCGTTACGTACGTTGTTGGCTATATCATTAACGGTGGTATTTCTACCATACATCCTTGAGCGGTCTTCAGGAGTAGTGGCTTCAGGTATTGCAATCCATATCACGAAGTATGCAATGAGGGGTATCCCGGTAAAAATAATAAGCAGTATCACCAGAATTCTCATAATATTGGTATCGATATTGAAATAGGCTGCTAGGCCAGAGCACACTCCGCCGAGTACCACGTCGTCTGTATCTCGAAATAGTTTTTTATGAGATATAGGTGGGCCGTCGCTATTCTTGTGTTCTTGATCTTCGTCGATACTTATATCTTCTGGCGTTCCCATGAGATGAATGGCCTCATTCACATCAGTGGCGTTTATAAATGAATTTCCTTTTTTTATTTTACCGAAAAATAACTCAGCTATGCGGGCTTCTATGTCGTGAAGGATCTCGCCACCATCTTCTGTTTTGGCAAAGTGATTTTCTAAGGTTTGTAAATAGGAGGATAGCGATTGGTAGGCTTTCTCATCTATGGAGACAGATTGCCCAGCGAGGTTTACTTGTATTATTTTGTTCATTTGGTTTTCGTAATTTGGTTTACAGATAGGGTTAGTTCAGTCCATGTATTACTTAGTTCTTGGCAAAAATCGTGGCCTTTTGGGGTAAGGGAGTAATACTTGCGTGGCGGCCCTTGGTCACTTTCTTTCCATTCATAGCTTAGGAGTCCAGCATTCTTTAGTCGAGTGAGAAGTGGGTAAAGTGTACCTTCTACTACAATTAGTTTAGCTTCTTTTAAGTGGGTAATAATATCAGAGGCGTACATTTCGCCAGCACTTGCTAGTGTGAGTATACAGTACTCGAGTACTCCTTTTCTCATTTGAGATTGTGTATTCTCTATTTTCATTTGGTTATGCAAATATATATCCATTGTAAGGTACTATGCAAAGCCAAGTACTGTTTAATTTACAAACAACGAATTTTTAACGATAAAATGGGGTGTTATAGGATTCTAGAATCGGAGAATTGGGAAGGTGATAAGATTTGACTTTAAACATGGATCAAATCTTATAGTTAATCTTATTTTTGCCACTCGAAAAATTATGTCAGTTTTAGTCAACAAAGATTCTAAGATAATCGTACAAGGATTTACCGGTAGTGAGGGAACTTTCCATGCTGGTCAAATGATAGCGTATGGTACACAAGTAGTAGGTGGTGTTACACCTGGGAAAGGTGGCCAGACTCATTTAGAAAAGCCAGTGTTTAACACAGTTGCAGACGCAGTTTTGAAAACAGAGGCAGATACAAGTATCATATTTGTGCCACCGCCTTTTGCGGCAGATGCAATAATGGAAGCTGCTGAGGCAGGTATCAAGGTAATCGTATGCATAACTGAGGGTATCCCAGTTGCTGATATGGTGAAGGTAAAAGCGTATTTAGGTACTAAAGACAGTAGACTAATAGGTCCAAACTGTCCTGGTATCATCACTACGGATGAGGCGAAGGTTGGTATTATGCCCGGTTTCATCTTCAAAACAGGTAGAATAGGTATTGTGTCTAAGTCAGGCACACTCACATACGAAGCCGTAGATCAGGTTGTGAAAGCAGGAATGGGATGCAGCACAGCTATAGGTATAGGCGGAGATCCTATCATAGGTACTTCTACCAAAGAGGCTGTAGAATTACTCATGAATGATGAACAGACAGATGGTATTGTGATGATTGGCGAAATAGGTGGAGGTATGGAAGCCGAAGCTGCTCGCTACATAAAAGAACACGGAACAAAGCCAGTAGTTGGTTTCATAGCTGGAGAGACTGCGCCAGCTGGGCGTACGATGGGTCATGCCGGAGCCATTGTAGGTGGAGATGAAGATACTGCAGCTGCTAAAAAAGCTATTATGCGAGAATGCGGTATATACGTTGTAGATTCACCCGCAGGTATAGGGGCTATGATGGCAGAAGCATTGAAATAATACGCCTTTCTTTTTTTATCGTCTCACGTGGAGTAAGACTATTTGGAGCACGTATACGTATTTTACAACAGCGGCAAACAGCTGCTTATTTGGAAATTACTGCTGGCACTACTCTTGGCTTCTCACTTTCTACACGATCTATTATTGCTTTGAGGTGTTCTGGTGTGGTTCCACAACATCCTCCTACTATATTGAGAAAACCACTACTTGCAAACTCGCCTACCACAGCACTCATGCTTTCGGGTGTTTCATCATACTCGCCAAACTCATTGGGCAGTCCGGCATTTGGATGTGCAGAGATTCTACACCAAGCTTTATCGCTTAGTTCTTTAATAAATGGGCGCATTTGGTCGGCGCCAAGAGCACAATTCAATCCTATGCTCAGCGGATTGGCGTGGCTTACGCTATACCAAAATGCTTCTACCGTTTGGCCACTAAGTGTTCTGCCACTTGCATCTGTTATGGTACCACTTATCATTATAGGGATGTCTAGATTCTGCTCATCTTTAAGTTCTAATATTGCAAAAATGGCGGCCTTACAGTTAAGCGTGTCAAATACGGTTTCTATCAGAAAAATATCAACTCCTCCTTGGGCAAGAGCGTCTGCCTGCTGTTTATAAGCCACTACGAGTTCATCAAAGTCTATGGCTCTGTACCCTGGATTATTTACATCTGGTGAGAGCGAAGTAGTTTTGTTGGTAGGGCCAAGGCTACCTGCTACAAAACGAGGCTTATCTGGATTTTTGGCTGTGTAGGCATCTGCTGCAGATCTTGCTAGTTGTGCAGATACGATGTTTAGTTCATCTACCAAATCTTCCATATAGTAATCCGCCATACTTACTGTAGTAGTATTAAAGGTATTGGTTTCTATAATGTCTGCTCCTGCTTCCAGAAAATCATTGTGTATTTGTGTGATGATCTCTGGTTGGGTAATGCTTAGCAAATCGTTGTTGCCTTTTAATGGGTGTATATAGTCACTAAAACGACTTCCCCGGTACTGCTCTTCGGTGAGTTTATGCTTTTGTATCATCGTACCCATAGCCCCGTCTAAAAAGAGTATGCGGTCTTGTAATAATTTTTCTATTTTATGCATTGGTACGAAGGTAAATTTGTTTGATTGGAGTTTACGAATTTGTGGATGGAGTCTTTTGATTTATTTTTAGAAATTTACGAATGTTATGAGGTTGATTTGGTCTCGCGAGCTTGTCCCAAAGTATTGGTTCATGTAGCCTATTTCAAATTTCACCTGCTTGTTCAACTTGTATCCCAAGCCACTGTAAAGCCTGTTCCTATCAAATAGTTCTCCCTTGTTATTTACAAAAAGCTCGTTGTATGCAGACAAATAGAGCGTATTATCCTCTAAGTTGGGTTTACTCAATGGTACATTGAGGGACAAGAAATAACGAAATCGCATTTTGAAATCTTCTGCCACCCACCGTTGCTCAAAACGATACCTGTGCTGTATGCTTACTCTGCCTGCTTTTTGTTTGGTAATGAATTGTTGGTAGATACGATGTTCAGGTACACCCACCTTATCCTCTTGCGTGGGCACATAATTTTCACTTTGTATAAAACCATAGCCAAGCAGTACATTATTATTTTGGGTAAGACTATACCCTAATCCTGTTCTAAGAAGAAGTTGCTCCATTTCGCCAATGGCATTATAGTTTCGATACTGCACTTCATGGTGCCAGTTTAGCTTCTCATTTATGTTCTTGTTGCCAAAGTAAAGTAGCCAATTACCTAGGTCACTGTTTTGAGCCAAACAAAGGGATGGTGTCACAATCATGAGGCTGAATGCCAGCCTGAAAGCCAAGTATCGCATGGGGCAAATATTTATAAAAGGAATTTGCTATGCAAATGATATCCTTAGAATGATCTTCGGTATTGTCTTCCTGCAGAAGTGAGGTGTTCTTACACACATTAATATTATTTTCGTATATAATATGAACGCAGATATTGCCATAGTCGGAGGAGGAATAGTCGGTTTAGCCACTGCCTACCATTTGACACTAAAGCACACAGATAAAAAGATTGTAGTTTTAGAAAAAGAAGGAGAGCTCGCTTTTCACCAAACAGGTAATAATAGCGGGGTGATACATTCTGGGCTTTATTATAAGCCAGGTAGCTTAAAGGCTAAAAACTGTATAGATGGATACAATATGCTCCTTGCTTTTTGTGACGAGAATGACATTCATTATGAGCTATGTGGCAAGGTTGTAGTAGCTACGGATATGAGTGAAATTCCGGCATTGCGTACTCTTTTTGACCGAGGGAGAGAAAATGGTCTAGAAGGGCTTGAAATGCTCGATAAAGCCAAACTAAAGGAGATAGAACCACACTTAGCTGGCGTACAAGCTATACGTGTACCACAGACAGGTATTATTAATTACAAGCACGTGTGTACTAAGCTAGCAGAAAAAATTAGGGCTGCCGGTGGGGAGATACACCTCAATACGGTGGTAAGATCTGTAGAGGACGGTGAGGATGGAGTGCAAATAGTAACCAACAAAAGTTTTGTAGAATGCAAAATGATGGTAAACTGTGCTGGATTATACAGTGATGAGGTAGCTAAGATGCATCTGGGCAATATAGACACTAAAATAATTCCCTTTAGAGGGGAGTACTATGAACTCACTAATGAGGCAGAGTACCTAGTGAAACACCTAATTTATCCAGTGCCAGATCCTGCATTTCCGTTTCTAGGTGTACACTTTACGCGAATGGCGGATGGTGGTATAGAGGCGGGGCCAAATGCTGTTTTTGCTTTTAAGAAAGAAGGGTATAAACGAACAGATTTCGATTTTAGAGACTTCTTTGGGAGTCTGTTATGGCCTGGTTTTCAAAAAGTAATGTTCAAATATTGGAAAACTGGTTTGGGCGAGATGTATCGTTCATTTAGTAAAAAATCATTTACAAAGGCACTGCAAAAACTAATACCTGAAATTAGAGAAGAGCACCTGGTAGCTGCACCTGCAGGAGTACGTGCACAAGCGTGCGATAGGACAGGCGGATTGCTAGATGATTTTAAACTCGTAACCGAAAAACGCGCTATTCATGTAATAAATGCTCCAAGTCCTGCTGCCACCTCCAGTCTTAGTATCGGTAAAACCATTGCTGAGATGGTTCAGTTGTAACTCTTTTCATTCCCTTCATTGTAGAAAAAAGTAGGGAGTCTGCAGTATAGCACTAATCTGCCAATTTTTTACTATGCTAGTGATTGTTAGGGTCTATCCAGCGCGCAGTATTCAAACGAGATGGGAGCGTCGTTATTTATTCTATAGGCGTATTGATTTATATATTTACAATAGTACGCATGGGGTATGCGTATCGTTTATAAGGTGAGCACTAGCCTAGTATCACAGATACAAAATAAAGTGCAATAGCTAAGACCGTTAGTACTTTCATCGCTGTACCTGCTATGAAACCCATGAACGAACCTTTGGCACTTTGTAATGCTATTTGAGAAGATTGACCTGCTCTTTTTTCACCTAAGTATGCTCCCGCAAAAGGGCCTATTATTATAAGAATTGCAGCTAATCCTGAAGTAAAAAAAGTAAGTACGACGGCTATTATTAGTCCTAAGGTGCTGCCACGAGAACCCGCTTTAGTACCGCCAAATTTTTTGGTGCCCCAAATTGGCATGTAGTAGTCAATAAGAGTGATAAAAAGGGTTAAAACACCGAGAGCGATGAGCCATATAAAATTATCTTCCGCCATTTTGGACTTGGTCCCCTCTTTTAAGAGGAGAAGTAACAATCCGCTGTACGCAATAGGTGGTCCGGGTAGTGCTGGTAGAATGCTGCCTGCACTACCTATTATAATCAACAGGATGCCTGCGACAGTGATGGTGATTTCCATGTCTACGATGGTACATAACCTGCACCACATAACATGCTAAAAACCGATAAGCGTATAGTTTTTTAGCTGTAGTGAGGGAAAAAGAATGTAGAAACAAAATACATGGTTACGACAAGTATGAAAATTACTTGGAAGATAGAACCACCAAGCATCTTATCTTTCCGGCTAGCATTTTCGCCCTCTGAAGCAAGTTTTTTTTCTGCTAAGTACGAAAGTATGCCAACGAGCACCAATATAACTGGTACTACAAAAAAGAGTGCCATCATGTTCTCTCTGGCATGTGTATTGAAAACAGCAAGAAATAAAGCCCCCAAGGATAAGATAGCACCCGGCAGTTTGGGTAATTGTGTGCCTCCAAAAGCGGATGCTAAGATCAAAATGCTCAAAACGATTAGTATATTTTCCATGTGGTAAGTAATTCTTTTAGATCTGCAAAAATCAAACATTCAGGCAACTTGACAAGTATCAGATTAAGTATTTTTTAACCGAGCGTACATTTTAGCATGTTGGTGCGTTTAAATCGACATTAATTAATTGATAATGAATGTGTTAATGTGCTTCGTAAATGTAGTCTAAATTGCACCTTGTACGTTAGCTGTGCGGATCAATAACAAACCAAAAACGGTCAATATAGTTGGGATACCTCGCTGGATTGCGAGAGGACAGAGGCATCCTTTTTGGTGAAAAAACATACAATAAGAAAATATGTATTTGCTAAAGCACTAGATTTGAAGCATAGATGAGAAAAATTACCATTTTAGCAGTTTTTGCAACAGTATTCACTTTTGGTCAAAACGTAAATGATACACTGGTATATATGCAGTACAATCTGCTAAACTACCGCAATATCAATAATTTTTGTACGGCGAGTAACAATAATCCTTCTGACAAAGAAGGGTATATGAATACCATAGTAGGCTATATCAAACCAGATATTATAGCGGTAAATGAAATTGTAGGTGACGGCGGTACCGCCGCCAAGCGTTTACTGGACAATGCATTGAATGCAGCGGGGCGTAATTACTACAAGCAATCCAATTATACGGGCAATAGTAGCCTTACAAATATGCTTTATTATAATAAAAATAAGCTAGCACTTCACCGGCAGGACCAAATTGATAGAGCACTCAATGGGACTACATTAGTGCGGCTCATAGATGTATATGAGCTCTACTATGTAGATCAAAGTGAGTTGGATGCTGGCGATACGACTTGGCTCGTGTGTTATGTTGCACATCTCAAAGCGAGCTCGGGTTCTGCCAATGAAACGCAACGAGCAAATGCTACTGAAGCAGTGATGAAATACCATGAGGATAACTATGATGCGAGTAGGAACTATGTGTTTTCTGGTGATTTTAATATGTATACTAGCAATGAGCAAGGCTTTATTAATATGTTGGGTTACTCCAATAGAGCAGTGCGTTTCAAAGATCCCATTAACAAACCAGGATCTTGGAATAACAGTGGCGGCTATTCGTCTATTCACACACAAAGTACGCGTTCAAGCGGGAGTTGTCACAGTGGTGGCGGACTAGACGATCGTTTTGATTTTATACTATGTGGGCAAGAGTTGCTAGACAATAAGCGCGGTATGGGTTATGTGGTGGGCTCATATGTTGCTGTGGGTAATGATGGTCAGCATTTTAATGGAAATATCACGGATGCTGGGAATACCTCTGTGCCGACTAGTGTATTGAACGCCTTGTACAATATGAGCGATCATCTACCGGTATCAATGAAGATAACTACAAATCGTACAATGGCTAGTATAACAGAAAAATTAGCCAACAACTATTTGGTGATGACTAATCCTGTAGAAAATCAGTTGCACTGGAAAATGCAACTACCGGTAGCAGGCACATTGTGTGTTATGGATCTACAGGGCAAAGAAGTATTTACAGAGCAAGTCAAGTCAAGTAGCGAGTGGTATACTAGAGACGTGAGTAGCTGGCTAAATGGGGTGTACTACGCGAGTTTCACTGCAGCTAATGGGCAAGTAATTCGTAGAAAACTGATGAAGATGTAAGGCGGCTGTGGCTTTGAGCCTAGTTCAAGTATGGTATCTTTTTTCTATGCATCCAAAGCACACTAGCGCTAAATACAAAAACGATGACTGCCAAGAAAAATAAGTAGCCTCCATCACCTTGTACTTCGATGCCTAACAGGGTGAGGTGAGAAACAATAGCACCACTTATTACACCAAGGGATAACCCCGCACCGGCCCAAGCCGTTTTTGGTATAAGGAGAAGTACAGCAGCAATGAGTTCTACTATGCCACTTCCTATACGCCCATATGGCTCTAGTTCGAGAGTTTCAAAAATATAAACGCTTTCTGGTGCAGCAGTAAATTTAAAAAATAATGTCTGTAGCAATATCACTGCAGGCACTAATCTGATTAAAATAGAGACGTATTTTTTCATGGTCATACCGCAATTATCGTAAAGTTTAATCAAAGAAGTATCGTATAAATGTATGGAATAAACATTTGAGTGTCATAAAACTCAGCTGTTTTGGTATGCTATCCAAACTGAGTAGGATAAGAATACCTGAGCATAGTGTAAATTAGACGGTCTGGTAGTTTACACAACGGTTATCAGTATAAACCTGGCCAAAATGCATCTACTATATGGTGGACGTCTATGTGGTGTTTATTTTTTAGGATAGATATAACGTCGTAGCGTACATTGTTGTTTAAGTCCCTATCTAACAAGAAATCGTTTGCTCCTTGGGCTATCATATTGATCTTTCCCCTGCCAATAGCGTCTTCGGGATTGCCGTACTTATTTGTTTCACGGGTCTTTACCTCGACTATTACTACCCAGTCATCTACAGTAGCAATTATATCAATCTCTGCTCTGCCGCTGCGGTAGTTTCTTGCGAGTATCTTATATCCTTTGCTTATGAGATGAGCCACCGCTATCTCTTCTCCTTCTTTACCGAGTTTTTGTTTGAGTTGGGACATTCGTAATGCGATGAGGGTGACTCCCGTTGGTCACACAGATTTTAATTCTCGAATAGCCAAGTACGCCATCAAACCACTGCCTACTTTCAGGGCCTTTTCGTCTATATCAAATGTAGGAGTATGCAGCATAGACGTTATTCCACGTTCTTTATTTCGTATCCCTAGTCTATAAAAACACGCAGGTATTTCTTGGCTATAATAGGCAAAGTCCTCTCCAGCTGGCCATATTTCTAGGTCTTCTACATTTTCGGTTCCTAAGTATTCTTCAGCCCATAAACGAGCATTATTACTCAGGTCTTCGTCATTCTTGAGAAAAGGATATCCTCTCCGTACTTCTGCCTCGCACTTAGCACCGTGCATCGCTGCAGTATCCGTGCATATTTTTTCGATGAGTGTATGTGCTCGCATTCGCCACTCTTCGTCATACGTACGAAAAGTACCCTCCATCAGCACCTCATTCGGGATAATATTGGTAGCTCCATTGGCTATTACCTTGCCTATACTCACTACGCTAGGCACGCTTGGTTTACTATGCCTACTTACTACGGTTTGTAGTTGGGTTATGATTTGTGCAGCTATTACCACAGGATCTATGTTCTGGTGCGGATGGGCTCCGTGTCCACCTTTCCCTATGACTTTTATGTGTATTTCGTCTGCACTTGCCATATATAAACCAGAGCGGAAACCCACTTTTCCTGCATCTATAAGTGGCATCACGTGTTGGCCCAGTATCTTCTCTACGCTCGGATTTACCAGTACTCCGTTTTTGATAAGAATGCTTGCTCCTCCTGGTAATCGTTCTTCTCCAGGTTGAAAAATACAGCGTACGGTTCCCTCAAATTCACCTTTCAATTCATCTAAAATACGAACAGCCCCAAGTAGGCATGTAGTATGCACGTCGTGACCGCAGGCGTGCATTTTGCCCTCATTCTTCGATTTGTATTCTACGTCATTCTGTTCTAAGATGGGCAGTGCATCTATATCTCCACGAAGAGCAATGGTTTTACTTTCGGGGTTCTTTCCTTGTATGTCTATAAACCCCCCTGTTTCGGTAATTTTCTCCAAGTCATATCCAGTATCCTTTAGTTTCTGGGCAATGAATTTAGTTGTTTCATATTCCTCAAAGCTTAATTCTGGTCGACTGTGCAAGTGCCTGCGTGTAGCCACTAAGTCTTCAAAATGTTGTTCGGCAAGTTGTGTTATCCTATCTGATAGGTTCATAGGCCAAAGGTAAATGATTTTCAATAAGCATGAGGTTGTAATCAAGGACTTTGTAGTAATGCGCTTCTGTTCGGAGTTCTTTCTTACAGAGTATTATTGTTTATTTGTACTATATAATGATACCACAGGCAATCATAGACAAAATCTTTGACGTAGCTCCCATTGAGGAAGTGGTAGGGGAGTATGTAACATTGAAACGCGCTGGAGCCAACTACAAAGGCTTATGCCCATTTCATGATGATACGAATGCGAGTATGAGTGTGTCGCCGAGCAAGGGTATTTTTAAATGCTTCAGCTGCCAGCAAGGAGGCAATGTGTTTCAATTTATAATGGAGCATGAAGGGTTGTCTTATCCGCTAGCTATAAAGCATTTGGCAGAAAGATATAATATTCCTATTGAAGAAGGACAGATTGATGTAAATGAACTTAAGGAAGAGGCTCGGATAAAAGAAGGGGTGTATGCCTGCCTAGAGTTTGCCAGAAAATACTTCAATGATCGACTGAACAATAGTCAAGATGGTACCGTAATTTATAGACCATACCTCATCGAACGGGGTATCAACCAGCAGACGATAGACAAGTTTAGTATTGGATTAAGTGGTACACATAAAAGTCATTTGTTAGATGAGGCATTAAAAAGTGGCTACGGAGCACAGCAATTGTACGATGCCGGCCTCGTTAAAAAGATAAATGATGATGGGGGTATCATACAGAGTAATCTGAGAGATACATTCATTGAGCGAATTGTTTTCCCTATCTATAACGTAAGTGGTAAGGTGCTTGGTTTTGGGGGTAGGATAATAAAAAAAGATACCAAAGCGCCAAAATACCTGAACAGTCCAGAGACGGTAGTCTACGAAAAACGTAAAGAGCTCTATGGCCTAAGTGTGAGCAAAAACGACATACGCATAAAAGATCAGGTCTTTTTGGTAGAAGGCTATATGGATGTAGTGAGTCTCAATCAAAGTGGTGTAGAGAATGTGGTAGCTGCCAGTGGAACAGCTTTCACTGAGAAGCAGGCTCGCTTGCTGAAGCGATTTACGCACAATATTACTATGCTATTTGATGGTGATATAGCTGGAGTGAATGCAAGTTTGAAACATGTAAAAACCTTACTTGCTGCAGATTTGAATGTAAAAGTGGCACTATTCCCGGCGAATGAAGATCCGGATAGTTTCATACAAAAGAGAGGAACGTCTGAGTTTCAAGCCTACGTCATCGAAAGAGCGCAAAATTTCATTGAGCTAATAGTGGAGCTAAAGATGGGTGATAACAAGCATGATCCAATCAAAAAAGCAGAAACCGCACGTAGCATTGCGGAGAATATTGCCGCACTTCCCGACCCCTTAAAACGAGCAGCTTTTATTAGTGAAACGGCTATTTTACTTGCGATACCAGAGCGTATCTTGATAGACGAAGTCAATAAATTTAAACAAGACAGTCGCAAGCAAAAGGAACGGGAGCAGCGAAGAGACGAAAGAGTACAGGAGCAGCAAAATATACCAATACCTATAGACGGACCTCCTCCAGGTTTTGACTATGTACCTGACAGTTTAGAGATTCAAATGGCGGAGTCTCTGCTCGTGGATAAGAAAAACTACCAAGAACAAGATTTATTGAAAACACTCATTCTCTATGCAGACCAAGAGTTTGATGAGGAACAGAATGTAGCGCAGTATATTTTCAAAGAATTAGAAGAAGATGAGATTTGGCCTGTTTCTGCTGAGTATGCAGAAATTTTTAAAGAGGCGCATGCGTACATAGAGGAACATAAGGTCCTGAATGAGCTATATTTTATCCGTAACCCTAGAACCAGTAAGCTTGCGGCAGATATCCTTAGCAAAAGGCACAGCCTTAGCCCCGGATGGGAGGAAAATTTTGAGAAAATAGTAAAGACAGATGCAGACAATTATAAACACCAAGTAGTGCAAAATTTGAACTATTTGAAGCTAAATCATATTGAAATGTTAATGAAAGAAAACCAAGAAAACCTCAAGACGGCAGACACCGATGAGGATATAGTTATCTTTCAAAATTTGCATGCAAATCTGCAAGAGATACGAAAAAAAGTAACAGATCAAATAGGTACAGTAATATTGTAATAATGACAAACGAGTGGCTATTCCATATATGCAGAAATGGACTGCGGTTACCATTGGGTATTTATCTCAGAAAAATACATTTTGAGAATGTACATAATTTCACCAAGGATGTTCCAGTGCTGATTGCATGCAACCATCCCAATTCCTTTTTGGATGGGGTTATTTTCGAGCATATTTCTGGAAGGCGAGTATATACACTCGCCCGTGGAGATGCATTTTTGAAACCAGTAGCAAACTATATGCTACGTAGTATGCGCATATTACCCATTTTTAGAGCCACGGACGCAGACTCCAAGATTGCTCGTAAGGGGAATGCGGAAACCATGGATGAGTTGTATGAGCGTTTTTCATTGAAACACTGTATACTCATTTTTACCGAAGGAATAGCGTATCCAGAGAAAGCGCTCAGAAGGCTTAAAAAGGGGACAGGCAATATTGCACTAGAAATGCTCAAACGTAGTGATTATACTATGGACCTGCATGTGGTACCAACCGCCCTTAATTATACTGCTTTTGGCAAGCAGATGCAAACGGTACATGTAAGTTACGGTGAGCCCATCCGGTTGTTAGATTATGTAGATTTGCTAAAGGAAGATGAGAAAGCTTTTACCGATATGGTGACGGAAAAGGTACAAGTCAAATTTGAAAGCGATGTAGTGATTACGAAAGGCGACCATACGGAGGAGAAAGAGTTTGTGCATGATTTGATGGTTAATGAAAACTATAGGCCCCTTACACATAAGTATTTGGGCCCATGGAAACTATCAATCGAAAAGGCAAACTCCATGGATGAGACTCTTGCAAATAAGGTAAAATCCTATCAAGCAGTATTGGAAAATCATAAGGTGTTAGATTCCAATGTTGGTGGACGTTCATTTGATTTTATATCTACCTTAGTGGCAATCTTTACATTTGGCATCAGCTTTCCGATATACTTGGTTTGGAGTTTGCTCCTCCCAGGAATAAAAGCTTTTGTGGAGTCTAAATTTAAAGGTATTGTGTTCAGAGACTCGGTAAAAATAGGATTTGGGATGATCGCAGGTATGCTTCTTACTCTCTGCGTGTTTATCACACTCTCATTTTGGTTTAGTGGATTTTTATTACTGCTTGCAGGTGTGCTAGGTATCTATGGCGCTATCTGCTGGTTTAGGGTGAAAGAGTCTTTACCTCATCTTAGGAATGAACTAAGATGGTACAGTCTTGCAGACGATGTACGTAACGATCTTGAGAAGCTGCGAGCTGATATAGTAGCAGCTATTACTTAAAGCTCAGAACGCAAAAAAAAAGCACTCTGCAATGCAGAATGCTTTTTACTTTATTCAACACAATGTTTTAATGTGTAACAACTACCTTTTTTACGCTTGCGGAACCATTCCTTTTCACCTCTACGAAGTAGGTGCCCGAGGGCCAAGTTGCTGTAGCAATGGTCTTGTTAGACGTTGATATTATTTCTTGACCAGAAGAATTGTATACCTTAATAAGATCAGCTTTGGTTTCTAGGTGGATATAGTCTGTAGCAGGATTTGGATAAATTTTTAAACTTATCGTTGGTGTCTTTTTTACGGATGCTACAAGATTATTTTTTAAGTTGGCTGTCCATATTCCTCTTCCGTGCGTGTAGATATAAAGTTTTCTATCGCTGTGTCTCAGTCTTATTTGATCAATAGGAGCGTTAGGAAAACGATCTTCTTTTTGCCAGCTTTGACCAGCATTTAATGAAGTGTATAATCCATAATCTGTCCCTAATAAGATGTGATCACTCATATCCGGATCTACTTCAACCCAATTTACAGGCACACTTTCTGGCAGGTTCGCACCTATATCTTCAAATATAGCTGAGTCGCTGTTTGCATGTCGAATTCGCCATATCCTACAATCTGTATCTATATTAGTAAACCCGCAATATATAGTAGTCTCATCATTTGGGTCTACTTCTATACATCCAATTGTTCCTCCGAGAAAGGATCTGTTATTGGGTAAGGATCCGGCATCCCAAAGAGATATTTCCTCACCGGAACCAGCTGTTGCAGCACCATTCACATAACATATTCTTGACGCGGTGCCCCCTATGTAGGCTATGGGATTAGTACTATTACTTAGACCAACAGAAAAGGATTCTCCGGGGATATCGCCAGTAAGAGCCAACCAACTGTTACCTTGATCAAGCGAACGATACACTTCCCGTCTTGTTGGCACATAAATCTGATCGCCGTCCAAGTTGTTTATTTCAAATGGATTGATAAACCATACCCCTTCATTCCCATTTACTTGAGATCGTATGTAATTACTGATTGTCCGATTCCCTGTGGACGTTTGTCTTCTCATATTCAGGTATTGAGAAGAGACGTAACGGATTTTATCATCTTGCTGGTGCACAGAACAAAACGCCCCGTCACCTCCATTGATATTGGCAAATGTAGGTATCCCATTATTGCTAAAACGGGTTCCATTATCTTGTGTTCCCCCGACTACAGAGTTGCCTGTAGGATAAAAGTGACCAGCATAGAATTGGGTAATGTTTAAGCCGTTATTTAAGTTGGTATAGCTAAACATGCTCAACTTATTAAATCGGCTAACACCTGCATCGTTTCCTACCAAGAATTCATTGTCATTTATCCAGGTCACCTCATGATAATCTGCGTGAGGATCTGCCATATCTCTCCAAGATTGCCCTCCATCGTTTGAGTAGGTAGGATCTACACATAAACTAACAACAAAATTGGTGTCTTTAGGCGCTGTAGACAGCTTGAAGCAATACCACGCTTGAGCATAGCTCACATTGGCCGGAGGGTCTGTCAGTCTATTCCATGTGACACCACCATTGGATGTTTTGTACAAACTATTGATATCAAGACCATCAGAAGAGGCTAACTGTGCGTACATCACCATGGGATAATCTCTCACGTAGTCAAAAGATATTCTGCTATAACCAGAAGTGGGCCAGTCACCACCGTTCATTCGAGTAGCAACCAATGTTGTTTCGTCAATATCTACTATACCGTAAGCATTTACAGCTATTAGGATATGCCCGTCTTCACGAACTTCTATTTCGTGAATACGTGTACTTGTGCTGTAGATTCTGGTGAACGTTTGTGCAGCATCTGTACTTCGCCATAACCCTCCGGAGTGGGTTGCCACGTAGATGGTACTGTCAAACACAAGAGAATGCTCAACATCCCATATACCTGTGAGTGAAGTGGTCATAGTGTGCTCTAGGTGCTGAAATGATTTGGCTCCATCTTCAGATTTAAATAATCCTAAACCGCCAAGATCTGCAGAGTTTCCAAATGCTTCTCCTGTTCCGTAGTAAAAAAGGGTGTTATCAAAAGGACTTTGTGTGATACTCGTTGCAGACAATGTTGGGGCATAGTTATCTACTATATTCCACTCGATTCCTGCGTTTTCACTTACCCAGATACCCCCAGATACTCCCGCACAGAGATATCTGTTTGGGTTGCTATAGTCTACCAATAGTGACCGGGTACGTCCACCTACATTGAATGGACCTATTTCCTTAATATTTTCTAAGTTATCTTCTTTTTTCTTGTAGCGAGATTTGTTTGCTTGGTCTGCTTTGTACCATTTCATGGCCAATCCTTTAGGTATTTCGCCGTTCTCGTCACCTTTTAGTTCGCGAAAGTGGTCTACCCATCCTGGGTGTTCGCCTTGACCTGGCTCAGTTACCTCTTGCGATTTGGTCCATTGCCATATACCAAATGTGCTTGTAAGTAGTACAAGCGCACCTATGATTAACTTGTTATTCATCATATAAGTCCGTCTCAAATTATAAGTTTAGTTGATAGATAACGTATTAACCCTTATTTCTGTTTAGACCCATGCTTTTTAGCATCCAGCGAGGGAGTGGTTTTAGAGCGTCTCGCTTGCGCAGATCAAGGTACCATCCTATTTTTTTAAGGATAGCAATTTTATGTGTTTCTACAAACTCTATGAGTGTGCCATCTGGATCTTCTATGTAGCTGAAGTGGCCTGCAGCCTCTCCCATATCAAATGAGTTAGCACTATCCACAGTAAAAGGATGTCCAGCTGCTTCACATTCTTCTTGTAGTGCTTTCATCCCAATGACATCAAAGCAGAGGTGAATAAAGCCGAGGTCACCCCAGTATCGTCCCTCATAAATTTTTTGCCCTTTTTCGTCCATATTTTGTACTAGCTCCAGTTGCGTTTGGCCCAGTAGTGGGCTAAATCCCCCTTTGCGCGGTTTGCTATGGCTGAGTATGGCTCGTTTAAAATTGCTCTTGCCGCTTTTTAGAGATAAAAAATCTTCATACTTGCCTTCTCCTTGCCACTCTACCTTATCGTACCCTAGTATAGTACTATAAAATGCGATAGATTTCTCAATATCAGATACGCCGAGAATAGCGCCATAAACACCGCCAGTGGTATCGCCACGGTCTTGGAACCACTCTGCTGACTCTATGATTTGAAAATAATTGTGGTAGGGGTCTTTTACAAAGAAATGCTTTAGCCCATTTGGAGTTGTTTCCACTTGCTTAGATACTAAGTAAGTTTTATCAAAATTGGCAAATGCTCTGGATACATTTGGGCTTTTTATCTTGCAGATATTAATACCGATATCTCCCAATTTTGGTTCAAAACTACACGCCACAGGAGTACGGCTCGTATATTGCCAAATCTCAAAACCGCCACCACCTTGCATGTTCATAGCTAATATGGCGTGTCTATCGTGAGGTTTGCCCCCCGTGTAAGGTAGCATGAGCTCTGCTGTAGCCGCTTCTTCAAATACCGGCACGTCCATAGTTAAATTTTTACGATACCACGCCCAAGCCTTGTGAACGTTAGGGATACCTATCCCCATTTGCTGTATTCCGCTTATTTCTTTTTTCAAGTGTGGCGAATATACTTTAAGGTGTATTGGTGGGCAAATAGAATTTCCCGGGGAGGTTACCCGAAGAGTATTTCGGGTATTGATTTGGCTAGTATTTTACGCCCAATGCTTTGAAGAGATGACTAAAGGTCCAAGCAGGTCCAATCATCAAAAACTGAATGTCCTTCAGAAAAGAAGGTTTTTTGCCTTCGTGATTGTGCCCAATGAACTGAGCAATCCATGCAAGAACAAAGATGCTTGTCATTATGACCCAGATCGGGGCATAGTTTAGCATTTCTAGCAGATGTATCCCTTTCAATACCAGAGTAGAAAATAGGAGCATCCCAGTAAATAGTGGAAATGACAGTCTAAGGTAGTAAAAAAGCCCAAGAATAATAACAAGGGAACCAACGTGAGCGTAGGATGCCATAGCCTGGGGTACGAAGTATTCCAAGACTTCCCCCGTTGGGATGAGAGATAGCAGTCCAATGAGGCTGAAAAATATAGCAGGAACACAAAAATAATGTACAATTTTATTGAATGTTGTTTGATGACTTTCGCCATATTCTGCCAGTAGGGTATCTATTTTTTTCATGTTTGTATGTCTTCCTTTTTTGTTTATCGATAAAATGCTACTTCGCACTGACTCTCTTGGCAATAAAGCGAAATAGCCATGGAGCGTAGCGCTTGAAGTAGATCATTAGTACTTCGCTACCACCAATGTAAATCTCATGTTTTTTATTGCGTATCCCCCTTAGGATAGCACTCGCGCACTTTTCAACGGAAATGCCGCTTTCCTGCCCTGGGTCCATTTCAGCGTGCACTTCGCCATTTCCTATAAGGGCATTTTTACTAATATTCGTCTTTATTCTGCCAGGACATACAATCATCACGTGTATGTTGGTGTCTTTTAGTTCTAGCCCGAGCGCCTCGTACCATCCATGCAGTGCATGTTTGCTAGCTGCGTAGTACGAGCGGAGCGGGAATCCAAATTTTCCGGCGGCACTACTCATTGCTACAATACTTCCGGCATTGCTCTTTTGCATGAGAGGTAATACAGCCTTCGTAAGATGTATACTTCCAAAGAAGTTTACTTCCATTAGTTGGCGTCCTACCTCATTATTTGTCTCAGATACGAGTGCTCGTTGGCTTACTCCTGCATTATTTATCAGAATATCTACTTTTCCAAATTTACTATCTACCTGTTTTACAGCATTTTGTATAATAAGCTCGTCTGTTACATCGAGTGGGAGTACGTAGCTGCTTTTTAGGATTGCTGCTACCTCGTTCAGTTGACTTTCTTTTCTGCCAGAGAGTATGATGGTGTTGTTGTCTTTGTTGTAGGCTAAAGCCAATGCTTTCCCTATGCCACTTCCTGCTCCTGTTATCCAAATAATATTCCCCATTATGCTGTATGTAAGATTAAGTAATTATCAAAGAAAGAGTATTCTAGCTCTAGTGTACGTGAATATTCGTCTTTAACTATATGCCCAATAAGTTTTCCGGTTTCTGTGAGTTTTTGGTAGTCTAGTTTCATATGCTTTTTAAAGTCCAAAGACTTAAGTCCGTAGTGCTTATACATAGCCTCTTTGGCACACCAGAGTATATATAGGCCGCGTAGGTCGTCTGCTAGAAATGCTGCTTCATCCTCTCGCACAAATTTGGATTGTATTCTCCGAACACGTTCTGTTATTTCTTCCATGTCTAGCCCACAATCCCGCTCTTTTGTATACATGAAACCTGCGAATTTACCGGAGTGGGTAATGCTTATCTTGTGGTCTTCACTATCAAAGTAGGGTTTGCCGTACTCATCTTTTTCTAGAATATCAAAATCTGGACATACGGTATGTGCAAGTACACGTGCAGCTATATTGTGTACACTTACATTGTCCATGTCTAAGTTGGCTTGCCAGCTGAGTGGCAGTAATGAAGTGAGTTCCTCTTTGGTTTCTGTGATATGCCAAAGTGCAACTTTTCCATTCTTTATATGTTTCTTCGTATATAATGGCACGTAGACCTAAAATTCTTATTACAAAAGTAGCACAATTCGTAGGGCACAAGGATTCTATATATGATTTTGTACTAGATAGGGATACACAAACGATATACTCTGCCTGTGCTGGAGGCTTTGTGGTGAAATGGGACATGAATAATCCGAAGGAAGGAACTATGATCCTTCAGGGTGGGGAGGCTTTTTATAGCATTTTCAAAATAGGGAATAGTCTAAAAGTAGGTAGTAGAAGCGGTAAGGTATATACGGTAAACCTTACTTCAAATAAGTTGGAAGATACCTCTCAGCTGCACGAAGGGGGTGTTTTTTTTATTCGTCCGAAGTACAGTGGGGGAGAAGACGGGGTCTTGCTCAGGCCTAAAACTATAGCCGATGCTGTTGGGGGTGATTTTAATGAGAATACAATGCTACTGGCTGCCGATAGTCTTCGATGTGCTACAGAGTCTGAGTCATCTCTCTTTGTAGGATCATCAGACAACGCCATTTACCAATTGGATAAAAGTACCTATGAGGTGCAGAGGAAACTATCGGGACATACCAATTCTGTGTTTGCTCTAGCGCTGCTAGATAAAAACACACTTGTAAGTACTGGTAGAGATGCAATGATACGCGTATGGGATATGACTATTGGCAAAGAGGTGCATGCTGTCCCTGCACATGACTATCAAGCTAAGAGTTTGAGTTACAGCGGCACTATGCTACTGAGTAGCAGTATGGATAAGACTATAAAGTTATGGAGTGACAAACTGGACTTACTCAAGGTAATTGATATAGAACGATACGCAGGTCATACAAACTGTATTAATAAAGTAGAGTGGATAGACGAAAATATGTTTGTAAGTTGTAGCGATGACCGTAGTCTGCTACTTTGGAAAGTAGAAATAATATCCTAAAATTGACCCAAGCAAAAACCAATGATACTTAGCGATAAACGAATCTTAGAAGAAATAGAAAAAGGAACCATCTTAATTGAACCTTTTAACAGAGATGATCTGGGTACCAACAGCTATGACGTACACTTGGGCAAGCACTTGGCGTGCTATACAAATAGGGTGTTGGACGCTCGTGAGCATAATAAGATCGATCATTTTGAAATTCCCATTGAAGGTTTTGAATTACAGCCTGGAGTATTGTATCTTGGAGTTACTGAGGAGTATACAGAGACGCATGCACACATTCCTTTCTTAGAGGGAAAGAGTAGCACAGGGCGATTGGGGATAGATATACACGCCACCGCTGGTAAAGGTGATGTTGGGTTTTGTAATACGTGGACGCTAGAGATAAGCGTTACACAACCTGTTCGCGTCTATAAGGGTATGCCAATTGGTCAACTCATCTACTTTGTAGTAGAAGGAGACGTAGAAGTAATGTACAATAAGAAGAAAAACGCGAAGTACAACAAGCGTACCATCAAGCCTGTAGAGAGCATGATGTGGAAGAATAAATTCTAAGACCAATTATTTTTTTATACAGAACGGTGTTCTACCGTAGTTTCGTGTGAGGTGATTCGTCCGTAATTCTCGGATAGATGAACTCGCAAGAATATACCAATATTTTATTTAGATGGGGGGGAGGTGCCATTAGAAAATTATGATGGGGATTACTTGGAGTACGAGATTCGGTAGTCACCTATTGATGAGGCTACTTTAGCTTACAAGTGTTCCTACTTGGTTTCCTTTGACTACACTGAGCAGATTTCCTGGCTTGTTCATATCAAAAACAATGATGGGTAATTTATTTTCCTGACAAAGAGTGAATGCTGTCATATCCATCACCTTTAGATTTCTTTGTATAGCTTCGGTAAAGCTTATTTTATTATACTTGGTTGCAGAGGCATCTTTCTCTGGATCTGCGGTGTAAATACCGTCTACTCGTGTTCCTTTGAGTATTACATCGGCTTCCATCTCTACCGCTCGAAGACTCGCAGCAGTATCTGTTGTGAAATAGGGATTGCCCGTACCAGCACCAAAGATCACTACTCTTCCTTTTTGTAAGTGTCTTATTGCTTTTCTTCGGATAAAGGGCTCTGCAATTTGTTCCATTTTTATGGCACTGGTAAGGCGAGTATATACGCCTTCATTTTCTAGTGCACCTTGAAGTGCCATAGCGTTTATAACAGTAGCGAGCATACCCATATAGTCTGCATTGGCTCTATCTTTCATTCCGCCTTCTACGCCACTCACACCGCGAAAAATATTTCCCCCACCAATGACAATGGCTACTTCTACACCTGTTTCTTGTACAGATTTTATTTCTCTAGCATACATAGCAAGGATACTGCTATCGATGCCAAATTCTTTGTCGCCAAGTAATGCTTCGCCACTTAGTTTTAGTAATATTCTTTTGTAAGTCATTGGTAGTATGATGTTTTGTACATAGGAAGAATCAGAATGCCTCTGTTTTGCTTGGTATTGTCAGGTTTGATTGGCAAAGTGCTCATTCGAGGGTCAAAGTTAATCTGAAAACGGATAGTTTGGAAATAAAAAAAGTCCCTCGCTAGGCGAGAGACTTTTTTGAAAATTATTTTAGTTAATAGCTTAGGCTCCTAACTGGAATCGTGTAAATGATTTTACTTTAAGGTCTGCATTCACCGTTTTTAGGAATGCTGCTACATTCATAGAGCTATCTTTAACATAAGATTGTGCTAAAAGCGTATTGTCTTTGAAGTAACGTTGAAGTTTACCATTGGCTATTTTGTCTAGCATCGCTTCTGGCTTACCCTCTTGCTCTGCTATTTCTCTACCAATTTTAAACTCTTTGTCCTTAACTTCCTGAGGAACTGCATCTGCATCTACTGCAATAGGATTCATTGCTGCTATTTGCATAGCTAAATCTCTACCTGCTTGTAGTGCGTTTGCATCGTTTGAATTGAGTGCAACGAGTACACCGATCCTATTTGCTCCGTGGTTGTAAGCTGCTACACCTTCAGAAGATACCATTGCGTAGTTAGATACTTCAACTTTCTCACCGATTACGGCAGTTTTGTCTACGAGTATCTCACCTAATGTTTTCCCCTCCCAAGGAGTTGCAAGTAAAGCATCTTTGTCCGAAACTTTATTTTCTAGAGCGTAATCTGCTATGCTTGTTGCAAATTCAACGAAATCGCTGTTTTTGGCTACAAAATCTGTCTCGCAATTTACCTCTACTACGATACCAAATGTATCGTCGCTAGAAGCTTTGGCTATCGACAAGCCTTCTGCTGCTTCTCTATCTGCACGCTTTGCTGCTTTGGCTGCTCCACTTTTTCTTAGAACATCTACTGCTCCATCTATATCTCCGTTAGACTCTTGCAAAGCTTTCTTGCAATCCATCATGCCGGCACCTGTCATTTGTCTTAGTTTGTTAACCAAAGACGCTGTAATAGTTGTCATTTTTCTATTAAGTATATGAAATGTGTTATTCTGAATATAAAAGACTAAGCTTCTGCTTCGGTTTTTGTTCCGTCAGCAATTACTTCTTCTGTCTCTTCTTTGTCTTTCTTCGCTTGTTCTTTTGCTTGAGCCCTTTCTTGCAGACCTTGAGCAATAGCATTGGTTACCTCAGTGATAAGGATGTGAAGAGACTTCGCAGAATCATCATTTCCTGGTATTGGGTAATCCGCTTTCGTAGGATCCGAATTAGTATCTACTATAGCAAAGATGGGAATGTTAAGTTTCTGAGCTTCTTTGACTGCAATGTGCTCTCTTTTTACGTCTACTACGAAAAGTGCTGCAGGAAGTCTGTTCAGCTCCTCAATACCGCCTAAGACTCTAATAAGTTTTTCTTGCTCACGAGTCTTCATCAAACGCTCTTTCTTGTTCATATTATCGAACGTACCATCGGTTTTCATTTTCTCGATGGCTTGCATTTTTTTGATAGACTTACGAACCGTAGCAAAATTAGTCAACATACCCCCTAACCATCTCTGGCTTACGAAAGGCATATTTACTTTCTTTGCGTTCTCTTCTATGATCTCTTTTGCTTGCTTCTTAGTAGCCACAAACATAACCTTACGGCCAGTTCTCGCTATATTGGCTATAGCGTTTTGAGCTTCGTCTAACTTTGACGAAGTTTTGTTAAGATCGATAATATGAATACCATTTTGCTCCATAAAGATATATGGTGCCATTTTGGGATTCCATTTGCTGGTAAGGTGACCAAAGTGTACACCTGCCTCTAATAATTGTTCTGTAGTTGCTCCCATGATATTAACGCTTACTAAATTGTGTTTTCTTACGTGCTTTCGGTTGTCCTGGCTTTTTACGCTCAACAGATCGTGAGTCTCTTGTTACGAGTCCTCTAGCTCTAAGGGCAGGTTTCAGCTCAGCATCCATTTCTACCAATGCTCTTGCTATAGCAAGTTTGATAGCGTCTGCTTGGCCAGTGGTTCCACCGCCATCTACATTTACCTTTATGTCATATTTACCTTCCATCTCGCATACTGCAAGCGGTAAATTAACATAGTATCTTGACTCTTGAGAAGCAAAGTACTCTTCTAACGGTCTGTTATTGACCGTAATAGCACCTTTACCTTCGCTCATGTACACACGAGCTACTGATGATTTTCTTCTCCCAATTGTATTTATAACGTCCATATAATGATTAAATCTCTAATTTGGTTGGCTTTTGTGCCGCATGTGGGTGCTCAGCTCCTACATACACGTGCATGTTGGTAAACAGCTTTCTGCCCAATCTATTTTTTGGTAACATACCACGTACTCCTCTTTCTACAAGGTCTCTTGGTTTTTTCTCAAGCAAGTGTTTTGCAAGTGTTACTCTTCTACCTCCTGGGTATCCACTGAAAGTCTCGTATTCTTTCACGTCCATTTTATTACCAGTCATGGTAATTTTTTCAGCGTTGATTACGATAACATTATCACCACAATCTACGTGTGGTGTATAATTTGGCTTCGTTTTACCTCTAAGTACTTTGGCTACTTCAGAACAAAAACGACCTAGCGTCTTTCCTTCAGCGTCAACTATAACCCACTGTTTGTCAACAGTTTTGCTATTAGCTGATATGGTTTTGTATGATAATGTATCCACAATTAAACTTTTTTATTCTTAAAAATCGGGCTGCAAAAGTACCACTTTGCTCCGTATATTCAAACATTTGCATGGAAAATAAATACTGTGGATAATGGACTAGATATTTCGCATAATTCTATACCTGTTTTTGCCAATATTCTACGTCTATCCATTCTTCTTGTTTGTAACCAACCTTATCGAATCGGCCGATTTTTTTGAATCCCAATTTCTCGTGCAATTGTATGCTTGCTTGGTTGGGAATAGTAATGCAAGCAATAGCGTTTACAATATCAAAAAGCGGTAAAGACGAAAGCAGAGCATTGTACAATCGAATACCTAATCCTTTGCCCTGAAAATCAGGATGCATATACACCGTGGTTTCTGCACAATGCTTGTAGGCTGTTTTGGTTTTCCATGAAGACCCGTAAGCAAATCCTGCAATATCACTGCCAAGTGTTATGACCAGTACTGGATATTTTTCTTGAAGGGTGACCATTTTATGTTGCATTGTCTCCGCAGAGATGGTCTCGGTATCAAATGTAATAACCGTATGCTCTATGTAGTGGTTGTAGATCCCGGCAATTACGCCAGCATCCTCTAAGTTGGCTTCTCGTATGGCTGCAGTTAGCATGGTTTATTCTCCAGTGAGTTCACCCATTTCTATTACCAGTCCGTCTATAGCACTGGTTACCGGTATTTGGCACATAAGTCTGCTGCCTGCTATGTCTAGTACAAACGCTTCATCGAGCATAGCTTCCTCATCCTCGCTCATGTCGGCCAGTGGATGATCACTTTTTACGGTGCAATTGCACGTAGCGCACATGGCCATACCTCCACAGGTCGCCTTTATGGGCAATTCGTTCGCGCGTATCGCTTCCATTACATTCATGCTCATGTCTGTAGGTGCTTGTATCTCGTGTACAGCACCTTCTAGGTCTGTCACGTGTATGGTTATCATATTCTCCACGGGTACAAAAGTAGTATCTTATTGGTTTAAAATCAGCAATGGAAGTAGTTCTCGAGTATATATAGAGTCGTTTATAGTAACAGATAAGAACTCGTATTCAGGACATATTCCGCAACAACCGCCATCCCCTTCAGGTGTTATGTTTTGATAGCGAATACTGTGAATGACTATAGTATCTTGTTCTAGTATGTACACATATCCCGTATCTGTATTTGATTGAAAATTTCTATCCGGGTCTATGTTAAGATCAGTAGAACGTAGCTCTTGTGAGAAGGATATATATCCTTCTGTTTCAGATCCATGATATGTTATTGAGTCCAGTTCGTTTTGTGAGAAGCTGCTTGGTCCTTCTGTTTGGAAACGAAGTAAGGGTACTCCAAAGTTAGAAGGACACGGAGCGCAATCAATAGTACTGCAACCAAAATATCGGCAAGAAGAAAGAGTAAGAACAAGGGGTAAACTGAAAAGGTAGAATGCAGTTTTCATAGTACAAATTTATGCTCTAATTACCATCTCCCCGCAGCTTCTACGGCCTTTCGTACACTGCCATTTTTGAGCAAGAGATCTTTTGCTGTGTATTCATCTAGTCCGGTTTGCTCCATTATCATTCGCGTGCCACGGATCACCAGTTTCTTATTGCTAAGCTGCATATCGACCATGCTATTGCCTTGCACGTGACCTAGTTTAACCATTAGGCTTGTGCTTATCATGTTGAGTATTAATTTCTGAGCTGTACCACTTTTCATACGGGTACTACCTGTTACGTATTCTGGACCCACTACTACTTCTATTTTGTGATCTGCAATTTCTCCAATTTTGCTATTTGTATTGCAAGCTAGTGCCCCACAGACTATACCATTGGTTTTACATTGTTCGAGTGCGCCTAGGATATAGGGCGCTCCGCCGCTGGCACTTATTCCGATCACAAAATCACGTTTGCTTATGGAATACTCTTGTAAGTCATACCATCCTTGTAATGGATCATCTTCTGCATCTTCTACCGCTACGCGTATTGCGGGGTCTCCTCCTGCTATTATTCCTACCACCAGCCCTTGAGGCACGCCGTAAGTAGGCGGACATTCGCTAGCATCTACTATTCCGAGTCTTCCACTTGTGCCACTTCCAAGGTAAAAAAGCCTACCTCCATTTAGCATTTTATTATAGGCAGCGTCTATAAGCGCTTGTATGCTATCCAGCTCTTTTTCTATAGCTAGTGGCACAGTCTTGTCTTCTTGGTTCATACCTTGAAGGAGTTCCAAAGTAGATTTTTGGTCTAAGTTGTCGTGGTTACTGGTGGCTTCTGTTGTGAGCATTGTTTTTCTTTTAAAAATTTCCTAAAACACTAAATGCATATTTCTTACGTGATGTTTCTCCGTTAAGATTGAATATTTCTAGCAATATAATGTAGTTGCCTAGGGGTATTTTGGTGCCATTTTCTATAATACCGTCCCATGATACAAATCCATTGCTGCCGATTGTTTTGTTGTTGATAGGGTGGTAAATAAGTCTTCCTGCTAGGTCATATACGTAACCGTTTAGCACATTCCCATTTGTGTTTAGATCATAGCGAATGATTAATAAATCTTCATATCCGTCTGCATCTGGTGAGAATGTTTTACGGTGTAAATTTAGCGTTCCTTCTACCGCAGATACATCTATAAATTGTGAGTTTTTGTAACCAGGTGTGGCAAAATCTACGCTAGCACTTGCAGACCTCCAATTACTTGGGTCATGGCTTATTCCTCCAAAATTAATACGCTCTAAGCTTACACCGTTCACATCACTCAGTAAGGCAAAATGCTGGTCCTCGTTGTAGCTTACAGAATCTAGTGCCATCCCGGAATGGTCAAGAAGTAATACCGTACCATTATCATTACTCATCGGAGGAAGCGATTCTATTTGTATAATGTGGCGAGCATCTTTATATGCTGTTTTTATTTGAATAGAATCGATGCAAATGGCAGCATATTCGTTTGGGTAAAGGATCTGTCTTTTGGGAGAGACGCGAACTTCGTTTTCGCGTTGGTCAGTATACCTTGCTATGTTAACGGTGTTTAGATCTATGTATTTGTTACTGGTATTATATATTTCTATGAAGTCTACCCCCTCATTTTTTGGGTTAAAGAGGAGTTCGTTGAGGATTAAATCACCTACTACTGCAGGAGTTGTACTTACTAAATCCGTTTTAATGCCTCTACGGGAATTGCCAAGACAATCTTCCAAGCCTGCTATGCTTAGTTGGTACACGGTATTGGTTTTGAGCGCATTGGCAAATGTGAGCGTAATGGTGTTAGTTGCTGTGGTAAATTGGACGTTTGTAGGTTGCTCACCACTGGGATATAAGGTGAAGTTAGTCATGTCAAAATCTAACGTTCCTATAGGTTCTTCGGTGAGTAAAAGCTCTATACTATTGCTGCCTATGATTATTGCTCCAAGTAGCTGTGGAGCTGTATTGTCTGGATTTTTGCCAAAAATTGAATTGATCTTACCGGGTGTTCCTCCGCTCGGGTCTGTACTAGCGATCCAATTGTTGGTAGCGGAGCAGTTGCTTACAAAGTTTATTCTCTCTAAGGCATACCCCCCATCTTTTTTATCACTATCTCTATAAAAATCGTCTGTATATGTCACAGCATCTAAAAGTTGGCCATTCGCATTTTTGAGTTCAAGAGCATCTCCACTATTGTTTAACGTGGGAAAACCGTTAAGAGCAATTACGTTGGTATAGGCCGCAAATAAATCTTCAGTTCCTTCTTTCACAAGTAACACATAACCTCCGGGAGCTATTTGACTTTTGGGTAAAGATACGGGTATACCACCATCACTAAACGTGCAATTTTCTAAATTAAAATCTTGTGCTGAGGGGTTAACTATTTCTACATATTCGGCACCAGGAAGACCAAGGGTAGGTGAAGGGTCAGCAAAAATTTCGTTGATTAGGATATCTCCGTCCTGTGGTATATTAAGTTGCAGATAGCTAAATGTTACAACTGTATCTAATTGGTTGCCTGCAAGGTCGCTTAGTTGGTTTACAGTAAGTTCGTAGTTGTCATTTACGAAGTCGTTTGTATAGGTCAGTAGTATCTTATTGCCATTTAGACCTACATTATCTGGTGAGCCATATCCATTGTTTAGTGAGAAAATCGTGCCCAATGTGTTTACGGTCTCATCTGTGATGATGCTTATGGTATTTTTTGTAGTTGCAGTAGTATTGGAAACAGAAGGTTTTTTAGTATCTATTATTTGGGGCCCTATATATATATCATCAAAATAATGTTTAAGATGGAAACTGGTTGTACTCTGTTTTATTAGAAAGCCAAAGTATGCACTTGATGTAACATCGTTATCTATTGCAGTGCCCTCAACCTCATAGGTGTCTCCGCCAGCGTAGTCTGCACTTACAACCCAAGAGCCAAATGCTCCTTTAGTTACTTTTATACGTATGTTTTTATTGTGTGTTCTGTTATCGGCTCCGTCTATGAGTTGAGTTTCTGTTCCAGACACTATTTTGTAGAGTGAAATTTCATCTTTAGTATTCCCGATTCGAAGGAAATAGCCATTTGTTACTGATATAAGATCGGCGTCATCGGCCATTAAGAAGACATCTGTATAGTTGGCCCCAGAAGTGCTCAATTTCATATTTACTCTAAATCTCCACTCCAAATCACCTTGAGCAGCAATGCTTGGGGTACTCAAGTAGAATAGGTCAGAAACATCGTTTGAGTTGCTCCGTAACTCTTCGTTTTCTATGATGAATTTGGCAACATCACCACTCCAAGTCGGATTGACTGTAAAATCCCCGTCATTAAAATCTTCTGTAAATTGTGCACAAATGTTAATTGCTATAAGTAGGATTTGTATAGAACAGAATAGCCTCATTTCGTAGGGTGCATTCTATTTTTAATTACTTGAGATAGGCCTAAAGTGCTGAGATGATAGAGTGGCAACGCCAAGAAAACAAGTAACACACTGTGGGAAAACAATGCAGCTAATCCTACTTTGTAATCATATCCATGTGTAGCGTGTGAAAGAAAGAGAATATGAAAAGACAATTTCACAGGTAGAATGAATGAGAGAGTGATCAATCCAATATTGATATAGTCCTGTTGTTTAGCCTCCACTTGTTTGACAAAATTAAACCAATAAATGGCGGGGCACATAGATTCAATGGTATTTTTTTGCGATCAAAAGGTACCTTTGTACACAAGAATTTTAAGAATTAGGGAATGAAAAATTTATTAAATCTAGTGGCGCTCTTTGGCATCACAGTGTTGTTTTCCTCTTGTTGGCCACCCAATACAATAGTGGATAAAGAAGAGTCCGTGAATGAGGCGTGGGCTAATGTGCAGTCATCTTACCAACGAAGACTAGACTTAGTAGACAACCTTGTGAATACAGTAAAAGGAGCTGCGCAGTTTGAGAAAGAGACGTTTACATCAATAACTAAAGCGCGTGCGGGAATACAAGAGCCTTCAGAGGCTATGCTAGCAGATAAAGAGGCTTTGGCTACGTTTTATGCGTCCCAAAAACAACTTCAAAGTCAAGCTAGAATGGTATTTAATCTCTCCGTAGAAAACTATCCGGAGCTCAAAGCTACGGACGCTTTTAGAGATTTTCAAGCTCAGTTAGAAGGAATAGAAAACAGAATAAATACAGCTAGGACTAAGTACAATGGTAGTGTGAAAGGGTATAATTCATATATCCAGAAAATACCCGGTAGCTGGTTTGCTAGCGACAAGGAGAAACGTGATTATTTTGATGCGGACTCAGGTAGTGAAAAAGCTCCGAAAGTAAAATTTTAAGGCGCACGCTAAACTATTCGAATGAGTATATGGAAATGGGAACCTCTTAATCCCAACCAAGAGAGGCAAGTACAAGAGACTATTGCAGCAGCAGAGCTCAACACATCAGGAGAGATACGTGTGCACATAGATAAATGGTGTAAAACCGATCCTCTTTTTAAAGCTAAAAACCTCTTTGGCCATCTCAAAATGAATGAGACCAAAGGGCGAAATGGTGTGCTCATTTATGTAGCAATGAAGGAAAAGAAATTTGCTATAGTGGGAGATGTAGGCATCAATACACGCGTGCCCGTGGGTTTTTGGGATACGACCAAAGACAAGATGAAGGCACGATTTGCTGAGGGAGAATTGGTGGCTGGTATTTGCGAAGGAATAGCAGAAGTGGGCCATCAACTTAAGGCCTTTTTCCCGTATGAAAGTGATGATGAAAATGAATTGCCAAACGAAATAAGTTATGGTTAGGAAGGGGATCGTATTACTTCTATTGCTCACTACAGGGTTTGCGTGGGCCAAAAAAGTGCCACCAAAGCCTACAGATAGACGTTGGGTGCAAGACTATGCTAATGCACTAGATGCTGACCAAGAACTCTTTTTACTACGAAAACTAAAGTCATACTACGATAGTACATCTACAGAGATAGTCATTGTAACGGAGAATACCCTAGACGGTGACGATGTATTTGACTATAGCTATAGACTGGCAGAGGCCTGGGGTGTAGGTGGTCAGGGAAAGGATAATGGGGTACTTATATACGTTGCCATCCAAGATAGGAAGGTGTTTATACAAGTAGGGCAAGGAGCCGAAGGTGCGTTGCCCGATATATATGCCAAGAGAATAGTAGAAAAACAATTAAACCCAAATTTTAAGAAATCACAATACGGTAGAGGCTTACATGAAGCTACGGATGTGATAATACAGCATTTGGAGGGTGAGTTTGTCAATGAAGGAGGTCGCAAAGGACCCACGGAAGGCATGTCCGTTTGGGTGATTGTAGTGATTATGATAATAATGATTTTCTTATTTAGTAGTGGTGGCAATAATGGCAGCACGTATGACTATAACACACCACGTGGCAGAGGTCGTGGCGGTAGACCGATATGGATGGGCGGCGGTTTCGGCGGCAGCAGTGGAGGCGGCGGATTCGGCGGCGGATTTGGTGGGGGTAGTTTTGGAGGAGGAGGTGCTGGTGGAAGTTGGTAATCAATTCTTGAAAGACATTCTATTCATTGATATAGAAACGGTGCCACAAGCAGAGAGCTACAAGTACTTAGATAAGCAGTGGCAGAAGCTATGGGATAAAAAAGCAGCTAGACTCGCTACAGATGACAAAACCCCAGAGGAGCTATATCCAAGAGCAGGTATCTACGCCGAGTTTGGAAAGGTGGTTTGTATTTCAGTTGGTTTTATTTTACAAAATGAAGGTGAACGAACGTTCAGACTTAAGAGCTTTTATGGTGAAGATGAACAAGAGATACTCCATCAATTCTGCCAGTTATTATCCAATAGTTACAACTCTAAAACTCATTTTTTGTGTGCTCACAATGGTAAGGAGTTCGATTTTCCATACTTATGCAGACGTATCTTGGTGAATGCCATTGATATGCCAGACATACTCGACTTAGCAGGTAAAAAGCCGTGGGATGTAAAACATCTGGATACTATGCAGTTGTGGAAGTTTGGGGATTTTAAGAGCTACACGTCATTGGAGTTGTTAGCTGCGGCATTTAACTTAGACACGCCCAAAGACGATATAGATGGTAGTGATGTGTACAGTGTCTACTACCAAGACAAGAACTTAGAAAGAATACGGAACTATTGCGAAAAAGATGTGGTAACACTCGCTAGTATATTCTTACGAATGAACGGTTTGCCATTAATTAAAAAAGAAGAAGTAATAAAAGTATGATAGAAGCAATATACCCAGTACATTGGAATGGGGAGTACGAGCTTATAGACTCGGGCAGAGGGATGAAACTAGAGAAATTTGGGCAGCACATACTCGCTCGTCCTGAACCGCAAGCCATATGGAATACCCGTATGAGTAAGGCAGAATGGGAAGGGATGCAGACTGGTGCATTCGCACAAGAGGGCAGTCATAAAGGACAATGGAATCTAAAAGGCAAACCCAAGCCTTGGTTTCTTAAGTATGGTCTTAGGGCTGATTCTATCAAAATGAAATTGAATTTTACGCAATTTAAGCATGTCGGCATATTTCCTGAGCAAGCAGCAAACTGGGACTATATCTATAAGAAAAGCAAGGAGCTTAGTGGTAAGGCAAGCGTCCTAAATCTATTTGCCTATACCGGCGGAGCATCGCTTGCAGCTAAAGCCGCAGGAGTAGATGTGGTACACGTAGATAGTATAAAGCAGGTAGTGAGTTGGGCCAATGAGAACCAAGAGCATAGCAAATTAAAAGATATACGTTGGGTAGTAGAAGACGCCCTAAAGTTTGTGAGCCGCGAAGTGAAACGGGGCAAAAAATACCAAGGTATCATACTAGATCCTCCAGCATATGGGATAGGTACTAAAGGTGAACGGTGGAAACTAGAAGAGAAACTCGGTATGCTATTGGAGCAGGTTTCTCAATTGCTTTCTTCCGATGGGTTTATGGTACTTAACGTGTATTCACTCGGTCTGAGTCCCTATATTATTCAAAATATGATGACGGATTATTTTGCAGATAGAGAGGTCATTATTTCAGAATTGTGCCTTAAATCCCGTACAAAACAAGTGTTGCCTCTAGGTATTGTAGCACGGATATAGAAGCAATTTGCTTGGTTACATATGCTACGCAAATAATATACAACGACTATTAAACTGTTGATGTATTATCTTTGAACAGAGAAATGAAAAAAATCATTTGTTTCATATCATTTTTGTGCTTCACAATTGTTGGTGCTGCACAAACGCCAACTGTGGCTGCCTCAAATATAATTTTTGGGAATAACTACTGCAGTGAAGTAAATGTCACCTGGACAAACGGTAATGGAGCTTCGCGTTTGGTTATTGTTTCACAAGGAGCAGCTATGACCACTTTCCCTACAAACGATGTGTTTTACCTCTCCGGAGCAAATTATGGAGCTGGACATCAGTTTAGTGCTACTGAGTATGTTGTGTACAATGGTACGGGTAGTTCCGTTACTGTGACCAATCTCGAAAAGAACACGACCTATTATGTTTCTGTATTTGAGTATAATGGCTCTGGTACCATCTTTAATTACCGCAATATAGGTTACCCCGAAGCGAGTATTACCACTGAAAATATTGCTGCTGATTTTGTGATAGATGACCCCTATCAGTGCGAAAATGGGAATGTATTTAATTTTTCACCAAGTGTCGTGCGTACGGGAACTGGTACGCTGTCGTATAGTTGGCGTTTTGGTGACGGTAGTACGAGCGATATCCAGTTTCCTAGTCATACATATCTTAACAAAAACATTTATGATGTAGAACTTACGGTTAGCTCATTGCAATGTGAATCTATCATTGTCAAACAAGATACTGTAGCTCCCAAGCCAGATGTGTCTTTTATATTGGATCCTAGTATAGCCGATAACACGCAAGAACAGTGCTTTTTGAAGCCCGATGGATCAGATAATTTTTTTAAATTCACAAACACCTCTGATTATGGCTTCTTGGCCACCGGATTTTCTTTCACAGAAAAAAAATGGGACTTTGGTGATGGTAGTATTGAGTACAATACCGATGACAATTTTGTAGATAAAACATACTCAGCTCCAGGCGATTATACTGTGAGGTTCACCGTAGATAATTCTTTCAATGATATAGAATACTGTACTGACTCATTTGAGATTATTGTACGCGTAAGACCAAGACCAATAGATACTAACCTTGTATTTTTTGATACTGCCATGTGTCTATTGAACAATAAGTTTGATTTTGACCACCAAACTACGGATGTTTCGGTAGCAAGTACTTGGGATTTTGGAGATGGAGCTACGGGAAGTGGCAATGCCGTATCGCACAGTTATGCCCTCGAAGGGAAATACTACATTACATTAGAAGCGTTGGACGGTTCTGGTTGTTATGATATACATAAAGATTCGATAGTTGTTGTACCTCAACCCAACAATAAGATAGCAAGCTTAGACCCAAGTTATTGTGAGGGAGATCCCACTGTAAGCATACGTGCAGTTATTAGTGGTGGCGATTGGCTTGGAGATGGCATAGATACGTCAGGAATATTTACGCCAACTAAGCTTGGTCTGAATGAGGTAAGGTATGCGGTTGCAATAGGAGGGTGCAGGGACACCACATCTCTGACTACATCTGTTTATGCAAGACCATTATTTGAATTGGGGGCTGATACCATAATATGTGAAGGGGTCTCTTTTGAGAAAAGTATAGTAAAAGGAAGTGCAACAGTTGAGTGGAGTACAGGCAGTACAGATTCATTTACACAAGTAAAAAGTGATGGGATTCTATGGGCAGAGCTCACTGAAACAGGCTGCTCGTTCAGGGATAGTATTGCGGTAGGGATTTTGCCATCACCTGTATTCAATTTGGGCAGTGACAGTACTCTGTGTGGCGGCAGTTTAATAGAAATAGACGTGACAACTCCTGAGGCTATTTATGTTTGGTCTGATGGTTTTGTTGGGCCCATACGTGTATTGAGTGCATCGGGCGCTTATGGTGTTACCGTAACCAACAAGTGTGGTACTTTTACAGATAATGTTGATCTCAATTTTTTACCTTTTGCTTGCGATATATTCGTCCCAAATGCCTTCTCACCAAACGGGGACGGACTCAATGATATATTCCGGCCTACGGGCAATGTCATCCTTAAGAGTATGAATATTTTTAACCGCTGGGGTGAAATGTTGCATGAGAGTACGCCAGAAAATTTTGGGTGGGATGGTATATACCAAAAAGATAGAGTGAAGAGTGATCACTATTTCTTTATCATCCGATACGAAAAACCCGTTTCTTCTGGCATAGAACTACTTGAGGTGAGCGGCTCGGTTTTTCTAATCCGATAGATTTACAATAGTTGTCTAATGCCAATGCGCAGTGCAGGTGTCCACACGGTCATTTTTGGCTGAGACGAAGTGGTAGCCGTTACAGGGAGCGTTGCTTTTATCCCCCCTACCAGATCGGTGCTGGGCAGCACTTTAATGGTAAAATCAGCGGTTAGCAATACTTGACATAGAAAAGGATTGATTTCTACCCCTGTAGAATCTTTGATTATGGTGGTGTAATTGCCATTTATGGTAAACCCCTCAGTAGTTACTTTGGTATCGTGCGAAAACAAAATGAATGCCCCTAAGCCTCCGCCTATATTTACTTTTACTTTCGAATTAACTCCCTTTACCTTTAGCTGCTTGTTATACAGGAATTGGGATCCCAAATACATTTGGCGATAACATATTTCTGCTCGCTTAGTTGCAGCAAAGGCTAAGTCCCTTATTTCCGGTAATTGTGGATGTACAATATCTAAAAATTGCAAATTTTCTAACGCTGTTAGTGTATTTGTTTGATGAAATCCTGGTATAATGGAATAGGACCGAAAACGATCGATATTCTTACGTATTTCTATTCCGAGGCCCACGGTGTAGTCATGAGATTTCATACGGCTAAATGAGTCTGACAGGTTTTTTGGCTCAAGACCTATGTGAGTAAAATTGAGCGTAGGTTCTACCACAATACCCAAGCTTGTTTGCCCTAAACTATAATTAGCTAAAACCAGGAATGCGCAAACAGTGGATAGTCTCATGTGCTTCGAAGTAAATAATAAAAACGATAAGAAAGAAATCCTGCTGAAATAGTAAGTCCGATGCACAGGCCAATCCAAATGCCATTGACCCCGTAGTAAACAGCATCTGGTGAGCCATAGTGTGATAGGTAATAGCCAATAGGCATTGCAATGATCCAATAGGCAATAAATATAAGAGCACTAGGCATAATTACATCTTCTATACCTCTTAGTATACCTACTCCAATGGCCTGTATACCGTCGCTTAGTTGAAAAATAGCTGCTATAATGAGCAGTTCAGCTCCCATTTTGAGTACGGTAGGCTCTGAGGTAAATAGTGCTGCTAAGGGCTTATTGAATACGTAGAAGCCAAGGGCAAAAAGAACGGTGACTATAAAGCCAAGTTTGAGGCCATTGTAGCCATATGCTTTTATATTTTCTTTATTTTTATTGCCATAGGCTTTGGCAACACAGATACTGCTCCCTGCAGATATACCTCCTGCAAACATATAGGTGACGGATGCGAGTGTGATTGCCAGATTATGAGCTGCGAGCTCTTGGGCTCCCAGCCATCCAGCCATAACTGCGGCTCCGGCAAATGCGGCTACTTCAAAAAAGTACTGTAAACCAGACGGGAAACCAATAGCAAAAATTCGTTTGTAAAATGATATGCGTCCAGACTCGCTGAAAGATGCAATAAACTGATGCCAAGAAATTGGGATTCGTTTCGAGTAAAAGAATACCAACAGCATACTTACTGCTAAGAATATACGTGATAGAATGGTGGCGTATCCAGCCCCGTTTAGTCCGTAGGCTTCAGAACCAAGATTACCATAGATGAATACCCAGTTAAGAAATATATTGAGTACTAGAGCCGTTAGCGTAATAACCATTCCGCCAATCGTAAAACTGAAACCATCGCACATATTTTTGGCAAAGAAAAACACCATCATGGGTAGCAATGACCACATGAGTAAGGACATATAAGGCACTGCAAGTTCTTGTACTTGAGCTGTTTGTCCCAGTATAGAGAAATGAGTAACTAAGCCGTAGATAACGGCGGATGCTACTAGAGATAGACCAATAGTAGTAATAAAACTATCGCGTGCTAAGAGCCTGTAGTTAGACGTTTTTCCCTTACCTTGTAGTATACCTACTATCGTAGCATAGGCCATAGATACACCAATGGGAAATACACTAATGAAAAAGAAAACTCCATTGCAAATACCTGCAGCAGCTAGCGACTCGTAGCCAAGTTTGCCCACCATAAGCGTGTCAAAAAAACCTGTAAATACCATGCCAAGTTGCCCAATTATGATGGGCCAACTAATTTTGATTATGTCTTTAAGATAACGATTCAATAGTGAAAATAATATGCGTGCAAAGGAACTTCAAAAGACGCCAGTAAAGAAATTAAAGTTGGTCTGGTTTTGATTTCTTCTATTACCAAGTTGTTGTAAATCCTATTTCTAATATTTATCGCATAACTGCAGAAGAGGTAGAGCCCTACTTCTTCTTTAAAAGGCCTATTTCTATCAAGCGTTCTGTTAAGAATTCACCCGCAGATATATCGTCATATGCTTTTGGATTCTCTGCAGTGATGCAGTTGTCTAAACAGTCAAGTCTCATCTCGGATACCGGATGCAAGAAATAAGGTATAGAAAAACGGGTTGTTCCCCATTCCTCTTTTGGAGGGTTTACAACACGATGGGTGGTGCTGCGAAGTTTATTGTTGGTCAGTCGTTGCAGCATATCACCCACATTTACCACTAGTTGGTTCGGCAATGCCGTGATGGGGACCCAAGTGTTTTGCTTGTCTAATACTTCCAAACCAGCAGCACTAGCACCCATAAGAAGGGTTATCAAGTTAATGTCTTCGTGCTGTCCTGCTCTCACGGCATTTTTGGGAGCGTCCTTTATTGGGCCGTAGTGTATGGGTCGTAGTATGCTATTTCCGTAAGCTATGTAATCGTCAAAATAGGTTTCTTCTAGGTCTAGATATAACGCTATAGCCCTAAGCATATACTTGCCTGTTTCCTGTAAAGCAGCGTATGCCTTGAGCCCATACTCGTTAAAGCCAGGGACCTCATCTACCTGTACATTTTTGTGGTAGTCGTAAGTGGTTTGCAAATGAGTTGGTATGGTCTGACCAAAGTGGTAGAATTCTTTGAGATCACCTACTTTGCTATCTTTGGAGTGCTCCGTTCCCCACGAGGTGAAACCACGCTGACCAGCAATACCGGCTATGTGGTATTTCATTTTTGTTTCTAACGGTAGCGCATAAAATTCTTTGGTATACGCATATAGATTCTCCGTTAGCTCATTACTCAGTTGATGGTTGTAGATGGCCACAAACCCAATACGTTCGTATGCATCGCCAAGTTCTTGTACGAATTTCTGTTTGGTGGTAGGATTCCCATTTTTGAAATCATTGAGGTTCAGTGAACGGATGTTTTGAGTCATGGTAGTGCGTGAGTTGCACAAATTTAAAGAATAGCGTCATATTTATGTGCTAATCGCAATAAATAAGTAGATTTAATATTGATTTTTTATGGGTAGAATGCTGCACCATATCCCCATTGATACTATAAGTTATGCTGTTAAGGGACTATATGTTAGCAACCACATTATACGGTTCTTAGTCCCCCAATATTTGGGTAATTGCTTTGGTTTTAAGCTGCACCTCATTCCACTCGCTTTCTGGTTCTGAGTCTATGGTTATAGCACCTCCAGCATTATAGTTCAACACCTTTTCCTGCATATCGCAAAGCACACTTCGTATCACAACATTAAAGTCAAAATTACCGTCGGGAGTTATATATCCCACGGCACCACTGTACCAACCACGTTTGAAGTGTTCTAATGTTTCGATGTATTGCATCGCTGCTATTTTAGGAGTCCCTGTCATACTGCCCATTGGGAAACTTGCTTCCAGAATTTGGGTGAGGTTTACCGCAGGGTCTACCGTACCTTCAACCGTAGAGATCATTTGATGTACTTGTAAGTAGCTGTATATACCAAATAACTCGGTAACATGAACACTTCCTCGTTCGCAAATTTTATTTAAATCATTGCGCACTAAATCAACTATCATGACATTCTCTGCTCGATCTTTTTCGGAGTTTTCTAAGTCTGCTATTAGCTTTTCATCTTCTTGCGGGGATATCCCTTTGCGTATTGTGCCTTTTATGGGTTGGCTGATGAGTTTGTTCCCATCTTTGAGTAAGTATCGTTCCATACTGGCTCCGCAGAGGTGTATATGGTCTGCTTTCAGATAAGATGCCATGGGTACGGGAGAGGTTTTAATAAGATCGAGCTGAAAACGAATAGGAGAAAAGTGTGTAAAAGTACGTGTATGCGGTACACAATAATTGAGTTCATAAACCTCGCCAGCTCGAATGAGTTCGTGGATGGTTTCTATTTTTTCGATGTATGTTTCTTTCTCAGTAGGCAATTGGTCGCAGCTTAATTGCCTATGCATGGGAAGGTCTTTATCGTTCCAAAAAGACTGTTGTAGCGGGTCTCCTAGTACGTCCAATTCACCATTTTTTCGGAGTATGATCATTGTTTTTGGCTCAAAGAAAAGGAGGTTCTCTGTGTTTATGATTGAAGAATTATTGCTTTCTAGTTTTTCAAATTGATTTTTTAGGTCATAACCCAATGCTCCAAAGAGCCACTTTTTTTGTTCTGTTGCACGCTGTATTTCTACCATATTACGGTAGGTGTTTTGAGCGCCAAATGCAGCTATTAGTTCATACTTACCTCCATTTACTCCTGTATTGAGTTGGCAGCTGTCTAGCACGCAGCTGTGGGAGAACCCCTGGGTATACACATAACAAAGTCTTTTGAATGCTTGTAAACCGTTGTTTGCTATGTAATCGAGTAACTTACTTTTCAAAATAATTGATCACTAGTTTTGCTTTTGCCGGTCCTACGACGTTAGCTAAGTCATCAAAGCATGTTTTTTTGATGCGAGCCACCGACTTGAAGGTCTTGAGTAATTCTGTAGCTGACTCGGCTCCAATGCCTTTTATCTCGGTTAGTTGACTCACTATTGTCCCTTGACTTCTCCTATTGCGATGATGGGTGATGCCAAAGCGGTGTGCTTCATCTCGCATGTGCTGTATTACCCTGAGACTTTCCGATTTTTTATCAATATATAATGGCATACTATCTCCGGGGTAGTATATTTCTTCTAGTCTTTTGGCAATACCAATAATAGCAATTTGACCATAGATGCCGAGGTCTTTTAATGCTTGCACAGAGCTGCTCAGTTGGCCCTTCCCGCCATCTATTACTATAAGCTGAGGAAATGGTTCTTTGTCTGCGATCATACGACTGTATCTCCGGGTTAGGCCTTCGTACATACTTGCAAAGTCATCGGGACCTTCTACTGTTTTGATATTGAAATGGCGGTAGTCTTTTTTACTTGGCTTGCCATTTCGAAAAACCACACAGGCACTTACAGGATATGCTCCTTGTATATTTGAGTTGTCAAAGCATTCCATATGTACCGGAAGGTCTTTTAGCCGAAGGTCTTTTTTTATGTTGGTAAGCAGTCGCTCCACACGCAAGTCCGGATCCAATTTTTCGTATTGGTTGGTTTTTTCTTGCATATAGAGTTGAGCATTTTTGTAGCTCAAGAGCAAAAGTTTTTTCTTGTCCCCACTGACGGGTACTACGAAATTAGCTTCTAACGGCAATGGCGTAGGAACTATAATTTCTACGGTCTCTGTATTGGTCTTGAAACTGCTGATGTCTCCGTAGGCTATCTCGAGTAACTGCTCGGTAGTCTCCTCCATTTTTTTCTTAATCTCCATATTCTTGGATTGGATGATTATCCCGCCAGATATACGCAAGTAATTGATGTATGCGTAACGATCATTTTGGGCGATGTTGAGCACGTCTACATCATTGATACGAGCGTTTACTACCGTACTACGTGTTTGATATTTGTCAATGATATCGAGCTTTATTTTGTATTTTTCGGCTTCTTCAAACTGCCAATCTGCAGCAGCCCGTTCCATTTTATATTTCAAGTGATCTTTTACTTCTTTCAAGTGCCCACGAAGTATGTTCTTAATGCCATTGATACTCTCCGTGTACTCTTTTTCACTTTCTAGTCCTTCACAGGCCCCTTTGCAGTTTCCAATCTGGTACTCCAGGCATACTTTGAATTTGCTTGCATCTATGTTTTTTTTGGACAGGTTGTAGTTGCAATTGCGCGTAGGATAAATCTTTTTGCAAAGATCAAGTACTATGCGCATGAGCCGCACATTGGTGTACGGGCCAAAATAGGTGCCTGCCCCTTTTTTGGGATTACGTACCGGATAGACCTTTGGGAACCGCTCTTTGGTGACCATTATTACCGGAAATGTTTTGTCGTCCTTGAGGTTGATATTGTACTTCGGCTGAAACTCCTTTATTAGGCTATTTTCGAGCAGTAGGGCATCCATCTCGGTAGGTACTACCGTGATATTCACATCCCATATTTTGCTTACAAGTACTTTTGTCTTTCGGCTTTCGTGTTGGTTCCTGTTGAAATAGGAGCTTACTCGCTTTTTTAGACTTTTGGCTTTACCAATGTAAAGCAGGGTGTCGTTTTTGTCAAAATACTTATAAACGCCAGGTGCGTCTGGTAGTATTTTAAGTTTACTTTTTATTGGTGCTATTTCGGGTATTTTAACCAAGGATACGAAGGTAAGACTAAAAAGGAATAGAGTTTAATCCGTGCGCTACTATCCCAAAAACCAAATGTTTATTAGACTATATCCATTTTTGGTGCGTTGGTATGGCATGCCATAAGTGCCGTATATAGAAGGAAAGCTATTATTTGCATAATAAACTATAAGATTACGGTAACTAATCTGTTGATTTGTGCGTTATACAACAGAAATTGTGAGAACTTCATTACTCATCATATTAATAAGTGTCATAGGATATGCCAATGCTCAAGTAGCTACCTTTACTGCTCAGTTTAAAAATCTGGCAGACGGAGAGGAGGTGCTGTATGCCAAGGTTACGAATAGCGATGGAGAATCTAAGCTCACCAATATTTACGGTTTTGTTTCTATCGTGCACAAGGCGAATACGCCCATTGTCATATCTCATTTGATATATGATACTTTGATTGTAAAGACTGCAGACTTTACAGGGAAAGATTCTCTTACCTTCTACCTCACCCCAAAAACATACCAACTCAAGGAGGTGACTTTTTCTATATTGGGCGAACGTAGTTTGTTTGATAATAAGTTCGTACAAAATGATCTGGGAAAATCAGATGAGGAAAAAGTACGTGAAAAACTGAATCTTGTAGGTATGAAAAAAGAGTTGATTGGTCTTGATAAATCTGCACAAGGAGGTATCGTATTGGGTAGCCCTATCACCTATTTGTACGATCGGTTTAGTAAAAATGGTAAAGAGCGGATAAAATATGCCCAACTGCTAGAACGAGATAGGCTGAGGGCCCAGTCGAGCGAAAAGTATGACGACCTTATTATTACCACCTTAACCAATTTCAACAACGAAGAGTTAGCCGAATTTAAGGTATTTTGCAGTTTTCATCCGTCGTATATCGACCAAGTACAACTGGTAGAATTGTACTACGAGATACTGCGATGCAAGCACGAGTATGAGGAGCAAAAATTGGAGCAGTAGTGGCTTAGTGTATCACCAAACCTAACCCCATTTTTAGCACAAATATGTTGTTAAAAGTCAAGCTTTGTCTGGCAGTGTGCAGCAGATATCCTTCTACGGTATTACGTGAACTAGATTTATTGTTGCCAAAGGTACCTAGGCCAATATTGGCAGAGGAGCTTAAAAATGACGCTATTAGGAGTCCCGTCTATATTGAGACCGAGTATTTGCTTTTCTCCATTGCAGCTATCAAGGGTAAAACTAAGTAGAAGTGTAATTGCAAATAGAGGTGTAAGCGTCCTATTGGAGTAGCTATTCGTCATTTTTTTGGTAAAATAAAGGTAGGATATCTGACATTTATTTCAGAATAGAAAGGTAACTGCAAGGTATACAGCGTTTTGTGGTTTAAATCGTTAAATATGAAATTAACAATTTAATAATCAACAGTAGTGAGAAGTCTTACCATACCTGATTATTTTTGCAAAACTATTTTGAGACAACTAAATTTTATTGCATGCTTATTTCTGGGCTTGTCCAGTTTTGCCCAAATCTTGCCCAATTTTGGTGGGCAACGTGCAGGTCTTTCTGCTCTAAGTTTTTTAAAAAACGACATGAGCCCCCAGTCTTTTGGGATGGGAGGAGCGAGTGTAGCTAGTCCCGGAAACCTATACAGTGCAGAGGTAAATCCAGCCGCACTTGTTCAGGTAGAAGGTAGTGGGTTTGTTCTCAGCAATATGGTAATAGGTGCGGGTATAAACCAATCACTATTCTCAGGTACAAAGATGTTAGACGATGGTTCTGTCATCGGTTTTGGGGTGAATAGCTTAAACAGTGGAGCTATGGAGGTGCGTACAGAGTTTGAGCCCAACGGAACCGGGCAGCAGTTTTACGTAAATAATACAGCTGTAGGCCTAAGTTACGGGCGCAGACTATCGCAGCAATTTAGTTTAGGTATAGGTGTGAAATATGTTTATGAGGGTATTGCTGCTTATCAAAACCATACGGTAACTAGTGATATTGGATTCTTGTACACCACAGATTTTAGAGGCCTCACATTTGCGGTATCGGTTAAGAATTTTGGTGGGAATTCTTCCTTAAGTGGGGATGATCTCGCGGTGGGATATAATCGAACCGTTGTATCTGTAGAAAAGTATACGGCACCTACTATTTTTAAAATGGGACTGTCATTTGTGCCATACGAGACAGAGACGAAAAAGCTTTTGGTATCTGCGGAGTTAAATCATCCGAGTGACAATGCAGAAAATATCCGCATTGGGAGTGAGTTAAGTCTTAGAAAATTACTCTACTTGAGACTGGGATATAAACTGAGCGTGAAAGGGCAAAATTTACCTACAGCAGGTCTGGGCATTAAAACCCGAATAGGGTCTCATCCGCTTTATGTAGATTACGGTATAAACCCAACCAATAGAATGGGTGTTCAGCATATTTTTGGGATACATATTCCTTTTAACAACGATAAACGATGAGAATAAGCAGCGTAGCACAAGGTGCAGTATGGGTAGGAGTCGTTCTTTTACTATCTGCTTGTGATGGTTTTTTTGGAACCAAAACAAACACGGAATTTATAGAAGTGCCAACCTATAGCCCCAGGGAAGTAGCCTATGTTCCTGTGCAGCCAGCATTAATGGCTTTCCAAGAACCTGTAGATATTATAGCGGGTTTTGATGAACTTATCTATGTGGTAGATAAGGCTACGGAAGAGATTATCTCGCTAGACGAGAGTGGAAGAGAATTGGGGCGATTCAAAGTGCGAGGAGTGAGAGCTGTAGCGCAGACCAGAGGATTAGACTTGTTAGCCATAGGAGAGAATACCGCAACAGTGGCAGGAACAGATTTTGATGTCACGTGTATCTACAAAATAGATATGCATGGTGAAGGAGCAAGCTTCGGAATAGACTATGCCCGTATTACGGATACGATAACGCATCCTTTTTATTTTAAGTCTACCTTCTCTTCAAGCGATGCAGATGTACAATTCAATAAAATTGCTGTTCTTGAAGACAATCGGTTTTATGTAACCAGAAAAGGCACAGACAATAATCCTCAAAAATTTGGTGGGCCAGATGATGCGGTATTGCTTTTTGGTGCAAACGGAACCTATATTACACCGGTAATCGTCAATACTCCGAACGGGTTTTTCAGAGACTTTTTTAAGCGTCCGACGGGTATTTCTAGCTTTGTGCAACCTCCACAGATATCGGCAGGTGGTCCAAATCACTTCGTTTTTACGTCTATAGGAGAAAATACATCAATCAAAGTTCAAGTGATTGATTATTTAGAAACTGATTTTGGAGCAAGCTATGAGCCACGCATACTCTTTGAGAGTGACTCTACCGTAGCGGATGGAAATCTTGCGACACCAAACAAATTTAAAGAGCCCGTTGGCGTTACTATCACCGGAGATGGGACCAATTTTATTTTGGTCGTAGATAAGGCAACAGATTCATTGTATCAGTTTACTACAACTGGTCTAGAAGGCGTAAAACCTCCTGCAGGTGCTGCAAGTTCTAAGTATCAAATGGCTAGTTTTGGTGGTAGGGGTGAAGGACTAAGTCAGTTCAATGCTCCAAGTGCAGTAGCTTATAAAAATAGAATTGTTTGGGTATGCGATAGCGGTAATGGTCGTGTGTTGCGTTTTAAGCTAACTACAGACTTCCAATAGTTAAGAAACTTTATTCTTTACGGATTTTATTTTTTTTTCGCCTTCTAAAGGTATCAAACTGATAGCGAAAGGATAGACCTACACCCGCTGTTTGAATACTGCTTTGATTTCCTAGGGTCGGGTCCGTGGTTCGTTTCTGGAATCCATTAATCCGTACCTGTCCGTCTTCCGTGATATTGTAACTCAGATTCAAGTCGTATGGCTTTCTAATGTCCTGATTTTGTGTTGCAGCATCTACCGATGCAGCAAAGGACAGTCTGTCATTTAAAAATTTTCTGCGTAAAGATAAGATGAGCTCTGCCTGATCAGACTGATTAGAGATTTGGTAGTCTACCCCCAACTTAACTCTAGTATCCAGCTGCCCCAACCAATTATTAAGTTGGCTACTCGCAAAATCACTTAAGCTATTTATTCCTGTATTTGCCACTCCGTCTTCTGCTTTGTAGCTAGATCCTGAGGCAAAACTTGGAGGTACAAAAGTCCCCAAAACCAGCAAGGCAAATACTTGTCTATTTAGCTCTTCTTGGTCTAGTTTTATCCGTTCTATTGTGGTGTTTAAGACACTGCTGGCATTGCCACTGAGTGAGGTTTGTGAAGGGAATTTTAAGTCAAAGGAAACGGCTGGATCAAAGAGTAATCCTGAGAGTTTTAAGTAGCAGTCTACAGGGATACTTTGATTGTATTGCTCAAGATCTTCGGCACTTCCACTCATGAGCGTTTTGGGAATAGGGTATTCTCGTTTAATAGCCTCCAGGTCAATTTGTGCATTGTATGGATTGCCATCCCAAAAAAGTGTACCTCCTGGTTTTACGACAAAGTACTTATTTATAAGGTCTAATGCAGTGAATAAGTAATTCCCCCTATCGATAGTTAGGCCGCCGTACATGCTAAAATCGCCAAATGTATTTATCTCCATACGAAGGTTGCCATTCCCAGCTGCTTCTATTTTATCGCCAAGTAATTCATCAAATATGAGTGTTACACTAGCGTCGTTGGTCACTTCAAAATTGAAATCCATACGTACACCTGCTTCAGATTTAAAGCCTTGACTCAGGTTGTTATTATTCTCTTTTAAATTGACAAACTCAACATAGCTTAAATTACCACTTGTCTCGATATGATCTAGCGGTATGAATATATCAGTGCCTTTTCTGCTTTTGGCATTTATTTGAAGCAAAATATCATCTGTAGGTCCAATAATTTTCATACTGCCATCAACAAAAGCAGAACCAAAGAATAGCTTATTATCTCCACGCTCGGTATTCATTATTTCAAAGTTTTCCAACTGGTCTATATTTAAGTCAAATCTGAAATCTGTGAAATTATGATGACTTATTTTTCCGCTTGCAAGTCCTTTGCTGTTAAATTGATCTGCAAGTTGTGCTTCCTTGAGAATGAATGAATTATAGTTGATGTCAACCCGCGCAAAACCGGTATACTCGGTTTGTAGATAGTCTACCATGAAGGATAAACTATCAATATCCATTTGACCCACTAGGTCTGGGCTGTTTAGTGGGCCAGTAATTTTTATGTCTGTGTTCGTATATCCTTTTAGGTTTGAGGCAAGTCCATTAAGGTACTTTTCAAAAGGTTTGATACTACTGTTTTCTGTGAGCAAATGTAGATCGAGCGGAGATGCTTTATCCTGAAAATCAATGTCTCCCAAGATTTTCATATCATTTAGGAGCCCTTCGCTTATGCTCCCTTTTATGGCAACGGCTAATAGGCTCTGGCTTTCACTGTTCAGGTTCAGATTTCCCAGGGTATCATTGTCTAGTTGCAGATGTGCAACCTCCAGATTGGCCTCTATAATGGGGAATCCATTCCGATCAGAAACATCAATATACCCATTGGTAACACCGTCTATTTTTAAATCGAAACCGGCTAAAAATGGCGTGAGGTTATCCAGTTTGAACTCAGTTAAGATCACATTGATTTTGTTGGCCTGATAACCAGAGGATGCCTCAATATAGAGTATCTGCTCCTCGTTCCTAAAGTCGAAGGAACGCAGTTGAGAAATGCCGTTTTGATAGATGAAATTTGGTGTGTTTGATTTACGCAGATTCCATGCATCCCCGTGTATGTAGGCCTTACTGCTCTCTAAAAATACCAAAGCACTGTCATTGGTATATATAAACCTGCCACCAAGAGCAAGGTCCAATATGCTGTCTTTCTGCGCTATGACATCAAAATGGATACGTCCGTCTGTGATGAAACCATTCACCTTTGATACATCAAAAAGAATACTATCGTTTTGCAATAATCCAGTGGTGTTTATATCAAATCCAATGGGTGTGAAGTTACCGCTATTGGCTAGTGAAATGTCTATTTTGGGAGTGGAAATGGCTTTATAGCTAAAGCCATTAATATGAGCATCTGAGAGAAGTTTCCCTGCTGTATGGTCGTAGGCCAAATGGAGGGATGTACTATCAAAGTACGTCTCGCTCAAAAATTCAGAATAAATTGAATTGAACGAAGGAATATTCACGATCAGTTCTATATCTTGTGTGGTGATAGTGTCTTTTGGTTTTGGAAACTGACTGGGATAGACAATGTGTTTAATGTGGTTAAGAATATGGGGTAATTCAGTGGGTATGAAGTCTCCGTCAATCTCTGCGATAAGCAAGTCTGAGAGAATAGTATATCTACGATTTTGATTCGTTTTTTCAGCAGTAATAGCAAGGTTGTTAATGGTGTATTTAGTGTCGCTCCGACGGACTGTAAAACTGTCGAGGTCTATTTTCCCTATTAAATTATCGAGATCGTCTCCAGATAGAGCAACATTGCCAAGAAAGCGCACAATATTGTCGACGCTATCTAAACCAAGGGTTTTGAGATTGATGCCTAAGACGTTGGTCGTAACGTCGATAGTAGGAGTTTCCTGTCTTAAGTCTACAGTGCCATCAAATCCAAAGTTAATATTGGGATCTATGATTTGCCCATTTCCTTGAAAAAGGTTTTCGCTAAAATTCCCATTTACGGCTATATTCTTATAGTTATACGTGGTATATCCTATGTGATGTATCTTGCCATTCACACTGGCAGACATCGTCTCGGCAGTGAGTCCTTTTCCATTCACTTGTACGTCAAATGAGGTGCCTCCTAACTGGTCTATACCAGTCAGTTTTTTAAGGTCTATGTGGTCACTTTTGAGTGTTCCTTCATAACTTGCTATACCCTTTTTTGATTGATAATAATGGAGCAAAGCAGTGGCACGACCTACATCTGAGGTTAGATCACCGTTTATTTTAAAATCATCTACAAAACCGATAAAGGTTCCTAGATAGGACACCCGCCCTAGACTAAGGAACTCTTTGGGAGCTGGGTCTAATTGTATGAGAGGGGCAAGGTCAGCAGTGTTTGTTGTAAAGTTCTTTGCTACTAGCCTAATATGTGTTTTGGCCACATCTGGCAGACCTTTCAAACGTATAGAACCCAAGTAGGTAGTATGGCTATTTATTTTCAGGTCTAGGTTTCTACTCTTCAGATTAGCGATTGTCCCCGTTATTTTTCCGCTAGCAGTTATGAGTTCCTTATAGGCTAATAACGAGTTTGAAAATAAGGCAATATCATTCATATGTACCTCACTTTTTGCTAAGTTCGCCTCAATATTTACGTGTTTTATGAAGTCTGAAAAATCACTGTAGTCTGTATAATCAAAGCGCAGAAAATCCCGAATAGTACTCTGTGGTGTTTGCACATACAAATCTGCAAATTCCATTGTTGTAGAGCTTATGACTGTTTTAGCTTGTAGCTCATCTACAATAAGGCCAGATTTTTCTTGACCACTCATATTATCGATGACAAAAGAGAGCGAGTCTTGAATAATGGTAAAGTTGTGTAAATCACCATTCAGGTGACTGTAGATCATGTTGTTCTCGTCAAACAATCTATCTGCTGGAGGGGCTTTGTTGTTATTGTAATAATGGAATCGAGTGTCGGTTATTTTTACCTTATCAAAAGTTATGGTGGGTGAGCCAGAAGACGGGTTGCTTGTTGGGGTAGGTTTGAAGTACTCTGTCAAAAATTGAATATTTAACTGAGTCTCCTCTTTTGCTATACCTATTTTTATAGTGCCTCCAGCAATCGTTACGTTATTTAGTCGTATTCTGTCGCTAGTAAAAGAAAAAATGTCATAGTTAGTGTATAGTTTGCTTACATATATGAGCGTATCTGATTTTTGATCTCCTATAAAGATATCTGTAGCTTTTAATGCATCAAAATACGAAAGTTCTATCTCTCCTATATGTATATCAACCCCCAGTTCTTTACTCAGATAACTGGTTGCTTTGTTTGCTGCATAGTTTTTGAACCACTTAGTTTGTATCATTGCCAATAGCAAAAGTGCCAAGCCTAGGAGACTTACCAATATGATGAGCGGTATTTTGATTATTTTTGGCAACTATATTTTATACTGCAAATAAGTTTACAAACATACCTTGGAACGAGCAAAGAACAATTCACAACTAGCAGTACTTGGCATAGAATCGTCCTGTGATGATACATCTGCGTCGGTATACATAGATGGCAAGGTTTGTTCCAATGTGGTAGCATCACAAAAAATACATGAAGAATTTGGAGGCGTGGTGCCCGAGTGGGCTAGTCGCAAGCACCAGCTAAATATAGTGCCTACAGTACATTCTGCATTGCAAAAAGCGGGTGTTTCTATGGCAGACATAGATGGTATAGCTTGTACGCAAGGCCCTGGTCTAATGGGGTCTTTGCTAGTCGGTCATTCTTTTGCAAAAGGGTTGGCTGTATCGTCCAATATTCCGTATGTGAATGTAAATCATATAGATGCACACGTACTGGCCCATTTTATAGATGGTGATATACCACCTTTGCCTTTTTTGTGTCTCCTTGTATCTGGTGGGCATACCCAGATAGTAGTAGTTCGCAACCATTTTGAAATAGAGATATTAGGAAAAACCATAGATGATGCTGCAGGAGAGGCTTTTGATAAAGCGGGCAAAATGCTCAATCTTCCGTATCCTGCTGGACCTATTATCGATCAAAAAGCAATGTTGGGTGACCCCAATGCATTCCAGTTTAATACACCTACTGTAGAAGCTTTGGACTTTAGCTTTTCGGGTCTAAAGACATCTATTTTATACTTTTTGCAAAAAGAAGTGCGTAAGGATGCTTCATTTGTCACACATAATATAAATGATCTCTGTGCATCTATCCAGCATACTATTGTGTCTTATTTAATAAGCAAAATGGACAAAGCCATAGCAGAAACAGGTATTATACACATAGGTATAGCTGGAGGCGTGGCGGCCAATAGCGAGTTGCGAGCAGCAATGCAAACCTTGGCAAGCAAGTATCAAGGGGTAGGCTATGAGCCTAAATTTGAGTATTGTACGGATAATGCTGCTATGATAGCATATGCAGGTAAGGTGAAATTAGAAAGAAAAGAATACGGCACGCTTAATGAGGTGTGTTTTACAAGAAAATGAAAAAAATAGTAGTATTATGTATCGGGTTATTAGCATTTGCAGCGGCTAATGCGCAGCAAAATGATACAGCATTGTTAAGATCCCTCAACGTGTCTGAAGTAAAAAAATACCAATGTATTCATGCTTTTGTAGGTAATATTGATACCTGCCTTGTGGAGCATCAAAAACTCAATACCTATGGACTTAATCTCTTTTTCTTGCAGGACCTTGGCTGTTCGGGATACAAACAGAGAGATATTGTACGTGCCACATACGTTGGAAGACGCATGGAGAGCCAAAGCCTAGAGAGAAATAATAAAATGCTTGTTTTATATGCCTTTAAATACGGAAAGAAGCAAAAGCAACTTGCTCGAAAAACAGAAGTAATACTATCCAATTTAGACACCATACAAACGGAGTATACGTATTACAAAAAAAGAAGAGCAAAAATGTTGGACAGCACACGACTAACATTGACAAATAAAAAAGGGAGTAAAACCTACGTCACCAAAAATACCTATGATAAAAAAAAGAGATTACTATCTGTGATAACAGTAAATAGTGCTGGGGAAACCTTGACAGAGACTAGTCATACTTGGGGTACAGACGGGAATATAAAATCTACAATAAATTCTTCATTTGGAGAGAATATTAGCTTTGTGCAAACATTTTTTAAGTATGACCAGAATGATCGTGTTGTAGAAACAAACGATACACACAGCAGACGAAATATCTACTCGTATACTGATTCTGGTTTACTGCGCAATATGCTGGGATATAACGCCAAAGGAGAGTTAGAAATAGAGTTCATCTATAAGTATACCTTTACCAAATGAACCTAGTATATGTTTTTTTAGGCGGTGGACTTGGTGCCGCGTGTAGGTGGCTACTGAGCAGTCAGTTAATGAGCAATAGCGAATTCCCCTACGGTACATTAGCGGTCAATCTTTTGGGCTGTTTCATTATCGGTATAGCTAGTGTTTACCTCGTACAACAGCCCAAGCTGAGTCTTTTTATGTTGGTAGGGTTTCTTGGTGGATTTACTACATTTAGCAGTTTTGGACTCGATGCATTGCACATGTTATCATCATCTGATTATAAAAATTTTGCGATCTATGTAGGAATGAGCAATATAGTAGGTATACTCCTTGTTATAGTTGGGCATAAACTAGGTACATTTTTGACCGCATAAAAAACACACATGAAAAAGACCATACTCATACTCCTGTGCTTATTTACTAGTCAAGTATTGTTAGCAGATAAGCTACTCATACCTATGGATGCTACCCAAAAGAATCATCTCAAGGCGTATGGTATCTCGTACTGGGTTCTGGAGAAAGACGTACAGGTAGAGTGGTTGCTTAATTATAAGGGAGGCAGCTTCCTCATGGATGCATATGAAAACATAGAAAAAGAATGCCTGCTACGGGGTGTTTCTTTCGCCACCATTAGCGTGGCACAAGCCAACAGATTAAAAAATGAGATGGCTGACCCCTCAGTAAATGCAGATGTAGTAAAGCTCCTTAAAATACCGAAAATAGCGGTGTACTCACCCAAGACAGCACAACCTTGGGATGATGCCGTTACCATGGTACTCACCTATGCGGAAATACCGTATGATGTTATTTTTGATGATGAAGTACTAGACGGTAAGTTGCCCACTTATGACTGGTTGCATCTGCACCACGAGGATTTTACTGGTCAGTATGGTAAGTTCTATGCTAGCTTTCGGAATGCCCCTTGGTACAAGCAACAAGTTGCCGAGGCAGAGGCTATGGCAGAGAAGCATGGTTTTAAAAAAGTAAGTGAGTTAAAAGCCGCAGTCACCAAAAAAATACGTGATTTCACTGCCGGTGGCGGATTCCTTTTTGCGATGTGTAGTGCAACAGACAGCTATGATATAGCTATGGCGGCAGATGGAGTAGATATTTGCGAGAAAATGTTTGACGGAGACGCAATAGAAATAGGTGCTCAGTCCAAGCTGGATTATGACAAATCTTTGGCATTCAAAGATTTTAGGATAGAAAAGAACCCAATGAAGTATGAGGTGAGCAGTATAGACGTAGACCCGCGTACCCGCAGAGTTCGTGAGGGGAATGACCTTTTTGCACTCAATGAATTCAGTGCCAAGTGGGATGTGATACCAACAATACTTACCCAAAACCACGAGCGTATTGTCAAAGGTTTTATGGGACAGACTACCGCTTTTAACAAAAATCAAGTGAAGAGTACGGTAATCATTATGGGAGAAAACAAAAGCCTCAACGAGGCTCGGTACATACACGGTACGTTTGGTAAGGGGCAATTTACCTTTTATGGGGGCCATGATCCCGAGGACTATAAGCATATGGTGGGAGAGCCGCCTACAGACCTAGCATTGCATCCCAACTCCCCCGGCTACCGACTCATACTGAACAATATACTTTTTCCCAGTGTAAAGAAGAAGAAACAAAAGACCTAGTTCATACACGTTCACTCCCCTGTCGGATAAGTAATTCCTCTACTTCACCAGACTTCATAGTTCCCAAAAGCACATCGCCAATGCGTATTCTAATGAGTCTCACGGTGTCGTATCCTACCGCAGCAGTCATCTTGCGTATTTGGCGGTATTTTCCCTCGGTGAGTGTGATACTTAGCCAGCTAGCTGGGCCATGACTTTCGCTGCGTTTTCGGTGTGGTGGTCCTAGGTAGGTTGGCTCTGCCATGTGGTGCACGCTACACGGCAGTGTAGTGTATGTGCCACTGCTTTGGGCTATTTCTGTTCCTGCACGCAGTGCAGTGATAGCCTCGTCTGTGATGGTGCCACTTACCTGTACATAGTATTCTTTTTCGATGGACTTGCTGCGTATGTGCTCGCTAACAGTACCATCTGTGGTGAGTAGTAGTAGGCCTTCCGATTTTTCGTCTAATCTGCCGATGGCCATTGTTTCTGGCGGGAAATTGCCCAACTCACCCAGTAGTTTTTTATTCCTCCGTCTATCCTGATTATTGATAAACTGAGAGAGGTAGCCATACGGCTTGTGTATTTTGTAGTGGCGGTGGTCCAACTTTAGAAGTATGCGTTTTGCATTAAAGAGCTTTGGTCAATGCGTAATGCAAATCTCAATCATATTTTCTTTTCTATATTCTTCATGGGCGAGGTAGAATTGTACGGCACTTTACCGCTAGGTACTAGCTTACTTGCCGACTCTAGGTGTGCTTCTTGGTCATCAAAAAAAATGTGGGCCCCAAAAGCTTCCAAGACTTTGTCTTTAGATAGCCCACCCATAAAATAGACTTCATCTACGTATACGCCCCATTTTCGGAGTGTTTTGATTACCCGCATATGTGATGGTGCACTGCGGGCAGTGACTATGGATAAACGAAGCGGGGAGAGTTCTATCGTAGTAGGCAAATGCTCTTGTATACGGCTTAGTTTTATGAGAAGCTCCGCAAAGGGTCCTTTATTAAGGGGATTGTTTTCGTTGTCTTTTTCGTGTTGTAGGAATGCGTCAATACCTTCTGTCTTGTACCTGTGCTCAGACTCATCAGAGAACAATACCGCATCTGCATCAAAGGCTATTTTTACCCTGTTGTCCTTAGGATTAAAAGATTGCGGAGGAGCATAGATAGATGCAGCAGCACAAACTCTAGAGTCTATAACGGTTTGTACATCATTGTCATCTTTACTCAAGAATAGGTCTACATCATAGGCATCTATATAGGGAGCCAGGGGTTCGCCGCCACTTAGAGCCACACGTGTAATGTCAAGCTGGTGTTGGGTAATACTATTGAGCATACGTACCCCTGTTTCTGGGCTGTTGCGGCTCATGAGTACAATTTCTACGATACGCTTATTTGCTTGGGTATTGAGCTGTAGTAAGCTTTTTACTAGGTAAAAGGCAGAGCCGATTTTGAGCGGCTCATTTTCGTTTTCCAGTTGATATTTGCGGTATCCTTTTATTCCATGTTTCTCAAAGATAGAATTTTCTTCTTCTAAGTCAAAAAGGGCTCGAGACGAAACGCCTACCACCAGTATGTCAGATAAATCTACGGGCATCAGTGTCAAAAGTATTGTTTTTCTACCTATTGATGTACCTGCGTATAAAAATAAGAATAGGTATAAGAGCCGTGTAGACTATGAAAAAAGGTAAAATATAGTAGTCTAAATGTAGGGCAAGCATCACGGCAATAATCAGTAACTGGGAGCCCAAGCCTAGAGCTGATACTACCGTCATAAACCCATTCGGAAAATGTTGTTTTTTGGGTGCTTTGGGATCTGCATAGTAAATGGCTTGGTCAAATATGCGGTACAACAGAAAGAATGTTCCATAGAGAATGTCCACATGGTGTTGTTTTTCACCTGGAAATGCTGTTGGGGATTTTTTTTCATTGATCCGACTGGTATTGTCTCCGTCAAACTCATTACGCAGGATCACGTAGTAGTAGTTGAATAATGTGCCTTGCAGCTGTACTCCCAAAAATGCGAGCACAGCAATAGCCAAAGAGCTGCTAGTAGTGTGCCAGATACATCCCAATATCAAGAAATTAAGAATGATGTCAAAAATAGAATCTAAATACCTACCGGTATAAGAAGGCGTACCTTTTACCCGAGCCAATTCGCCGTCTGCGGCATCCAGAATAGATTTCAATATGAGGCATATGCCTGCTGCATAAGGCTGTCCCACAAGGATGAAGTAACACGCAGCAAGGCCAACTATTCCAAATGATAGGGTAACGTGTATCGGCGTTACGTTGGTATCTTTAAGTCCTTTAGCTATCCAGCGGGCCGGTGTGCGGCCGTAGTCTGACAAGTCTCTAAACCGACGATTTGCGGGTAATTTACTCATTCGTATTTCCTATTTTTATTGGCGAGCTTCACTCGCACTGCCAAAGGGCACAAGTATACCATGATTTATTTCGTTTTGGTGTAAATAGGGGAGCGTATAAGAAAAAAAATAATGAAAACATTTTGCAAATTGTCTTTGCTATATGCCGTGGCATCTTTTGCGACCAAAAAGAGATAAGAAACAATCTATAACCTATAATCGAGTGATGCTAGATTTAGCCTCATCCCAAATCGAAATATCATATTTTTCTTATCCTGATTCATTAGCATATTGCTTTGGTTACGGATGAATATTCCGGCATCTAGGAATAGGTTGTGCCACAACATGTAGCTGACATCTATCGACATGGTAGAAATAGTATTTTCTATACCTTGAAATAGTGGGGCTGGATCTACTAGTCCGTCGCTATATGTACGCAGATAATTTCCACCAAAATTAGTAGAGAGAAGTGATGTGTCTATTCCTTGTTTAGATAAGCTGTATACTGCATTAATGTTGAACCTATTGGCTGGCTGATAACGGACTATAGCTACTAGTTCTCGTAAATTAGCACCCAACGGGTGTGCGAGCGACTGATTATAGTGTATCCAGTTTTGTGCTTTGCTTCGGTGCTGATATACGTATGGTCTCACTTGGTTTACTTCTAGTTGTAGGTCTAGGTTGTTTACATTGGCCACGTTTATATATTTCAATCCTGCTTGGTAGCCCCATTTATTGACCCACGATTCTGTACGGCCAAACACCTCGTCTTTCACAAACTCGTCTAGTATGAATTGGCCATAAAAGGAAAACCGCTTTAAAAAATTCCATTTCCAATCTAGGCCCAATACGGCATTGTCACTACTGTTGAGCCCATGTTCTACTGCTCTGTAAAATATGATGGGATTCAGATAGGCGAGCTCATATCGATTAGACATTGAAGAGTCCGACCTATCGAAAATAATATTTTCAAATAGTCCAATGTTTACATTTTTGCCAATGTTCATGCTCAAATGATGAAAGGCAGAAAACTTGCGACCATTGTTTGCCGATTCATCTTGGGTTATAAAATCAATGTGTTGACTAAAAAGATTTTGGTAATTGAATTTCCATACCTGTGTATTGATTTTAAGAAAGGGGTACGGTGCCGAAAAATCGGAAAGTATGAGCGAGCGATATCCGTTGCCAATAAAATTTTTATCCTGGCCAAATTGTACTGCTATTTCTTTGATAGGCGAAAAAGTGATGTAGCCTGTAGCATTGAAATAATCTTGTGCAGCATCAGCATCACCGAATTTTTTGTGCAGAGTGGTGCCATCTACCACACCTGTTGTAGCGTGTTTTTGGCGTAAGAAAGAAGGGTATTGCACTTGATTTTCTATGGCACTACTATAAAAACCTACTTTATTCCCAATATTGCCTCGTATTTCTATCCCTCTACTATTTCTGTAGATGGGCAGCGTGTCTTGACTCTCGGTACCACCCGCAAAACCCAATAGGGGATTGACTACTAGGTTGAAATTATCTTCTTGTACCAAGAATAAGGCACTCTGTGTCTTGTAAAAATGAGATAATATTGGCTGGGTTCTAAAATTGCTTACTTCCTTGTTGTACAGTACATTATCATTAAGCAAATACCGTTGATTGAATTTATCTGCTGTAGAGAGGGTACGAATAGGTTCTGTGAAATCACTCACAATATCGCGTCGGTATGGTTTTACACTACTAAACAAGTGAGTAGGCAAACTATCGCTCATTATCTCATACCTATCGGTGAGGTGATAGTTGAAATAACCAGATGTAAGCTCACTCTGCCCATAGGAGTATATGCCTGTGAGGATGAGAAGTATGGACAATATTTTTTTCATTCCTTCTGCGAAGATATGGCTATTGAATAAAAGTATACGAACACATGATTTTACGGTACTGATTATAATCGTTATTCGTACATTTAGTCTGTGCTTCGGATGACTTTCATGGGTGTGTAACTCGAGTTACATTTTTACAATTTTGTTTATGGTAGCTTTGTATCGAGATATTTAGACGGAGACTTCTCAATTGTGATGAAAACGCAAAATGTAATGACTATGAAAAGTTAATAGAATGCACTGAATGTAATTGTAAAAAAAATATCGCCCTCAAAAGGGGCGATATTTATGTTTTAAATGTTCATGCGCTATTAACAGCAGTCTGGCTCTTATTGACCATATCTTGTGGGAGTTTAGTACAATGCGCAAAACCTTTGTTTCGTACCTTCGCCACGTGTCTACCCAAGCTAAAATACAAGAATTGACTGCTGAGCTGAAAAAGCATAATTATCATTATTATGTTTTAGCGAATTCTACCATATCTGACCGCGAGTTTGATATGAAACTGAAAGAATTGGAGATGTTAGAGAATGCCTTTCCGCAGTATGCAGACCCCAATAGCCCCACTCAGCAAGTAGGTGGTGATATTACCAAAAGTTTCAATACCGTGCTGCACAGTACACGTATGCTCAGTCTAGGGAATACGTACAACAAAGAAGAGCTGCTTGATTTTGATACACGCGTAGCAAAACTCATCGGAGGGAATGCTTACCAATATACAGCCGAACTCAAGTTTGATGGATTCGCAATAGCCCTGAGGTACGTAGCAGGGAAACTATACCAAGCAATTACCCGCGGTGACGGAACTCAAGGAGATGATGTGACGGCAAATGTGAAAACCATTCGATCTATTCCGCACCAACTAGAGGGCAATTATCCTCCAGAGTTGGAAGTGCGTGGCGAGATTTTTATGCATAAAGCAGCCTTTGTCAAGCTAAATAAAACGAGAGCAAAGAATGGTGAAGATCTCTATAAAAATCCACGCAATACAGCTGCAGGCACGATTAAACTGCAGGATAGTGCAGAAGTAGCCAAGCGACCATTGGACGGATTTCTCTATCAACTAGCTGAACACGGAAAGGATGAACTAGATCATTGGGATAGCCTGCAACACATGAAAAAATATGGACTGCCCGTAAATGGGGCCACGAGACTGTGTGATACCATAGACGATGTCTGGGATTTCATACAACATTGGGATACAAAACGTAGGGGTCTCAGTTTTGAGATAGATGGTGTAGTAATCAAAGTAAACAGTCGATTGCAGCAGCAAGAGATGGGCTTTACCAGTAAATTTCCACGATGGGCTATGTCCTATAAGTTTGAGACGGAGCGAGCCGAGAGTAGGCTTATCAGCATAAGCTACCAAGTAGGTAGAACCGGTGCTGTAACTCCTGTGGCTAACCTAGAACCCATGCAATTGTTGGGGACAACCGTAAAGCGAGCAAGTCTACACAATGCAGATTTCATTGCAGATTTAGATATTCGTGTGGGCGATAGAGTTTTTGTAGAAAAAGGGGGTGAGATTATTCCTAAAATTGTAGAAGTAGATGCCAGCAATAGAGATTCAGATAGCAGACCGACACAGTTTACGTTGGCGTGCCCTGAGTGTGAGACGTTGTTGCAAAGACCTGAGGGAGATGCCGTTTTTAGATGCCCCAATATCCGGAGCTGCCCGCCACAAGTAAAGGGTCGTATAGAGCATTTTATCGGTCGTAAGGCTATGGATGTTTCTAGCTTAGGAGAGGGCAAAATAGATGTATTGTACCAGTCAGGTTTTGTAAAAAGAGCTGCAGATCTATATGCGCTAGATGCGGATAAACTGCTTGGTCTTAGTAAGACGATCGCTAATGAGGATACTGGTGATGAACGTTTGGTAAGCTTTAAAGAAAAGACGGTAGAGAATATTATCAGTGGGGTATTAGCTTCCAAGCAGGTTCCTTTTGAACGGGTCTTGTTTGGTCTTGGAATTCGTTTTGTAGGCGAAACTGTTGCAAAAAAACTTGCTTTTCATTTTAAAAATATTGATGCGCTGATTGCTGCTAATTTTGAGACGCTCAATGCCGTAAGTGAAATAGGTGGAGTGATAGCAAAGAGTGTCATTGATTATTTTAGCTTACCAGAAAATCGAGAAGAAATAGACCAGCTGAAAATCGCTGGCTTACAATTTGAAGTGGTAGAGAAGAAGCTAGCTAGTAATGTCCTTGATGGGGCAAAAATAGTGGTTAGTGGAGTCTTTACGCGCTTTAGTCGCAACGAGCTGAAAAAGCTAATAGAGGATAATGATGGTAAAAATGTAAGTTCTATCTCTAAGGCAACGGACTTCATAGTTGTAGGGGAAAATATGGGCCCAGCCAAAAAAGACAAAGCGGAGAAACTTGGAGTGAAGATGATTACTGAGGATGAGTTTGCGGGAATGTTGGGATTACTCTAGAAAGTTTTCAGTAAAATTCGAGCAATATTCTATTGGACCAGCAAATGGAGCCCATGGTAATTATAAAGTAGCAGATAGTTATTCTGCAAAACCGTACATTCGTCCCGTTGGCAAACTTTAGAATACAAATAGGAAAAAAAAGCCTCGCTCGACACAAGCAACTCCACAAGTCTGAATCGCTCAAAAAGATGAACGAGGTGAGAGAAGTGGGAGTAGTGTATGATGTAAAAAAGACGTCAGTGCAATTACTTAATAAAGTAACGCATTACTTTGAAGTCGAAGGGAAGATTGTAATTACCCTAGGTTATTTAGAAGAACGACAATTGGGAGAGTACGTAGCAAATAAGAAGGAAGAATACTTTTGCAAAAATGACCTAAATTTTTGGGGACTACCGCAGAAACAAAGTGTGACGCCATTTATATCGAGTGACTTTGACTACTTGATCAATTTAGATATGGAAGGCTGCAATGTTTTGCAGGCAGTATCTACTTACTCTGTTTCCAAAACAAGAATAGGCAAGCATTTTGATGACTATCCCTTTGCTCAGGATTTCATGATCAAAAGCCTGGCAGAAACTGCAGAAGAGCTATTTAAGGATATACAACACTACATCAAATAGAATGGAAAAATTTAAAGGACTTGGCGTTGCAATGGTTACGCCGTTTAATGCAAATGGGAGCATTGATTATATTGGGCTTGAAAAACTCACCCTCCACCTGATAGATGGCGGAGTAGATTATCTTGTAGTAATGGGTACTACTGGTGAGAATCCTACCATTAGCAGTGTGGAGCAACACCAAATTCTGCAAAAAGTAATTGACATAAATGCAGGCAGGTTGCCTATTGTATTTGGGATAGGAGGGAATAATACCGCCGCCGTGGTAGATAGATTAAAGACGGAGAACCTAGCCGGAGTAGATGGAATACTCAGCGTTAGCCCGTACTATAATAAACCAAGCCAAGAAGGAATTTATCAGCATTTTAAAGCGGTAAATAATGCTACGCCTCTCCCCGTCATAATGTACAATGTACCCAGTAGAACGGGGTCTACAGTAAACCCAGAAACAACCCTAAGAATAGCTCAATTATCAAATGTAGTCGCTACAAAAGAGGCAACGGGTAGTCTCGATATCTGTATGGACATAGTCACGAATAAGCCAGATGGATTTGGAGTGATAAGCGGTGAAGATGGTTACACAATGCCGTTTATTGCTGCAGGAATGCAAGGAGTGATATCTGTGATAGGAAATGCATATCCAAAAGAATTTAGCCAGATGGTACACTACGCATTGGATGGAGATTTCAAAAAGGCTAAAGAGTTGCACTATAAGCTGCTTCCCGCTATGAAGGCCATTTTTATGGATGGGAATCCAGGAGGAGTAAAATATATACTATCAAAGATGGGTATCTGCGGTAATCACTTTAGACTTCCGGTAGTACCTGTAAATAAAGCAATAGAAAATACGCTGAACGAGGCCATGCTTTGATATAGACTAATCCTTTTTGCAAAGGAGACTATACGACAGCCCAGGGTCTATATTGTAGCTATTACCTTCAACTCTATACCAATGGGAGTAGGTAGGCAGTTTATTTCCATCGTAGTCCTACATGGTTGGTTGTCTTTAAAGTATTCTGCATACAGTCTGTTGTAAGTTTTAAAATCATCTTTCATATTGGTAAGGAATACGGTTACGTCTACAATGTTTGCCCAACTACTACCAGCGTCTTCCAAAATTGTTTTTACATTATTGAATACTGAGTGGCATTGTTTTTCTATGTCATAGCTAGCTATAGTGCCATCCTCACTGAGCTCCACACCGGGTATTTTTTTGGTGCCACGCTCACGTGGCCCTACTCCACTCAGGAATAGCAAATTTCCTACCTTACGGGCGTGTGGGTATGCGCCTACGGGTTCTGGTGCTTTTTGGCTGTTTAGTATCTCTTTACTCATTCTTTTTTATAGTTATAGTTACTTGTTTGGTTTGGTTAATAACCTCTACTTTAGGTTTTAGTTGGCTAGAGGACTTTGGTATATCAGAGCTTGATCCAGGGGATACATTCTCTTTTTTTTCTTTAGTATTTTGAAGTGAGCGTTTCTTATTTGCCTCTCGCATTTTTTCGAGGTCCATTTTCGGTGGGAGTGCTGATTTACGTGCAACAAGTCCTGTGGGTATTTCGAAAAAACCGGCAGGATTAGACACCCCATTGGGTTGAGCTGCTGCTGCTATTTTAGTATTGTCAGGGGATAGTGCCACAGCATTTACTTTGTAACTTTCTAAAGAAATCTGCGTCACTAATGACTTCTCTTTCAGGTTATATATGTTTACTGTACCATCTAAACTGCCGCTGACTAAGTATACACCAAACGGTCCCATGTCTATATCAGTCACTGTTCTGGTGTGTTCGGTAAATGCGGTAACCTCTTTCACATTCATGATATCCCATATGCGTATTGTTTTATCTTTTGAGCTGGATACGAGGTATTTTCGATCTACGGTCGTCAGCATATCAGTGATGTCATTGCTATGTCCTTTGAAGCTATTAATCAACTTACCGAAAATATTAATCTGTTGGATTACGGGACTCCCCTTTACTGCAATAAAGTAGCTGGAGCGGTCTATGGCTACCGCAGCTGCGGTAATGGATTTAGTTCCGTTTATTGGTCTTCTTTTTCGGTTCACTAGATCAAAAGTGGTAAATTTACCATTGTCTCCCGCACAAAAAATAGTACGCATTCCTGGCCCATATATCAGTTTATTGATTTGCGTGTTTTCAAGTACAAGCGTGGTGTCATAGGTCACTACTTGAAAAAAAGAATCGTTAAAGTCATAGAAGTTTAGCCTTCCGTCTTGTCCTCCTATTATTAGTCGATGACCATCACGACTAAAGGCCATTGTTTTTACGGCTCCTTTAAAATCTTCGACCACTTGCATAATTTCAGCGGTAGTGTCGTTTCTTTGGATAATGACAGTATTGTCCCAGCTTCCCGTTACTATGTACTTGCCATCTGGGCTAAAAACGACAGATGATATATCATCTGTGTGGTTGGCTAAGTAGGTAAAGCTATCTACCTGTGCATAAGTGCTGAGGCCCGCAAATAAGAGTATGATTAATAAGTTTCGCATCTCGCTGCTAAGTTACTAATTTTTGTAAAATAAACGCCTAGCGCACTCCGTATAGCTTAATTTCTTACCGTTCTTATCTTTGACTCTGCACATGCATTTTTTCATCTATTTGGTGATTTTGTCTTGTTTATTTAATACCTCAAAGAGGCCTCTGTAATGAGAAATAAACAATCAATTCTTCTTCGACTTTGTTACTATCGTATCAAATGACACCTTTGTAAAAAATGAATCAAGCACAGATGGATTTCAAGTCACTTATATCTCAAGGAATACCACAGGAACTGCCAGCATTGGTTCGTGTTTCCACGAACAAGAACGCAGACAAACGCTCAAAAAACACTCCTGCACCAAAACGCAAGGACATCCTTTCGTTAGAAGAAAAAAAATTAGCTATTCGCAATGCATTGAGATATTTTCCCAAGGAATGGCATGCAGAATTGGCTTCTGAATTTGTAGATGAGTTGAAAGAATACGGTAGGATATATATGTACCGATTTCAGCCAAGTTACGCTATGTATGCTCGTCCCATAGAGGAGTACCCCGCTAAAAGCAGACAGGCTGCAGGTATTATGCTTATGATTCAGAACAACTTAGATCCCGCGGTTGCTCAACATCCGGATGAATTAATCACCTACGGTGGCAATGGTGCAGTTTTCCAAAATTGGGCTCAGTACCTGCTCACTATGAGGTATCTGAGTGAGATGACCGAGGAGCAAACACTCCATATGTATAGTGGTCACCCTATGGGGCTTTTCCCGAGCAGCAAAGATGCACCACGCGTGGTGGTGACCAATGGTATGATGATACCCAACTATTCTAAACCAGATGATTGGGAAAAGTATAATGCATTAGGGGTAACCCAATACGGACAAATGACGGCAGGTAGTTTTATGTACATAGGGCCGCAGGGTATAGTGCACGGTACTACCATTACGGTTATGAATGCTTTTAGAATGAAGCTGGAAGATGGTGATACTCCTGCAGGTAAAATATTCTTGACAGCAGGGTTAGGGGGTATGAGTGGTGCTCAGCCCAAAGCTGGGAATATAGCGGGTTGCATCACTATTTGTGCTGAGGTAAATGCAGCAGCAGCTGACAAGCGTCATGATCAGGGTTGGGTAGATGAGTTGATTAGTGAGATGGATGAGCTTGTTGTGCGTATCCGTGAGGCTCAATCAGCTAAGGAAGTGGTAAGCATAGCTTATGTAGGCAATGTCGTAGAAATTTGGGAACGTTTTGCTGATGAAGATATTTTCATACACGTAGGTAGCGATCAGACGTCTTTGCATAATCCTTTTGCAGGCGGTTATTATCCGGTAGGATTAAGCTTTGAGGCAAGCAATGAAATGATGGCAAATAAGCCGGATGAGTTTAAAGAATATGTGTATGAATCCCTAAGAAGACACGCAGCGGCTGTAGATAGAAATACAGCAAAAGGCACGTATTTCTTTGATTATGGTAATGCGTTTTTGTTAGAAAGCAGTAGAGCAGGGGCAGATATCATGGCAGAGAATGGTATTGATTTCAAGTACCCAAGCTATGTGCAGGACATACTTGGGCCTATGTGTTTCGACTACGGATTCGGACCATTCAGATGGGTATGTGCCAGTGGAGATCCTGCGGACTTGAAGAAATCTGACGATATAGCTGCCAGTGTGATGAAGAAAATACAAGCGACTGCTCCAAAAGAGATACAGCAGCAAATGGCGGATAACATAAAGTGGATAGAGGAAGCGGGACAATATCAAATGGTGGTAGGCTCGCAAGCACGAATACTCTATGCTGATAGTGAAGGCCGTATGAAAATAGCCGAGGCGTTTAATCAAGCGATAGCCGCTGGAGATATAAAAGACGGAATTATTTTAGGTAGAGACCATCATGATGTAAGTGGTACAGATTCTCCGTATCGGGAGACCAGTAATATCTATGACGGGAGTAAATTTACCGCAGACATGGCCATCCACAATGTGATTGGCGATAGTTTTCGTGGAGCTACCTGGGTGAGTATTCACAACGGCGGGGGAGTAGGATGGGGCGAGGTGATGAATGGTGGGTTTGGTATGCTGCTAGATGGCTCCTCTGATGCCGATGCACGGTTACGGAATATGCTACATTATGATGTAAATAATGGAATAGCCCGGCGCAGTTGGGCGAGAAACGAAAATGCTCAATTTGCTATAAAACGTGAAATGGAGCGCAACGGTAAACTGAAGGTTACCCTTGCTCAAAATGCAGACGATGGGCTGATAGAGGGGTTGTTTTAGATCGTATGAAAAAAGCCGACTGGTAGGCCGGCTTTGATATATCGTATGTTATAAACCCTTCTTAGTTAAAGAAGTCTTTCATCTTATCAAAGAATCCTTTTTCTTTACTCGGATCTGGAATGAAATTTTCTGCGTCTAGCAGTTGTTTCATCATTGTCTTTTCATCATTGTTTAGCTTATTTGGTGTGAATACATTTATGTAGATAAGCTGGTCTCCTGTACTGTATCCTCCGTTTACGTCTGGAATACCTTTGCCGCGTAGTCTGAGTACTTTGCCACTCTGGGTTCCTGCTTCTATTTTGATACGAGCTTTGCCGCTTACAGTAGGCACTTCTACATCGGTACCTAGTGCTGCTTGAGGGAAACTCACGTGTAGATTGTATATTACGTTGTTACCATCTCTTTCTAGGCTTTCGTGCTTTACTTCTTCTACAAGTACAATAAGATCTCCTGCTACTCCACCGGGCATTTCATTGCCACGACCTCTTACGTTTAGTTGCATCCCATCTGCTACTCCTGCGGGGATATCTATGGTGGTAGTCACCTTTTCGGTAATCAATCCCATTCCATCTGCTCCGGGAGGTACGTTTTTTACCTTCTTTCCATTCCCACGGCAAGTTGGGCAAGGGCTAGCTGTTTGCATTTGCCCTAAAAAAGTACTTTGTACGCGGGTAACTTGACCTCTACCATTACAGGTAGTACAGTTCTCAAAGTTCACGCCTGGGGCAACTACTTTTTTATTGTATTTTATCTTTTTTTCTACACCGTTGGTGATGTCCTCTAGCGTCAGTTTTAGCTTGATTCGTATATTAGATCCCACAGCCTGTTGTGTTCTTCCGCCTCGGCCTCCGCCGCCTCCAAAGAAGCTCTCGAAGGGGCTTCCACCACCCCCTTGTCCACCAAATATATCGCCAAATTGGCTGAAAATATCATCCATATTCATGCCCCCACCGCCAAAACCGCCTTGACCGCCGCCTACACCGGCGTGTCCAAACTGGTCGTACCGTTGTTTTTTCTCTGCATTGCTTAGTATCTCATATGCTTCTGCGGCTTCTTTAAATTTTTCTTCCGCTTCTTTGTTATCTGGGTTCTTATCTGGATGAAACTGAATGGCCTTTTTTCGGTAGGCCTTTTTTATCTCTGCTTCAGTAGCATTTTTGCCTACTTCTAGGATATCATAAAAATCTCTTTTACTCATGCTATTCTCCTACTACTACTTTGGCAAAACGAATTACTTTCTCATTGAGCATATAGCCTTTTTCTACCTCATCGACTACTTTGCCTTTCAGTTTCTTGCTAGGTGCGGGTATTTTGGTAATGGCTTCGTGTATTTCTGGGTCAAATTCCTTTTCAATGGACTTAAAGTGTTTCAATCCCTTGTTTTCAAGGGTAGTCCGGAACTTATTAAAGATAAGATCTACACCTTGGCGAATGGTCTTTACGTCACCTTTCTTATCCATATTTTGCATGGCACGCTCGAAGTCATCCATAATAGGCAGTAAGTCTGTCAAAATATCCTGTCCAGCGGTTTTAAAAAGCTCTACACGTTCACGAGAAGTACGTTTTCTATAGTTATCAAACTCTGAATAGAGTCTAAGGTACTTATCATTAAGTTCATTGTATTTTTCTTCTGCAGTAAGCTCTTTTGCCTCAACTGTTTCTTTTTCAGTGTCTTGCGTGGATCTGTCTGCCTCATTTATGGTGTGTTCTTCTTGGTCTTTTGTCTCTTCAGCCATCATTGGTTGTGCATTTTTATCTATGGCAAAAGTGCAAAAGTATTGCCACGTTGTATTGTGTCATAATGACACCGATTACTCTGCCATGTGAGCAGCCAAATATTCTCCTAGTTTTTTGCCGTAAAGGCCTTTCGCTAGGATTTTCCCCGAGCTATCTATCAAAACATTCTGTGGCAAAAAGCGAAAATTGTAGGTCTGTACAATTGGGCTATCCCATTTTTTAAAGTCGCATACCTGATTTGGCCACACTAGTTTATCGTCAAAAATGGCTTTCATCCAGATTTCTCGATCGTCATCTAGGCTTACACTGAACACGTCAAACCCTCTACCTGAGTCAAAATTCTGTGCTTTATATTTGTGATATGCTTGTCTTATAATCGTGTTTTCTGTGCGACAGGTACGGCACCAACTTGCCCAAAAATCAATTAGAACTACTTTGCCGCTAAGGCTACTTAACTGGAGCATCTTTCCTGAGGGATTGGCCATTACTATTTCAGGCGCTTGGTCTCCTACAGCTGGTCTTATAATATGCTGGCGAGCACTTATAGTTGCTTGCCCTACTAGTAGAACGAACAGCACGGTTATGGATTTTATCCATTGCATACGTATTACAGGCGTGTAATACGCGCTCCTATTGCATTGAGTCTATGCTCTATGTCTTGGTAGCCACGATCTATTTGTTCTATATTGTGAATGGTACTGGTCCCTTCTGCACTCATTGCTGCAAGAAGTAATGATACGCCGGCACGTATATCTGGAGAAGACATAGTGGTAGCCTTCAGCGGCACTCTGCGATCTAGCCCCATCACAGTCGCTCTGTGTGGATCACACAGGATGATTTGAGCTCCCATATCGATTAAGTTGTCGACAAAAAATAATCTACTCTCAAACATCTTTTGGTGGATGAGCACATTGCCTTTAGCCTGTGTACACATTACTAAAATAACGCTAAGTAAATCGGGTGAGAGTCCTGGCCATGTTGCATCGGATATGGTCATCATACTGCCATCTATGAAATTGTCTATTTCGTAGTGTCTGTTTTCTGGGATAATAATATCGTCATCCTTGATAACAAATTGTACACCCAATTTCTTAAATACTTTTGGGATAAGGCCAAGCTGATCTACTCTGCAATTTTCTATGGTAATCTCAGATTGAGTAAGTGCAGCTAGTGCGATGAACGATCCTATCTCAATCATGTCAGGAAGTATTGAGTGTGTGCATCCGCCCAGTTCATTTACTCCTTCTATGGTAAGTAGATTGCTTCCTACTCCGGAGATTTTGCCTCCCATAGAGTTTATCATTTTGCATAGCTGTTGCAGGTATGGTTCGCAAGCTGCATTGTAAATAGTCGTGGTGCCTTTTGCCATTACCGCTGCCATGAGAATATTGGCAGTTCCTGTTACAGAGGCCTCTTCAAGTAGCATATAGCTTCCTTTTAGGTTTTTCCCTTCTACTTTATAAAACCCAGTTTCTTTATTGTAAATGAACTCTGCACCTAGGTTTTCGAAACCAATAAAGTGTGTATCTAGTCTTCGTCTACCTATTTTATCCCCTCCTGGGCTAGGAATATATCCTATACCAAAGCGAGCAAGTAGTGGCCCTATGATCATAATAGATCCTCTGATAGCAGCTCCTTTCGTGCGAAACTCATCCGTGTGGAAATAATCCAAATCTATCTCGTCTGACTTGAAGGTATAATGACCTTTGCCGAGTTTATTTACTTTCACCCCTAAGCCCTCTAAGAGTTCGATCATGCGCATGATGTCGCGTATCTCTGGAATGTTCTTCAGTTCTACTTCTTCTGCTGTAAGAAGTACAGCAGCAAGTATTTGTAGTGCTTCGTTTTTTGCTCCTTGTGGTGTGAGCGTGCCTTTTAGCTTGTGCCCTCCTTCTATTTTAAAAGTTCCCATTTATCTTTTTTTATATTTTGGGTTAAAATTCTTCTTCTTATTCTTGTTATTTCTACCGTTGTTGTTTCGGTGGTTGTTTGTTCGTCTGGTACGTGACTCTAGGTGTATGTCCAAACTATCCGGGGCCACTTGTAGTTTGCCATTGGATAGATCAGCTAGATGTTGTACAATCTGAAGTGGTGTAAGATCTTCATCATTCCAATTCTTACTGGAATTTATCATAAACGATGCGATGTAGTTAATGTACATGGTTTTTACTTCACTAGCTTCCATTTCTCCGGCACCTGCAATCATGTCAAGTAAATTTCGCCCGTAGTAGCGGTACTTGCTCAGTACATTTTTGTAGCCTAGGTGTTCCGGCTTGGTATTTTTATCCTCTGGGGTTGGTGCAGGAAAATCGTTATCTATGTCTAACTCAAAACCAGCAATTTCGTGCATGTGGTCCCAAACTGTTTGCTCGTAGTTTTTTTGTCCTTTTATGTCAGGATTTAAGTTTAGCATTACTTGAAATACAGTATGAGCCAAGATATTCCTCTTCTCCCTATCTTGTTCTAATTTTAGGTGCTCCACCATCTCTTGTATGCCTCTCCCGTACTCAGAGAGTGTAATTCGCTCCTGCTGGGTGTTGTATTGAATGTTCATGTTGAAAATACAAATATAGCCGCTTGTGGGGATTTATTTGGTGAGGGTCTTCCACAATGATTGTACTATTAACAATGTTTAAAATTAGTGTCTTTTTTTCAGTAATTTTTAGGTTGTTATAGAGCGCCATTTAATACAATGTGCATTACTAAATGCCATATTCCAGTAATTTTTTATATTTTTACCTTGAACTTAAACTAAAATAAAAATGAAAAAAACAGTATTTTTAATCGCAATGTTGATGATTGGATCTCAATTTCACGTTGCTCAAGCTCAAGATGTTCTTACGAACAAAAAAGGTAAAGTAATGTTGCCAGAAAATGGAGACTGGTCAGTATCCGTTGATGCAACAAGTTTTCTACAATTTGCTGCTGACTTAGCTCATGTTGGCGGTGAGATGGGAGCGACACCACCAACGTTTCTGGGGCTAAACGATGCAGCAGAGACGTATTCCATCTCTGGCAGACAGTTTATCTCTGCGACTCAAGCAAGACGAGCTTCTGTTCGCGTTTTCGCAGACAATGCCATGAAGTCTCAGATGGTAAATCCAAACGGGTTTGTGCCTCAAGCTTGGCCTAACGACGTTTCTGATGATCAGGTGAAAGATGTAATGCGTTCAAGAAACAACATGATCGCTTTAGGCTATGGAATGGAGTACCGAAAGGGAACCCGAAGACTTCAAGGGTATTATGGGTACGAAGCCATGATCGCTATTGAAAGTAAAGGTACGGGTTACAAGTACGGTAATGATTTAGCAACAACTGGATTTACTTCTTACGATTTTGGCGATGGAAATGTTTCTGGTAATCAACGCACAACTCAGACGAGAGAAGGAATGAATGTAGCTATCGGTGGTAGAGGTTTTCTTGGAGCAGAATATTTTGTTGTTCCTAAAGTATCTATCGGTGGAGAGTTTGGTCTGGGTGCTGGAATCTATAGAGATTTTGGAGGAAAGACTGTAACAGAAGGAATTGATGGTAATGGAGCTATACAAGAAGATGTAGTTAGAAAATCAGGAGATTCTAATGGAGGATTCTTTATTGGTAACGCTAGAGATAAAGGTGGAGATAATGCAGTTACAGATAATATTTGGATGAATTCATTTTCACCAGCTGCTAATTTATCATTGAATATATACTTTTAATAAGAAGATATATTAACTAAAAAACGGGATTAGCTGAAGCTATTCCCGTTTTTTTATGCCTTTTTAGTAGGCTATACAAACGTTTTTTGGCTCGGTAAAAAAGTGCAGTGCTTCCCATCCGCCTTCTCTTCCTACACCACTGTTTTTTACTCCCCCAAAAGGAGTTCGTAGGTCTCTTAGCAGCCAACAGTTTATCCATATGATACCGCTTTCTACTTTGTTTCCCATGCGGTGAGCCTTATGTAAGTCACTGGTCCATATGGTCGCTGCTAGTCCGTAGCCCGTACTGTTTGCCAGAGCTAGAGCTTCTTCTTCTGTATCAAAGGGCTGAATAGTCACAACTGGGCCAAATATCTCTTCCTGATTGGTACGGCATTGCTGGTCAAGTCCTGCTATGACAGTAGGTGCTATGTACCAGCCATCTTTGTGCTCGCCTTCTAAGTGTATGGCTTTCCCGCCGGTCAGTACTTTCCCGCCTTCTTCCTGAGCAATTGCGATGTAGTCCAGTATTTTTTCATAATGCGGTTGGCTTACTATTGCACCCTGTCGCGAGTCTTCTTGCATAGGATCACCCACTTTCATGTCCTTTACTTTACGAACGAATGCTTCTTTGAATTTTTCGTATATTCCTCTTTGTACGAGTATACGGGAACCACATAGGCATATCTGGCCTTGATTGGCAAATGAGCTATTGAGCGTAGTCTTTAGCATTTTATCAAAATCACAATCATCAAAAATGATATTTGGATTCTTGCCTCCAAGCTCAAGGCTCATTTTTTTAAATTTTGGAGCTACTATCTTTGCTATATGTGCTCCTGTAGCCGTGCCCCCAGTGAAGGAGACAAGGTCTATTTCATCGCTGGAAATAAGAGCATTGCCTGTACTGTGTCCTAGACCGTGCACTATGTTCAGTACTCCGGCTGGTAGTCCTATCTCTTCGCATATTTCAGAGAGCAAGTAGGCGGTCATTGGTGTCACTTCGCTTGGTTTTGCTACTACCGTATTCCCTGCAGCTAATGCAGGTGCTATTTTCCATGAAAATAGATAGAGCGGCAGATTCCATGGAGAAATACAGGCAGCTACACCCACTGGCTTACGGAGTGTGTAGTTGATCACCCCTTCTGCAGTTTGGTGACTTTCTGAAGAAAAGTGACGTATAGCCGTACTATAAAATTTAAAGTTGTCTTTGGCTCGTGGGATATCTACGGACCTAGCTAGCCATAGTGGTTTGCCATTGTCTGTACTTTCTGCAAGTGCCAGTTCGTTCATTCGGGATTCTATCCCGTGGCTTATTTTCTCTAACCAGTCTGCACGTTCGGTATTACGTAAACTTGCCCATCCAACAAATGCATCTCGTGCGGCTACTAAAGCGTCATTGACATCGGCTTCGCTGGAGTCTGGTATAAGTGAATATACTTTGCCTGTAGCTGGATTGTAATTATCAATATATTTCTCGTTTTGTGGAGCAACGAGTTTACCGTTTATGTAGTTAGCAATCTTTTTCATTCTACGTACGAGCAAAAATAAACAAGGAGGCGGTATTGATGATTATTTTGTAAACAATACTTTCTATGTAAATTCCGGGCATACTTTAAAGTTAAACAATTTTTCTTTCAATACGTTCAACTTTTAAAGCAATAATATAGTCCAATTTCAATGAATTTATTTGTCTCCAATATTGATTACAAAATAACAGAGGATGAGCTAAAAGCTCTCTTTGAACAACACGGTGATGTAAAGTCGTTAGTCATCCTCAAAGACGAGAAAAGTCAAAAACCAAAAGGCTTTGGTTTTGTAATGATGGAGAGCAGCCACGATGGCCAAAAGGCTATCACGCATCTCCATAAACGAAAGATCAATGACCGTGCTCTAAGTGTTGAAGAAGCTCGCCCTAAACCAGGAGAAGAGCCAGAGAATAAAGAAAGAAAGCTACGTCCTAGGCGTACACGTGTTTTTAAGGACTGAGAGTGTTCTTACGGCAGTATTTTGCCAATACATTCTCCAAAACCAACACGCTTGCCGTCTTTTTGGCACCATGCACGTATAGTGATCGTGTCATTATCTTCAATAAACGTACGTGTTTTCCCATTTTTGAGGTGCACCGTTTCTTTGCCGCCCCAGCTCAATTCAAGCATACTTCCGTAACTGCCTTTCTCTTTGCCAGAGATTGTTCCGCTGGCCATCATATCACCCACATTTACGTTGCATCCATTTACGGTATGATGTGTAAGCTGCTGTGCCATATTCCAGTACATATACTTGAAATTACTTTCCGCTATTATGGTTTCCTCGTCACCGTCTGGTGTGAGGCCTACTTCTAGATTGATATTAAAATTTTTGTTTCCGTTGTATTGAAGATACGGCAAAACCTCAGGATCTTGCTTTACACTCTCGCAGCGGAATGGAGCTAAGGCCTCCATAGTAACGATCCATGGTGATATGGTAGACCCAAAATTTTTGCCTAAAAAAGGTCCTAGTGGTACATACTCCCACTTTTGTATATCGCGAGCACTCCAGTCATTGAATATTACCTTCCCAAAGATGTGATCCTCTGCATTATCAATAGATATTGGTTCGCCAAGAGTGGTAGATTTGCCTATAATAAAGCCCATCTCCAGTTCTAAATCCATACGTTTACTTTTTCCAAAAACAGGTTTATCTGCGTCGGGTGGCATCATTTGTCCACTTGGTCTTTTCAGTGGAGTACCGCTCACGACTATACTGCTTGCTCTACCGTGGTAACCTACAGGTATGTGTTTCCAGTTTGGTAGCAAGGGGTTGTCTGGGCGAAACATCTTACCAACATTGGTAGCGTGCTCTATACTGCTATAGAAATCTGTGTAGTCGCCTACAGTCACGGGCATACACATGGCAGCTCCCAGTCTATCGACTATTACTTTTTCTTTAAACACAAAAAGTTGACCCTCTGTGGTAAGTTCTTCTATGAGGAATGCACGTAACGTGCTCCAGGCGTCTTTACCACAAGCTATGAAATCATTGAGTACAGCCGATTCGAAAACAGCAGTATCAAAACCTAGATCGGCAAATAAACCAACTTTTGCACACGCGTTTAGGTCTATAATGCTATCTCCAATAGCCACTCCTGGAGTGGGCTTATCGTCACGTACAAACATACCGTAGGGTAAGTTATGTATGCTAAAATCTGAGTTGTTCGGTATATCTATCCAGCTATTCATGGTATTACTCTTGTTTGATAGGTCGAAGGTAATAAACGTAAATAAGGATTACTACCACTCGACGGTTTTAATCCGATTCTTTACAGAGGAATGTATTACCGAACTTTAATTGATTTCACTCCCTATAGTACTACATTCACAATCCTACCTGGCACTACAATCACTTTTTTAGGTGGTTTTCCGTCGAGCCATTTTCGAACTATTTCATTAGCGAGCACATTTTTTTCGATTTCATCTTTGCTCATATCTAGCGGAAACTCCAGATTGGTTCTGGTCTTTCCGTTGATAGAAATGGGGTAGACCTTACTGCTTTCTATTAGGTGCTTTTCATCATACGCTGGCCATGTAGCGTCTGCTATGAATCCTTTGTTGCCTATAGCATTCCAAAGCTCCTCTGTGATGTGTGGTGCAAATGGATTGAGCAATATCAATACTTGTTCCAGCACAGTTTTATTTTGACATTTCTGACTACCGAGTTCATTTACACAAATCATAAATTGAGCTACAGAGGTATTGAGAGACATGGCATTGATATCGTCTGTAATTTTCTTGATGGTTTTGTGCAAGGTTTTCATAGAATCCTTGCTCGCGGCGGTATCATTCCACTGAGCAGTGCCATCTTGGTCGTAGAATAGAGCCCAAAGCTTCTTCAAGAAACGGTAAGTGCCGTCTATTCCTTTGGTACTCCAAGGCTTGCTGTCTTCTAGTGGCCCTAGGAACATTTCGTAGAGACGCAGGGTGTCTGCTCCGTATTGGTTAGAAACATCGTCAGGATTCACTACATTTAGTAATGATTTAGACATTTTTTCGATCTTGCTAATCAATGGAATAATCCCATTATCTAAGGTCAAATTTTCCGTAGATATATCATTGAATCGATTGTCTTTGGATTTTATTTGGTTGAATATTTGTGGTGTCAATTTCCCCTCTTTAGTGAGTTTATTAATAGGGATATGCACTTCTCTATTCCCGAGGTTTAATATTTTACTCTCTCCCTGAATCATTCCTTGATTTACTAATTTTTTGAACGGCTCATCAAAAGAGATGTGTCCTCTATCACAGAGGAACTTTGTCCAGAATCTACTGTACAGCAGGTGACCTGTAGCGTGTTCCGTTCCTCCTATGTACAAGTCTACTTGATTCCAGTATTCTAAGCTTTCTTTTCCTACAAACTCTTGATCATTATTTGGATCCATGTAGCGGAGGAAGTACCAGCTACTACCCGCATATCCTGGCATAGTGTCCGTTTCTCTTCTCCCATTAACCCCTCCATTGGTATAGTTTACCCATTCTTCATTATTAGCAAGCGGACTTTCAGTCGTTCCTTTTGCTTCGTAGCTGTCTACAGGTGGCAGCTCTACAGGCAATTCATTGATTACGGTGGGTATGCCGTCTTGGTGTACGATAGGGAAGGGCTCACCCCAGTAACGTTGGCGGCTATAGCCTGCATCACGCAACTTGTAGTTTATTTTCTTGGTGCCAAATCCACGTTCTTCTGCCAGTTGAATAATGGCTTGAGACGCTTCTTTTACCGTAAGTCGGTCAAAGTTCTCGCTATTCATGAGCTTACCGTAGTTGGCATCGTAGCTCTGTTCTTGGATATCTATTTCCTCCTTAGAAGAAATGACTTGAATGATGTCTATTCCAAATTTCTTTGCAAATGCATGATCTCTGTCATCATGAGCAGGGACGGCCATGATGGCTCCAGTTCCATATCCGCTCAGTACATACTCTGATATGTAGATCGGCAGTTTTTTCTGCGTAAAGGGATGCAGAGCATACGCTCCTGTAAAAACACCACTTACCGATTTATCTTTCTTGCGTTCTAATTCGGATTTATTGTTGGCTATAGTAGCATATGCTTCTATTTCTGCACGTTGTACATTCGTAGTAATTTGACTTACCAATTCGTGATCCGGTGCTAGAACCATAAAGGTAGAACCGAAAATAGTATCTGGTCGAGTCGTGAATACTTCTATGGTATGATGCGATGCTTCGATCTTAAAATTGATGCTAGCACCTTGACTTTTGCCTATCCAATTTCGTTGTGTTTCTTTTATGCTATCGCTCCAGTCTATCGTGTTTAGCCCATCAAGCAATCTGTCTGCATAAGCAGTGATACGCAAGTACCATTGCTTCATTATTTTCTGAGTTACTTCATGTCCTCCTCTTTCAGATAGGCCATTTTTTACTTCATCATTGGCAAGTACAGTTCCCAGTTCTTCGCACCAATTTACGGTGTTTTCTTTTTGGAAAGCAAGCCTGTAGCACTGCAGTACAGCTTCTTGCTCTTGTCTGCTTTTATTCTCCCAACCTTCAGCAGTAAAGTTTTCTGTCTCCTCACCGTTGTGATCAATGTTTACATTTCCTTCGTTTTCGAAAATGGTAATGAGAGCATCTATGCTTTCTGCTTTATCTGTTTTGGTATTGTACCACGATTCAAATAACTGAATGAAAATCCATTGCGTCCACTTATAATATTTGGGGTCTGTGGTCCTCAATTCTCTATCCCAGTCATAGGAGAAACCAATTCTATTTAGTTGTTCCTTATAGCGTGTCAGGTTTTCTTCTGTAGTTACAGCAGGGTGTTGACCGGTTTGTATGGCATATTGTTCTGCGGGCAGACCAAAGGCATCAAAGCCCATTGGGTGCAAGACATTGTAGCCATTGAGCCGTTTGTAGCGCGATACGATATCGGAAGCGATATAACCCAACGGATGACCTACATGCAAACCCGCACCACTTGGATATGGAAACATATCGAGAGCATAGAATTTAGGCTTGCTATGGTCTATAGTAGTCTTATATATCTGCTTGGCAGCCCACTCCCTCTGCCACTTAGATTCTATCGTTTGAAAATCGTACGAACTCATTTATTTAAGATAAGCAGCAAATGTAGTAGAACGGATAATTATTTGAGAGAATCTTATGGATTATCAAGCGAAAATCATGTAACGACACAGGTTAGTCTCATCTCAAATACAATTTGAATATTCAAATTGGTTTAGTGTCAAAAATCAACAGATTATCAGAGCTGCAGAAATATTTATTTGGAAGCCTTACGTCAGAAAATTACTTGTATGGACGTTTAATTGGTTAAGGTGCTGTTATCTTCACCTTCCTTATATGATTTAGGTTCAGTGGGTTCGGTTTTTTAGTAGATGTAATTAGGGCTGTAATCGGTGAACGTTTCGTACAAAACTGGTATGCATGCTTTTTGATGTTATTTTTGCTCTAGGAAGTAGGAGTGATGACAACCCATTGGGCGACTCTTATTGCTGCTAAAAAAAAAGTTAACGGATACACCTAAAAACCTAGATACAGATCACTATGGCAAAAACAAAAAAATCAGAAGGAAAAACTCCAGTAAAGAATCATTTCGTGTTTAGTAAGGATAATTACACATGGATGCTTATTGGTTTGGCAGTTATTGTACTCGGCTTTGTGCTTATGTACGGTAAAGAAGATATATATGATTTTAGAAAAACAACACTAGCACCCATAGTAGTTCTTAGTGGTTTCATGATTGAGATATACGCTATAATGAAAAAGCCTAAAGCGCAATAATGACTACTGCAGAGTCTATTGTTCTTGGGGTTATACAGGGACTCACAGAATTTCTACCCGTAAGTAGCAGTGGCCATATAGAATTGGGCAAGGCTATCTTTGGTATAGAACAAAAAGAAGCTGGATTGCTATTCACAGTGGTCCTTCATTTTGCTACTGCACTGAGTACCATCATTGTTTTCTGGAAAGATATCGTTGGTATTTTTAAGGGATTATTCTCTTTCAAGTGGAATACTGAAACACGATTTTCTTACTTCATCGTGTTGTCGATGATTCCTGCTGTATTGGTTGGTTTATTTCTAAAAGATCAAATGGATGACTTCTATCGAGGTAATGTATTGCTTGTTAGTGTGATGCTCCTCTTTACTGGAGTTGTTCTTTTTTTCTCTGATAGAGCCAAAAGTCTTAAAGGGGAAGTTTCTACCAAGAGTGCCGTAATTTTGGGTATCGTGCAAGCCATAGCCATAATGCCAGGAATAAGCAGAAGCGGCAGCACAATAGCCACTGCGGTTATGCTGGGAATAGATAGAGAGAAAGCGGCACGATTTAGTTTCTTAATGGTATTGCCACTCATTTTTGGGGCAATGGCAAAGGAATTTAAAGATTACCTTGACTTGAGTGAGGCTGGGCAATCATCTGCTCTTCTTTTGGACAGTACTGTGCTTATTGGTTTTGTTGCTGCACTATCTGCAGGTTATTTTGCTTGTAAATGGATGATAGCTATTGTAAAGAAAAGCAAGTTGTCCTACTTCGCGTATTACTGCTGGGCAGTAGGGGCAATTGGCATTGCCTATTCGCTGTTTTTTGCCTAATTGAGTGCCTCTTCAGGCATTAGCAAAAACGTCTGTATTTTTGCTCTTAGCATTTTGCTAGTGCGTAGCTCTGTAAAGGTAAAATATCCACGCATACTCCCATAATCTCCAGATACAGGACACCACGATTGGTACTCAAAACTTTCTCCCGGTTCTAAGGTAGGTTGTTGACCGATGACCCCTTCTCCTTCTACTTCTCGTTCGCCAAAAACTCCATCTGTGATATACCAGTGCCTACGAAGTAATTGTACCGTTTCATAACTGTTGTTCGTTATGGTCACACTATAGCTAAAAACGTGTCGTGCACCGCGTATCTCTTGATCAGGTTGGTGCCTTGGGGAGGCTGTTATGATTATTTTATCTGTTTGTTCCAAAACTAGGTGCAAGTTAAACACATCATTCGCATATATGTTGTATTGTTACTATCAGTATTTAACTTTGTTATCTATAATATATGAGCACATCTTCTAACCTAATCAATAAAGCAGTAGAACAATTATCTAAATTCCCTGGGATAGGTCAGAAGAGTGCTTTGCGTATGGCTTTACACCTGCTCAAAAAAACAGAGGGAGATACGGTAGAACTAAGTCACGCACTCATTAATATGCGTACTGAGATAAAATTTTGTAAGCAATGCTACAACATTAGTGACTCTGACTTGTGCAATGTATGTAGTTCTCCTAGCAAGGATGAGAGTGTGGTATGTGTGGTTAAAGACTTTCAGGATGTTATTGCCATTGAGAATACGGGTCAGTACAACGGCCATTTTCATGTTTTAGGCGGGTTGATATCACCAGTAGATGGCATAGGTCCAAGTGATATAAAAATCCCTGAGCTATTGCAACGTGTAGAGCACGGCACAATAAAAGAAGCAATAATAGCCTTGAGCTCTACACTGGAAGGAGATACTACAGAGTACTATATTGCAAAAAAGCTGCGTGAACAAGGGGTTGGTGTGAGTACACTAAGCAAAGGAATATCTGTAGGTGGAGAATTGGAATATGCAGACGAGATGACGCTGGCGCGATCTATTCGAAATAGAGTAAAACTCGAAAATTAGTAAATATGATGCATACTGAGGTTTGCCACAAGCAGAGGACTAAGCTTGATTCAATCCAAGAGTTTTTGCCCCGCTATTATTTGTCTGCCCTCACTACATAGTAGCCAGCAGTCACAAAGAAGTTTCTTAAAAACGGTATTCCAGACAGTATTCCAATTTGTTTACGGGGTTTTAGCCCAAACTTGGTTTCGTAATTTGGATTGAAAAGCCACATTGTTTTCTTGAGTACCGAGTAGTTGTTATCCTTTAAGATCTTGTTCAATCTATCGATAGTGATACGCGTATCATAGATTTCGAGCATGCCATTTATTTTGGTTTCAGACTCACCTATGAGATTTAGTAGACCTTTATACATTCCTCTGGGAATGATGTGAAAATAGGGGAGCTTGGAGAAGAGCTTGTGTTTTAAAAGTTGTTGGTGTCCTCCAAAAGGATTATGCCACGGTGGGAAACCTATGAAATAGATGCCATCTGGTTTCATAAAGTCGCGGCATCTAGCCATAAATAGTTCTTGGTTTGGGATGTGCTCTATTACATCTCTGCTTATAATTATGTCAAATTCCTCTGGACTTACTGTATCGTATATATCCTCAGCAATGAGCTCTAGGTTATCAAAATGTGGATGATCTGCAAAAAATTTCTTTCCGTTTTCTATTCTGCCCTCTGAGATGTCTATACCTACACACCTACATCCCATATCCAAAAATGGTTTGAGATTTCCTGCCTCACCACAACCTATCTCTAGTACGGTAGTCTTAGGTGTGATGGCAATAAGATCTGAGATATAAGGAATAACATACTTGGCTGTTGTTAGTCCCTGCTCATCAAAATATCTTTTTCTATTGGAGTGCCTTTCTTGCATTATCCCTTGTTATCCGGTTTTGGTGCGTCGTTATTGCCTTTTGGTTTACGGTTTGGATTAGGCTTGCGGTTAGGCTTCTTTCGAGGATTAGCTGATCGGTCACCTTTAGGTTCATTTCCTGCTGGTTTATCTGTTCCCCGCTTGTGGCTCTTTGCATTTGGGTTGTTACGGTTCTTATTACTCGAGTTGCTCCCGCGATTGTTGCGGTTACCTCCTTTAGATTTATTTCTGTTCCCACTACGTTTGTTCTTATCGTCCATACGGGTAAGGTCCGTATCTCCGAGTAGATCATCCTTGAATTCAAGTGTTTTGAAGGCTACCTCGGCACCAAGTGCTGTGTCGCTCAACGTTGCTGGAGTTTTACCTGCTTTATTAAGCGCAATGATCTCATTTACCCTGTTTACGTTTACGGGTATCCAGTCAAAACTTTTCTCGTAGCAGTACCAGGCGGTCCCTTTTAGGATATCTATTTTTCGAAGACTAGCTAAACCAGACTCTGTTTTTAGTTTTACTTTCTCATTTGGGAATTCTTTCAGCACTTCATGGTATAGCTCAAGCTCGTAATTTAAGCAGCATTTTAGTCTACCACATTGTCCACTTAGCTTCAGCATGTTGATACTCAAATTTTGTGTTTTTGGAGCGCCCATACTTACTACTTTATAGTCTGTCAGCCAGGTACTGCAGCAAAGCTCTCTGCCGCATGATCCTATACCTCCAAGCCTTGAGGCCTCCTCACGGTAGCTTACCTGTAGCATTTGTATTCTACTTTTGAAAGAAGAAGCATAACGACGTATCAATTCTCGGAAATCTACACGACCTTCTGATGTGTAGTAAAATGTCACTTTTTTGCCGTCGCCTTGAAATTCGATATCGCTGATTTTCATTTTTAAGCGAAGCTGAAGAGCTATTGTACGAGCCTCTTCAAGTGTTTTTTGTTCTAAACTCTTGAAGTGATCATATTTGGTAATTTGTTCCTCTGTTGCTAGACTGCGAATGTTACGCATCTCACTATTGTCTTCTTCTACACCATATTTTTTGAGGTGTAGTTTTACCAATTCGCCTGCAAGAGATATTTCTCCTACATCATATCCTATATCGGAGTCTACTATTACTTTTTGTCCAGTGAAGAGCTCTAGGTGATTTACATTTCTATAAAACTGTTTTTTACTTCCTTTGAAACGTACTTCTACAATATTGAAAGGCTCATAGTCCTCTGGGAGTACTACATCTGTCAGCCAATTATATACGTTTAATTTGTTGCAACTGCCCGTGGAGCAACTGCCATTATTGCCACATCCCGGGCTGTGACTCCCATTATTATTTCCGCAACTTCCGCATCCCATTTCTATATCTTGCTAATCGTGTTTATCATTTTCTGAAGGTAAATAAAGACTGTATAGGTCTCTAATTGTACCATTTCGTAACGTATAGATACGAAATGGTCAAATATATCTTAAAAAAAGGAAAAGAATCAGAAATATAGCTCTTCGTAGTGTCTAATGAATCGGGTGCCCCATTTGATGGGAGTTTCGTTTAGTGATTTTGATTGTAGTCCGTTGGTAATGCTGAGTAGCGGGATATTAATTCCTGCACCCATCAATGCTACGGTGGTGCCTTGAATGCGTGGATTAATTTCTACGATTAGTGGTGTATTATTTGCACTATACTTTACTTGTATTCCTATAGGACCATGTAGCTTGAGCGTAGCTAAAATATCAGTACAATAGGCGATGATTTCTGTGTTATTCACGATCTCTCCAGCTACACTAATGCCTGCATTCATTTTGTCTCTTCTGCGTGGTATGATGAGTTGAGGTATACCATCCTGTACCAAGCAATCTACGGTATACTCGTCTCCTGGGAGGTACTCAGATACGAGCAGTGGAGGAAATGGTTGGTGTAATGTCTGGTCTAACTCTTCTTCAGAGATGTACGTGCTACTTGGCTTATGATTAAACAGTAAGTCGTGCTTGTCTACGCTGCTATCTACTATTCTAAAACCGCGACTACCGTTTGCTTTGCAGGGTTTTATAATGAATCTCTTGTGGTCTTTTTTAAGCGCTTGTTTTATCTCCTCATAGGCTGCATAGGTGTTTGCAATACCAAAGGCAGGAACAGGAATAGAATGCTGTGATAAGTGAGTATACAGTTTGCCTTTATCATTGGCAATATCGAGGTTTTTACTCTCGCTTACTATCAGGTGAATGCCAGCTTGCGCAAACTTCGATCTTGCCTTACTGAGCGGTTCCAATTCTCTAGTGGTAATAGGTAGCACCGCTTGTATTCTGTGTTCTACGCATTTGGCTAGGAGTATTTCTACAAAATTGGGTGCTGTTCCTAATGGTACGGTAAAGTAACCATTTGCGAGGAGTTTACCAGCCGTTTCTGGCTGAGTATCACAAGCGTAAATAGTCAACTCTGGCGCTTCTTTAGCAATAGATTTTAATATGCCAGGGGCTCCAGGAGCACCGCCACCAGTTATCAGTATACGTTTTATAGCTTCCATCGCACTACTTCGAATACCTCTGCAAAAGGAGCATTTACTTGAATACCTCTGCTTAGTGCTAGGCCTTTTATAAATGTAGGATTGCTGTAAGGTCTGTGAGATTGGGACTTATATTCTTTTAGTGCTTCTATTTTTTTGTCTACGTCTGCTTCTTGGAGCGTATTGAAACATGTGGTATTGAATACCAGGTTATTCCAAGGCATTTCGTAGCTTAGTATACTAAAGAACTTGAATGCTCGTAACCCTTCTTCTGCGATCGTTTTATGATCTTGGTGTATATCATTCAGAGATGGCATTACTACTAAGTCTGGTTTAATTTTCTCTCTGAGTTGTATGAGGTCGTCTAGAATTTCTTGTCGATGGTAGTTGAACGTCCTTACTTCGTAATCAAACAATAGTAGATTTTCAGGTACTATACCAAGTACCTTCGTTGCGGCTTTTACCTCCGTGATGAGGACATCTTCAGGAAACTCAGGAAGTACAGACTGTTTGCAAGCTGAGAAAGTAGCATAGTAGACAGTCTTGCCTTGTTGTATCCATTTGTGTATGCTTGCCCCACAACCAAATTCTCCATCGTCTGTATGTGGAGCGAGTATTAATATTTTTTCTATCTGATTGTTTATCATCTATTTACGTACAAAGTTGTATCTTAAATTTAGGCTAAGGTGAAATAAAGCAAGACGTCCATTTGCATTTCTTTTTATATGATAAATGACCTCATTTATTTGTTCGTAGCTTTTTTCTATACACGAGGCATTTAGGGTTTTGCTAAACTTTTTGATAAAATCTTGCTGCTCCTGTTCCGCTTTTATTTGGTATCCATCTATGGTTTTATAGAGTAGGCTCTCACGCAATATAGAAAGGCCATTGGTAAGAAATAATTGAGATTGTACTCTTCCTTGCTTTGTAATACTATCGGCTATTTCATACGATTTTATGAGGTTATTGGTATAGCAAGCTACCATCCAGTCTCTAAAAATACTGCCGTAGTTATCCTCTACACTTTCTACAAGTTCATTCGCCTTACGAAAATTGCCCTCAGCTAGATAGCCTAGCTGTTCTGCTTTTGTGGTTTCTAGTTTATATTTTTCTTTGAGGAATTTGATGGTCTCCTCTTGGGTGTACTGCGGCACTTTTACAAGCTGCGTTCTACTGGTAATGGTAGTTAGTAGCTCATCACTGTCTTCAGCTACAAGGATGAAATATGTTTTTTGGGGTGGCTCTTCTATAAGTTTGAGTAGGACATTGCTCTCATTTTTTAAATATTCAGGCATCCAGATTATCAGGGTTTTGGCCTCTCCTTCGTAGGGTTTTAGTGAAAGTTTAGAAATTATACTTCTGGTTTCTTCCCTATATATGTTGGGCTGTTTATTCTCGTCTTTGGCTATTGCACCTACCCAATCTGATATATTAAAAAATGCTTTTTCTTTGTTAAAGGTCCGCCATTGCTCTATATAGTCTGTACTAATTGGCTTCTTGGTAGACGTTCCAGGATTGGTTACAGGATAGGAATAGTGTACATCCGGATGTGTATGGCTGTCTATTTTACGACAACTACTGCATACTCCACAAGAGTCTGTTTCTTGCCTATTGGAGCAGTATAAATATTGCGCAAGTGCGTAGGCCAGCTGAAGCTTGCCGCTGCCTTGTGGTCCCAGGAATAATTGTGCATGGGGTAATTTGCCCTTGTTTACACTTTGTAAAAGCTTGGTCTTAAGCCTGTCTAGGCCAGGTACGTCTACAAATCGCATAGAGTTAAGCTGCCTCTTTATGAGAAGTGAATTCTGCTTTTATCCATACAAAGAGAGATAAACCTATCAAAAGGTAGATGACAGAACCAAAAGAGATGGCTAACGTACTACCGATGGCATAGGTATCAGGTTTGTATTCAAAAGTGATAGCGTGTTGACCTGCGGGAACTTTGAGTCCGCGTAGGACATAATTTAGTCTGAAGTGGTCTACGGGCTCGTTATCTATGTAGGCTTTCCATCCTTTATTATAGAAGACTTCTGAGAAAGCAACATTGCTTTCTTGGCTACTATTGTAGGTGTATTCCAACTTTTCGGGATGGTACTTATCAAAAGTGATACTGGCGTTGCTGTCTATGGCAATGTTAGTTGAGATACGCTCTTCGAACTCCTGCTCTACAATGCCTTGTGAACGTGTGTCTAATGTCCCTAACCTAAGTATAGCACTATCTGCATTGGGCACAACTTCTATATTAGATAATATCCATGCATTCCCGAGTGAATTGGTGTTTTCCCCGTATTGCGGTTCTCCTCCTTGTTTTTGCCGATTTGGGTAGATGAAGTACTTCATATTCAGCATATTGAAAATGGCATTATTTTGAACCTTACCAGATCGAAGGTCATCCATTAAATACCAATCCCACAGGTCTTGAAATCTTCTCATTTTAGCAGCACTATAACCTCCTATAGATTTGTGAAAATTAGCACATCTATTGCTGTTGAGTGTACTCTGGGTCAAGTCTAAAACTCTGTAGTAGGACTTATCTTGCTGTATTGCTAAGTCTGCTTGGTAGGGTACAAAGGGTTGTTCTAGGGTTCTTACTTTCTTAAAATCATCGTCATTCAAATAACGTTTGCCTATAAACCAGAGATCTGCGGTGATAAGTAGCCCGAGGAGTACTATTGCGTATTTCTTGTCAAGCTTGCTATTGGTAAGTAACCACAATACAATGAGCACTGCAATGATGAAGAAGAGACTGCGAAAACCGTCTTTTTTCATTGCTTCTATTCTAAGGTCACTTAGCTGATCTTTGAAGCGATCTATGCTTATTTGGTCTGGCTGTCCCCCTTGTCTTTTTATTACGTTTTTAGCATATTCTGTATCTGAGTCATACACTAGTTGTCCTTGTTCATTTTCCTTGGGTGTAGTATTGAAATCGTTGAATATGGTACCCGTAAATGTAAGAAGGAATATGATGGCAACTCCACTTACAGCCACGATTCTGAGTTTCTTGAGTTCCTCTTTGGCTATAGTTGGATTGCGAAACAATTGCTCCAACCCGAGTATGGCCATCAAACCAACACTGAGTTGTAGGAGGACTAGCATCATACTAGGTGCTCTAAATTTATTGTACAAGGGGAAATGCTCGTACATAAAGGTGTTTATACCTACAAAGTTATTGCCTCCCATAGACAATACAATCGTGAGTATCATGGTGGCAACAAGCCACCATTTCCTTGGGCCTTTTACGAGTACAAGCCCAAGCAGCATTAGTATGAACATGGTAGCTCCTATATATTTAGGTCCAGAAGTGCTTCCTATTTGGCCATAGTACAGTCTTAACTTATCAGAATCTCCGCCGCTATAGTTTGGAATAAAAGTAGCAATAATATCAGTCCAACCTGTGCTGTAAGAAAACACGTAATCCTTGGTAAGGCCATTTTGTACATTGCCTGCATAACTGGCATCTTTAATTATAGTAAGAGCACTAGCTCCTCTAATAGAGTCTTCGGCATATTCATTAAGCAACAGTAAGTTTAGACTATTAGCACCAACCGCAATGCCTGCACCTGCAATTGCCAGTATTGCAGCGAGGGCGTACTCTTTTATGCGATTTTCCTTGATGTGTTTTGCGAGCTGGAATACAAAAAATAACACAACCATAAAGCCCCCATAGTATGTGATTTGTACATGATTTACATAGATCTGCAGAGCAAATCCAGCTGATAGTAGCGTAAGGCCAAAGAGGTATTTCTTTCTAAACAAGTATTGACAACCTGCTATTACTAGCGGTAAGTAGCCAATTGCTGCTGCCTTAGTATTGTGTCCTACAGCTAATATGGTAAGGTTTTCTGTAGCGAAACCTATCCCAATAGCCCCAATAAGTGCTAGCCACGTACGTACCTCAAAAGATTTGAGCATTACGAATGCACAGAATATATACAAGAAAAGTTGAGCCCATATTCTTGGTTTTGAAGGAAATTTAAGGTGTCTTATTACCGTCTTAGAGCCTTGGTTTTGGATAGCATAAGAAGGCATCCCGGAAAAGATAGAATTTGTCCAAAGTATGTTTTCTCCTGATTTGCTGTATTCTATAATTTCACTTGCAGCACCTTTGTATTGAACGATATCGCTTTGCTTTGGTGCTTTGCCTTTAAAATTAGATGGTACAAACAGAGCCGAAAGAATGAGGATCGAAACTAGAACAAATAGTTCGTTGCTGTACTTACTCAGAAGTGATTTAATTTGGTTCATATAGCGTACCTCAAAAATAGGCTTACTTTGTGAAGTAACAAGCGGTATACGTATCCAATTACTTTAGTAGACGAAGGAAGGTCTCTGCTTGCAGCGGGCGGCTGTATTTTTGTATTGCCTCGTTTGGAGGTAGGCACGCTATCTCATTTGTCCAGTTGTTACAGGTTGTCAAGAGGTAGTTGTATATGGCATTAGAATCGGTATCAAAAGACTCTCCGGATCCGGTTTCTTTCAATACCTCAGCTACGAATCCATCTTTTTTTCCAATGTAGATAATGGGCTTTCGTGCAGCAAGATACTCATAGACTTTAGCCGGAATTCCTCCTTCTTTTTTATCTTTATTCAATGGACCGCATACAAGTAGTAAGCTGGCCTTTTCTAAGAATTTGATACTTTCTTTGTGTGGCACGTAGTTGCTAAATACGGTATGCTTATCTAAGTTTCTTTTGGCTAATTCCTCGTGAAGGATTGGGTAAACAGAGCCAACGAACTGGAGCGTAAATGGGGTTAAGTTAGTGTCTCTTAGTCGAGCAAGGGCATCTAAAAAAGGATTGATGTTATACTGTTCGCTAATAGTGCCGGTATACGTGATGGTAAATTTCTTATTCTTTCCATAATCGAAGTTTTCAAAATCTCTAGGGTCGTATCCATTGGGTATTGAAGTGAATTTTGACTCGTCTATGTTGTCAGATTTTGTAGCAAAAAACGGAATATAGACTGGTGTAGCCGTGACGATATGATCTGCTCCTTCTACTACTTGTTTTTCTAATTTTGCATTTATTTTATGCGAAAAAGTACTGTGATTAAGCAATTCGTAGTAGTAAATATCTGTCCACATATCTCTAAAGTCTGCAATCCAGTTTAGCTTCAACTCTTTTTTCAATTTGAGGCCAATTAACTGTACCGAATGAGGCGGACTTGAAGTAATTATATTTGTGATGCCGTGCTGTTTTATGATCTGTTTGGCTGCTCTATATGCAAATGGCTTCCAATACTTTCTTGGATCTGGGATGAACAGATTTGTGCGTAAAGAAATGATCAATTGCTGTATCCAGTTTTTCTTGTCTACGTTTCCAAACCCTGCAGACGGAATGCTTTTCTTACCAAAAATGCGAGCATAAACACTTAAAGGCTCAAATGATTTAGTCGGATGTAAAATAAGTTGGGGATGTACCTCTGTGGTAAGAGAAGGGTCTAATGTAGTGTAGCTTGCGTATTTACCACTGGGTGTCAATACGTGGACTTCTACATTTTTTTCTGCCAAATAGCCGCTAAGCTTTAGCCATCTCTGTACGCCAGCTCCTCCGCTAGGGGGCCAGTAATAAGTCAGTATGAGTACTTTTTTTTGCACTGTGTTATGGCAAGGTTAAAGGATTTGCCTGAAAGTCTGCGATATAAAACCAATTCGCTTGTGTACTTTTCGTAAAATATCAATTTTCCAGTTGGTTATGTAGTATCCTTTGCCTAGAAGTTTTGGCGTGAAAACTATTAGATCTTTACTAAAGACGATACTGCCAACTACAAGTTGTTTGACGATATTAATGAGTTTGTTCCCTGTTTGGTATTTTGCCATGTCCTCACCACGACTCTTGTTTGATTTTAGAAACCAATTTGCGTTCAGTTTATAGGGTGCAACAACGTGATGAATGATAAGAGAGCTATCGTAGACTCTAGGTATATTATTATTGATCATTCGTTCCTGCAGTTCAGACTCCTCGCCGTAACCTGTTTTGTTGCCTGACATACCGAGCTCCGTATTAAATGGGCCTATTTGGTCAAAAATATCTTTATGAATACACATGATCCCTCCGGAGAGAAATTCGTCATTGGGTAGATTTCCTGTAGTCATAAAATTGTGAGCATTGCTGCCATACTCCTGTTTGTACCACTTTGGCTCGCCGTAATGGTACCAGGGGTAATATACTCCTCCAAAAACTTTGTTATTTGCTTTACACTGCTTTAATGCAATTTTAACAAGATTTTTATCTGATTTAGCATCGTCGTCTATGTACATTATCCAGTTACCATTGGCTTCTATAATAGCTCGATTTCGGGCATACGACAAACCGGTATTTGCCTCAGATACGTACTTTACACTGGCGTACTGGCTTATCAGGTTATGTACCTTTGCGGTACCATTATCGATCACCAAAAGTTCCACGCTATCATTAAGCTGAGGTATTAACGATTCTATGCAGTGCTTTAATAGTTCTTCTCTATTGAAGGTGCATATGGCTATGGTGATAATTGGCTTCAATCTATGTTGAAATTAATGTTTCTATTTTCTTGATTATGGCATCTTCTTCTGTGTAATAATTTATTCCTTTCTCCAATAAATCATCTACAAAAGAAACTCTTTTAGTAAGATTATAGAATATGCCAATTTTCCCCTTGTTTATTGCGTCTATTACGGAAAGACTGTACTCGGAAATAAAGATATCTCCTCTTGCCCAATCCTCTTCCATAGTAGCGTTACTAACAGAAAGGTTTTGATAATTAAGTTTCTGTATAAAATTATTAATTCTTGTTTTGCTTGTGACTCCCTCAGCTTTAATTCCGTCCATGGTTGGGTGAAGCCTAATGATAAATTCAGTGCTCACAAACTTTTGGGAGATTCTGACAAACGAATTAATTAGTATGTCTGTATCAGATCTACTTAATAATGCTGTCCAGTCACCTGTGTGATTTATTGAAAGGATCACGGTACTTACGGATTTATTTTTAGTAGCAATAACCGTTTTGAATAAATTGTCTTTTTGAAGAAAGCTGGGTTTCGGCTCGAGTAATTCGATTCCGTTTTTGCTAAAAAAAGTACGATCAGTATGGTACTTTGGGACATATTTTACGCCTTTAAATAGAAGGGCAAATAAATAAGGCGGGTAGTTTGACGGCCTGTAAGCGTCTCCTATTATATGTATTTCATGTTTGGGTATAATTGGGTGTGCGTTTAGTAGCTCGCCGCTTACATGTAGTCCAACACATAATTTATTCTTGCTGCTTATGCTGTAGAGAAAAGGTATTCCTTTAGTGGTCTTGACAGCTTTAGTTGCAAGCTTAATTCTGTAAAGTGATGGAAAATACCAAGTGTTATTGTCGTACTGGATAGAATAAAAAGTTCTAGGCTTTAGTGCAAATCCAATGGCCTTGAGGTAATAAAACAATAGCCCAGTAAACCCAAAATTTAATATGTTTCTTATCTTGGAGATTACGATTTGTTTAGTAGAATTAGAATCAATTATTTGTGCTTTGTCTCTCCAAAATAGATGACTGATTCCTAAGTTGTTTGGGTCGAATTTGTTGCAAAATACCGTGTACACGGCATTTGGGTGCCGTATTCTAAGGTTTTCAAAAATAAATTGATTTTTCTCCAGTAGGAGGTTCCTTTTAAAGGTATTGATGTAAAGAGAGTGGTAGTTTAAGAAGTGCTTTGATCTGTTATAGGCTCTCAAATCAATGTCTAAGAGTTTTTCAGTTAAGTTGTAGTCGCCAAAATTTTTAAACTCAATAGGGATTTTTATTCCTATTCTCAGAAGGTTAATTTCATTTTGGAATAATGCGTGAGATGTGACAAATAGCAGACTATTTACCTGGTCTGTGACAGATTTAAAATACTTTATTATATCCTTGATTTCGGTATTAATATTGAATATTACTACATGTGTCATAATAGTATTACATCAATAGTGAATACTTATCTAGCACAGAAATACGTGCATTTATTCTAGTGAGAAATGGGGTATTGGATCCTTTTAGAAAGTCAATTATCTCAGAATCTTCAGATTTTAGTACGAGGTACAGGAGCTCTTCTGCATCTAGGTTTCTCTCTTTTCTTTTAATTAAATGGGAACAACATTCTTTATCATTAATTGTATCCTTGATATTCACCTGAACGTTACTCTTTTCAATGCTAGAAAGAATGTCACTATTCAATAGATTGATGAATAGTTTCTTTTTTACTTCCGAAAGCCCATCAAATGAATCTTCAAGTCTTTTTATCTCTGTGATAAACCAGTGAAGTCTGAAATTCCCTAACCAAGGAAGCAATGAATTCTGAGGATACGAGTAAAATGATTTTGTTTTGTTTATATCTTGGTTTGCGATAGCCTCACTCAAAAATATGCGATTGAATTTTTGATTTGAATTCGTAACAAAAATAGCTTCTCGTTCAACGCTATTTGGTAAGAAAAAGGGGCTTTCGCCATCTCTCCATCCAAATACTGTCTTGTCAGCAAATGAAATTTTCGAGTCAAAAGTTTGCAATTGATCAAGGTAATAAGAGTCATATTCCTCTGTGAAACTGATGCAGGGAAGTTCGCTATTTTGGATAGACTTCAATTTAAATAAACCGAGTGGTAATTCAGCCTTAGTGTTTTCTTTGACGCGTTTTGGATGTATAAACGTGCCTTCACACTGATCTTTTTTTAAACTATAGATTTGACTATTTCTTAAGGCAAATTCAGGGGGCAAATACCAGTTGACCGTTTTCTTGAACAGTTTTTTTATGTACGTCTTGCCCAGTTTATAGTTATGATTAAAAGTGTCGTCAGACCATAGAATAGATAAGGAGTGAATGAAAGGTCGTAGTAGTACTTCGAAATTCTGAGGATGTTGATTTATAAGCTGTATGCATTCAGGGTTTAATGCTTCAATTTCGGCTAGAGTACTACCAACAATACCGAGTGTTATCTTGGAGTTTGTCTTTACATATAGATTTAATAGTTGATGTAATTCGGAACGTGTTCCACCATCTAGCGCCTTAAGCCATCTCTTCGCACTAAGGCATGATGCTTCAGCATTTAGATTTATAACATCTACTAATGTTTGTTTATTATACATTTTTCAAATGCTGGGTTAATGTCGATATACTCTTTAATTATTTCATCAAAACACGGAATGCCATCTTTTATTCTATGAGCAAAGGCTTTTTTCTCTGGATCTCCTGGTGCCATTACAGAATCTTCTCCAATTGTAGATTCTTGCCTTAATCGTTGCACCATATTAGTTAGATTTGATTTAAACAAATCTTCACTACTGAAGGAATTTATATCAAAGGCCATAAAGAAATGACTTACTTGTCTTTGTGCTTCAGGAGGAGACGTGAACATAGCCAACATATCTTTGGCCATTACACTACCACTAAGCATAGCGCATAGTATCTCTACCATCATGCCTAATCCAAAACCTTTATAATCTCCTGCGGGACTAAGTGAAGTCGCCTGATGAGGATTTGTTACGGGATTTCCGTTATCATCAAAAGCCCAATGTCGCTCAATAGACTCATCTGCTCGGCGATAATTCTTTATTTTATTCCAAGAGACTAGAGATGTAGCCATATCCAAACATAGTGGTTCTTCCCCATCTAGTGGAGCACAAAAACAGATAGGGTTGGTGCCAAAGAAACTTTTTTTACCGTTATGACTTTTAACAAGAGCATCAGCATTAGTGAATGACATTCCGATATATCCTTTTTTAGCAGCGTGCAGACCAAAAAAAGAACTAGCTCCGTAATGCGAAGAGTTAGCTACGGTGCATGCACCTATTCCATTCTTTTCAGCCATTTCAATGCACTTATCCATGGCTACGATTCCACTGTGATGTCCAAGTGCGTGATCTGCATCTAATAGAGCAGTTGAGCCCTTTGTTTGGTAAAACTTAAAGTCTGGATTTTTATTTAATCTACCGCTTTGGAAGGATCTGAAATAGTGTGGAAATAGATTAATACCATGAGAGTCAACTCCTCTTAGAGAGGTCTGTACCATAGATTCTGCTGCTAGTTTTGCAGACGTCTCATTTACTCCGATGGATATGTATGTCTTGTATATTTCTGCCTTTAGCAGAGAACCTTCATATTTTGTCATAAGGTAATTTGAGTTGTAGTATTGTTTGTCAGTTGTTGAGTCACCAAGTCGATAAATTGGGTGGATACCAAGCTACTCTCAATCCCGGGTCTAATTTTATTCAGATATTCGACTGTGGTCTTGTTGTTTAATAAATCGTGAATGTCAGATACAAATGCATAAATGCTTTTGAAACCATATCCATTAAGATGTTGTGTGCCATCTGCTCCAGCTATCCATGATGAGAAGTAAGGATTAATACTCTGAGCTCCACCATCACTTGTGACTTCCTGCACTCCTCTGTTTTTTTGGTCGCAGTCTATCCGTCCCTCTGTGCCGATAGCAGATATGCGTTGGTCAGACATAGCGGTCGTATTGTTGGAGTCTATCCAATTTAGGTTAAAGTGAACGTAAAAATCTTGTGTATCATTCTCCTTATTGCCCCAGATTGACGAAACATGAACGGAATCCCAAGTATCTATCCCCAGGGTAACTAATTTCTTCTTAGTTCCGTATACACTGAGTTTTTTGGGTGTTTTGCCCGTCATGAAGTGAATGAGGTCGACATAATGAACTCCGAGGTATTGAAAAATATTAGTCTTAGCAGCCCAGTTTTTAAATTGAACACTAGGGATAACGATGCGTTGGCTGTAATTGACATCAAAATATAAAAGCTCACCCAACCGGCTTTGTTCAATGCTGTTTTTTAGATAGAGGTTGCTCTCATCCCATCTTTTGTGAAATTCAACCGCGCAATATGTATCATTAGAGTTAGCAATGTTTTGTAACTCTAAGCCTTCTTTATAAGTTGGAGTAAGCGGCTTTACCATTAAGGTCGGGAGTTGATTTTCGAGGGTTAGCTTTCCAAATTCAAAATGTAAATGATCCGGCAATGAGTTTATACAAAAATCAAATTTCTCTACGTTAATGAAATTTTCTAACCAGTTAGATTCTTTATCTTGAAGCCAGTCAAAACTTACAGATACATTGGTCCCTAACAAATCATTGGTGTACGCTGCTGAGCTTAATGTGTGGTCCTTACTGCTTTGCGAGTACGAAATTATTTTAACCTCACTTATAGGCAAAGACTTGCTGCTCTGTAAGATAGAGCTTAAAATAGTGCCAGTTTTAGAGTGGTCTTTACCTGTGACGTACATGCCCGAACCTAGAATTAATACTTTCATAGTTTGTCGTTGAATACTTTTCTAACTATTTCTAAATCCAACGGAGTATCTACATCTATAACCTCTTCATCGTCCATTATGTATGAAAGTATTTTAGAGCCAGTCATGCTGCCAAGTTCTTTTATGGTACGGTATCGGGTGACATCTATAACGCAATTGTAATAAAATAAATCGGGTAAATCCTGTCTACGTAATAAGTATGGTTCAGGGTGCTTGTCTTTCATCAGTGGGTCGAGAAATCCATCTTCCATTATTTCAAACATTCTATATGGGTGCTGCCTAACAGGAGAAACAGACCTTACAGAATCAGCATCTTTATTTTTAATCAGAAGATTAATGGATTCATCCAGCCACTCAATCTTACGGTAAGGTGCAGTAGGCCTGAGGTGTACTACGATGTCTGCTTTGTAATTCTCTTCCGTGAGCAGGTAATCTACTGCGTGCTCATATACAGGATGATCCAGTACATGATCTTCGGCCAAATCTTTTGGCCGTAAAAAAGGCACTTCTGCTCCAGCGTCTCTTGACGCTTGTGCTATTTCTTCGGAGTCTGTAGAAACAATTACTTTATCAATCAATTTCGATTGTAAAGCGTGTTTGATAGAGTAGCATATGAGGGGTATCTCATTAATTTTCACTAGATTCTTCAGCGGGATGCCTTTGGAACCGCCGCGAGCGGGAATTATTGCTACTATATTCATTTATAAATGATAAGAATTGCGTTCTTGGATTAATTTTGAAACAAAAATAAATAATATGACAAGAAAGGAAGAGATTGACTGTCCTATTTGTGAACATAAAGATTACACTAAAATTGTTACTTCTGGAAGAGATTATTTCAGAACATTATTAGGAGTTTGCAAAAAATGCGGTTTTGCATATCAAAATCCCAGATGGACAAAAGATTATCTCTTGAAATTCTATCAAAATTCTTACGATAAATATTACAGATCGTCTTTCTTAGACCAGCAGATGACAGTCGAGGAGTACGAAAGGTACAAGTGGGGTTTTAATCCACTTTACAATAGGATTGATCCTTTTGTCTCAAAGAAGGAAGGTTTGCAAATTCTGGATGTGGGAAGCGGCGAAGGGACAAACGTGAAGTATCTGGGGTCTAAGTATCCGGGGTCTAAATTATATGCTATTGAGCCTTCTCAGAAGGCTTTAGGTGCATTAAAGGAGAAGGAAATAGAAATTCTCACGAATGACGTAGATAGTAATTGGCATTTAGAAAACAAGTGGGAATTTGATATAATAACCTTACGACATGTTTTTGAACATTTGCAATACCCAAATGAATTCTTGCAAAAAGTAAAATCTGTATTAAAGACGGACGGCTTGCTGTATATGGCAGTACCTGATGCATATAATTTGGCAAATCTTACATTCGGCAGAGATTTCTCTAGACTAGTTCATCACTACTATTTCACTAAAACATCTTTGACTAATATGCTTCATAAGAATGGATTAAAGGTCTTGACCATTAAAGAAGGGGATAGGCAGCATGATTCGGAGCTATTTGTTGTTGTAGGGCTTTCAGAAGAGAATGAATCTATTGAAATCTCTAAGGAAGAGCACGATAAACAGTTGGCGTATTTCAAACCATTTATGGAGAGAGACAAGAAATTAAAATACCAATTAATAGACTTCAAAGATTATGTAATGCGTAGGTTGTATCCGAGAAAGGTTAAAATTAAAAGGGCATTAGGTTTGAGTAAGTAATTTTTGTCAATAATTTTTACCGATTTATTGACTATACGACTGAATCGTCATTGCAGAGAGTTTAACATCTAATTTGCTTTGATTTTTTTGGTAAAAGGGAATAAAACTAATGAGCTTCAAAAAAAATGTCTCAGAAGTGATTCCGAAATTTGACTTACTTTTGCACGAACACAATAATGAATCAAAAGTATGATAAGATAATCAAACCGATAGGTATGATTCTCTTCCCATACTTGCTACCAATTAGCAGCTTCTGTAGATACTGTAATTGCGAACTGGTGTAATGAAGATCAACTCTTCATAGGATAAATGGGATTAATTGCACGTCAAAGTTTTAAAGCCGCTACGGTCACGTACTTGGGAGCGGTGCTCGGATTAATTAACGCCATCTATATATATCCTAAAATGCTTTCCGTAGGGCAATTAGGTGAGATTCAGTACATCTTTAACACGGCTTCATTTGTAGGACCTCTGCTATTATTAGGTTTAGGGACTGTTTTAGTAAAATACTTTTCAAATTTCAGTCAAAATGAATCTAAAAAGCAGTTGTTTTATGGATTAGTCTTTGGAATTACATTTTTTAACGTGCTATCGTTTCTTGTCGTTGTATTGCTTTTTCAAAATGAAGTCCTTCAATTTTTTACGACGAACTATGGATTAAGCCTCGCGACGATTTATGCTGCCATATTAGTAAGTGCGATTCATCCATTCATTACACTTTCCATCGCTTTCTCAAGTAATCATGGCCGTATCGCCATGCCAAGTCTGATGCAGAACCTCATTAAGGTGATTTTGCCAGTGCTTGTCGTTTTTTACTACTATGATTTTTATTCGTTCACAATATTAATTAGTTTATTAATTGTCTATTACACCTGTTTGTGCGGTTTGCATTTTCTCTATATCAGAAAATTAGATAGCTTCAAGCCTAGTTTTAGTCTGTCTGAGATCCGAAAAGATTTGCCAGTCAAAGAGATATTTAGTTTTGCCATGTTCAGTTTGTTGGCCAGTTTCGGAGCAATTCTTATGAATCAAATCGATATCCAAATGATAACTCTGCTTCTAGGCACGTATGATACTGGATTATATAGTTGGAGTTTTTTCATAGCAAACTCATTGGCCATACCTCTTGGGTTATTGGCATCAATTTCGGTACCATTAATATCAAAATTCTGGAAGGCAAATGACATAGAGGAATTGAATAAGATTTACGGACAGTCATCCAGATCTCTGATTGTAATATCTGTTGGGCTTTTTACCTGTATAGTAGTTGGCTTGGATGATTTATTTGGGATAATGCCAAAAGGGAATGAATTTGTTTTGGCTAAATGGACCGTCATAATGCTGTGTCTAGCCAAGATTATAGACATGGCAGCAGGCCTCAATAGCCAAATTCTTGCCATGTCTAAGAGCTATCGTTATTTATTGTTGTTTCTTGGTGCCTCGGCCATTTCTAATGTAGGGTTAAATGCACTGTTAATTCCAAACTACGGGATAGAGGGAAGTGCAGTTGCAACCGTATTTTCGATTTTTATTTACAATATGTTGAAGTACAGTTTTCTTTCGAGAAAATTTAACCTAAGACCTGTAGTATTTAAATCGTTGGTAGTTGTTCCAATAGCTACAGTATTGTACGTTATTGCTGGTTTTATACCACATTTTTCATCAGGCTTTCTAAATATTATAGTGTTTTCAGGTAGTGTTTTTGTCATTTATTACTTGACTGCTTACCGTTTAAAATTGGCTCCAGAGCTCAACGATTTTGTGAATAAGCAGTTGCGGAGACTAAATTTAAAACCATTTGATTAAAACGGGAGTTTAAGTCCTATTCATCACCTCACTTTTAGGGGTTAAAAACAGATCTAGTTTTTGTGCTTGCTCTTCTGATAGCAGGCCTAGATGACGGCTAGATTAGTATTACCTGCAAAAGCAAAACTGGTTTAAATAATGCTGCACAGATGTTAGCGATGCGTTGAGTAATGTTACTATCAATATTTTCTGACCCTCCAATAGAATTTTCTTTTTAGTCTTGGATTAACGAATATTGCAAATCAAAATGAATAATATTCTCGTAACAGGAGCCGCAGGGTTTATTGGGTTTCACTTAGTGAGCCTTTTATTGAGTGATTCCAGAAATAATATTGTTGCCTTAGATAACATAAATGACTACTACGACATTTCTTTGAAGCATAGTAGATTACAACAGTTAGGAATTAAGTATGAGCACAATGTTTGGACTTCTTCAGTAAGTAATTTGAAATTTATTCATTCGGATTTATCTGAAAAGGATAAGTTGGCAAATTTGATGCGTGAAAATAAAATAAATTACGTAGTACACTTAGCAGCCCAAGCTGGAGTTAGATATTCTCTCGAAAATCCAGATTCTTATGTGCAGAGTAACCTAGTAGAATTTGTGAATTTGTGTGAGTGCATCAAAGAAGCTGACATTAAGCATTTTATTTTTGCTTCTAGTTCCTCGGTCTACGGTGTAAATAACACAGTACCTTATAAGGAAACAGATGATACATCTAAACCAATTAGTCTGTACGGAGCAAGTAAAAAAGCAAATGAAGTCATAGCTCACTCATATGCTCAACTGTACGGAGTTACTACAACAGCACTCCGGTTTTTTACAGTATATGGTGAATGGGGTCGACCAGACATGGCCTACTTTAGTTTCTCCAATCTCATAACTAAAGGTATGCCCATCAATATTTTCAACAACGGTAAATTAAGTAGAGATTTCACCTATATATCAGATATTGTAAAAAGTATAAAATTATTGCTTCAGAAGAGATCAGTTGCCGAAGAGCGCAATCCCTTTGAGGTTTTTAATATTGGGAACAGCTCTCCTGTACAATTAATGGATTTCATCGCTACACTAGAAGATGCATTAGGTCAAAAAGCGGAAAAAATATACAAGGAAATGCAGGACGGAGATGTCTATAATACATATGCTGATACGACTAAACTGCAAGACTATATTGGTTTTACTCCAGAAGTGCCACTAAAAGAAGGTATTAAGAATTTTGCGGAATGGTACCAAAATTATTATGGCGTCTAATACTTTTTAATAAGTAATCCTTAGTAACCCTACAGATTAATTTACATTTGTCACCAAACTGAAGAATACAATGCTCAACATTATTTTATTTGGCCCTCCAGGGGCAGGAAAAGGTACGCAAAGCAAGAAACTTATCGGGAAATACGGACTCATCCATTTATCTACCGGTGATGTCTTTAGGTATAATATTAAAAATGAGACCAAACTTGGAGTTCTAGCTAAAAGTTTTATCGACCAAGGGGAACTTGTTCCAGATGAGGTGACCAACAATATGGTGAAGGACTTTTTGGAGCGTAATGCCAACGAAAACGGCTTCATATTTGATGGGTATCCACGCACCATAGCGCAAGGAGAAAGCCTAAAAACTGTGCTTGGTGAAATGGGGACATCTGTCACTATGATGCTTGCACTAGAGGTAGAAGAAGATGAGCTTGTAAAACGACTATTAGAACGAGGCAAAACCAGCGGTAGAGTAGATGATCAAAATGAAGACACTATTCGCAACCGTTTTAGAGTATACCAAAAAGAAACATCTCCCTTAGCCACGTTCTATTCAGAGCAAAGTAAATACATGGGAGTACACGGAATGGGGACTGTAGATTCTATATTTGATAGACTCTGTGATGCTATTGAGGCAAAATTGTCTTAATTCCTTTTTTAGTTTAAAACAAACCACAAAATAAGCAAATGAGTAATCAGAATTTCATAGACTACGTAAAAATTTGCGGTAAAAGTGGAAACGGTGGAGCGGGTAGCCATAGTTATTTCAGAGACAATTTGAACGCCAAAGGGGGTCCAGATGGAGGCGATGGAGGTAAAGGGGGTTCTATAATACTGCGAGGCAACTCACAGCTATGGACGCTAATGCACCTCAAGTTTAAACGACACGTATACTGCGAACACGGTGCACCAGGAAAGAAAAAACACCAAACGGGTAAGAGTGGCAAAAACCAAATAGTAGAAGTGCCGCTTGGTACGGTCATAAAAGACCCTGAGACGTTTGAGATAATCGGTGAAGTCACAGAAGATAGGCAAGAGTATATAATTTTAAAAGGAGGCAAAGGTGGATTGGGTAATGCCAATTTTAAGAGTGCTACCAACCAAACACCACGATATGCTCAACCGGGTCAACCTGGCAGAGAACAGTGGTTTATATTGGAGTTAAAAGTACTTGCAGACGTTGGTCTTGTTGGTTTACCAAATGCAGGTAAATCTACGCTCCTAAGCGTTGTTTCAGCTGCTAAGCCAGAAATTGCGGATTATGCATTTACCACACTTACTCCAAATCTGGGGATAGTGAAATATCGTGAATACAAGTCATTTGTTATGGCAGACATTCCTGGCATAATAGAAGGAGCAAGCGATGGCAAAGGCTTGGGGCATAGATTTTTACGACACATAGAGCGAAATGCTGCGTTGTTATTTATGATATCAGCAGATAGTGACGATATCAATGCAGAGTACAAGACCTTACTGAATGAATTACAAAAATTCAACGAAGAGCTAATGTACAAGCAGCGAATACTTGCTATCACCAAAACAGATATGTTGGATGAAGAACTTGAAGAGGCAATACGCCAAGACATAGAGGTAGATTGTGAAGTAGTGTTTATATCCGCAGTGAGTGGCAAGGGAATACAAAACCTCAAAGACACGCTTTGGGCAATGATGCAGAGCTAAAACATCTATGAAGTTGGTTGACAAAATAGTGTTTATCCTTCTATTTGGATTGCTGCTTTTTGTTTCGCTCAATAGGCATTCACGCCATCCACGGTTCGATTATCATTCTCAGATTTATGCGGATAAGGCAGGATATCAAGTGTATTTGCCAGCCACTTTTTACTACGATTGGGATGCGTCACAAATGCCTGCAGGAATTGATTCTTTAGTCGGTTCAGGGTTTTCAATCATAGACAATAAAGTTCACACAAAGTATCCTGTAGGTGTAGCTGTAATGCAATTGCCGTTTTTTGCCCTAGCTGCGGCTATAGACAACATGCACGGTGAGCAGGGGTATTTGGGTTATACAGAAAATCAACATCTGGCACTCAATTGGTCTACCACGGTTTACGGTACCCTAGCTTTGCTGCTTATTTTTCTCACAACTGTGCAGCAATGGAAACTTGCTAGAGGACAAGCATACCTGCTGGTTTTGTTGTTGTTAGGGTGTAGCAATTTGCTGTACTACCTTACTCGCGATGCAGGGATGGCTCATGCGTATTTATTGTTTTGTTATGCCCTAGTTATTTACCTGTATTATCGATTCTTGGCCACTAGGAGTTGGATGGTATTGGCAGGAGTAGTTGCCATATCACTGCTAGCTCTAAGTATGCGGCATATCAATGGGTTATTTTTTGCTATTGCAGGTGTATACTTCCTTCTTACTTATCGCACTCAACTAAATAAAGTGGCTAGAAGTACTTGGGCAACAGGAGGTGGTGTTGGAGTTATACTAGGATGTGTCCCATTTGTCTTGCAATTGCTCTATAATCAGTATGCTTATGGTTCTTTTGGTGCTACGGGGTATGCCAACGAGTCTTTTTCCAATTGGGATAATATTCAGTTTTTGGAACTTTGGTTTGCTCCCAATAACGGAGTATTACTCTATGCTCCGATACTGCTAATTGCCCTGTATGGCAGTGTAAAATACCGTAAAGAGAATTGTCATTTGTTATGGTTTTCAGGGCTGTTTTTGCTTATTAGTTTAGTGTATGGAGCGTGGTGGTCGCCCACTTTGGGTTGTGGCTTTGGCCACAGAGGCTTCACCGAGTTTTTTGCTTTTTTTGCGTTACCCATGGCTTTAGTAATGAAGCATTGGACGAAAAAAACCGAGCAAATAGTATGGATTATCGGTTTCCTTGTAACAGCCGTATTGTTCTCTGCCCAATGGAGTTTTGATGGTTGCTGGTATGGAGATGGGCCGTGGGATTGGGCAGAATTGGCCGGATGGATCATTCGTTAATCGAAACACAACGATTTGCTTTGAAAGCGTATTTACTGCTTTTAGAAAATTTCCTTCAATTCACTTAAGTGCTTTATGGCTGTGCAGTCTTGGTGAGTGTATGCAGAGTCATCTTTTGTATACCAGTATGCTTTCCATCCACTGCCAATAGCACCTTTTACATCTGCTTCTAAATTATCACCTACGTAGTGGCTTGTTTTTTCTGCAGCAGCAGCGTTTTTTAGTGCAGTTTCAAAAACGATAGGATGGGGTTTTTGCTTGCCTACCTCTTCAGATATGGTAAGCGTTTTGAAATATTTTCCCAAGTCAGAGTTTTTCAATTTGCGGCGTTGTACTTCCGCAAAGCCGTTGGTGATGAGGTGTAAGTTATATTTATCATCTAGATAGTCGAGCAGATCACGAGCTCCATCTATAAGAATGGTCTTTGTAGGGCAGATCTCAAGGTATTTCTCCCAGATATTCATTGGAATATCCTCTTCGTCTACTTCCATCTCTCTAAATGTGTCTACGAAGCGCTTGCTGCGGAGAACTTCTTTAGTAACTTGGTTCTTGCGATAGAGCTTCCACATTTCTGCGTTATTTTTCACGTAGATATCTAAAAAATCTTGCTCACTACGATGTGAAAGATAGCGTATTTGGTAAATCTGATAGAGTTCTCGCAGCGTCTCCTCTGCATTGGCGTCAAAATCCCACAGAGTATGATCTAGGTCAAAGAATATATTTTTTGGCATGTGTGTTTATAATTTCAATAGAAAGGGTTTTGTCGTTGTGAAGGTTTATAATTTTGTCCCAAAACTTAAATCACCAGCATCACCTAATCCAGGTACGATATATCCGTTTTGATCTAATTTTTCATCTATCACGCCTATCCAAAGGTCAGCATTTGGGATATTGGCGGTAACATAGTCTACCCCTTCCTGACTGCCAATGACACTTATTAAATATACTTTGCTTGGTTTTCCTTTGGCCATAAAGGCCTCATAAGTTTGCACTAGACTTTGGCCTGTAGCTAGCATAGGGTCGCAGATAAAGAGTACTCTATCGTTAATATCTGGGGTGGCTACATACTCCAATACTATTTCAAAAGCCGTATTGTCTTCATCTTTATGCTTTCTGTATGCAGAGATATAGGCTAAGTCTGCTTGATCAAACATATCATTAAGTCCTCGTTGTAGAGGGAGCCCTGCTCGCAGGATTGTAGCTATGATAGGCTGCTCTTTCATTTTTTTTACTTGAGCTATGCCCAGAGGTGTTGTTGTGAAGTGAATGTCAGAATCCATCTCCTTGCTTATTTCATACGCTGCTATCTGCCCTATGCGTTCTATGTTTTTTCGAAAACGAGCACGGTCTTGTTGTATGTTTTTATCTCTTAGTTCATGAATAAATTCATTGATCAGAGAAAATTCGTTGGAAAGTATGTGTACCACGCTTCGAAAATAACCCATTCAAGCCTTAAATTTGACCAATGGATTTCAACAGTACATTCGTAAGGCAACTCATAGACCTCGCAATTGCGGAGGATATTGGTGATGGAGATCACAGTAGCCTTGGCTCTATACCCACAGGTACTCAAGGTCAGGCTCGTTTGTTGGTGAAAGATGATGGTATACTATGTGGCATCCCTCTTGCTCGTCATATAGTAGAGCGTATAGATAGAGATGTGGCTTTTGAGCAACTCATAGAGGAGGGTTCGTCAGTGAAATTTGGGGATATTGCTTTTACCGTGAAAGGGAGTGTTCACAGTATTCTGCGAGCAGAACGACTTATGCTTAATTTCATGCAACGAATGAGTGGCATTGCTACAGTTACCTATAGATTAGTGAAAAAGATAGAAGGCACAAATGCAAAGTTGCTAGATACACGAAAAACTACACCTGGGTTGAGAACCTTTGAAAAGTATGCTGTAAAGGTTGGTGGAGGTGTAAATCACCGTTTTGCTCTATGGGATATGGTGATGTTAAAAGATAATCATAACGATTATGCTGGCGGAATAACCAGAGGTGTTACACGCACCAAAGAATACCTAAAATCGAAAGACAAAGACCTAAAAATTGAAGTAGAAACAAGAGATTTAAAGGAAGTACAGGAAGCACTAGATACTGGATTGGTAGATAGGATAATGTTTGACAATTTTAGTCCTGAGCTAATGGTAGAAGGAGTGAAACTGGTAAATGGTCAATGCGAAACAGAGGCCAGTGGTGGCATCACAGGAGATACTATTCGCAGCTATGCAGAAACAGGTGTTGATTATATCTCTGTAGGTGCGTTGACACATTCCGTTAAGAGCCTAGACCTGAGTTTGAAGGAGTTCTAGAACGGTTTTAGCAGAAGGGATATTTGAGCTTAATCCTCAGTAGTAAAGAACCAGAAGTCTTAATGTTAAATACTAAAGTTGAGCTATTACCTTTTCTATATTTACCTCATGTACGCCATCAAAGGTTACGAGCTCCATCTCTAGTTTGCTACCAGCTATGGTAGTATAAAATTCTTGTACTGCGTCTTCTGTCCTATATGGATCATTTACACCAGAAAAGTACGTCATTTTTATGGGATCAAAAATGGCTTTCTTAATATTCAGATCTACGTCTGGGGGTACTAATCCGCTGCATATCAAAAACTTATTAGGCTTAATATCGCTTGCCGCAAGCCATCGAAAAGCAGTTGCTACGCCTTGGCTAAATCCCAGTACAACGATTTCGTCCCATTCTTTTTTAGCAGTAAGGTCTGCATGTATGGCATCTAAGTAGGCGATGTAGTTTGTTATATCTTGCTCTCTATTTTCTTTGGTCATCCAGCTTGCACCTACTCTGCCTGATGTGCCTTGAAGGTAAAAGTGATGTTGCCCTTCCGGGGCTACAACGGTGTAGCCTAGATATGTAGCAGGTACAAATTTTTGTATAAAGTACTTTGCCAGCTGTCCATAGCCGTGAAGTACGTAGAGCAGTTTAGTGCCATTGCCCTTTTTATAATAAGAAGCTGCTTGATTAATTTTGATTTCTTGTTTCAATGCTGGGACGAAAATAAAACTTCCCTTTACTTTGTACCTATAATGAAGATATCTCTCATAGTAGCTCGAGCCAAAGACAATGCCATAGGTAAGGATAATGACTTGCTATGGAAAATAAAGGATGATTTACGTCTCTTCAAACGAACTACTGCCGGTCATGTAGTTATTCATGGTCGCAAGAGTTTTGAGAGTATCGGTTTCCCATTACCAAATAGGAGCAATATTATTATCACACGGAATACGGAGTACAAAGCTGCAGGTGCTTTTGTGACTCATTCGCTTGAAGAGGCAATAGATTTAGGCAAAAAACTGGAGATGAATAATGAGATTTTCATATTAGGAGGTGCAGAAATCTATCGTCAGTCACTAAACGTGGTAGATAGAATGTATCTGAGCGAAGTAGATGCTTTGTTTACGGATGCAGATGCTCATTTCCCTGAGCCTACGCTATCTGGATGGAGACAAGTAAAGTGTGACAAATACGAGAAGAGCGAGGTAAATGAGTATGCCTTTGATTTTTGTGTGTGGGATAGAAATTAGTACATCCCTGTTTTCCATAGCTTCAAAATTATTAGACCGTATACGTTCAGTGCAAATCTAATGACCCAGGGATAGCAAAAATAAAAATGATTAAGGCTCTAATCTACCGTAGTATCTAGGGAACGGAATGGTCTCACGTACGTGGTCTAGTTTGCATACCCAAGCAACCAGTCGCTCAAGCCCAAGTCCGAAACCAGAGTGAGGTACACTGCCATATTTCCTAAGATCGAGGTACCATTGGAATACGTCCATCGGTAGTTTGTGTTCTTGTATCTTTTCTACAAGCCATTCTTCACTTGTCTCACGCTCTCCACCACCTACAATCTCTCCATATCCTTCGGGCGCTAGTACGTCTACCCCTCGTGCAAAACGAGGATCTTCAGGATTACGCTTCATGTAGAATGCTTTTATCTCATGTGGCCAGTCGTATACCATGATAGGGTTATCAAACAGGCGAGTAAGCACGGTTTCATCACTGCCACCAAAGTCTTGGCCGTAGGTAAAGTCCCGTGCAGAGGCTAACCACTGCGGAAGATTTCGTTGATCTTCTTCCAGTTGTTTTACTTCTGCTTTTAGGCCATCAATTTTATTTTGGTTAAAGTTAATTACACCTTTCTTGATCCCTCCAGCAGCTATGGTCGCTTCACGTTCGGCTATCTCTCCTTCACACTCAGATTGTCGGGCAATAGCAGCGTCTAGATCTGCTTGTATCACAATAAGCGAGTTTTGTCCATTTACTTCTTTGTTTCCTTTAAGTATTTCTACCGCCTCATCGTAGCTCATTCGTGGAAAAGGTTTTGCTACTGTTTCTAGCTTGCTAATGTCTCTACCGAGTATCTCTAGCTCTTCAGAACATTTATCAATGACCTCAAGTACCACAGCACGCAGAAAGTTTTCGATGGTGTCCATATTCTCAAAGATATCGCAAAAGGCCATCTCAGGCTCTATCATCCAAAATTCTGATAAGTGCCGCCTTGTTTTGCTTTTTTCCGCTCTAAAGGTAGGGCCAAAGGTGTATATTTTGCCCATTGCCATTGCCATTGCCTCCCCGTAGAGTTGGCCGCTTTGAGTAAGGTATGCCGGTTTACCGTAGTAATCTGTTTCGAAAAGATCGGTTGTTCCCTCTGCAGCATTCCCTGTAAATATAGGAGCATCCATTTGCACGAAATCCTCGCTCTGAAAGAAATTATGTATAGCGTAAATCACACTATTGCGTACTTTCATTATGGCCCATTGCCTTCTGCTTCGAAGCCACAGGTGACGATTGTCTACTAAAAATTCCACGCCATGCTCTTTGTTAGAGATAGGGTAGTCCTTAGCGTTTTGGTATATTTTAAGATCAGTAGCATGCAGCTCATACCCACCTATTTGGCGTTCGTCCACTACTACAGTTCCAGTTACAGCTATAGAGCTCTCCTGGCCTAAAGATTTTGCTTCTGCAAATAATTCATCACCTAAATCATCTATTCCAAGAATGCATTGACACAGTCCATGACCATCCCGTAAATTGATGAATACAACCGTTTTGCTCTCTCGTTTATTAGCTACCCATCCTTTGAGTGTAACCACCTGTCCTACATGTTGATCTAGTTGTTTGGTATGCATTTTGCTGCTTGTGTAAATCTTCCTATTTTTGTGAAGTACAAAAGTAAACGCTTAACATTACTTTTCTATGTTGATATGTTAAAACAGCATTTAAGTCAAAAACTACTACAAAAGCTCAGCCCGCAACAAATCCAATTTATCAAATTGTTGCAACTCAATACCCTCAATTTTGAAGAGCGAGTAGAGGAGGAATTACTGGATAATCCAGCATTAGAAAATGGCAAAGATGAAGAAGAAGACGAGTCGAGCTACGAAGAGGTAGATGACTTAGATTTTGGCTCAAAGGAAGAAGAACTGGACGTATCAGATTATATGAATGATGACGATGGGGGCATCCATATGAGTGGTGAGTATCAAAGTACAGATGAGGAAAAAGAATTTATGCCCGTGGTCTTTCATTCTTCTTTCAGAGAAAGACTTTTAGAACAGGTAACCGGAGCGCTCAAAACGGAGCACGATGAATTACTTGCAAAGCAAATTATTGGTACATTGGATGAGGATGGTTATTTACGTAGATCCTTGTTAGCCATAAAAAATGATTTACTCTTTACCCAAAACATCCGCACCACAGAAGAAGATATGGAGCATATTTTGGGATATGTTCAGCACTTAGACCCTGCCGGTGTGGGAGCTAGAGATCTCAAAGAGTGCTTGCTATTGCAGATAAAACGCAAACAAGAAAAAGGGAATAACCCCGTATATAAACTTGCTTTCAGGATATTAGACGAGATGATGGAAGATTTCTCGAAGAAGCACTATAAACGTATTATCAAACGATTTGAGGTATCCGAGGACTACTTGCGTGAGACGTTGGAGTTTATAGCTAGTCTAAACCCTAAGCCTGCCCAAAGTGGCTCAGAAGGGGCAACGGCCAAAGATTTTATCATACCCGATTTTATTGTCAAGGAAACGTACGGAGACTTGGAGGTGTCGCTCAATCAAAAGAATGCTCCAGATTTAAAAGTAAGTAGGGCCTATAATGAGACACTCAAAAGCTATGAGGCAAGTAAAGAAAAGACGAAACAACAGAAAGATGCTGTACAATACATAAAGCAAAAACTCGACGGAGCCAAGTGGTTTATAGACTCGGTAAAGCAGCGGCAGAATACACTGCTAACTACCATGCGGAAAATCGTTGAGATCCAAAATGAGTTTTTTATGACTGGAGATTTATCAGACCTGAGGCCAATGATCTTAAAGGATATTGCGGAGGGAATAGGGATGGATATTTCTACCATTAGTCGAGTGGCTAGCAGTAAGTACGTGGAGACAGATTTTGGAATCTTCTTACTCAAGGATTTCTTCACAGAGGGCATAACAACGGATAGTGGCGAAGAGGTAAGTAATCGCGAGGTAAAGAAAATATTGAATGATGCCATTGATGCAGAAAACAAGAAGAAGCCATTAACAGATGAAGCACTCAAACTTATTTTGCAAGACAAAGGGTATAAGATAGCACGACGAACTGTAGCCAAGTACCGCGAGCAATTAAATTTATCCGTAGCTCGTCTCAGAAAAGAATTGTAAATGAAAAAGATCCTGCAAGTACTATCGGTGTTTTCCCATCCTATATTTTTACCACTATTCAGTTTAGTAATTTACACACCTATTTTAGCAAAATACGGTGAAAATGCGCTTATCCTGAGCCTCATATGGATAGGTTTTGCTTATCTTTTATTGCCCTTACTCTACTTTAAATTTATTCGCAAGATGAATTTAGCATCTCCCAATTTGGATGAGCGTAGATCTATTTTTAGAGCATATTCGTTAATTAATGCCGGGTTCATCTTCGTGAGTATATTTTTAATGACAGAGTATGTCAGTTTTTTTATAGCGTCTATGTTACTTCATGTTACTATGCTTTTGCTAGCATTTGTAGAGATGAAAGCCAGTTGGCATACCGCAATTTGGACTTTTCTTACACTAGTTGGTCTTATGGTAGTTTACAATTACAGCTTTGTCGGACTAGCAAGCATGGTGTTCCTCCCATTGAGTATTTTAGTTACGGTAGTTCTTGTTCGCAAAGCAGCAGATGCACACACGTGGTTCGAACTTGGAATGGGTGCTGCTGCGGGAGCATTTGCATCGCTACCGGTATTATTTTTTTAAATGATTAAAGAATTTTATTCATGAATTTTGAAACTTTACTATACAAAAACGAGAATGGTGTTACTACCATCTGCCTCAATAGACCAGATAGGTACAATGCGTTCAATGAGCAAATGCGTATAGACTTATTGGAGGCGTTGCAAGCAGCAGAGAAGGATAGTATGTGCAGAGCAATCGTGCTAAGCGGAGAAGGCAAGGCTTTCTGTTCTGGTCAAGACTTGAAAGACATAGAAGGGAAAGACATTGATTTTTCAGATTTCCTAAAAACGGGGTATAATCCTGTAATTCGTACTATGCGAAATATGCCAAAACCAATCATTGCACGTGTTAATGGAGTAGCGGCAGGAGCCGGTTGCTCACTTGCTTTGGCGTGTGATTTTATCATATCAGACCAGAATGCGAGTTTTATTGAAGTATTTGTTGGAATAGGTCTAGTACTGGATTCTGGGTCTTCTTATTTCTTGCCCCGTTTAGTGGGGAGTAATAGAGCATTTGAATTGGCTACAATGGGGAATAAAGTAAGTGCTAGTATGGCCCTGGATTGGGGAATGATTAATAGAGCTGTAGATGCTAGCGAATTGGACGCAGAAGTTAGAAAGGTTGCAGAGTACTATGCCAATGCTCCAACGCTGGCTATAGCTTCAATGAAAAGGATGCTCAACGATTCGCTAACTTCAACATTGGACCAAGTGCTTGACTACGAAGCTCACTATCAACAGATGGCAGGAAGCTCAGCTGACTACAAAGAAGGGGTTGCTGCTTTTGTGGAAAAGCGTAAGCCTATATTCAAAGGGAGCTAAGTCTTTTCTGCGGACGGCTTAATATGACGGTTATCTTGCATAATTTTCGTGCTATTTTGGCTACTTTCGAGCAATAAATTCAACATGCGTATAGTATTATTTTTGCTCAGTTTTACTTGCTTGAGTACCTCAAGTGTTTTGATGGCTCAAGGTTTTTGCGGTCAAACGGCCTACTTGACTTACCTAGAGAATCAGAATGCGGGCCTCAAAGAGGCGGCTGAAAATACGTTCTTTGCCGCATTACGCGGTAGTAAGATAAAAACCAAGAGGGAACAAGACACTATATACCAGATCAAAGTTGTCTTTCATATAGTTTATAATAATCCCCAGCAAAATATCGAAGATTCCTTGGTGTATTCTCAGCTTAAGGTGATGAATGACGCATTCCGGAGGACAAATTCGGATACAATAAATACAAGGGATACATTCAAACCTTTTGCTGCCGATGCAAGAATAGAATTTGTATTGTCTACACAAGATCCTGATGGGAACCCGTCTACTGGGATTATTCGAAAGGAATCTAGGCAAAGTGCTTTTGGGAGCAATCCCCTTGACTTGAGTGCAGCTGATATTGTGAAAACCAGAAATTTGGGCAGTGCTCCTTGGGATACAGACCAATATCTTAATATATGGATTTGTGATTTATCGTTCGATGGTGTAGATGGATTACTCGGTTACGCTCACCCCCCTACAGGGGCTGCTTTTTGGGACGCAAATAGTTTTGAAGCATCCGACAAACAAGGTGTAGTATGCCATTATAAAGTAGTGGGAGCCAATAACCGATTTGACCTTGCAACCGGGAGTAAAACATTGGTTCACGAAGTGGGGCATTATCTTGGTCTTCGTCATATATGGGGAGATGGAGGTTGTGCCGAAGACGATTTTATGGACGATACTCCACGTGCCCGAAGAGCCGGTTTTGGTTGTAACATGGGGGATAATTCGTGCACGGAAGTGGTTGGAAAGCAGTTCCCAGACATGGTAGAGAATTACATGGACTATTCGGACGACAAATGCCAAAATTTATTTACTCATGATCAAGTTGCTCAAATGCGATCCAATCTGCGGATGTTCCGAAACAGCATTTATGATGAACAGATAGAACCGTTGCCACTTCCAGAAATCCCTGATCCTATGATTGCCCAAACGGGAGTATATCCAAATCCAGTAGTAGGTGATAAACTGAGTGTTTATATAAAGAATGTGGATGTAAATGCGAAATATGATTTGATACTACATAATCTCATTGGTCAACAAGTAGCTGTCTGGAACTTGGAATCTAAAAGCACACAGCAAATTGCAGGATTTCTTGATCTGCCAGGCGCCTATATTTATAAAATAAGGCAGGAAGGTGAGCAGATCTCCATCGGTAAAATTTTAGTGGGTAAATAGGCCATATAAAAGCTCTTTTAGGCATTAGGCAGATAAGCTTGTTTAGGCTATCTTTGCACTACTAATGGCACAAGAAGTATTCGATTTAAATCTAATCAAAAAAACATACCAAAACCTTGATAGCAAGGTGAAAGCTGCGCGGAAAATTGTAGGTAAACCTCTCACCCTTGCAGAAAAAATATTGTATTCCCACCTCTGGGATGGTGATGCCTCTCAGGTTTATGGCCGTGGGAAAGACTATGTAGATTTTGCTCCAGATAGAATAGCTTGTCAAGACGCCACAGCTCAGATGGCACTTCTTCAGTTCATGCAAGCGGGTAAGCCACAAGTTGCTGTGCCCACAACAGTGCATTGTGATCACCTCATTCAGGCTAAGATAGGAGCAGATGAGGACTTGCAAAATGCGATAAACACATCGAATGAAGTGTTTAACTTTTTAGAATCTGTTTCGAACAAATATGGCATTGGTTTTTGGAAACCAGGAGCTGGTATAATACATCAAGTTGTGCTAGAAAACTACGCATTCCCTGGAGGTATGATGATAGGTACAGATTCACATACAGTCAATGCAGGTGGTTTAGGAATGGTCGCCATTGGTGTAGGTGGAGCAGATGCTGTTGACGTGATGGCAGGAATGCCTTGGGAACTTAAGTTTCCAAAACTAATCGGGGTAAAACTTTCAGGTAAACTTAGTGGATGGTCTGCTCCAAAAGATGTAATTCTGAAAGTAGCAGGTATCCTCACTGCCAAAGGAGGCACAGGAGCTATCGTAGAATACTTTGGAGACGGGGCAAAATCCATGAGCTGTACAGGTAAAGGTACCATCTGTAATATGGGTGCTGAGATAGGCGCAACCACTTCTACTTTCGGCTATGATGAAAGTATGGAGCGTTACTTAAGAGCTACCGGGAGGGCAGAAGTTGCTGACCTAGCAAACGGTGTTGCAGCTCATCTTACTGGAGATGACGAGGTCTATGCTAACCCAGATCAATTCTTTGATCAAGTAATAGAAATAAATTTAGACGAGTTAAAGCCTCACATGAACGGACCTTTCACACCAGACTTAGATACTAAAGTGGGGGAAATGAAAGAAAAAGCAGAAGCAAATGGATGGCCACTTGACGTGGAGTGGGGACTTATAGGCTCCTGTACAAACTCATCGTACGAAGATTTGAGTAGAGCTGCCTCCATAGCTAAGCAAGCAGTAGATAAAGGAATCAAAATGAAGGCCAATTTGGGGATTAATCCAGGGTCTGAGACTGTAAGATATACAGCAGCTAGAGATGGGCTTTTAGGTATTTTCGAAGACCTAGATGCTACTATTTTTACCAACGCTTGTGGTCCATGTATAGGCCAATGGGCGAGGTACTCAGATCCCAAAAATGCGCCAAAGAATAGCATCATTCATTCATTCAATAGAAACTTTAGTAAGCGAGCAGATGGGAATCCAAACACGCATGCATTTGTTGCATCCCCAGAAATAGTTGCCGCTATTGCACTTTCAGGCAGGCTAGACTTTAATCCAGCAGTTGATACACTTACAAACGATAAAGGTGAGGAAGTGATGTTAGACGAGCCTACAGGATATGAGTTGCCTCCCACCGGCTTTGGGGTAGAAGATAATGGATACCTTGCTCCTGAAGAAGATGGAAGCGGAGTGAGTGTGGTAGTAAGTCCAGACTCAAAAAGATTGCAATTGCTAACCCCATTTACACCGAACACAGTAGGAAATCTATTGGGACTCAAACTGCTGATAAAGACTGCAGGTAAATGCACCACAGATCATATTAGTATGGCTGGGCCTTGGCTAACGTATAGAGGCCATTTGGACAACATATCAAACAATTGTCTTATTGGTGCCGTAAATGCATTCAATGATAAAACTGATACCGTAAGGAACCCATATACAGAGCAGTATGAAGGAGTACCTAAAGTAGCTAGAGCAATAAAAGCAAGTGGAGACAGCTCTATTGTTTTTGGAGAAGAAAACTATGGTGAGGGAAGTAGTAGAGAGCATGCAGCTATGGAGCCGCGACACCTAGGTGTGATGGCTGTAGTAGTAAAATCATTTGCCCGTATTCATGAGACAAACCTAAAGAAACAAGGTATGTTAGGTCTTACTTTTGCAAACACAGCAGACTACGACAAGATACAAGAACACGATGTTATTGATATTCTTGGGTTAGATAATTTTACCCCAGGAAAGCCATTGCATATACGACTAAACCATGCAGATGGGACTGCGGATACCTTTGACGTAAATCATACTTACAATGAGGCACAGGTAGCCTGGTATGAAGCAGGAAGCGCACTTAACTTGATAAAACAACAAAATGCCTAGTTGCATTTAGTATAGATAATATTAATTTTACACGAGGTAGAGGCGCTGATAAAGAGTCGCTACTCTCAAATTTTTACCACTAAAAAAAATAAATTATGAGTGAAGTAACAACAGATAAAAAAAGCAAACGATTATTATTCCTAATGATATTCGCGTTATTGCTTATAAATGCGGGGCTTATTTACCAGTTGGTGAGTAAAAACAGTAAGCTCAAAATTACAGAAACTGAACTTGTAGATACTACAGCGGAACTGGATGAGTTGAAAGAAGTAGAAGAAGAACTTCGATTAAATCTAGCAGAAAAAACAGGTGAAAATGCTGAGTTAGATAGTATCATAGAAGCACGAGATGCCGTAATACAAGAGAAAGTAGCTGAACTACGCAGAAGTTTAAGTAGTGGTAATTTAACCAGAACTCAATTGGCGAAGGCAAAAGCAGAGCTGAACGGTTTAAAAACTCAAGTAATCGCTTTAGAGTCTGAGATAGAAAAGCTGAGTAAGGAGAACAGATACTTGAGAGACGAAAACTATGCAATACAGAAGCAGGTAGATCGTGAAAAAGAGAAAGTGGCTGAAATGGTTGTTGTGAATACAGACCTTGCCAAACAAGTAGAAGTAGGGTCGCGTATTTTCTTGAAAATTTTGGACGTGAAACCGCTTAGAGATGCAGTATTTGGTGATTTTAAAACTACGGATAAAATTAGTAAGCTGGATAAAATAGACATTGCATACACGCTGGCAAATAATGACCTTGCGGTCAAGGGGGAGAAAATGCTTTATTTCCAAATCGTAAAACCTGGAGGAGCAGTATTGGTCAATAAAGAGGCTGGATCAGGGCTTGGCAACTTTAATGGAGGAAAGAGACAGTATTCTGTAAGGAAAGCAATACAGTTCCAGAATAACAATGAGAAAGGGAATGTATCTATTCCGAGGACAGAAGGTATGACCCAAGGGAAGTATGTTGTAAACGTATTTAGTAAAGAACACAAGATGGGTTCTGCAGAGTTTACCCTACGATAATGAGCCTACGCACAGAGAAAATATCGAGATCTATACAACGAGATATAGCTCCTTTGTTATCTCGTTTTTGTCAACGTATATTGCCTGGGCAACTCGTGACAGTAATAGAGGTAAAAGCTACTGCAGATCTTGGCTTAGCCAAAGTGTATGTAAGTATACTCAACAGTAAAGATAAGCAGAAAAGCCTCAACACTATTGAGTCTAAGAATAAGCAGATTCGACAAGAATTAGCTCAAGTAATAGGAAAGCGTATTCGTAAGATTCCAGAGTTGAATTTCTATTTAGATGAGACCATGGACCATGCAGAGCGGATCAATAGTCTTCTTGATAAACTGTAGAATAAAAGAGTGAGACTCCCACTCTTTATAGCATATCGTTACCTTTTTTCTAAGAAAAAAATCAATGCAATTAATATCATAACTGGTATTGCTATGCTTGGTTTTGGTGTAGGGGCTTTCGCTATGATTGTGGTACTTTCCACCTTCAATGGTTTTGAAGAACTGGTAGAAGGAATGCTCAACAACTACGATCCTGAAATAAGAATAACGGCTAAAGGAAGAAAGACGTTTGTTTATACTGATGATCTGAAGGGCAAGATAACTGCTGTAAATGATGTGAAGAGTATATCTCAGTCACTCGAAGAGAAAGTTGTCATCAAATACGATGATCATCAAGAAATAGCAAAAATACGTGGAGTAGATAACGCGATCGATCGTGAAAAATTTGACTCATTGGTCGTTCTTGGGGATTTTAACTTAGGAGACTCGTCTCGCTATTTTGGTGTTTTTGGTGGTGGCTTAAGTCACAAGTTAAATTTGTTTCCTGGCAGTCCTGATTTAATTACTGTATTTGTGCCACGTCGCGACGTAGAATTTAGTTCGCTCAATCCTATGGCGTCACTCAGCACTAAATATCTCCGCGCTAGCGGTATATTTTTGGTACACGAAGAAGTAGACAATGAGGTATTTATCACGTCCTTAGATTTTGCTCAAGATTTGTTGTCTTATCCCAATTCTATCAGTTCACTCGACATAGCTTTGGGTACTACAAGGAATGCAGATCAAGTAAAAGAGGACTTGCAAGCTACGCTAGGAGAAGGATGGAGCGTGAAGACAAGAAGGGAACTCAATGAATTGATTTACAAAATTTTCAGCAGTGAAAAATGGTTCACCTTTGCCATCCTGGTCTTGGTACTTATTATTTCGTCGTTCAATATTTTTGGCTCACTAATAATGTTAGTTTTAGATAAGAAGAAAGACATTGGGATATTGAAAAGTATGGGGGCTGAAGAACATATTATACGCAAGTTGTTTTTAGTGCAAGGCAGTTATATAGCTGTTATTGGTGGAGCTGCAGGTATATTTTTAGCTATGGCAGTCGTATTGTCTCAGCAGTATTTTGGTTGGCTTAACTTAGAGAATGCTATTGTAGAGGACTACCCAGTAAAATTACTCTTCACAGATCTTTTACTCACCTTTGTTACAGTAAGTGTTTTGGGTTATCTTATCTCCCTCTTTCCTGCATACAAAGCAAGTAAAATGGCAATAAGTACCATTAATTAGTATGTTAGAGTGGATTGTACGATTGTTTAAAAAGAAGGAATTAGACTCAATGAAATTTTTAATAGTAGGCTTAGGAAACATAGGTCCGGAGTACAGTAATACCCGCCATAATATTGGGTTTGATGTTTTAGATCAATGGGTGAAAGAACAAGGCGCTAATTGGGATACGGGGCGGTTGGCCAACGTAGCTAAGTTCAAATTTCGTGGAAAGCAAATTGTAGCAATAAAGCCGACTACTTTCATGAATTTGAGTGGCAAGGCAGTAAAGCATTGGATGAGTGCTGAGCGCATTCAGCCTAAAAATGTACTTATCGTAACGGATGACATTGCCATAGATGTAGGTAAGCTACGCATACGGGGTAAGGGTAGTCCAGGAGGGCATAATGGGCTTAAAGATATACAGGCTCAGCTGGGTAGTGATAAGTATGATCGTATACGATTTGGTGCTGGAGGCAATTTTCCAAAGGGACGGCAAGTAGAATTTGTGTTGGGCCAATGGGATAAGAATGAAGAAATAGAGGTAGCTCTGCAAAAGGACAGAGCATGCAAAGCCATAGAATCGTGGATAATAAAAGGACTCACTGGAGCGATGAATGAATTTAGTGGATAGGTACTATCTCATTTTATCCTAATGTAATAAGCTTGTACCTATATCATCGTGTAAACATTTTTCGTTGGTTTATGCGGGTGCTTCTGGTTTTTGGTGGGTTCCTATTGTAGTAACATCCATTGCCGCTTTTACCCCCGAAAATGTATTCAAATTTGATAGCGAGTATATGGTAGCTGTCTTTCTTGTTCGGGTTTCCACGCATGCTTCCAGTAGCCATTCCTCTTGCGCTTCTATCTGCCAGCTCTGCTACAAGACTAGGTTTACTATTGCTTTGCTGCAGTTCTGTAGGGTCTACATATACAGTACTCACATCATCCAAGTAATCCGTAAATGTTTTTCTAATACCCAAATCAAGTACGAGTGAAGTACTCCTTGTTAATCCAAATTTGTATCCCAAACCGTAGGGTATTACAATGTCTAGCTCAGAGTATGGGCCAACTCCATCAGTTAAATATTGTCCTTCTGTGCCAAGCTCTCGTAGCTTATACCACTCATTATCGAGTTCTGCTTTTGGTTGGTAGTACATGCCACCTATGCCACTGTAGATATAGAATCTATTGAACCCTTTACTGCGGCTAAACGGATGGTATTCCATCAGTAAATCTGCTTCTACTAAATCGGTCCGCACACTTAAGTTACGCTCGGTTTGAAATGCTAGGGTAGAAAAAGCATCATCCCCGTTCAAGCGAGTTGCCAAGATATTGAGACCTAAACTAAAACTGCCACCAGTATGCAAATTGAGTCCAAAGCCACCTGCAAGTCTGTTTGACCTGAAGTCATAATCGAATATGCCACGGCTACCAATAAAGTTACTTCCACCTAGGTCTCCCATCATGTTGCTCGCTCCTAGGTATATGTTCCCAGACCAACTTGTATTTTTATAGGTCTGAGCTGCAGCACTTAAGGTGCATACTAGGAAGGCAATGGTGCATGTTCTGTAGCGCATATGAATGTCTTGGGATGGCAATATAATGGAATATGCCTATTTTGAGGAATAGTTACTCTACCTGTAGGGAAAAACCTATTAGTAATCTGTATATTTGGATATGATTCGTTATTATTTTAACTTAGTTTTTCTTCTACTAACCTTACGCCTGCTTGCCCAAGACCACTCTACGTGCAATACACAACGGTATAGATTAGATGTCTTTGATAACGTAAAAGTAACCAAAGATATAAAGTTTGCAGATGAGATAACCATAGCAGGGAATGCGCAGGAGCTCTATATGGATGTATACGAACCAGAGGATGACGCCGCGGTAAATAGGCCTGTAGTTGTCCTAGGTTTTGGCGGCAGTTTTATTACTGGCAGTAGAAGAGATATAGCTCCTATTTGTGAAATGTTTGCCAAAAAAGGGTATGTAGCTGTGACCATAGATTATAGAATCTACGACTTACCGCTTATTCCAATACCTACTAAGGAAGAAATGCAAGACGTCGTAGTACGCGCTATCAAAGACTTAAAGTCCGCATTGCGTTATTTGGATAATGATGCCAAGGCAGAAAACAGCTATCGTTTAGATATGAGCTGGCTATATGTGGGAGGAATATCCTCTGGAGGTATAGCAGCCATTCATGCGGCTATGCTCGATTCTACAGATGTATATAGCCCAGAGATAGCGAGTGCAATAGCCATGCACGCTCCCATTTATGGCATTACAGATACAGACACCAGTATCAAGATACGTGGTGTGCTCAACTATAGCGGAGCTTTGCATGATGTAGCGTGGTTAGATTCCGGTGATCCGCCATTCATTAGTTTTCATGATGTTGGAGATCCAACCGTGCCTTACAAAGGAGGCTATGCTCAGGTTCTTGCCCAAGATATAATCTATCTCGACGGAAGTTTTGTGATGGATAGTGCTGCTAAGGCAAATAGTGTATTTAGTATTCTCAATACAATAGAAAGCAATACACACGTGAGTTACTTCAGGAATGCGGAGAAAGCGATGGAAGTAGTAGATGCAAGTGCATTATTTATGTATGATATGATCTGTAGTGAGACAGCAGATGTAGCTGAGATAGCAGTAAGTAAGCCGTATACTTTTGGTCCTAATCCTACTGCAGGTTCTTTGGGTATAGAGGTCAAAGGGGACGCTGTTGCATCACTGTACGACCTCACTGGCAGGTTACTCAGTACACAGACTATTACGCACGCAGGCATGCTAAATTTGCATGAGTATGCCCCTGGCAGCTATCTTCTTAAAATAAGAATAGGAGATGCGGTGCATACGGAGAAAATAATGCGGGAGTAACCATCCTCCTTTTACGTTGGGTTATAAGTCTTTGGTTAAGCCTTGCACTACTTTGTAGCCATTGAAAAACTCTTTGGCAACTATACGTATGAAGGAGTATGCAGGTACCGCCACGATCATTCCCAATACCCCAGCAAGAGATCCTGCAGCGAGTATTACTAGAAATATTTCTAACGGATGGGCTTTTACACTCTTGCTAAAGATAAGCGGTTGTAGTACAAAATTGTCCAATGCTTGAGCCACAGCAAAAGGAATAATTGCAGCGAGTAAAAAGGAGGTCATGCTCAGGTCTGGATGAGCCTCCAGTTGGCCCGTTGCTGCAAGGCCAATGCCTAGTAATGCACCCATAATAGGTCCTACGTACGGAATGATATTGAAGATGCCAGCAATAACACCGATGAGTAGGGCATTTTTGACATCTAAAATAGTAAGCCCCACGGTAATAACCACCATAACAATGCCTATTTGGATGACAACTCCCACAAAATAGCGCGTGAGTAAATCTTTGGTTTCATTGAAAATCGTTCGGATTTTGTCCAGGTATTTATCGGGTGTCATACTGCCCACCACATTGTCTACTATGCTGCCATCTTTTAGTAGAAAAAAGCTTATGAAGAGAATTGAAAACGCTGCAATAAACGTTCCTGTAATTCCGCTTAAAAATCCCGTAACGTAAGTACCTATATCTCCCATGCTGAATATTTTGGAGATTTCTTTTTGCACGATATTTTGCAATTCTACTTTATCAATGTTGGCTTTCTCTATTAGTGAGCTTACCGATTCTATATGGGGTTGTAAGCGACTCACTACATTTTTCGTGTCTATTTTAGAAATAATGTGTGCTTGCTCTATTATAGTGGGTATCACCATTCGGAATAATCCTACTACAATAGCAACAAAAGTAGCAAGCACCACTGTAGATTTAAGCCAATTGGGTATAGACCACCCTTTTATTTTCACTTTACCCAGTACACGCACAAGCGGTCTAGCTATGAATGCAACGATAGCAGCAGCAAAGAAGTAGTATATGATGGATCTTACATTCCAGAGGACATAGCTCAGGAACAGTACTCCCAGTATGGCAAGGATGAGTCGTACGTTTTTATTTTGTAGCATCTTTATCTGAACAAATTTCGGTTAATACGCTGTTGGTAGATTTGGGGTGCAGAAATGCAATGACTTTGCCATCAGCGCCATCTTTGGCTTCTTGATGTATCGCATCAAAACCTTCAGCTTTCAAACGCTTCAGTTCCGTATTTACATCTTCCACGGCAAAAGCAATATGGTGCACACCTTCTCCTTTTTTTTCTACAAAAGAATGAATAGCACTAGTTTCTTTGGTGGCTTGTAGGAGTTCGATTTTTACATCTCCTACTTGAAAGAATGAGGTGATAACACCTTCGCTCTCCACCGCTTCCATTTTGTAGTGTTCTGTATTCAGTAGCTTAGCAAAGAGTTTGTTGCTCTCTTCTATATCCCTTACTGCAATACCTATATGCTCTATCTTTTGCATTGGTACAAGTTTAAGGAATAGAAATGTAGTTAGATACTATATATCCAATTAATATCGCATTTATCTACAGCACGCCAACAGCTCTCATGCAATCTACCATGACCGTATGCGTACGTTCTATATCTGTATCTAGGCCTATGGAGAAGCAGATTAAACCATCGCTTAGGCCCATTTTTTTTGTTCTTCTTCTGGTATCTCTGAGGATATAGAGCTTCCTGGTGCACTAAAAAGTGTTTTGTAAAAACCCAGACTTACGGCTAAGTAGCCGAGGTTTTTGTTTTGCATCATTTCCATTAACTCATTGGCTTTATCCAGGTTACCTACGTCTACAGTAAACATGCCGCCGTATCCGTACTCATGGTTCAGCATCGACTTCAAAATGGCATGTGATGGGTGAGAGGGTAATCCAGGATAAACGGTTCTGAGCCTTAGGCCTTCAAATTTTTCTGCCAAGTATATGGCGTTTTTGCTATGTTGCTGTATGCGTATATGGAGTGTCCTTAGGTTTTTCAGAACAGATGCTGCGCGCAAACTATCCATCGTAGAACCCAGAAGCATGCATGCTCCGTTGTATTGTACCGGTAAGAAAGTGATAGGGTAGTCTATCTCACTACTAGTTTTTCAAATCCAATCTCTGTATTCTCGCGATAGAGTTTTAGGGTGTATACACCTTTTGATAGGCTAGATATGTCTAGTTTATTTATGGTATGAGGAGCTTTGTGAATTGCTACCTCGGCTCCCAGTGCATTGAAAATACGCAGGACAGCTCCTTGGTTATTGGTCAAGTAAGATTCCACATAAATTATACCTGCAGTAGGATTTGGAAATATGGAGAACCGTTTTGACTCAGTCTGCTGCTTTTTGATACTGGCCAAATTGCAGTCGCCAAGCATATTAGCATCCATCCAAGCAAGGCGTTGTGTGAGCCATGTTTTCAGGAAATTTACCTCATCTTCATATGTGTCTCCGACGTAGCTGTTTGGCCATACATACGTACCGAGTGTAGGCCATCTCTGGAAGTTGCGGTCTGGAGCATCGCCCATTTCTGTTAGCCTATCGTCTAAGAATTGCATTAAACTATCGGTATGCCATGCCCCTTCGCGTAGTTCTTGCCAGCGGCAATTTATTTGATTAGATACTTCAGGTATATTGGTCATTTTCTTTACCCAAAATGGATGGGAATTGTCACATGTACCTTGGAACTCGTATGTCCATCCTTGTGGATCTGGGGAGCACACAAAATCAAAATTTCCAAAACCCAGATTGAAATCCCACAGTGGTCCAAAGTGCAACTTGCCGCCATTGCTAAACTTCTTCTTGTGCATATAAAAACTGAGTTTGTAGGCATCTATGTGCTTTCCTATTTCGGTAGCTAGAAAATAGTTAATCCAAGAACTGCGATCTACAAAGGTGGTATAGTCTTTAACATAGTTTGAAGATGCCATTGAAGTCTCGAAAGAACGGATAAATGTCTCGATATATTCACGCTGTGCTGGTTGTAGTTCGTCTTGGTCTGGATCATGAAAAGCATAAAATTTTTGTGGGAAACTATTCGACCTCCAGCCATCTAATTCTGTAGACTCATCATCTCGGTCTATTTGTAGCAGATAACCACCAGTCAGCTCTTCGCCACCGATATCTTCTTCTTTTAGGTTGGCTATATTGACACGATTTTTATCTCGTTTTATCTTTTCGGTGAGCATGTACACCCCGCGGTAATCTTCATTTATATACAGCTCACAAAGCTGTGTTCTTGGGGTATACTCACCGGTTTCAGTGCCAAGATGATAAGCAAGTACGTTACGAAGTAGGGATTTATCTGAATACGGGCCGTGTAAAATCCAGTCATTTTCCTCTGGCATGCCAAGTAGTGAAACGTTATTGTTTTCACCGTTGGCAAGTCTCGTTTCAAACCCAAAGTTGTTTTTTGGGAAACTCTGAGAAGATGCGCCACGTATTTCTATACCTATGCGTCCATCATATCCAGTGAATGCATCTCCTAACTTATTGCGCCCCGCATTGTTAATAATGCCCAGGTTACCATCTATCTTTGGCTCATCAACTATTTCAGTGTTGTTGTCTGTGGTAATGACAAAGATGGGTAGGGAGCTGCCCATGTTTGGTGCCAGAAACCATTCAGGTGTGTTTCTGTAGTTGTTAGAATTGTCGCTTAGACCAAGGGTCAAAAAGAAGTTACTACTCAGGTCTGATGAGGTAGGACTTTGGTTGTGGATTTGAATAGCAAGGGTATTGCTTCCTTCGTTTATAAACGAGCGAAAGTCTGAAGTACTAAATTCGTAGGATTCTGGCTGGTTGCCAGCGTATATCTGAGCTTCTTTAAACTTATTTGCAAGGGCGTCGTGTGTGGGGGGAGTACCTACAGCGCCTATGTTGTTGCGTGCTATTTCTGTTCCATTTAGATATGCTACAAAAGCGTCATCGTAGTCTGCATGTAGAATGAGATACTCAATTGCAGCGGTATCTATAAGATTAAACGCCGTACGAATGTACACTGAGGATGTTGCGGCTATGGTAGTATTGTCATCTCCATCTTCGTATCCGAAACCACCTTGGCCTACAGGCCAAGCAGTTGCATTAAAACTCGGCTGTATCCATAGACTGGAAGGTTCACTGGAGCCTACAAAATAACTCCATTGATCGGTATTGTATACCGCTGATTCCCAGTGGTCTATACTTTGTGCTGAGGTAGTCGCATTCAGCGTTAAACAAAGTAAGGCAGTGAGTATGCGTTGTGTTGGTTTTGATTGCATAACAAGAAAGGATGTAAAGGTAACATTTTGTTTTTTTAAAGGGATTATTATTGAATGTTGAAGGTCGCTTTGTGTATTTCTGTGGTCATTCCCAAATCGCAATTAATTGATACTTATGATTCAATCAAAAAAACCGATGAAGTGTCCAAACTTTATTGACCGTAAGCCGTTATATTTGCAGTTAGATTAAGTCTAAATAAACACAAGCGAGCAAGAATGAACTTTCCTATATACCTAGATAATAATAGTACAACCCCAATGGACCCCAGAGTGCTGGAATCCATGTTGCCTTTTTTCAATGAAAAATTTGGAAATGCAGCAAGTAGAAACCATAGTTTTGGTTGGTCTGCAGAAGAAGCCGTAGACTATGCACGTGAGCAAGTTGGGAGATTAATAGGTTCTACGAGTAAAGAAATTATTTTCACTTCTGGAGCTACAGAAGCGAATAATCTAGCCATCAAAGGGGTATACGAAATGTATGGATCTCAAGGGAATCACATGATCACAGTGACTACCGAGCACAAAGCGACTTTGGATGCGTGTAAGAAAGTAGAAAAAATGGGTGGTGAGGTGACCTACCTTTCTCCAAATGAGGATGGGCTAATTAACCTCGCAGAATTAGAAGCTGCGATTACAGACAAGACAATTCTTATTACTATCATGTACGGCAATAATGAGATAGGTGTAGTGCAAGATATCAGGGGCATATCAGCTATTGCAAAGAAAAATGGTATCCTGTTCCATACAGATGCTACACAAGCTGTAGGTAAGATACCTGTAGATGTATTAGCGGATGGAATAGATTTATTGAGTTTTACTGCTCATAAAATGTACGGACCTAAAGGTGTGGGTGCACTGTACGTAAGACGTAAAAACCCCAGAGTTAAAGTTACCAGTCAAATGGACGGTGGCGGACACGAGAGAGGAATGAGAAGTGGTACATTGAACGTTCCGGGTATAGTAGGTTTTGGTAAGGCTTGTGAAATTTGTCAAAACGAAATGGCAGACGAGGCAGTGCGTCTTAGTGCTATGCGAGATAGATTGGAAAAAGAACTGTTAACGATGGAAGAGGCGTATGTGAATGGCAATGCTGAGCACAGGCTACCGCATGTTGCAAATATTTCGTTTAAATTTGTAGAAGGAGAAGGTCTTATGATGGGAACCAAAGATATTGCTGTAAGTAGTGGAAGTGCGTGTACCAGTGCATCATTAGAGCCTAGTTATGTGCTGAAGAGTTTAGGTTTGGATGATGAGTTGGCGCATTCATCTTTGCGTTTTGGCTTGGGACGCTTTACCACAGACGAGGAAATAGATTTTGCGATAGACCATGTGAAAACAGCGGTAAATAAGCTACGAGATATGAGTCCGTTGTGGGAGATGTTCAAGGAAGGAATTGACTTAAAATCAATAGAGTGGGCGGAGCACTAGCTCGTGTTTAATTGAGAATGTTAAGAGTTAGTAGAAATTAGAAAATAAACAGTAGTCAGCGAATAGTTCGTTTCACCGCGAATCAAAAAGATTGACAACCGAAAAACAATAAAAGATATGGCATATTCAGAAAAAGTAATTGATCATTACCAAAATCCAAGAAATATTGGAACACTAGACAAAGAGTCTAACGCAGTGGGTACAGGATTAGTAGGAGCTCCGGAGTGCGGAGACGTAATGCGTCTGCAAATAGAAGTAGATGATGCAACTGGTGTCATAAAAGATGCGAAGTTCAAGACATTTGGTTGCGGATCAGCAATCGCATCTTCATCGCTCGCTACAGAATGGCTCAAAGGTAAGAGCGTAGAGGACGCTATGGCTATAGACAATATGGAAATAGTAGAGGAACTTGCTTTACCTCCGGTAAAAATTCACTGTTCTGTATTGGCCGAAGATGCTATTAAAATGGCGATCAATGACTACCGTGTAAAACAGGGATTGGAGCCAATAGAAGACGATAAAAAACATTATTAGCAATAGTGTATCCCTCTGCAGCTTTAGCGGATAGAGGTAGACAATTGTAGCAGGAAAATATATGATAACAGTATCAGAAAGAGCAGCAAGTCAAGTAAGTACGATTATGACTACTGAAGGATTAGACGGTGAGTACTTCATACGTGTATCTGTGGTGGGTGGAGGTTGTTCAGGTCTTAGTTATAAAATGGACTTTGACAACGAGGAGCAAGAGAACGATCAAGTTTTTGAAAGTAATGGATACAAAGTAGTGTGTGATATGAAAAGTTTCTTGTACCTGTGTGGTACAGAGCTTGATTTTACAGACGGACTAAACGGGAAAGGTTTCCAATTTAATAATCCAAATGCAAGCAGATCATGCGGATGTGGAGAGAGTTTTTCGGTTTAAAAAAAACTATTTACAAGAAAAAGGAGCACTGACCAGTGCTCCTTTTTTGTTTTTCAAATATAGGGGTTTAGCTCGTTTTATCGATCGAAAAAAGGCATCGTAAATTCATTGCAAATACGTATTTTTGGAACATGCAACGCAACGCAAAAATAATAGCAAGACTGACGGCCCTTTGGGCTCTCAGCGAAGCTGGTCTTGGAGGTGTTTTGCATGCATTACAGTCTCCGTTCACAGGTTTTTTTGTAGGTGGTTTTGCAATAGTTCTAGTTAGCCTCATAGCGTACTTTGCGGAGGATAAAAGAAAGACCATTTTTAGGTCGTTGCTTGTAGTGCTTATTATAAAATTAGCGGTGAGTCCCCATTCTCCTCCCACATCCTACTTAGCGGTGAGTTTTCAGGCATTAATGGCTGCCCTTATTTATAGCAACTTGAGTTTAAGTAAGTGGAGCGCTATGCTGCTTGGCGTCATTACCCTTATAGAGTCTGCTTTACAAAAACTTTTAGTTCTTACGCTCATTTACGGGAAGAGTCTGTGGGAGGCTATCAATTCGTTTAGTGACTATATAATAGATCGCATGGGGTTCTTAGGCAATATATTTTCGTCTACAGCACTCATTTCTATTTACTTATGGCTGTATGCGTTGCTCGGGATATTGATTGGGTACATTATCTATGACATTGTTAGATACCTCGAGGTAAATCAAGGCAATGTAAAATACCAGATACAGGCTATAGAATTTGATGATGAAGTAGGACTAGCTAAAAAGAAACGTGGTAGATGGAGGCAATGGGTGATTTTTGGGATTTTCTTTGCTCTAATATCAACGTACTATTTCTTCATTACAGATGGAGATGCCGTATGGAAAAACTGGCTGTATGTTTTTCTGCGTAGTACTGGGATACTTTTGACGTGGTATTATATAGTTGCTCCATTGTTTAAAAAATACTTCTCCCAATTCCTAGAAACTAAGAAACATAAAGTACAAGAAGAGGTAGATGAGACATTGACATTGCTGCCTTACCTCAGAAAAGTAACCAAACTTGCTTGGAGTGAGAATAAACAAGAAAAAGGGCTGAATAAGCTGCGCAATTTTATGGGTGACACTATACTTTATAGTATCCATCTCAAAATAGAAGAATAATGATTTACATCTTAGCAGGGGATATACGTACTGGAAAAACTAGTGCATTGCAAGAGTGGGTTCCCACATGGGACAATGTGAAAGGAATACTCTGTCCTGATGATAAGAAAGACCATAAGTACCTGTACAATATTGAAACCCAAGAGAAATTTCCGCTAGAGGTTACAAAAAAAAGTGAAAAGACCATTTCTGTTGGAAAGTTTCACTTTTTAGAAGATACTTTTAAAATTGCCAACTTTCTTTTGATCAAGACATTTGATCAGTATGATTTTGAGTTTTTAGTATTGGATGAACTGGGTAAGTTAGAGCTTAAAAATGAGGGTATTCATATGGCAGCCAAGTATATTATTGATAATTATGAGTCCAATGATAAAAAGAATCTTTTGCTTGTAGTGCGCACACATTTGGTAAAAGACGTTATCAAGCATTACGGTATTCGCAGTTTTCAGATAGTAGCGAGTGAGCTATTGCCCTAGTAAATTAAGTCATATAAAGCATGTGTAAATTATACAATATGCTCACAATGGGATTTTCGAGAGATGTTTAGGAGAGCAACCTTAGGTTGCTGTATTCTTCTAGGGTGTTTATATTGGTAAATTCTTCTGAATTAGGAATGGGTACACGCTGGTTTCCAAATTGATTTAAGAATTTTTGTATTGAACGACCGCCATTATCAAAATAGTTTTCTAAGCATGGTAGTGTTTCATACTCCCATATGCTGAGCATTGGTTCCCACGTATTACTCTGAGTATGGTAAAAGGTAGTGGTAAGCAAATCCCAATTGCGTTGCTGGATCAGATTATTGATGCTCTGGATGGTGACGAGAGGCATATCTACTCCCAATACTACGATTGGGGATTTAGTAGCTTTCAAAGAGGAGATAATGCCCGATAGTGGCCCTTCTCCTTCGTACTCATCTAATATTGTGTTGGCAAGACCAAGTTTTGCCTGATTTTTATTTATAGAAAAATGGACATTATCCACGCAGTATTTGAGTTTTGAGTGAGCAAGTTCTGCAAGTGTTCTAGGCTCTTTGGCATGCTGAGTGGCAGCAGACAGGTTATTGTATTGGAGAATAGACGAGGAAACGGCAAGCTGGGATTTATCCTGTCCCATGCGGGAGCTTCGTCCTCCCATTAAAATTACACCTTGTAGACTCATTACCCCGAAATCGTTTTATGGATGGCATACCCCATTCCATAGCCAAGTATACCGCATACGATGATGCTCATAATCATGCTTCCACTTGCTATTCCGAATACGACACCGATTAATAATCCCATACCAATCCCTAGGATGTAAATGTTACGTTTTCTGTTCGTGTTTTTTTTCTTTCTGCTCTTGGTTCCCATAATGGGTTCAAGATACGGATTCTATGGTGATTTTCACAAATTTACTTGTTGGGGTAAAGCTTTTATCTGCGAATGAATCAATAGGTACGAGTGGATTTGCTTCGGGAAAATATGTAGCAACATTTCCTTCAGGGATAGGATAAGGCACTATCAAAAAATTAAGAGCTTCTCGTATTATACCATTGAACTCACTGAATAGATTCACTACTTGTTTCTCTTTCCATCCACGTAGTTTCATATCCTTAATATTCATCATTACAATGCGACGCTCGCTGTATATACCTCTGTATCGATCGTCTAGGCCGTAGAGTGTAGTATTGTATTGGTCGTGACTGCGAAGAGTCATCATGATGTACTCCCCTGCGTTTAGCTTGTTGTGAGGTATTGTGTTGGTAGTGAAATTTGCTTTACCCGTTGCGGTATCCCAAATTCTTACTCTGGCTCCGTTTGGTAAATAGAATCCACCTGGTCGTCTGACCCTCTCATTGTAGTTTTTGAAACCAGGAATGGTGGCTTGTATAACTTCACGAATCGTATCATAGTTACCAGCCATTTCTGCCCAGTTAATTTTCGATTCTTTCAGAGTGGCACTTGCCATCTCAGCAACTATAGCTATTTCACTTTTAAGGTGTTTACTGGGTGGCGTAAGTATCCCTTGGGAACTTTGCACCACGCCCATGCTGTTTTCACAGCTTATAAATTGTTCTCCGCTCGCTTGTATATCCTTATCCGTACGTCCTAAGCAGGGAAGTATCAGTGCTTGCTTACCCGTAACAAGGTGTGACCGATTTAGCTTCGTGCTTATCTGTACGGTTAAATTTGTGTTTTGTAATGCCGCTGCAGTGTAATGTGTGTCGGGTGTAGCACTCAGAAAATTGCCTCCCATAGCAATGAAAACCTTGCCTTTGCCAGTCCTCATAGCGTCTATTGCGGATACTACGTGGTAGCCGTGCTCTCGTGGTGCTTTTATGCCGTGTACTTCTTCGAGTTTATCGAGGAATGCATCCTTAGGTGCTTCCCATATGCCCATAGTCCTATCGCCTTGCACGTTAGAGTGGCCACGCACAGGGCAGGTTCCTGCTCCAACTTTGCCTATGGCTCCTCGCATTAGGAGCAGATTTACGACTTCTTGTATGTTGCCCACCCCATTTTTTTGTTGGGTAAGCCCCATAGCCCAACAAATGATAATCTTATCATTATCCGCCATGAGCTGAGCTACTTGGGTTATTGTTTCTTCATCTACACCACTTTCTACTATGCAGTTTGCTATGTCTTCTTTCTTGAGCTCTGTTAAAAAATCTTTGAATCCGTGGGTATGCTCTCTTATGAAATCCCAGTCCAATATACTGCCTGGATTGGTATCCTCCATTGCTACCAATAGCAGCATAATAGCTTTAAGAAAGGCTACATCTCCATTTACTTTTACTGGAGCAAAAATGTCAGTAAGTGATGTTCCCCCTTTCATCATTTTGAAGGGTGACTGCGGATCTGTAAAGTTGAGTAAACCTGCCTCTGGTAGCGGGTTTACGGTAATTATTTTGCCTCCATTAACTTTGCATTTTTCTAACGCAGACAGCATCCGTGGATGATTGGTTCCTGGGTTTTGCCCCATTATCATAATGACTTCTGCTGCGTGCAAGTCGTTTAGTGTAACAGAACCTTTGCCTATGCCAACGGTATGAGATAGGGCTACGCCGCTACTCTCGTGGCACATGTTAGAACAATCTGGCAGATTATTGGTGCCATATGCACGTATAAATAGCTGGTAGAGGTAGGCCGCTTCATTGCTGGTGCGCCCGCTCGTGTAAAATATTGCTTCGTTGGGCGAGCTTAGAGCATTGAGCTCCTTGGCTATTACGTCGAATGCATCTTTCCATGAGATAAGCTCATAATGAGTAGCTCCTTCTCTTAGCATCATTGGATGGGTAAGTCTACCTAGTTTCCCTATTTTGAAATCCGATAATTTTGAAATATCAGTTAAGGAGTGCTCTGCGAAAAAATCGTTGGTAACAGACATTTTAGTGGCTTCTTCAGCTATAGCTTTGATGCCATTCTCACAGTATTCGCCTAAGGCGGAGCGGTCATCATCCGGATCTGGCCATGCACACCCAGGGCAGTCAAAGCCTCCCTTTTGATTTATTTCGAGACTAAGCTTGAAGGCTTCAATGGGGTCCATGTACTTAGCGGCCTGTTTTACCGATGATATGATAGCGGGTAAACCAACTGCTTTTTCTTTTGGCTCTTTTAGTATAAGACCAGTGAAGTCAAAGTTTTCTATTTCTATTTTTTGGGTTGACATGGAGCGAGGTATTTCGTGGTGAGTACTCGTTTAGAACTAAGGCCTTTATTCTTTAAATGAACTGCATACTTAAAGCATCTTGCCTGCCGGATTTTGTCTTATATGCAGCTTCTTTTTTGATCAGATCCATTTATTTCTAATGCGTCCTCCTTTTTCAAATATAGGGAAACCCGATTAATTATGAGTACCTATTGTAACTGTGCTCTTTTAAAAATCCAATCAGTGTCTGTCCGTTTTCTTTGGCCAGCTCTACCGCCAAACTGCTTGGAGATCCTACAGAAACAATGGTTCCTATGCCAGCCATGGTTGCCTTTTGTATTAGTTCAAAACTGGCTCTTCCGCTCAGGAGTAAAATACTTTTTTCAAGAGGAAGTTGATTTCTACGAAAAGCTTCTCCAATCAGTTTGTCCAACGCATTGTGTCTTCCTACGTCTTCTTGCAGCGTTATTAATTTGCCTGTTTCACTAAAAATCGCTGCCGCATGTATGCCGCCAGTAGCTGTGAATAGGGACTGTTGCTTAGCCAGTTTTGCTTTCAACCCGAAGAGTATTTCATCTTTGAGTGTTGCCTTATTTTGTATTAAAAACTGGGTTTTAGTTGTAATCGCTTCTATACTTGCTTTACCGCATACTCCGCAGCTACTGGTAGTATAAAAGTTGCGTTCGGCTTTCTGTAAATCTATAGTAACTCCTGCATTTAGGTAGACTTTTACTACATTTTCGCCCAGGTATTTTACCGCTTTTACTTCAGTGTAGCGCTGTAGTATTCCTTCAGTAAGCAAAAAACCTAACGCCAATTCTTCATCGTCTCCAGGGGTACGCATGGTTACGGATATCGCTCGTGGCTCGTCTTCGTCCCAAAGTTTTACTTGTATCTCGAGCGGTGCTTCTACGGCCACTACATCATCTGTATCTAAAGAGGTACCATTCTTAGATTTAGTAATTTTTATGGGACGTAGGCCTTCGTTCATTGGGGTCATGTATTCCGTGTACAATCAGTTTTCCTAGGATGACGCTGGATGCTGATACAGGTTGCTTTCGTCTTCGTGATTACGTGGTTTTAGGCATTGCCAATCTTTTTCTAAAAGGATAAATAGGCCATTTACTGTATGATCAAAACCAACTCGCTCGTCTGTATCCCAGTTCAATAGGAGGCTTTTAGGTATGGCAGTGGTTATTTTACTATTCTCAAAGCAACACGATATTTTGTGTGCGTCAGTTGCAAGGATACCGTATGTTATTTCTCCCGTCATAAATTGACAAGTACTCCAGGTTTCGCCGTTCTGTACGAGATTGGTTACTTCGTTTTGGGACAGTCGATAGCGCACAGAGTTGTCTTTTATTCTAATTTTCATTATGGTAATATTATTCCTTTTTCGTCAAGCTGTGTTTGAGTAAAATATACGTATGCTACTGTCATTTTTATACGATCATTGGGTAAATCGCTCCCGTTTTTGGGTTGACTTTCTATAGTTTTGGCCACATCCATTCCTGCTAGGACTTTGCCAAATGTGGTATACTCACCATCTAGGAAATGAGCTCCTTCTGGATTTGTAACAATATAGAACTGAGAGCCGCTGGATCTGCGTTTGGGATTGGTCATGTTGCCATTACGAGCTGCTGCCAATGCTCCGTAGAAATGTTGAAATTTACTAGAATCAATTTCCGCAGGTAGGGTGTATCCAGGACCACCGCTTCCATCATTATTACGATTTTCATCTTTGCTCGTTGGGCTTCCGCCTTGTATCACAAAATTGTCTACACATCTATGAAACTCTGTACTATCGTAGAAACGTGCTTTTGTTAAGCTATCAAAATTAGCTTTATGTACTGGTGTTTCATCGTAAAGGGATACATACATATCACCCATTTCGGTAGATATTTCAATCACAGGAAATACCTGTAAGGTGGGCTGTTCTCTTTCCTTACAAGATCCCAAAGTCAATAAAAAGATGTAGCTAGGTAGTATGTATTTTTTTATGTGCTTAGAAATTCGAGTCCCCTTTTTTCGTCGAGAACCAGATGTCTCAAGTACACCGGGTAGCCATTTAGCTCCGCATAGTCTTCCTTTCCGGTTCCTCATTTGTTTTTGTTCTGAACGACGAAGGTATTAAAAAGTTAGGTAGGGTACTGATTCACTTGAAGATGATTCATTTTCAGGGCAAGAGCGCAGGTTTAATACATTACGCTATTTTTGCATCATAAAATGTCGTTGGCACTGCTCGTTATTCTTATGCTGATACTTTCAGCATTCTTCTCTGGTTTGGAAATAGCATTTATTTCTGCGAATAAGCTTCGAATAGAATTGAAGAGTAATCAAGGCAAGCATTGGGCTAAAATGTGTTCTAGCTACATTAAGTCTCCAAGCAAATTTATTAGTACCCTCTTGGTAGGGAATAACATAGCATTGGTAATTTACGGTATTACCATGGAGGAGATTTTTCGGCCCAAGATTGAAGATGCATTTGGTTTTAGTGCGTTTCCTGCGTTACTCTTTGCTACGTTTATTTCTACGGCTATTGTTTTAATCACGGCAGAATTTTTGCCCAAGGCACTCTTTAGACTAAATCCAAGTGGGATATTAAGTGTTTTAATTTATCCGTTTCAAGTATTTTATGTGCTGCTCTGGCCTATAGTTCAGTTTGTACTATGGTTGAGTAACAAAGTCCTGAATGGGCTTATTCCTGGAGATTTTACGGAGGAAATACCTGCTTTTGGTAAGGTAGATCTTGATCATTTTATCTTGCAATCTGCTCAGAGTAGTGTGGATGGAGATGACCAAGAAGTAGACACGGAAATACTAAAAAATGCATTGGATTTTGGGAATGTAAAAGTGCGTGATTGTCTGGTACCCCGCACAGAGATAACAGCGATTGATACCAGCAGTAGTATCAACGATTTAGAACAGCTTTTTATAGACACACAACATTCTAAAATACTGGTTTTTCAAGAAAATGTAGATAATATTATCGGTTATACGCATCACTTAGACCTGCATAAAAAACCCAAAACAATTAAGTCTATACTAATCCCAATTCTTATAACCAATGAGAGTAAAAGTGCCAATGATATGCTCAACGAATTTAGCCGTACGCAAAAAAGTATAGCTCTAGTAGTAGATGAGTATGGAGGCACTGCCGGTATCATCACTGTGGAGGATATCATGGAAGAAATTTTTGGAGAGATAGAGGACGAGCATGATGAGGTGGAAGAAGAAAACGAGTTAGTGACTGATGAGGGTGTGTATCAGCTCAATGCTAAACTAGAAGTAGACTATATCAATGAGAAGTACGAACTGCATATACCCGAAGGCGACTACGAGACTATCGGTGGTTTTGTGTTAAGTAATTTGGAAGATATCCCAAAGACAGATGATATTTTCGTAATTGATAATTTTGAGATTCGTATTCTTGAGGCAAGTGAACAGAAAATTGAGCGCTTGGAGCTTAGTGTTATTGACTAATACCCATATTTGTCATTCCAAAGGGCTTTTAGCCTTTCTCTTACTTTAGTTTCTGCAGTGTTGTCTCCAGGATCATACAGTTGTCTGCCGGCTATCTGTTCGGGTAAAAATTCTTGAAATGCAAAGTTGTTTTGGAAGTCATGTGAGTATTTGTAGCCTTTTCCATAGTTCAAGTCTTTCATCAGTTTTGTTGGGGCATTTCTTAGGTTAAGTGGCACACTCAAATCTCCCGTTTCTTTGACCAAAGCTTGGGCCTTGTTGATAGCTAAATAACTGGCATTACTCTTTGGACTACTGGCCAAGTATGTTGCTATTTGAGACAAAATAATACGGCACTCCGGATAACCTACCTTACTGACGGAATCAAAACCAGCGTTTGCCAGTAAAAGGGCATTGGGGTTAGCCATTCCTATATCTTCACTGGCAGCGATAATGAGCCTGCGAGCAATAAATTTAGGATCTTCGCCACCTTCTATGAGTCTGGCTAAGTAATATACCGCAGCATTTGGATCGCTGCCACGTATGGATTTGATGAGTGCAGAGGCAATATCATAGTGCTGTTCTCCTCCTTTGTCAAACATAGCAAGCTTTTGTTGTACAACATCATCTACCAGTTTATTGGTAATGGTGATACTCTTTCCTCCTTTAAAATTAACAATAATCTCCAAGGCATTGAGTAATTTTCTACCATCTCCGCGGCTCATTCTTACGAGTGCTTCCCACTCGTCAATAGTGATCTTCTTTTTACTAAGAATAGCGTCTCTGCTGCATGCCTGATCCACCAATTTCTTTAGATCTTCCAGCTCTAAGGGTTGGAGAATAAAAACTTCGCAACGGGAGAGCAACGCGGCATTTACCTCAAAACTAGGATTTTCGGTAGTAGCGCCTATCAAGGTAATAATACCTTGTTCTACAGCGCCTAATAAGGCGTCTTGTTGGCTTTTATTGAATCGATGAATCTCATCTATGAATAAGACGGCACTGCCTCCACTACCCATAAATTTAGTTTTCTTGGCTTTCTCTATTGTTTCACGGATGTCTTTTACGCCAGCATTAATAGCACTTAGCTGAAAAAAAGGCTTCTTGAGTGTATGGGATATAATCTGTGCAAGAGTGGTCTTGCCCACGCCAGGAGGTCCCCAGAAGATGCAGGAATAGATTCCTCCAGATTCCAGTGCTCTACGCAATGGCTTGTTTTTGCCAATGATATGCTGCTGTCCTACCAGCTCGTTTAAGGATTTTGGTCGGACACGCTCAGCAAGTGGCTGAAAGGATATATCTGATTGTGGTTCGATAGTGAGGCAAAGATGGTGTTTTTGTTTATTTGCAGCTATGAAAATCATTTTTGCCTCACAAAATCCCAATAAAATAGCCGAAGTACGCGCTAAATTATCGGGATACACCCTAGTGGGTCTAGACCCTAAAGTATTCCCTGACGAATTGCTAGAAACAGGAGATACGCTTGACGCCAACGCCTTACAAAAGGTGCGTCAGGTGTATGAAAAGACTGGAGAAAACTGTTTTGCAGATGATACGGGATTAGAGGTAGCGGCACTGGATGGAGCCCCGGGTGTATACTCCGCACGGTATGCGGGGGAGCAAAAGAATAGTGAGGATAACATGGCGTTGCTGCTACGAAATTTAGAAGGTAAAGAAAATAGAAGAGCCCGATTTAGAACCGTGGTAGCTCTCATATGGGAAGGCAAAGAGTACACTTTTGATGGAGTGTGTGAAGGGCATATTACTACCGTGAGAAGTGGAGCTAAAGGTTTTGGATACGACCCTATCTTTGTGCCATCAGGGATGGAGCGAACCTTTGCCGATATGAGCATGGATGCAAAAGCAAAAATAAGCCATAGGGGTAGAGCGGTAGAAAATTTGATAACATTTATAGCGGGTACAAAATGATAAATAAACTGAGCGAAAAAATTCACAGCAACGCAGTAGAAAAAGGTTTCTATAGGGAGAAGAGAAATCTAGGAGAGATGCTGTGTTTGATACACAGTGAGGTAAGCGAGGCTTTGGAAGCTGACCGTATTAACCGCTATACAGCGAGTGATGTAAGTGCTATTCTAGAGCTAGATGACGCGCATTTTAAAGTAGCATTTGAGGATAACGTAAAGAATACTTTTGAAGATGAGTTAGCTGATATTCTCATACGTGTGATGGATTTGTCAGGGTATAAGCGAGTAGATTTAGAAAAGCATATACATGCTAAAATGAGATATAACGCTCAGCGGATAGCCAAACATGGTAAGAAATATTAGTAACTGACTACTTTTTGAGCTTCTCCTCGTACAAGTGTATCCAGTCTTGTGTGCTCATTTTGGTCATTAGCTCACCGATCAGACCTACGGGAATATCCTCTATTCTTTTAAAACGAACGCAACTTTTACCCATGTCCAGCGTGTACTTACAGCGTTTTGAGTATTCTTTTTTGAACCAAGCCAATAGTTCCTCGTCAGCATAGATTCCCATGTGGTAAAAGGAGATGTTGTTCTTTTGCGATGCTAAGTTTGCAAAGGGAAGTGGTAAGTCAGTATTGCAATGGTAGCCTGCTGAATATACCGTCTTTGGTACTACATAGCCTAGCATACCATAGCTCATTTGTTCTACCATTCCTTTCGGTAGATGGGTCAAAATAGCGCTACGCAGTTGGGCAAATATGGCTCGTCTTTCTTCCGGTATATTGCTTATATATTCGTCTATTGTGCTGCCAGATACTTGCATTTACTTTGGGTTTTTATATCTCAAAGAAAATCTTTTTTGGCCAGAATGAATATTATTGCATCAAGGAATAGAAGCAATGACAAGCAAATGGCAGAAATATGTGGCAATAGCCGTAATAATTTTAGGCGGGATACTGGTAATTTTAGAACTTATTAATAAGCAAATAACGTGGGGTAAAAGCGATGCCGTATCGCTTACCAGTGCGTGTTTAGATGACCTTGGTGCCTATGCGGTGCGGTTCCCAACTCAAAGTGAAGAATACTGTGATTGCTCTACACAGTCTATACTGAATTCGGTAGACAAAGCAGATTATCAGGTTCTTATGAGTAAAAGTGCCGCCGAACAAGAGGAAGAGTTATTGCCAATAATCTTGGAATGTTACAATGACTACCAAGAGTCTATTTACAACGGGAGTAAACTGGACTAGTATTTCTGATTAAAACAGGTTGGTTTGGCCGAGGCTTCTTGCCGAGAATTTGAGCCTCTATTTTTCATTGGGCATATTCATCGTGGTGTTTGCTACCTCCCCCTCATTATCCTTAACCTAGTGTTACAAAAAAGACATGGTCTACAAAAAGCAAGCGAGCTAGAAGTGGCATAAATCTCAAAAGGATGTGTTACATCCCCAACTCTTTCTTCTGATCCGCATTGAGCGGTGCGGGAGCATCTATCATAATATCGCGGCCCATATTGTTTTTGGGGAAGGCAATGACATCGCGTATAGAGTCTGTACCTGAAAGTAGAGCTGCTAATCTATCTAATCCAAATGCGATACCGCCGTGTGGTGGCGCTCCATATTCAAAGGCATTGAGCAAGAAACCAAACTGAGCCTGTGCTTCTTCTTCTGTAAAACCTAGTAAGTCGAACATACGCTTTTGCAATGCTTTATCGTGTATTCGAATACTACCGCCACCGACCTCCATGCCGTTAATGGCCATATCGTATGCATTGGCTTTCACTGTACCTGGATTTGTTTCCATTTTGTCTCTATCTGCCGGTATAGGTGAGGTAAATGGATGGTGCATTGCGTGCCATCTGTCACTCTCTTCATCGTGCTCAACCAGTGGAAAATCTACTACCCAGCAAGCGGCAAATTTATCTTTTGGGCGTAGGCCTTCTAACTCGCCTATGTGTAGTCGCAGTTCATTCATTTGTTTGCGTACTTTGTCCGTGCCTCCACTGAGCACGAGGATAATATCGTCTGCTTTACTCTCGCAGGTATCTGCCCATCCTTTTAGTTTGTTTTGGTCAAAAAACTTGTCTACCGAAGACTTATAGGTGCCGTCGGCATTTACCCTGCAGTAAATAAGGCCGAGGGCTCCTATCTGCGGCCGTTTTACCCAATTAGTAAAGGCATCCAATTCTTTTCGCGTGTACTTATTCCCTCCGGTTACGTTTATGGCTACTACGCTTTCGGCATTGTCAAACACACCAAAACCATTCCCTTTTGCTACAGCATTTAGGTCAGTTAGTTCCATTCCGAAACGCATATCTGGCTTGTCGCTACCAAAGCGTCTCATGGCTTCTTCGTAGGTTAGTTTGGGTATATCGCCTAGCTCAAGGTCTTTTACGGTTTTAAAAACCGAGCGAATCATCCCTTCGAACGTATCTAGTACATCATCGCGTTCTACGAATGACATTTCACAGTCTATTTGAGTAAATTCGGGTTGTCTATCTGCTCTAAAATCTTCGTCTCTAAAGCATTTTACAATCTGGTAGTATTTGTCTAGTCCGCTCACCATAAGCAGTTGCTTGAATGTCTGTGGACTCTGCGGAAGGGCATAGTATTGGCCTTCGTTCATTCTACTGGGTACTACAAAGTCTCGTGCTCCTTCTGGCGTAGATTTAATAAGATACGGTGTTTCTACATCGATAAAATCTGCATCATTCAGGTAGTCGCGTACGGCCTTGCTAAGTCTACTACGTAACACGAGTTTTTCTTGGATAGGATTTCTACGGAGATCGAGATATCGATACTTTAGTCGTATTTCTTCGCCACCATCTGTATCGTCGTCTATGGTGAAAGGAGGCGTAAGTGCTGCGTTTAGCACTTCAAATGCGGTTACTTTTATCTCAATATCCCCGGTGGGAATTTTATTGTTTTTGTTACTCCGTTCTATTACCTCGCCGTGCACTTTTATCACAAATTCGCGTCCTAGTGAGCGAGCGCTATCGTTTAGGTTTTTGTCTTGCTCCTCATTGAAACCGAGCTGCGTGATGCCATATCTATCTCGCAAATCTATAAAGGTCATTGCTCCAAAGTCTCTGCGGGTTTGTACCCATCCACTCAAGGTTACCGTTTGGCCTATATGTGCTTCTCTTAGCTCTCCGCAAGTATGTGTTCTGTGCATTGTGTTGTGTTATTGTATGACGGGATACAAGAATATCGCTAGACTCTCCGTGTATTCCATTTAATTGGGGCAAATTTAACCCGAATTATGTGTTAGAAAATCGTAGTTTGCGATAGAACTAACGACGCACCAAAAACGAGGAGTGAATACTATAAAAACTACCTGTTATACCTCTCCTGTAGGCGAACTATTTCTGGCTAGCTATGGGGATGACCTATGCATAGCCGACTGGCGATGCCGAAAGATGAGGAGCACGCTGGATGCCCGCATTAAAACAGCGCTTCATGGAGAGTTTGAGGAGTACATGAGTCCTGTTCTTTTAGAGACTATACAACAGCTCGATGCTTATTTTAAGGGTGATCTAAAGGAGTTTGATCTTCCTCTGCAACTGGTAGGCACTTCGTTTCAGCAGCGGGTATGGTCAGCACTCAATGCTATTCCTTACGGCCAAACAGAAACATACTTGGGCCTGTCTAAGCGACTGGGCAATGAAAATGCCATACGTGCTGTGGCAACGGCCAATGGAGCCAATGCCATTGCTATCATTGTACCGTGTCACCGTATAGTAGGAAGCGATGGGAGCCTAGTAGGCTATGCTGGCGGATTGCCGGCAAAAAAAGAGCTACTGGCCTTGGAAAATCCCGACAGAGGAAGGCAACTGGAATTGTTTTGATGTTGTGTTGATTGCGCTTTAGCTATGGCAGTATAGTGCAATACTGTTTTTGGCAGTAATAAATCCTTACCTACTTCTACCTGTTTCGTAACTACAAGCATCAGTATAGTTAGGAGTGGGATGTGGACCATTTATACTATTATTCATCTAAAAGCCCATCTAGGAAATTATCTAATCCTTTCGCTTTTGCCACTTCCAAGGTCTTGTTTCCGGCGGTTAATAATTTTTTAATATTTTCGGGTGATGCATCGGACATGTTAGCAGAATAATTTTGATGCTCTTTTGGTGTGTCTATTCGCATGTAGGCTCCAGGGTCATTTGGGAGCAGCGTCTCATAGATCTCACTCATTTGAAAAGCTACTGTATCAATACTTCCATCCAACATAATATCTGGGATGCTTTTTGCCCATTTCAAGAGGTTCCATTTGGCACTTCTTTCTTTATTTTTGAGTTCAAAGCCTCCTCCTCCAGTACCTATGGATAAAATATACATATGACTTGCTGAGGGCTCATTATTGTTTCTTTCTTTAAAGTGGGTGTTTCTAGCTTCCGCATATGCACACATAGTTGGGTTATTGGCAATTACTCCTCCGTCTAAATTTATCATGGTAGCCAACGCTTTATTTGCTTGGCTTTTTGGTGCAATATTTTTTATTCTTGCTGGAGGGAAATAAGTTGGAGCTGCGGATGTTGATCTTAAAACGTCTCGTACATAAAACTCTCTTTTAGAGGTGTCTTCATTGCTAGTAAAAAAGTATGAAGATCGGGTAGTCATGTTATACGTTGTAATAAGGCATGGTTTCATTAATTGACTGATCATCAGATCTCCAAATGTCCGTTTAAGTAGATTTTCTAAATTTACAGGGCTAAATAATGTAGCATTTATTAGCCCCCACAACCTTCTCAAATCACTGATTTTCGATGCGTTGAAAATAGTATAGCCTTCTTTTGCATAGAATGCTAGTGCGTCTGCAGCAGAATATTTTGCTTTGGAACTATTGTCATCTTGAGGGGTTAAATAAAGAGCTGTTAGGATTCCTCCAGTGCTGGTTCCTGAGATAAAATCAAAGTGATCGGCTATGGTGGTTCCAGGCCTTTTTTTTTCAAGATATTTTTCGATGTAATCAATAATAGTTGCTGGGATAATGCCTCTAATTCCTCCACCATCCAAGGATAAAATGCGTACTTTTTTCTTACTTTCCATAGTTTTGTTTGTGTTAACTTTCTCTATTAAATTAGATACGATGAATGAGAATGGGTAAAAGATACAAGCTGTTCAAGTAACTTGTATAAATCGATTCTAAGGATAAATCGGGGCAATTGCAACTGTTACACCTCGTAGCTAATCAATATGACTATATCTTTACAGAAGGCAAACGTAGAGGCATTTAACTTGTCATATAAAGTGAAAAA